>Ga0102832_1000409_pt2 | contig 19933 bp, 18 predicted proteins | sample EBPBio282013_DNA_FD_88942 | JGI IMG/M metagenome (GOLD analysis project Ga0102832, IMG submission 88942) | Wastewater treatment Type I Accumulibacter community from EBPR Bioreactor in Madison, WI, USA - Reactor 2_5/28/2013_ DNA (Illumina Assembly) | ecosystem: Engineered > Bioreactor > EBPR >...
CGCTTCAGGCGCACCTCAAGCTCTTCCTGGCGGGTGATGTCGTAAGCCAGACCCGCCGTCAGGCGTCCGCTGCCGTCCGAGAACAACGGCGCGCGCGCGTGCTCCGCCTCAACCTTCGGCGATGGGTTCTCGCTGTCGACGGGGGCTTCGGTCACTTCCATCAGCCGGCGGCTGCCTTCGATCACCATATGGAACGGCATCCGGCGCGTTTCGCCCGAGGCGCGCGCCGCTGCCGCCAGTGCGCGCGCCTCGCGCACGGCCACGCGCGGCGTCAGCTCGCGCCCGCGCGCCACGACGTCTTGCGCGTCCTTTCCGTCCACGGCCCTCACATAGGCGGTGTTGCAATAGATCAGCGACAGGTCGTCGTCGCGCAGCCACACCGGTTCGGTGATCCCGTTCAGCGCGGCTTTCAACAGCGCGCATTCGCGCTTCAACATCTCGCTTTCGGTGGTCAGCGTGTCGACCGCCGCGGCGCCTTCGGTCACATCGCTCATCCACACCACATCGGCCATCGTGCGGTTGTCGGGGTCGATGGCGCGCACGCCGCGCGCCTGGATGCGCCGGCCCGTGGTGCTATGGGCGAGATCGATCTGGAAGCCGTCACCGCCATTCCGCAAGATGTGGATGGCTTGACGCAGGCGGTCCTGCGACGGCTTGTCGAAGCCGTCCGTCACGTCGTCGAAGGTCGCGTCCATACCCCGGAACAGATCGAGCAGCACGGCCAGACGGCGCGAGCAATAGCCCGCCTCCTTGAAACGCGGCAGCGCGCGCGCGTCCTGCTCCTCGGCGGCGATAGGTTGGTGGAACCAGGCAAAATAGCCCTCGGGCGCGGTTTCCAGCGCGGCTTGGATCGCCGTTTGGCCATAGCGTGCCCGGCTGGCGCTGTGCTCGGCTTCTCGCCAGTACTTATGCTGGCGCCACAGCGCGAAGGCGGCTGGCGGCACCAGAACGATGACCGCGATCAGTCCGACCAAAACCGGCGGCGTTAGAAACTCGAGCGTCCCCGGCACCGAAACTCCTCACCCACGGGACGTGATCAGCAAAAAGTGGAAGCCGGTTTTTGCGCCCGATCACGTCCGGCCTAAAAGGCCTACCCGGGTGAAGATACAGCCGGAATCGGCGGCTGTCGCCCCTGGGACGACAGCCGCCCGTAGATTAATAGCGGTACGTCTCGGGTTTGAACGGACCCTGCTGGTTAACGCCGATGTACTGCGCCTGCTTGGTCGAGAGCTTGGTCAGCTTCGCGCCCACCTTGGCCAGGTGCAGTTCGGCGACCTTCTCATCCAGGTGCTTGGGCAGCACGTAGACTTTCTTGTCGTACTTGGCGTTGTTGCTCCACAGCTCGATCTGGGCGAGCACCTGGTTGGAGAACGAGGCGCTCATCACGAAGCTCGGATGTCCCGTCGCGCAGCCCAGGTTCACGAGGCGGCCTTCGGCCAGAAGGATGATGCGCTTGCCGTCGGCGAACTCGATCTCGTCCACTTGCGGCTTCACATTGTGCCATTTGAAGTTACGCAGGGCTTCGGTCTGAATTTCGGTGTCGAAGTGACCGATGTTGCAGACAATCGCGCGGTCCTTCATGGCGCGCATGTGATCGACGGTGATGACGTCGAGGTTGCCCGTCGCCGTGACGAAGATGTCCGCCTTCGGCGCGGCGTCTTCCATGGTCACGACTTCATAGCCTTCCATGGCGGCCTGCAGCGCGTTGATCGGGTCGATTTCCGACACCATCACGCGGCAACCGGCGCTGCGCAAGCTGGCGGCCGAGCCTTTGCCCACGTCGCCGAAGCCCGCGACCATGGCGACCTTGCCGGCCATCATCACGTCGGTGGCGCGGCGGATGCCGTCGACCAGCGATTCGCGGCAGCCGTAGATGTTGTCGAACTTCGACTTGGTCACGCTGTCGTTCACGTTGATCGCGGGGAAGTGCAAGCGGCCGTCCTTGGCCATCTGGTACAGGCGGTGTACGCCCGTGGTCGTTTCTTCCGAAACGCCTTTGATGTTCGCCAGCACCTTCGCGTACCAGCCCGGCTGTTCCTTGTTGCGCTTGGCGATCGCGGCGAACAGGACGGTCTCTTCCTCGTTCGTCGGTTTGGCGATCAGTTTCGGGTTCTTTTCCGCTTCGGTGCCGAGCACGATCAGCAACGTCGCGTCGCCGCCGTCGTCGAGGATCATGTTCGGCGTGCCGCCGTCGGCCCACTCGAAGATCTTGTGGGTGTAATCCCAATATTCTTCCAGGCTCTCACCCTTCACGGCGAACACCGGCGTCATCTTCGCCGCGATCGCGGCGGCGGCCTGGTCTTGCGTCGAGAAGATGTTGCACGAGGCCCAGCGGATGTCCGCGCCCAGATGCTTCAGGGTTTCGATCAGCACCGCCGTCTGGATGGTCATGTGCAGCGAGCCGGCGATGCGGGCGCCCTTCAGGGGCTGCTTCGGGCCGTATTCGGCGCGCAGGGCCATCAGGCCCGGCATCTCGGTCTCGGCAATGGCGATTTCCTTGCGGCCCCAATCGGCGAGCCCGATGTCTTTCACCCGGAAGTCGTTGAAATTCATTGATTTTCTCCTGTTTCCGGGATCGCCGGCGTGAGGTGTGGATAAGAGCCGCGCCATATACCAGTCAGCGCGGATTCCGGCAACTCGGGCTTAAAGCGACGCGGAAGAGTTCAGCCGTCGTCGCCCAGGGTATCCACGAAGGCCTTGAGGCGGACCGGGTCGGACTCGGCGGTCATGCGGCGCACCTGGCCGCTGATGGAGGCGAGGTTCAGCTCCAGGATGCGTTTCTTCACCCGGGGCAGGCTGGCCGGGTTCATGGACAGCTCCGTGATCCCGAAGCCCAGCAGCACCGGTGTCATGCGCTCGTCGCTCGCCATCTCGCCGCACACGGACACCGGGATGCGCGCCGCCGAGGCGGCTTCCGCGGTGAACTGGATCAGCCGCAAAACGGCCGGATGCAGGGGATTATAGAGATACGCCACCTGCTCGTCGGTGCGGTCGATGGCCAGGGTGTATTGGGTCAGGTCGTTGGTCCCGAGGGCGAAGAAGTCCGCTTCTTGCGCCAACGCATCGGCCGCGAGGGCCGCGCCCGGAATCTCGATCATGATGCCCAGCGGCGGTAAGGGGTCGGCGATCTTGATGCCCTTGCGCTTCAGGGTCGCCACCACCCGCGCCAGGATTCCGCGCACCTGTTTGATCTCATCGACCGTGCACACCATCGGCAGCAGGATGCGCACCGGGCCTAAAGCGCTCGCGCGCAGGATCGCGGAAAGCTGTGTGAGCAGCAGTTTACGCCGGCTCAGCGAGAAGCGGATCGCCCGCAGGCCCAGCGCGGGGTTCGGGCCCGGCTTCAGGCCGAGCGCATCGCCCAGTTTGTCCGCGCCCACGTCCAGCGTGCGCACGGTCACGGGCCGCCCGCCCATCTTCTTCACGACCTGGGCAAGTTCCTCGAACTGCTCTTCCTCGGTCGGAAGCTGCTCGCGGTTCATGAACATGAATTCGCTGCGGAACAGTCCAATCCCTTCCGCGCCGGCCGCCAGCACGCCGGGGATCTCGTTAGGCAATTCTATGTTCGCATGCAGATGCACGCGGAAGCCGTCACGCGTCACCGCCGGTACGCTCTTCAATTTCTTCAAGGACTGCTGCGAACGCAGAAAGGCCGCACGGCGCTTTTTGTACTTGTTGAGGTTCGCCGCGCCCGGGTTCACGATCACACGTCCCGCCGTGCCGTCGATGATGATCTCGTCGCCGTTCTCGGCGGCGCTCAAAAGCTCGGGTGGCGCGACCACCGCGGGAAGGCCGAGGCTGCGCGCGACGATGGCGGTGTGACTTTCCACACCGCCCAACACAGTCGTGATACCCGCGACCCGCTTGGGGTCCAGAAGGGCGGTGTCGGCGGGCGAGAGTTCATCGGCTACGATCACGGCATTCACCGGCAGATCGTCGAAGCCCGTCTCGGTGTCCTTGCCCCCCAAGCTTTCCACGAGTCGCCGTCCGACCTCGCGGATATCGGCGATGCGCGCCGACAGATATTGATCGTCCATGGCCGCGAAGGCTTCGGCCATCAGGCCGATCTCCTTCATCACCGCGGCTTCGGCGTTGATGCGGTCGGTGGCGATGCGTTTCTGCACGCCGCGCACCAGGCGCGACCCGTTTAGCATCTGCTGATAGGCATCGAGCAGGTAGCCCACTTCCTCACCGGCCGCGCCGGCCATGCGCTTGGCGCGGCCCTGCAAGGCCTCGATGCGGCTCGCGGCTTCGGCGGCGGCCTCCAGCACGCGATGCTGTTCGGCGCGCACCTTCGCCGCCGGAATGCGGCGTTCGCGCACCTGCACGACCGCGTGGGAGTCATGCCGGTAAACGATGCCGAGCGCGATACCCGCACCGGCGGCGACACCTTCAAAAGCGCGCTCGCTGCGGGTGTTCGTCTCTTTCGCCGGCCTATTCTTCATCGAACTTGTTGTTCACCAGGGTCGTCAGCGCGTCCATGGCCTTCTCCGCATCGGGGCCGCTGGTGCGGATTTCGATCGAGCATCCGATCGCCGCCGCCAGCATCATCAGGCCCATGATGGAGCTGCCCGACACGTTGTTCTCGCCGCGCAACACGCGGATCTCGGCCTCGAACTGGCCGGCGGTCTTGCAGAACTTCGCCGCGGCGCGCGCATGAAGGCCTTTGGTATTGCGGATCTCCACAATGCGCGTGAGTTCGCTCATGCCGCTTCAAATCCCAAAAGTTGCGAAAAGGTCCCTGATGAAACGTCCGGCCGCCCGAAGGGCGCTAGACCGATTTCTTGCGCGGCCCTTCCTGCGCGAGGAGCGAGGACGCCACATTGATGTACTTGCGTCCGGCATCTTGCGCCTGGGCCACCGCGGTCTGCAGCATTTCGGTGGCGCGCACCGACGCCAGCTTGATCAGCATCGGCAGATTGACGCCCGCGATCACTTCGACCGGCGCGGTGTCCATGATCGAGATCGCGAGGTTCGACGGCGTGCCGCCGAACATATCCGTCAGCACCACCACGCCCGATCCGGCGTTGGTCGTCTCGACGGCCTTCATGATTTCGGCACGGCGCTTTTCCATGTCGTCCTCGGGGCCGATGCAGACGGTGGCGACCCGCGACTGCGGGCCCACCACATGTTCCATTGCGGCGACGAGTTCCAGAGCCAGGCGCCCGTGCGTAACGAGCACCAATCCGATCAGAGGTTGCGAGACAGGCATGGAGGTAAGACGTGTATCCCTAAAACTTAAGAGCGGGTGCCTGTTTCAACCGGGAGCGGCGGGCGCTGAGGAGCCGGGCCGTCGGGGCATGAAAGGCGGCGCAGCTTAGCTAATGGCAGGCCCGGAAGCGACAGCTAGTTGGTAATGTAATTGGCGAGGCGTTTTGGGTCGAAATGGACACCGGGCCGGGCGGCTAAAATAGGGCCCATCAATATCCACAGGCGCATCGCGCCTGAGGTGGTTTACCGTGCGGTTACGCTACCTGTGGGCGTAACCGGGGCCGTGGCCCCCGGGTTTGTGGCAGGGCTTGTATGGATATCCCGGTGCCGGGTCTCGCTGATCACGCCCCGGTCCGTCAGCCAGGTTTTTAGCCGTTCGACGGTATAGACAGAGCGATGCTGGCCGCCCGTGCAGCCGATGGCGATGGTCAGATAGCTTTTGCCTTCTGTTTCATAAAGGGGCAGCAGAGGCTCGAGCAGCGCCGTTAGGCGCGAAAGGAACGGTGCCAGCGCCGGGTCCTCTTCGATGTAGGCGCCGACGTCGCGGTCGAGGCCCGTCTTCGGCTTCAGCTCCGGCACATAATGCGGGTTCTTCAGGAAACGCACGTCGAACACCAGATCCGCATCGCGCGGCAAACCGTAGCGATATCCGAACGACGTCAGGAAAATACGAAGCGGGCGTTTGCCCGGTCCGCCGAACTGTCCCATCAGGATGCGCTTGAGGTCGGCCGGCGCGAGGCGCGATGTGTCGATCACCAGGTCCGCCTGTTCGCGCAACGATGAGATCAAGCGGCGTTCGGTCTCGATGGCCACGGCGACAGGCAAGTCGTCTGCCAGGGGGTGCGGCCGGCGCGATTCCGTGTAGCGCTGTTGCAGGACCTCCGTATCGCTATCCAGGAACACGAGATCGATCGACAGCGAATCTTCGCGCCGCAGGGCCGAGATGCGCATCATCAGCCCCGGTCCGTCGAAATCGCGCGTGCGGACATCGACGCCGATGGCAACGGGCCCGTGATCGTGCCCGGCGGCGAAGGAGCCCAGCAGCGCCAGCGGCAGGTTGTCGACCGTCTCGAAGCCGGCGTCTTCCAGTGCGTGCAGCGCGAGACTCTTCCCCGCGCCCGACATGCCGGTGACGATCACGATCTTGAGCGGCATCTTCTTTTGCATCTTACTCATGCGGCTGACCTAAAGCCGCCACCGCCAGTCTGATTTTGGCGTCGGCGGAGGCGTGGGTGGGATCGACGCTCATCCAGCGTACGTTGATACCCTGCAGATCTTCGGTGGTTTTTTCCGGCAGGCGCGCGATGGCCGCGCCATGTGCAAGGTCGACGATCAAACCGAGCCGCACGGAGGGTCGATGGGCCACGGGAACAATCCCCAGCCCGCGCACTTCCATCTGTCCGGCGATGGTCGCCGGCGCCGACAGCACCAACTGGCCGTTCTCCACCGCCACATCGCAATAATCGTCGGACACTAACATTGCGCCCCGATCGATCAGCCGCAGCGCGAGGTCGGATTTCCCCGCCCCTGATGCGCCTCTGATCAACACGCCGGTCTGTCCGATGCTCACGCAGGTTCCATGGAGTGGCATAAGGTGAGGGTGGCTGTGCCGGGGCTGCCCTGTCAATCACTGGTGGCATTATGATATGGCTTTCTTCCTCATTGTTCCCCGCGCAGCGCAGCCCGTGCTTCACCAAATCTTCACGATCATCGCGCCCGTCCTGGCCATGGCCGCCATCGGCTTTGCGTGGGTGCGTTTGCGCATGCCCTTCGACAACAACACCATCACCGACATTATCTTGAATGTCGGCTCGCCGTGTCTGTTGTTCTCCACCTTGCTCACCCGCCGTCCGGAACCGGGCGCCCTGGCCGAGATCGCGGTGGTCGGCCTCAGCATGCTGGCCTGCGTCGGCATCGTCGCCGCGATCGGCCTCAAGCTCGCGCGCATGGACCTGCGCACCTACTGGCCGGCCCTGGTGTTCCCCAACTCCGGCAACATGGGTCTGCCGCTGTGCCTCCTTGCCTTTGGCGAAACCGGCCTGTCGCTGGCGATCGCCTTCTTCTGCGCGATGACCATCGTGCAGTTCACCGTGGGGCAGGGCGTCGCCTCGGGCCACATGCACCCGATGATCCTTTTGCGCAATCCGATCCTCTGGAGCATCGCCGTCGCGCTCACGCTCCTGTTCGCCGACGTGACGCCGCCCGAATGGATCATGAACACCACCGACACCTTGGGTCACATGGTCATCCCCCTGATGCTCATGTCCCTCGGCACCTCTCTTGCGCGCCTGCGCATCGTCACCTTCACCCGCAGCCTCGTGCTTTCGCTCTTGCGTCTCGGTCTCGGTTTCGGTGTCGCGCTCGGCTTGGTGACCGCCTTCGGCCTCGAAGGCCCCGTGCGCGGCGTCGTGCTGATTCAGTCGTCCATGCCAACCGCCGTCTTCTCCTACCTCTTCGCCTTGCGCTATGGCGGCAAACACGAAGAAGTCGGCGCCATGGTGGTGCTCTCCACCCTCGCGGCCTTCATCCTTCTCCCCGTCCTCATGGGTTTCGTCCTCCACGGCTGAGAGCGAAATTTTATCTGATATAATTTTCGCGACTTGCCGGGCATTGCGCTGAATCAGCCATTTCAGCCCATTTCCCCGTTACAATCCCATTGCACCCCATCTTCCCCGCATCCCCAAATCCGCTAAAGTGCTGCCTTCGATTTTCATGAGGAGGAGGGACCCACATGCGACATCTCAATATGACCGCCGCGATCGCCATTGCCGCCGCGATGGGCATGGCCGCGCCTGCGCTCGCGCAGAACGTTGTGTTTGAAGGCGGCCGCGTCATCGTCGGCGACGGCAGCGCGCCGATCGAGAACGCCACCGTCGTCGTCGAGAACGGCAAGATCACCCAGGTCGGAGCATCATCGAGCGTGAAAGCCCCCGCCGGCGCGACGCGCGTCGACGCCAAGGGCAAGACCATCATGCCGACCCTGATCGATACGCATGTGCACCTCAGCCAGACGAAAGAAGGCATCGACGCCGATATGAAGCGCCGCGCCTACTTCGGCATCAGCGCCGCCATGAGCATGGGCGTCGACAACACCGAGCCGCCGTACCAGTACCGCCTCGCGCAGCCGGCCGCTTCGCCGCGCTATTTCTACGCCGGCCGCGGCATCACCCGCCCGGAGCCGGGCCGCGGCGGTGAAGCCTATTGGATCGACACCGCCGCCGACGGCATCAAGGCCGTCGATGAGCAAGCCACGCGCAAGGTCGATATCATCAAAATCTGGGTCGACGACCGCGACGAGAAATACAAGAAGCTCACGCCGGACCTCTATGGCCCGATCATCGATGAGGCCCACAAGAAAGGCCTGCGCGTCACGGCGCATATCTTCGACGTCACCGACGCCAAAGGTCTCCTCAAGGCCAACGTCGACGCCTTCGCGCACCTGCCGCGCGATACGGATGTCGATGATGAGTTCATGAGCCTTCTGAAAGCGAAGAAAGACTTCGTGCAGAACCCGAACATGGGCGCACGCGGCGCCGTCGCCGATGTGTCGTGGCTGAAAGCCGCGCTCCCGGCCGCCGAATATGCCAAGGTCGAGGAAGGCAACAAGGCCAACGCGCAGACTGCCGCCGCGCACGCCATCCAGGCCCGCAACCTCAAGAAGATCGCGGACGCAGGCACGACCATTGTGATGGGCACGGACGGCAATACGCCCTACGCCCCGCACTTCGAAATGGAAGACATGGCGCTCGCGGGTATGTCCAATATGAAGGTGCTGGTCTCCGCCACCGGCGATGCCGCCAAGTTCCTGCGCATCCCCGACGCGGGCACGATCGCCGTGGGTAAGACCGCCGATATCCTGGTGCTCGACGCCAACCCGATCGAGGACATCAAGAACACCCGCAAGATCAACGCCGTCTATCTCAAGGGCGTCGCTGTGGACCGCAAGGCTTATCCGTAAGCCTGAAAGGTCTCGCGAGACATAGAACGCCGCGCGGGGTCCACTCCGCGCGGCGTTTTTGTTTTGCGAGTCGCGCGCGGACGGGAGCGAAATTTATATCTGATATGAATTCGCGAACCGGCTGCTTGCCCAGCGTGCTTCGGGATCGCGCGAATTTTTATCGGATATAATTTTCGCGGTTTGCGGCTTTGCGAGCCTAATAGCCCTTTATCTCCGCGGGCTTCGAGTCATGCAGTGTGAAGGCCAGCAGGCCTCCCATGAGCGCCAGCGCCGCACCCAGCGCGAACGCCACCTGATACCCGCCGTGCAGCGCGACCGCAGCTGTCGCGCCTTCACCGATCAGCGCCACCGCGCGCGCCGCGGCCAGGCTCGCCAGCACCGCAAGGCCCAGCGCGCCGCCCATCATGAAGGATGTGTTCACCACCCCGGAGGCGAGGCCGGACTCTTCCGGCTTCACGTCGTTCATGGCCGCCAAGAGGATCGGGTTGAACGCCACGCCCGCGCCGATGCCGAGCAAGGCCATGCCCGGTAGGACATGCATCACGAAGGTCCCCTCGGCGGGGGCCATGGCGAACAGCATCAACCCCGCCGCCGCGATGATGAGCCCCACGGCCAACGGACGGCGGATGCCGAAGCGGTTCACCACGATGGCCGACAGTTTGTACGAGAAGGCGCCCATGATGATGTTCGCCGGCAGGAAAGCCAATCCGACTTGCATCGGGCTGTAGCCCAGCACCGATTGCATATACAGCGCCGACAGGAAGAACCAGGCGAACATCCCCGCCGCCCACAACACGCCGATGATGTTCGAGACCGACACGTTGCGGAAGCGGAACAGGCGCAGTGGCATCAGGGGCGCGGTCGCCTTGGCTTCGATCGCCAGGAACGCCGCGAACAGCGCCGCGCTCGCCCCCAGCATCGAAAGGGTCGGGATCGACGTCCAGCCCGCGGCGTTGCCGCCGACGATGGCGTAGATCGCCAGCAGCAGCGCGGTCGTGATGGTGATCGCGCCGCCCACGTCCAGCTTCGCGCCGGCCGCGGTCACCACGTCCACGGGTAAGAGTCGCGCCGCCGCCACGAACACCGCCGCGCCTACCGGCAGGTTGATCAGGAAAATCCAATGCCAGTCGAAGGCGTCGGTCAGAAGCCCGCCCAGCAGCACACCCACGCTGCCGCCCGCCGCCATCACGAAACCGAAGTAGCCCATCGCCCGCACGCGCACGTCTTGCTCGGGGAACAGATTGGTGATCAACGAAAGCGCCACGGCGGACACCACCGCGCCGCCCAGGCCCTGCACCGCGCGTGCGGCGACCAGCATCACCGCCGAGTTCGCGAGCCCGCAGGCCAGCGATGCCGCCGTGAACACGCACAGCCCGATCAGGAACAACCGCCGCTGCCCGTACAGATCGGCAAGCCGCCCGCCCAGAAGCAGGAACCCGCCGAAGGTCAGCAGGTACGCGTTCACCACCCACGCCAGCGAGGCTTCCGAGAAGCCCAGCGCATCGCGGATGCTCGGCAACGCGACATTCACGACCGTGCTGTCGAGCACGATCATCAGATCGCCCAGACACAGGACGATGAAAGCAAGCCAGCGGCGGTCCATGGGGAATGCTGTTGGATGGGGTTGGTGGAGTGCGGCCCGGTCGGGTCGCTTCAAACAAAGTGTATCAAATTTTCCAGATTTCTCGAAGGCTGGGTGTCATCGGGGCTTAACAAGGCAATTGCTTTTGCATGGTCACTTGGTCGTCAGAGCCGTACGCCACTTTGCCCTCTTCTTTTAGCGCGGCGTCTACGGACGCGCCGCCGTGCGGAACGCATCTTCAAGCGTGCGCGAGTCTGGGAGCTGGTGTGCTACCGCAACAAGGATGCCCAATGGTGTGGCGCGCATGCCGGGCTGAATGTCGATGAACCCATCGCAGATCTTGGCGACTATTTCTGGATCGGCCTCAAAGAGGAGACGTTCGTTTCGGCCGGGCGCGGGCAGCAATTTGATCGAGAGCCCTTCATGACCCAAGGACAGGAATATCCGCTCACCGCTTGCGAGTTCGATCTCGCTGTTCGGCGCGCCGAATGTCTCGTCGTATGAAATCACGAGTCCCATCGGGCTCTCCTGTGCCAGCCTATTGTGATGGAACCGGCAGAAAAAGAAATGGGGTCAGACACCATTTCCTCTGAAGGAGTCTGACCCCATTATTTATCCAAACCGCTTCTGCGCCTCGCGCGTCAAACCCAACGCCACCGATAGAAAATCAGACCCCTCCGTCGCCCGTGCCTCCGGCGCGGCGCGCTTAATCGCTTCGCGCACGGCAGGCACGCGGCCCGAGCCGCCGGTGAAGAAAATCGTGTTGATGTCCGACGGCGTAAGGCCTGCGTCCTTGATGCATTGCCCGGCGACCTTGTGCAGGCGTTCGGTTTTGTCTTCGATCGCCTGATCGAAACCTGCGCGCGTCGCGGTCGCCTCCAATGCGTCCGCAATGAAGTCGAGCGGCAGAACGGTGCGCTCCGCGTCGCTCAGCGCGATCTTCGCGCCTTCTACCGTGAAGGCGATGCGGTGGCCGAGCCGGTCGCGGACCACCTTGAGCAAACGTTCGACCTTCTCCGGTTCGCGCGCGCCGCGAATCAGCTCAAGCAGCAGGCGTTCATTTTTGGGCGTATAAGCGAAGTTGATCGTCGCCCATGTGGCGAGTTCGATGTACAGGCTGTTCGGCATCGGCAGGTTCTTCTCGATCAACCGCGTGCCGAGGCCGAGGGTCGGCATGACGGCCTCCAGGCTGAAAAGCGCGTCGAAGTCCGTGCCCCCAATACGGGCCCCATCGTTCGCAAGAATATCGCCTGATCGATCCGCGCGCGTTTTCTGCTGTGGCCCCACGCGGATGACGGTGAAGTCGGACGTGCCGCCGCCGATGTCGGCGATCAGTACGGTCTCCTCCCGGTGCGTTGTCTCTTCATAGTGATAGGCCGCCGCGATCGGTTCATAGACGAAGGACACGTCCCGGAAGCCGACCTTGTGGGCGATGTCTTCCAGAACGCTCTGCGCCCGCGCGTCCGCCGCATCGTCGTCGTCGACGAAACGCACCGGCCGCCCATGAACGACGGACGTGAGTTCGTGCCCCGCGAAAGCCTCGGCCTTTTCCTTGAGATGGCGGACAAAAATCTTCACCACGTCGCGCAGCGGCACCATGCGGCTTCCGAGCAAGGTCTTCTCATCGATCAGGGACGACGAGAGGATGGACTTCAGCGCCCGCATCAGGCGGCCGTCGTGCTGTGCGATATAAGAGCCGATGGCCTCTTGGCCGTATTGCACGCGGTTCTTGTTTTCGTAGTCGAAGAACACCGCGCTCGGGATGAGGGTCGCGTCGCCTTCGACCGGCGCGAGGGCCGGCGCGTTGCCGCGCATCACGCCAATGGCCGAGTTGGAGGTGCCGAAATCCAGGCCGCAGGCGCTCATGAGGATCCCCGGGTGCGCGTTGGAAGGGGACGTCATCTATTACGCTGGGGCGCGGCTTACCAGTCTATTTCGCGCTCATCTCCCTTTCGAGAGCCGCGCTTCGCGGAAGAGGATGTATAGCGTCGCGGCGACGATGATCGCCGCGCCCACGACCGTCCAAATCGTCGGGACCTCTTGGAACAGGAAATACCCAAGCACCGCGCTGAAAATCAGGCGGGCGTAGTCCACCGGGTTCACCACTGTCGCCTCGGCCAGCCGGAAGGCCTTGATGATGCAGAATTGCACCGCGGTGAGAACGAGCCCGATAAAAGCCAGATAGAGCCACTGCGTCCCTTGCGGGGTTTTCCAGAGCATCGCCGCGGGCGGCGCCGAAAGGACGAGCAATCCGGCCGTGAACCAGGCGAGGATGGTGAGCGCGCCGTCCTCCGCGCTCCGGTGCCGGATCACGCCGTACGCGACCGCCTGCGATGCCGCGGAGCCCAGTCCCGCCAAGGCGGCGAGATTGAAGGCGAGCCCGCTCGGTCCCAGCATGATGACCACGCCGCAAAATCCGGCCAAGGTCGCGAGACCCCGGCGCCAGCGCACCACTTCTCCCATCACCAGGGCCGCGAGCAGGATCATAAACAACGGCTGGGTGAACGACAGCGCGGTCGCGGTCGCCAGCGGCAGATGCGAAAAGGCGTAGAAGCTGAGCGTGAGATTGCCGAAGCTTCCGCACACCCGCAGCATGTGGAGGCCGGGCCGGGTCGTGCGGAAAATCCCGAACCCGCGCACGAGGAACACGGGCAGCAGGGCAAGCACGCCGAACACGGCCCGCGAAAAGGTGATCACCACCGGCGGCAGATCGCCGTTCAGCTCCTTCACCATGGCGTTGATGGCGGCATAACCGACCGATGCGGCCAGCATCCAGGCCGCTCCACGCAGATTGTCGGCTCGTGTTGAGGTCATGTGCGAGGGCTTGCCGGTGAATACAATGATTTTTGCATGATTTGTGATCGTCTTATCCATAGGCCAGACAAAGGCCTTCGTCGCGACGGTTTTTCCCGGGGCGTCCTGGATCTTGAAGACATGAAATTATCCACCCATGCCCGCCGCGCACGCCTGACCCGCCCCAACGAACGCTAACGCCCGTGTTACAAAACCGGTAATAAAGGCGTTCCAAAATATGTCCGGCGGCTTTCCCGTGCACTCCCGTTCGCTTCCCGTCTCGCACATGCTTTTGATGCTCGCGGTGGTCGCCGTGTGGGGCACGAACTTCGTCGTCATCAAGACGACCCTCAACCATCTGCCGCCGCTCCTGTTCGCCTGCCTGCGTTTCGTGTTCGTCTTCTTCCCGGCTGCCCTTTTCATCAAACGCCCGAACGTCCCCTGGAAGCAGCTCGCCGCTTACAGCCTCCTCATTAGCGTCGGCCAGTTCGGCCTGCTCTATATCGCCGTGCAAAGCCACATCTCGCCCGGTCTGGCTTCGCTGGTCGTGCAGATGCAGGTGTTCTTCACCATCGGCCTTGCGATCTGGTTCAGCGGCGAGCGGGTGCAGTCCTATCAATGGCTCGCGCTGCTCGTGGCGGTCGCGGGCGTCCTCGTCATCGCCGTCTCCACCGACGGCAGCGCGACGACGCTCGGTCTCATTCTCGTGCTCGGAGCAGGCCTCAGTTGGGCCGGCGGCAATACCGTCGCGCGTTATGCCGGTAAGGTCGACATGCTGTCCTATGTCGTGTGGGCGAGCGCCTTCGCCATCCCGCCGTTGATCGTGCTTTCGCTTCTCTATGACGGCCTGCCCGCGATCCAGCAGGGACTCGCGGCGGCCGACCTCCCCACTTGGCTTGGGGTGCTCTGGCAATCTTTCGGCAATACCCTGTTCGGCTACACCGCCTGGGGTTGGTTGCTCGCGCGCCATCCGGCCGCGACCATCGCGCCCGCCTCGCTACTCGTCCCGGTATTCGGCATCGGCGCCTCGGTCGCGCTGCTCGGGGAAAGCCTGCCCGCGTGGAAAATCGTCGCCTGCGGTCTCATTATCGCCGGGTTGGCCTTCAATATGCTGTGGCCGAAATTCTTCACGCCGAAAGTGCCCGTGACCCTGTAAGATCGGCCTGATGGCTGATCACGTCTCCATACCGCCCGAGGAATCCGCTTCCGCTTCCGCGTTCGAAGTGTTCTTCGTCTTTTTGAAGCTCGGCCTTACGTCCTTCGGCGGGCCCGTCGCGCATCTCGGGTATTTCAACGCGGAGTTCGTGGCGCGCCGCAAATGGCTGAGTGATTCGGCGTATGCCGAGATCGTCGCGCTCTGCCAATTCCTGCCCGGTCCCGCCAGCAGCCAGACCGGCATGATGATCGGACTGACGCGCGCGCGGCTCCCTGGCGCGCTCGCCGCCTGGCTCGGCTTCACGCTGCCGTCGGCGCTGCTGCTGGCCGCCTTCGCCTATGGAGCAGGAGCCCTCGGTGATCTCGCGAATGCCCCGTGGCTGCACGGCCTCAAGATCGCCGCCGTCGCCGTGGTGGCCCAGGCGATCATCGGCATGTCCCGCAGCTTGTGCCCGGATCTTCCGCGTATTGTCTTCGCCGTCATTGCTGCGGCCATCGCGATCTTGATGCCGACGGCGCCCGGACAGGTCGGCGCCATCATTCTCGGCGGTCTGCTCGGCCGCTTGACCCTAAAACCCGCACCCGGCGCCACGCTCCCCGATCTTCCCACCGGGTTATCAAAACCGGCATCCATCGCCGCGCTCGTCCTGTTTTTTGGATTGCTGATCGCGCTTCCGCTCGTCGCCTCGAACGGAGACCTCTTTGTGCGCCTCTTCGACAGCTTCTACCGCGCGGGCGCGTTGGTGTTCGGCGGCGGCCATGTCGTGCTGCCGCTCCTGGAGCGCGAGGTGATTCCGCCGGGCCTCATCGACCCCCAGATGTTCCTCGCCGGTTACGGCGCCGCCCAGGCCGTACCGGGCCCGCTGTTCACCTTCGCCGCCTTTCTCGGCGCCGCCATCGCGGGCGGCTGGGGCGCGCTTCTTTGCATCCTCGCGATCTTCCTCCCGTCGTTTTTGCTCATCATTGGCGTGCTGCCATTCTGGAACGGCCTGCGCCGTCACGCCAATGCCCGCGCCGCGCTCCAGGGCGTCAACGCGGCGGTGGTCGGTTTACTTGCTGCCGCCTTTGCGACCCTCATCGTGCCTACAGCGATCACGAACGGGGTGGATGCCGCTATCGCGACGGTCCTGCTCGTGCTGCTGGTCGCCGTGCGTGCGCCATCCTGGCTCATTGTTGTGCTTGGTGCCGTGGCCGCCTCCGCTGTCTGACGACTCGCGCGCAGCACAATCCCGAATTTATTTGGGAAATAAATCCGCATCACGCGCGAAAATTCTTCCCAAATTAATTCCGTAAAAGCGCATCATAATGCGGTAAAAGTCGCTGCGAGGCGGCTTGTCGCGCCGAAGCCGCGTAGCGGCGTAGGCGGATCTTTGACATCGTGAATCAACAGAAGAGATGAGAATGGGTCGGTGCGCGCTCGTTCAGGCCATGCGCTTCACGCAAGGCTCACGCCCCTTGAGAGCTCAAAAACAGCCCAAAAGTGAACAACTGTCGCCAGGCGTCGCCAAACTGTCGCCAGGTGCGATTTCGGGCGAAGTCGTTCGGTTGAAAGCGGAATTCAGAAACTGTCGCCGCGTCGCCGCTGTCGCCACACGTAAGACATTCCGCATAGCTCGTGTTTACTCGCTCGGCGGCACGACGGGGGGCGCTGGCTCGGCGGCGGCTTCCGCGACCGTTTCCGTTTCGGTGGGTGCGGCTTTGCTCACAGGTTCGGAAACCGGCTCCGACACCGGTTCCACAACAGCCGCCGGCTTATCCAGCAGCACTTCGGACAGCGGCATCTGCAGCGTCACCGCATTCAACAGTTTTTCAGCGAGCGGGTCGGGGCGCAGGGCCGGCGCGGGTTCTTCCGCCGCCGCCGTGACTTTCACATCCTTCGCGTCCTCGGTCTTCGGCGGCTGCACCGTCACGCCGGGCGGCAGCGACAGCACCACTTCCACCTTCACCGGCTCGGCCTTGGCTTCCTTTTTTTCTTCTTTCTTTTCTTCCGGCGCGGCCGCGACTTTTGGCTCCTGCGGCACGGAATAATCCGGCACCACGCGCGCCTGCGGTCCCATGATCACGAGCACGCGCTGGGCGAGGCCGAGCGGCGCGGCTTCACGCTGCGTCACCGACAGCATGTCGCCGTTCTCCTTGCGGATGATGTATTCCCAGCCCGTCGTATCGCGGGCGGCATGTTCCAGGGCGTTGCCCAGCATCCCGCCGATGGTCGTGCCGCTCACGGCCACCAGGGCCGAGTTCGCATATTCCGCGCCAAGAACGCCGCCGACCGCGCCGCCGGTCACGGTGCCGACGGTGCCGTTGGCGCTGATCTTCACTTCGCGGTAGCCGATGATGGTGCCTTGCTCGACCTTATTGGCGAGCTGCACGGCGTTGCTGGAGTAGGTGTTCGGCGAGAAGGCGTTGCCGGCGCACCCGGAGAGCGCGAGCAGACTCACAGCCGCAAGTGGGAAAAGTTTCAAAATACGCATCGGAGATTCCCCCTTTCGTCATTGGCATTATCGAGGTGTCATTACGCCACCTCTCGTACAACCCGTGACCTTAAAAAGTGTCAACATTCAGGTCGGGCGAAAAAGTGATGATCGCCCCGCGCGCAGTGGTAACTGCGCTCACGTTGGGGCTCACATCATGCGTTGTGAGCTCATATCGTGGTGAGTTCATAACGCGCGTGTCTGCCGCATCGTAGCGGCGGACAAAGGCGATAATGGGGCAAAAAACAACTGGGCTCGCCCGGCGTACGGGCGGCGGCTAGTTCCCGGCGGTGGTCGCCTGATCCGAGAACACCAGCGTGTACGTCGCCAGCATGCGGATCACGCCTTCGGTGATGTGCTTGGACGAAAGGGTCACGCCGGTGATGCTCTCGACGTCGCCCTTGATGCGCAGCTCACCGTCCTTCTTGCCTTTGAACTGCGCACGCCATTCCGGCAGGCGGACTTTTGAGTACAGCTCCCAGCACTCCATCACCTCAAGGCCCTTCACTTCGCCTTTCGGGCTGAGGGCGAGGGCGTAGTACACGGTGTCGTCCTTGCCGAGCACATGGTCCACGAAGAACCAGTCGCCGTTCGAGGCTTTCCACGCACGGACTTTCCGGTCACGCAGCTCGATGCCGCTGAACTCGCGGATGTCACGCATCTGCTTGTCGGTCAGCAGGCGGAAGTCTTCGGTGAAGGTCGTGCCCTTCGGAAACAGCAGCGCCTGCGCCTGTTCGGCGGTCAGATATTGCGCGCCCGCCATCGCGGGCTGTACGGCGCCTGCCGTGGCGATGATAGCGGCCGGAAAGAGGAGGAGCTTGCTACGCATGGTGTAAACCTATCACAGCCCCGTGGGGCGGCTCATCACTAACCTGTTAGCTACCCTTGGCTTTCGATTTCGACAGCCAATGAACGAAGAAAACCACGATCGACACCAGGCCCAAAACCCAATGGATGATCGAGGTATAGCCCTTCCAGTCCTCGTTGATCATGTAGATGTAGTAGAGGGCGTAGCCCGAGATCGTCAGGGCGAAGAAGAAGCCGGCCAGCGTCCCGCCCGACCAGCGCCGCCAGTTGGCGTTCCAGCCCCTCAGGATATGCACGCCCCACAACAGGCCGAGAATGCCCACGGCGAAGAACGATGCCCCCGCGTGGATCACTTTCCACCAGGGCTCCAGGGGGTGGGTTTCCGGGCCGAAGCGGCCTTCGGTGGCCATGAAGTAGTGATAGATCAGCCAGAGGGCCCCCGTGATCCAGGTCACGAAGGAAACGCCATAAACCGTCCAGCGGCGGGCCCGTGGCAACTTCAACGGGCCGCGTTCAACTCTCTCGCTCATGTAGCTAAAAACCCCCTACGCCCCTAACGTCACCCAGCCGGCGCTTGGGTCATAGAAATAGGCGATTGCGCCAAAATGGCCAAGGATTGGTTCGGCCTCCCGCGGCGCGGCCAGCACGACCTTGGTGAGGGCGTCGGCGGTCAGGCAATCAGGAGCCGCCACCGAGGTGAAACTATCGGCGCCGACGCTGATCCCCTGGCGTCCCACATGGGGGCCGACCCGTCCATCCTTGAAGGATTTCAGGTGCTCGCGGCCGCTGCTGCTGGCCAGCGCCCCGTCCTCGATTTCGATCACCGGCACGGTGTCCATCTCAATCGCCGTGCGCAGTCTCACCGGCTCCGCCAGCGGGCCCGCGACCCGAAGATCGCCTCCGGCGTTCACGTAGACTTGAACGTCCTTGGGAAGGCTCATCGCTGCGACGGCTTCGTCCACCGCATAGCCCTTGGCGATCCCGCCGAGGTCGATCCACAGCGGTTTACGGAAGCGCACGCGATTTTGGTCTTCGATCACGATGTCTTTCCACGACCCCTCGGATGGCGCCGGCGCGCCCTCCGGTTTCGGCAGAAAGCCCCATGTCACCAGCCGCGCTCCGGCCGTGATATCAAACAGGCCGTCACTTCGTTCCGAGAAGACGAGGGCTTTGCGCAAGACCTCGAACGTGCGTGGATCGACGTCCACCGCATGCGTTGAGGCCTCGCGGTTCAACCGGCTCACATCGCTTGTGACCTCATGGAAGCTCATCAGCCGGTGGATCTCGGCCACAGCCGCGAAGCCGCGGTCGATGGCCGCGTTGGCCGCATCCGTATCCGAAAGCGCGGCGCGGATTTCCACCAGCGTTCCAAGCAGTGGTTTCGCGCGCGTGATTCTATGCGGGAGGTCCGAAGGCATGACACTAGAATATGGGCCTCGTCCGGCCATTGGAAGAACGCCATGTACCAGCCCGCGCATTTCGTCGAGCCGCGTCTCAACGTGAAGCACGATCTCATCCGCGCTTACCCTTTTGGACTTATGATCTCCGTCGACGGCGGACTTCCGGTCGCGAACGCCATCCCCTTCGTATTGGATGCCGCCGCCGCGCCGCTTGGTGTTCTGCGCGGTCATGTCGCCCGTTCCAATCCGCAGTGGCAGGCGCTCACGACCTCATCGGACGCCCTGGTCGTGTTCCAAGGCGCGCATACTTACATCACGCCGTCCTGGTATCAGACCAAGCGTGAAACCGGCAAAGCCGTGCCCACCTGGAACTACATCATGGTCCAAGCGCGCGGGCAGATGCGGGTGATCGAGGATCGCGCATGGTTGCTCGCGCAGGTCAGCACGCTCACAGATACGCATGAAGGCCCGCGTAGCGAGCCGTGGCGCGTGACGGATGCGCCGGCGTCCTATCTTGATGCCATGCTGAAAGCCATCGTCGGCCTGGAAACGGAGA
>Ga0102832_1001340_pt1 | contig 19931 bp, 20 predicted proteins | sample EBPBio282013_DNA_FD_88942 | JGI IMG/M metagenome (GOLD analysis project Ga0102832, IMG submission 88942) | Wastewater treatment Type I Accumulibacter community from EBPR Bioreactor in Madison, WI, USA - Reactor 2_5/28/2013_ DNA (Illumina Assembly) | ecosystem: Engineered > Bioreactor > EBPR >...
TCGCATCGTCGGCGCCGCTCGCGCTCATCGGCGCGAGCCTCGGCGGCCTGTTGGCCCTGTCGGTCGCTGCCGAAGTCGGTGCGGCCGCCCTCGTGCTGGTCAATGCCTTGCCGCCCGCCGGGATCGTCGCGATGCCTGTCGTCGCGCACACGGCGATCGTGCCGTGGGGGAGCCGGCGCTCGCTCGCGTCGACGCGCCGCGCCTTGCCCGACGCCGACGACGCCACGGCCCTGCATGCGTTCCGGCGCTGGCGCGACGAGTCGGGCACCGTGCTCGACGAGGCACGCGCCGGCATCGCCGTCGACCGGCCGAGTTGCCCGGTGCTCGTGCTGTCGAGCGAGCACGACGACGAGGTGCCGCCGCTGGCGAGCCGGGCGCTGGCGGTGCGCCTCGGCGCCGACTTCGAGAGCCTGCGCGGGGCCAGCCATGTCGGTCCGCTGCTCGGCGTGGGCGCCGCGGCGACCGCCGCGCGTGTCGTCGCGTGGTTGCGCGCGCTCGCGCCCGGAACGGGCTGACGTCGCCGCGACGCCGCATCGTCCGCACGCAGCCGGCGCCACCTTGCGCCATCCCGACCGGAGACGCTTGCAAACGCCGCGCAGCGTGGTTACCCTTTCGTTACCGTGTATTAACGCATTAGTACGCAATGAAGCGCAGGACCCTGCAGGCCGAAACCCCGGCCGCCCGAGCCGAAGAAAGCCTGTGTCGTGCGTTGCTCGCGCTCGGCGACGTGGCCGCGATGCGCGCCTTCCTGCGCGACCTGTGCACGCCGGCCGAGCTCGAGGCGCTGGTCGACCGCTGGCGCGTCGTGCCGTACATCATCGAAGGCGTGCCGTACCGCGAGATCCACGAGCGCACCGCGGTCAGCATCACCACGATCGGCCGTGTCGCGCGCTTCCTCAACCAGGGCAACGGCGGCTATCTCGCGGCACTCGCGCAGGGCGCGGGCCGGCCGCGTCGCGCGCGCATGCCGCTGCGCGCGCCGGCGCGCGGAGCGCGGCCGTGAATGCGCGCGATCGCCTGCGCATCGCCGTGCAGAAGTCCGGCCGCCTGAGCGACGCCTCGCAGGAACTGCTGGCGCGCTGCGGGCTCGACATTTCGCCGCTGAACATCAGTCTTACAAACGGCGCGACGTCGGGCATGACGGTGGTCGACCTGTCACTGCCCGGTTGACGCCGCTCGTCAGGTGAACTTCCTGTTACGCACGGGGTGTCGGACGCGGCGCCCGGGCGGGGCGGCGTCAGCCTGGGCCGGTCAGGACCCCCTCGCCTCTCGGGGAGCGATCGCATGATCAAGATGACGACGACGAAGCCGGGCACCGCCGCGACCAAGGTGACGTTCGTGCTGCCCGCCGACGTGCACGACGGCCCGGTGAGCGTCGTCGGCTGCTTCAACGACTGGACGCCCGGCGTCGACACGCTGGTGAAGCGGTCGAACGGCACGCGCAGCGTCTCGGTGCAGCTCGAGGACGGCGTGTACGAGTTCCGCTACCTCGGCGCGGGCGGGGTGTGGCTGGACGAGCCCTCGGCGCCGGCGCGCAGCGGCGACAACGCGCTGCTCGTGCTTCCTGCCTGACGCGCTGCGCGTCAGACGCTCGCGGCCTTCAGCTCGTCGAGCGTGGCGCTGACGCGCGTGCGCGCGGACGCGGCGAGCGTGGGGCCCACGTAGTAGAGGTAGTGCTCGAGGTAGGCGATGCGCCGGGCCGGGTCCTCGGTGGGCCGGTCCAGGAACAGGATGTCGTGGGGCGTCAGGCCGCGGACCGCGTACATCGGCAGCGGCGACTGCATGACGACGAGCTCCTCGTTGCGCACGCTGCCGACCTGGCTGGCCGCGTGGAACTCGCCGAGCATGAGGCCCGACGACACGTACTCCATGCGCAGCGCCTTGTGGCCGCCGTCGATGAAGTCGTGCGCCGCCTCGGGGGCGACGTCCGGGAACACCGCGAGCAGCGCGGCGGTCTTGTGGTCGGCGGTGTCGGGGAACAGCGCGCGGTAGAGGTCGGCGATCGCGTGCCCGGACTCGACCGCAGCGTCGACGCCGTCGGACGGCGGGCGCAGCGACACCATCGCGAGCCGGTTGGCGCCGACGACGGGCGCGAGGCGCGGGCACACGTGGCCGGGGCGGCCGAGGGCGTCGTTGGGCTGGAGCACGAACGAGTCGATCCAGCCCAGGACGCGCGCCTGCTCGGGGAACGACGTCGGGTCGTCGCGGACGTCGTCGACGAGCCGCACCGATCCCGGGACGAGGTAGGGATGGTCTGCGGCGGATCCCCCGAGCGAGCTCATACGACGAAGGTAGGGAGACGGACGGTTACCTCGAATCCCGCGAACGAGTGAACTCCCGGACCCGTACGGGCGAGTCCCTCACTCTGCGCGACGGTCGCCTCGACACTGCGTGGGATTCCTGGGTTTCCGGCCCCGACCACCGGTCGCCCGCGTTCGCCAGCGCGACGGCGTCCGCTCACCTCGCCCCGCCGTCCGCCCCGGGTCCCTCAGTCCTCGTGTAACAGCCTGACGTGGGCAAGAACCAGGGCGGTCTGGCCCACGTCAGGCTGTGGAACGCGGGCCTGTTGCGAGGGTGATGCCGGGGGCGGGATCTGGGCGCGGAGGCGTTCCTCGGGGTGGACCGCGACGGGCGTCGGCGCCGACGACGGCTCTAACGTGCTGGCGGTGCCCCGCGTCGGTGCGGGGCCGGCCCCCTGGGAGGCGTCGTGGCCGGCGTCGAGTCCGTCATCGCCAAGAGCTCCGCGCACCTGCGCGACCTGTGGGACGCCGACCAGCCGGCCTTCGGGCTGTGGATGGGGCTGGCCGACCCGGCCGTCGCCGAGCTGCTCGCGACCAGCCCGTTCGACTACGTCTGCATCGACCTGCAGCACGGCGTCCCGACGTTCAGCGAGCTGCCGCACCTGCTGCAGGCGATGCGCGCCGCGGGCCGCGCCCCCGTCGTCCGCGTGCCCGTCAACGAGCCCGCCACGATCATGCGTGCGCTCGACGTCGGCGCCAGCGCCGTCCTCGTGCCGATGGTGAACACCGCCGACGACGCGCGTCGGGCCGTGGCCGCCTGCCGGTTCCCGCCCGAGGGCGAGCGCAGCTGGGGGCCCATGTGGGGCGACGTTCGCGACGACGGCGCGCTGCCGCCCGAGGAGCAGAACCGCGCGGCCGTGTGCCTGGTGATGGTCGAGACCGCCGAGGGCTACCGCAACCTGCGCGAGATCGCCGCGGTGCCCGGCCTCGACGGCATCTACATCGGTCCCAACGACCTCGCGCTGTCGTGCGGGTTCGGGCGCGAGACCTACCGGACGTCGGCGAAGGTCGACGGCCTCATCGCCGACATCGTCGCGGCCTGCCGCGAGCACGGGATCGCGCCGGGGCTGCACTGCTCCGACGTCGGCATGGCCGCCGACTGGGCCGCCCGCGGCGCGCGGTTCCTCACGTCCGCGACCGACACCGCCCTGCTGCGCGGCGCCATCGACCGCGCCTGGGCCGACCTCGACACCCGCACCGACCTCTCCGTCGGCCGCGGCCAGGCCCCCTTCCGCATCCCCAGCCGCCGCACCTACTGACCGGGCCAGGACGCGTGTAACAGACCCTGTCAGAGGGTGGTGGTGCCGGGGGCGGTGTAGGCGGTCTTGGAGACGGTGAAGAAGTCGGCGGCGGCGTAGCCCTGCTCGCGCGGGCCGAGGCTCGACAGGCCGCGTCCGCCGAACGGCACGTGGAAGTCGACGCCGGCGGTCGGCAGGTTCACCATCACCATGCCCGCCTTGCTGTGCCTCTTGAAGTGCGACGCCGCAGCCAGATCGCGCGTGACGATGCCGGCCGACAGGTTCATCTCGCTGGCGTTGGCCGCCGCGAGCGCCTCGTCGTAGTCGGCCACGCGGATCACCGAGACGACCGGCCCGAAGACCTCCTCGCGGTTGATCGTGTCGCCCACCGAGGTGCCGAGCACAAGTGCGGGCTCCATGTAGTGGCCGGACGCCGCCAGCTCGAGCAGCGAGCCGCCCACGACCTCGCCGCCCTCGGACGCGGCCGTGCGCAGGTAGCCCAGGTTCTGCTGCAGCTGGCCGTCGTCGACCACGGGGCCCATGTCCGTGCCCGCAGCCCGCGCGTCGCCGACCGACCAGCGCCCGAGCCGCTCGCGCACGGCCTCGACGAAGCGGTCGTGGATCCCGTCGGCCACCACGGCGATCGACGACGCCGTGCACCGCTGGCCGGTGGAGCCGAAGCCGCCCTGCACGACCACCTCGACGGCGGTCGCGAGGTCGGCGTCGTCGAGCACGATCACCGGGTTCTTGCCGCCGAGCTCGAGCTGCACCTTGCGGTTGAGCTTGGCCCCGGGCGCGCGCAGGATCCGCTCGCCGGTGGCCTGCGACCCCGTGAACGTCACCGCGTCGACGTCGGGGTGCGTCGTCAGGGTGTCGCCGACGACGGAGCCGCGGCCGAGCACGAGGTTGAGCGCGCCCGCCGGCAGCCCCGCGCGGTTGAGGATCGCGACGAGCTCCACCGCGGACGCCGGGACCAGCTCCGCCGGCTTGAGCACCACCGTGTTGCCGAAGGCCAGCGCGGGGGCGACCTTCCACGCCGGGATGGCAATCGGGAAGTTCCACGGCGTGATGACGCTGACGACGCCCACCGGCTCGCGCGTCACGGTGACGTCGATGCCGGGGCGCACCGAGTCCAGCGCCTGGCCGTGCGGCTGCAGGACCGCGCCCGCGAAGTACTTGAGGATCTGGGCCGCGCGCACGACCTCGCCCCGCGCCTCGGGCAGCGTCTTGCCCTCCTCGCGCGCGAGCAGGTCGCCGAGCTCGTCGGCGCGCGCCAGCACCTCCGAGCCGGCGCGGTCGAGCACCTCGGCCCGCTGCCACGGCGTCGTCGTCGACCACGCCGGGAACGCGGCCCGCGCCGCAGCCACGGCCTGGCTCGCCACGTCGGCGTCGGCGTGGGCGGTGGCCAGGACGACGTCGGAGGTGTCGGACGGGTTGACGTCGAAGGACTCCTCGCCGCCTGTGACGGCGTCGCCGCCGACGATCGAGGTCGCGATGGTGGTCATGGGCGCTCCTGCTGCAGTGGTCGGGCGAAGTCTGCCGCGCCGCGCGCCCGGAGTCGCCGGACCGGTCCGCGTCGCGGTCCGCGGATCAGTCGGCGAGCGTCCCCGAACGGTCGGCGGCGCGGATGCGGGCGGCCTCGGCGAGCGCCGACCACAGCAGCACCCGGTCGTGGCCGTGGCCGTCGTCGTCCTCCGGGTGCCACTGGACGCCGATGGCCCAGCGCTCGGGATGCTCCACGCCCTCGACGACGCCGTCGTCGGCCACCGCGGCGCGGCGCAGGCCCGGCGCGACGGCGTCGACCGCCTGGTGGTGGCCGCTGCGCACGGTCCACTCGCGGTCGCGCAGGATCGCGGCGAGCCGCGTGCCCTCGTCGACGGTGACGTGCTCGTCGATGAACAGCCCTGTGTCGTAGTGGCCCTTGTGCAGGTGCCACGGGTCGAGGTCGGGCACGAGCGTCCCGCCGAAGGCGAGGTTGAGCAGCTGCGAGCCGCGGCACACGGCCAGCACGGGGAGGTCGCGGTCGACTGCGCCGCGGATCGCCTCGATGCAGAACAGGTCCGCCTGCGGGTCGACGCCGTACTCGTGCGGCACCGGTCCGGGGACGCCGTAGAGCTCGGAGTCGACGTCGCCGCCGCCGAGCAGCAGCAGGCCGTCGGCGGCGAGCACCTCCTCGACGTCGGGCAGCGCAGCGGACGTGTCGACCAGCCGCCAGTCGAGGTCGAGGTCGGCGCACTCCTCGAGCGCGACGCGCGTGAACCGCCGTACCAGGCCGGCCACGTGCGGGTTCATGTCCGGGAAGTTCAACGAGACCAGTACCGCGATGCGCGGCCCGGTCCGCCGGCCCTGGCGCTCCGGCACGACCTCGCTCTCGAGGACCACCGACGACCCGTTCTCGCTCAACGTCTCCTCGTTCCTGATGCGTGCGCCTGCGGCGCGGCGTGGGAGGGGCTCCCGACTGTAGGGGCGGGACCCCGGGCGGGCCAGGGACCGCTCTGGATGGGTGGGACGGCGCTCCAGCGACGTCCCACCCATCCAGAGCCGAGCCTCAGGCGGACCGTCGCCGTCGGGCCCGGGCGCGGTGGGCGTCCTCCACGAGGACGTCGAAGAGCGCCTGCTGCTGCGGGTTCTCGTGCCCGTCGTCCTCGGGGTGCCACTGGACTGCGAGGAGCGGTGCGCGCACGTGCTCGAGCACCTCCACGACGCCGTCGTCGGCACGCCCCGTCGCACGCAGCCCGAGACCGATGCGGTCGACGGCCTGGTGGTGGTACGACGACACCCTCACGCGCCCGTCGCCGAGGACGGCGCTGGCGCGGCTGCCGGCCTCGAGCTCGACGTCGTGGAAGGCGTTGCGGTGCAGGCCCTCAGGGTCGTCGAGCTGCTGCACGAGGGTGCCTCCGAGCGCGACGTTGAGCACCTGCAGGCCGCGGCACACGAGCAGCGCCGGCAGCTCGAGGTCGACCACCGCGCGCACGACGGCGAGGTCGGCCTCGTCCTGCTCGACGTCGGGCTCGTCGGTGCTCGCGAGCCGCTGGCCGTCGCCGTACTGCGCGGGGTCGACGTCGCGGCCTCCGGGCACGAGCACGGCATCGAACGCGGCGAGGCGCGACGCGGCCTCGCGCGGATCGGCCGGAGACAGCACCAGCGGATCGCCGCCCGCCCGCAGCACGCACTCCGCGATGCGCTCGGCCATGACCAGCCCCGCGCGCCGCAGCCCGGCGACGCGCGGCGACCTCATGGCAGGGACCGCGACCAGCGGTCGGCTCACACGCCCTCCGCGAACGGGAACTCGAGCGTGGGAAGCCACTCGCGCCAGACCTTCTCGAGCCGGCCGTCCGCGATCACCGCGGCGAGCGCGGCGTCGATCGCCTCGCGCGTCTCGGGCCGGTCCTTGGCGACGCCGACGCCCCAGCGGTTGCCGGTCCGCACCGTGAAGGCGAGCTCGAAGCGGGGGTCGGAGTCGAGCGGCACGAACACGAGGTCGTCGTCGACGACGCCGTCGACAGCACCGGACTCCAGCGCCGCGAGCATCTCGCCGAACACGTCGTCGCTCTCGCCGCCGAACGCCACGGTGACGGCCCCGGGGAACGTCTCGGCCAGCGCCATGTTGGTGCTGCCGGCGATCGCCCCGATGCGCAGCCCGTCGAGCTGGTCGGGCCCGGAGATGCCCGCGCCCTTGCGTACGAGCAGCGACTCGTTGAAGACGCCGTAGGGCCGCGTGAAGTCCACGAGCTCCTGGCGCGACGGGATGATGCTCTGGCCGCACCACACGCCGTCGGCCTCGTGGCGCTGCACCGCCGGGATCATGTCGACCCACGGCACCATGACCCACTCGACCGCCAGCCCCATGTGCTCGGCGACAAGAGCCGCCGCCGCGGGCTCGTAGCCGGTGCGGGTGACGCCGTCCGGGCTCTTGTGGAACAGAGGCGGCGCCTCGGCGTCGAGGCACGCGAGCCGCAGGACGCCGCTCACGGGATCGCCTGCTCGTAGCGGTCCTGCTCCCAGTCGGTGACGGCGGCGCAGAAGCGGGCCCACTCGTCGGTCTTGTACTCGACCAGCAGGTCCGACAGCCCGTCGCCGAGCGCGCCGCGCACGACGTCGTCCTTCTGGAACGCCTCGATCGCAGCCGCGAGCGTCAGCGGCAGCGGCGCGAAGCGGGCGCTGTCGCCGTCGTAGGAGCTGCCGACCTGGGCCGGGCCCGGGTCGAGGGAGTTGTCGAGGCCGTCGGCGGCCGCGGCGATGAGGGCGGCGTGCGAGAGGTACGGGTTCACGCTGGCGTCGGGGAGCTTGTACTCGAGGCGGCCGTTGGCCGACAGGCGCACGGTGCAGGTCTTGTTGTCCATGCCCCAGTTGATCTGCGACGGCGCGAACTGGCCGGCGTCCCAGTAGCGCTTGTAGGAGTTCACGGTCGAGCCGTTGATGAGCATCGTGCCCGCGGCGTGGCTGAGGATCCCGCCGAGGGCGTGCTTGCCCTCGTCGGTGAGGTGCAGCTCGGTGCGGCCCGGCTCGGCGAGGATGTTCACGCCGTCGCGCCAGAAGCTCACGTTGTGGTGGCAGCCGTTGCCCATCATCCCGGTGGCGGGCTTGGGCATGAAGCTGGCGACGAGGCCGAGCTCGCGCGCCACCTGCTTGCAGATCTGCCGGTAGACGACGAGGCGGTCCGCTGTCAGGTCGGCGTGGTCGTACATCCAGTTGAGCTCGAGCTGGCCCGGGTCCTCGTAGTCGCCCTCGATCATGTCGAGGCCCAGCGCCTGCGCGTAGCGGATCACCCGCTGGTACACCGGGCGCATCAGCTCGAGGTTCTCGACGTGGTAGGCCGGCGACGAGCCGGGCGCGAAGCGCACCTCGGTGCCCGGGCCCTTCCACGTCATCTCCGGCTCGCAGCCCGAGCGCATCTCCAGGCCGGTGCGCGCGGTGAACTCCGCGTGCACGCGCTTGAGCGTGCCGCGGCTGTCCGTCGCGAGACGCTGGCCGCCGACCTCGGGCAGGTGGTCGGGCTCGTAGATCTGGGTGAAGAACCGGGCGACGGTCGTGTCCCACGGGAGCACGGCGAACGTGTCGAGGTCGGGCATCGCCGTGAACTCGGCCGCGTGGACGCCGCCGCCGAGCAGGTTGCCCGCGCGGTCGGACTGCAGGTCCGAGATCGCCGTGCGGTGCAGGTTCACGCCGCGCTCGAGGTTGCGGCGCAGGTGCTTGGCGGGGACCACCTTGCCGATGACTCGGCCGGTCACCGTGACGCCCTGGTAGTAGACGAACTCGACGCCCGAGTCCTCGATGGTGCGGGCGATCTCGTCGACCGCGGGCTGCGAGGTGTTGGCCTCGCGGTGCAGGTCGAGCGGGGTCTTCGACATGGGGTTCCTCTCGGGGCGGGGACGAGCCGTCAGACGAGCTGGTCGGACGCGAGCACGAGCGAGCGGTAGTGCGGGTGGCGGGCCACCGGGATGTTCACGAGCAGGACGCCGACCGTGGCGCCGGAGCGCCGGTAGACGACGGCGGCGCCGTCTGTGAGCCGGTCCAGGGACCCCTCCGCGACCTCCACCGAGTCGGCGAGGCCGGGGCTGCCGAACGACTGCAGCCGCAGGCCGAACTGGTCGCTCCAGAACGCCGGGAGGGGTGCGAACGGCGGCGCCTCCAGCGGCTCTCCGGAGAGATGGGCGATCACCGAGGACGCGGCGCGCCGCGCGGAGTCGCCGGGGATCGACCAGTGCTCCACCCGGCGCGGGACGTCGTCGAAGCGCGGGTTCGGGAAGCGCGCGATGTCGCCGACGGCCACGACGTCGGGCCGGCCCTCGACGTGCAGGTCGTTGTCGCACAGCAGCCCGTCGGACAGGTCGAGCCCGTTGCCCGCGAGCCACTCGGTGTTGCAGTGCGAGCCGACCGACTCCACGACCACGTCGCACACGATCACCGTGCCGTCGTCGAGCACGACGGCGTCGACCCTGCCCTCGCCGCGCAGCTCGGACACGCCCTGCCCGGTGATGAACCGGACGCCGGCGCCACGGTGGTGCGCGAGCAGCGCGGCGCCCACGTCGGTGCCGACGCCGCGGACCATCGGGACGGGGAACGGCTCCACCACGACGACGTCGCAGCCGAGGGTGTGCAGCGTGGCCGCCGTCTCGCAGCCGATGAAGCCGGCGCCGACGACGACGGCCCGGGTGCCGGGCCCGACCTCGCGGCGCAGCCGGGCGGCATCGCCGGCGGTGCGGACGACGTGGCGGCCTGCGGCCGGCTCCGCCTGCGGCAGCCGGCGCGGGCGCAGCCCCGTGGCGACCACGAGGGCGTCGTACGGCAGCACGGTGCCATCGGCGAGGGTCACCGTGCGCGCCCGCAGGTCGGCGGATGCGGCCGGCTGCCCGAGCAGCCACTCGATGCCGGTCGCCGATGCACGGGGCCGGAAAGCCAGGCCTGCGGCCAGCTCCTCCGCCGTCACGTCGGGACCGCTCCCCAGCAGCGACTCCTTCGACAGCGGCGGGCGGTTGTAGGGCAGGTGCGGCTCGTCGCCCACGACGACCACGGATCCGCCGAAGCCCTGCGCGCGCAGCTGCTCGGCGGCCCGCAGGCCTCCGAGGGAGGCGCCCACCACCACGACGGTCTGCGGCATGTCAGTCCTCGAGGAAGATCGCCTGCACGGGGCAGACGTCGATGGCGTCCTCGACGTACTGACGCATCGACTCGTCGGGCTCCGCCTCGAACACCAGGCGCGAGCTCTCGTCCATGCGGAAGACCTCGGGAGCCGCGATCGCGCACTGGCCGTGGTCCTGGCACAGGTTCATGTCGACGATGACCTTCATCGCGGGTGTTCCTCTCAGGCCGTGGGGGTGAAGACGAGCGGGAGCTTGTTGGCGCCGGTGTTGCCGGAGAACGGCATCCAGTCGGCGCCGTCGCCGATGCGCAGGTCGGGCATGCGCTGCGCGAGGATCGGCAGCGCGACCGACATGTCCATGCGGCCGACGAAGTGGCCGAGGCAGTGGTGCGCGCCGCCGCCGAACCCGAAGTGCGGCTTGCGGCCCTCGGCCGTGATATCGAACGAGGGGTCCTCGAAGACGAGCGGGTCGGTGCCGGCCGACTCGGAGAACAGGTGGATCGTGGTGCCGGCCGGGATCGCCAGGCCGCCGAACTCGAAGTCGTCGAGCGCCTCGCGGGTCACCCACGTCACCGTCGGGTTGACGCGCATGACCTCCTCGACTGCGGCCTTGCCCAGCTCGGGCCGCTCGGCGAGCAGGGCCCACTGGTCCGGGTTCTCCGCGAAGGTCTTCATCGCCAGCGCCAGCTGGTTGCGCGTGGTGTCGAACCCGCCGAACACGAGCAGCGCCATGGAGTCGCGCAGCTCGGTGTGCGAGAGCTTCTCGCCGTCGCGCTGGGCGGTCACCAGCGCCGTCGCGAAGTCGTCGCGCGGGTTGCTCGTGCGGTCGTCGATGATCGCGTCGCAGTAGGCGAAGAGCTGGTCGAGCGCCGCCTCGATGCGGGGCAGCTCCTGCTTGAAGGTCACGCCCATCGCCAGGCCGATGGTCGCCGAGAGCTCGGCGATGGTGGGCCACTCGTCCTCGGGGATGCCGAGCAGCCGCGCGACCACGCGGGCGGCGTACGGCTCGGCGAACTCCGAGACGTACTCGCACTCGCCCCGCGCGGCGAAGCCGTCCACCAGCTCGTGGGCCAGCGCGACGAAGCCGGCCGACATGTCGGCGATCGCGCGCGGCGAGAAGGCCGGGTTGAGAAGGCGGCGTAGGCGGGCGTGGTCGTCGCCCTCGATGTTGAGCAGCCAGCCGGCCCACCAGTCCGCGAACCGGCCCGTGACGCCGTTGTGCTGCGGCCAGGCCCAGCTGCCCTGGCGAAGGCGGCGGTCCTTGATCAGGGAGTTGACCTCGTCGTAGCGCAGCACCGCGAGGCCGTACGGCGTCCGGGCGCACCAGCCGGCCGCACGCGCCTCACGGACGGCGGCGGACTGGACCGAGAAGGCGGGGTCGGAGACGGGGAGGTAGGGCAGCTCGTCCCACGACAGCGCAGCCGCGGGGGCGACAGGGGTGGAGGTCATGGCGCAAAAGAATTGACCTCATATGTTTTCCTGTCAAGGGGTCCGGCCCGACGAGTTCGCCGGGCGGCCCGCCTACTCGGCCGGCGTCAGCAGCAGGCTCCAGCCGAGGTCGGCGACGATGGGCACGACGTCGGTCGGCGGGTCGCCGATGCCGTGGTGGACCCGCGCACCCGTCGCGTAGTGCGGCGTGTTCGCGGTGACGACGCGGTTCTCGTGGTTGACCAGGGCCGCGCGCTGGTGCAGGCGGCGCAGCACCGGCAGCAGCTCGGACTCCAGCTCGGCGAGCGGCACATCGGCGCCCGCGACGCCGACGAAGCGCCCGCCGCTGTGCACGGGCGTGGCGAAGGTGAGCCCGAAGCGGTCGGCCCCGCGGTAGTCGAAGTAGGGCCCGCCGACCATGCGGCGCCCCTCGTCGCGCGGGACCCGGAACCACTCCATCTCCCAGTAGTCGTAAGGGTCGTCGCTCGCGGGGTCGATGTCGAGCAGCAGCGGCTTCGGCCGGCCGTCGCGTGTCAGCTGGCGCCACTCGAGGTAGCGCTCCTCGTCCTCGAGGTACCCCGGGTTCATCACGACGCCGGCGCCCACGAGGGCGCCGTCGCCCGTGAGGGTGCCGTCGGCGACCGGCGAGATGACGCCGAGGTCGGCGGCCCGCACGCGCCGCCCGCGCCCCTCGACCGCGGTCACGACGTCGGTCAGTGATTGCGCGATCACCGCGATCTCGGCGAAGACGCGCTCCACCGGTGCCGCCAGCTCCTCCGCGACCGCCGTGATGTCGGGAGCCTCGGCGTGCTCGTCGCCGGGACGCCGGTCAGCGGGCACGGGTACCACCTCCGTGGAGCTCGATGCGGGCCTCGATGAGCTTGTGGGTGTTGCGCTCCACGTGCTGCTCGGCCAGCTGCCGGGCGAGGTCGGCGTCCTCGCGCGAGATCGCCATGGCGATCGCCCGGTGCTGGTCGGCGGCCTCGCGGGCCTCCTGCTCGGTGCTCGTCGGCAGCCACAGCAGCACGCCGAGCTCGGCCTGCAGCGACACCTCGGCGCGGGTCAGCCGCTCGGACGCCGCGGCCACCGCCACCTCGATGTGGAACCGGCTGTCGGCACGGGTGCGCTCCCCCACTCCGGAGACGGCGGCCACGCGCTCGGAGAGTGTGAGCAGGCGGCGCACGTTGTCGGTGGAGGCGCGCGACGACGCGAGGCGCGCAGCCATCCCCGACACGGAGGCGAGCTCGTCGCCGGCGTCGCGCAGGTCGCTCACGGAGAACGCGGCGAGCCTCGCCCGGATCACGGCCTTGGTGGGGTCGCCGGGCGCGCGGATGAACGACCCGCCGTTGCGCCCGCGCTTGGTCTCCACCACCCCCTGCTCGCGCAGGGACGCCAGCGCCTCGCGCAACGTCACCGTCGACACGCCCAGCTGCGCCGACAGCTCGGTCTCACTGGGCAGCTGCTCGCCGTCGGCCAGCAGGCCGAGGGCCACCGACTCGGTGATGCGCTGGATGACAGCCTCGGTGCGGCCGCCGGAGCTCAGCGGCGAGAAGACGGTGGTGCGCGCGGTGACCCGCCCGTTGTCGACCACGTCCGACCCCGTCCTGTCCCGGCTGCCTGCTCCCCCGCCGTATCGCCGGCGTGACGGCGGCGCCCGCTGTGTGACGCGCGCGTTGCCCGGGTCACGGCTTGGCACGAAGTTACCGGGACCGGGCACGAAAGTCTTGTGCAATTACCTATGAAGGTTTAGGTTTTGCCGCCATCGCCCACCCCCGGGGCGGCACCCCGTCGCCGACGCAGCCGTCGGCCCGACGTCAAGGAGATGCTGGTGAGCGACACCGCCGCGCACCACGACGAGGACGCCGCGCGCCTTGCTGCGCTCGGCTACACCTCGGAGTTTCAAGCGGGACATGAGCCTCTGGGCGAACTTCTCGCTCGGGTTCACGTACCTCTCGCCCGTCGTGGGCATCTACTCGCTGTTCGCGATCTCGCTCGCGGTCGGCGGCCCGCCCATGATCTGGTCGCTCATCATCGTGGGCGTCGGCCAGTTCCTCGTCGCCCAGGTCTTCAGCGAGGTCGTGGCGCAGTACCCCGTCGCCGGCGGCGTGTACCCGTGGGCCCGCCGCCTGTGGGGCAAGAAGTGGGCGTGGATGACCGGCTGGGTCTACCTCGTCGCGCTGCTCGCGACGATCGCGTCGGTCACCTTCGGCGCGGGCCCCTACGTCGCCGCCGTCGTCGGGATCGAGCCGACGATCGAGAACGCCATCCTGTGCGCCCTCGCGCTCCTCGTGATCGCGACGATCATCAACTTCGGCGGCACCAAGGTGCTGTCGTACGCCGCCATCGCCGGCTTCACCGCCGAGATCGTGGGCGCCCTCGTCGTCGGCGTGTGGCTGCTGCTCTTCCACCGCGAGCAGTCGTTCACGGTGCTGTTCGACACCTTCGGCACCGAGGGCGACGGGTCCTACCTGCCCGCGTTCGCGGCCGCCGCCCTCATCGGTATCTACCAGTACTACGGCTTCGAGGCCTGCGGCGACGTCGCCGAGGAGGTGCCGAACCCCGGCGTGCGGATCCCCAAGTCGATGCGCCGCACGATCTACATCGGCGGTGCCGCGGCCACCTTCGTCTGCCTCTCGCTGATCCTGTCGGTCACCGACATCAACGCCGTCATCTCCGGCGAGGACGCCGACCCGGTCGGCACCGTTCTCGCCGAGGCGTTCGGCGAGACCGGCTCGAAGATCGTGCTGGTGGTCGTGCTGCTGTCGTTCATCAGCTGCGCCATGAGCCTGCAGGCCGCGGCGTCGCGCCTGGCGTACTCGTACGGCCGCGACAAGATGATCATCGGCTCGGGCCTGTGGTCGAAGTTCTCGCAGACCCGGCACGTCCCGCCCTACGCCCTGCTGCTCGCGGCGGTCGTGCCGGCGCTCATCGTCATCAGCGCGAAGTTCTCGACCGACGCCCTCACGAAGATCATCAGCTTCGCGGCGCTCGGCATCTACATCGCCTTCGCCATGGTGGTGCTCGCCGCCCTGCGCGCCCGGCTCAAGGGCTGGAAGCCGTCGGGCAAGTTCCAGCTCGGCCGTTGGGGGATGCCGATCACGATCGCCGCGCTCGTCTACCAGGTGATCGCGATGCTCAACATGGCCTGGCCCCGCACGCCGGACGCGTCGTTCGTCGACAACTACATCGTCGCTCTCTCGGCGGCCGTGGTGATCGGCTTCGGCCTGCTCTACATGGCGATCGCCAAGCCGTACGACCGCGGTGACGCACCGCACGGCGACGCGATCGACGCCGACACCTGGGAGCACCAGCACAAGGTGCACACCATCGAGTCGATCTGACCGACCGGCCCTAGGGTCGACCCCAGAGGGAGCCCCCGCGGGAGGAGCGCGATGCACGAGATCGCCGCCTTCCTGCGGGGGTTCCCGCCGTTCGAGGACGCCGACGAGCGAGCGCTCGCGGCCGTCGTCGACGCCACCGAGATCGTGTTTTTCCCCGAGGGCGCCCTGCTCGCCGAGCAGGGCACGCCCAACGACGGCGCGGTGCACGTCGTCCGCACGGGGTTCGTCGAGCTGCTGGCCGACGGCCGCGTCGTCGACGTGCTCGGCCCCGGCGAGATCGTCGGTCTGCCCTCCCTCGTCTCGGGCCTGCCGCCGGGCGTGGACGCGAGAGCCGCGGAGGACGTCCTCGCCTACCGCGTGCCCGAGGCGCAGCTCCTCCCGCTGCTCGAGGGCCGCAGCGGCCTGCGCTTCCTCGCCCGCACGGTCAGGGAGCGCACCGCGCCCGTCCGGCCCGACGACCTCGCGGAGACCACGGACGAGCCGCTGCACGGACTGCTGCGCCGTGTGGTCGAGGTCGCGGCAGCGACCCCGGTCTCCGACGCGGTCGGCCGGATGCACATCGACGACGCGTCGTCGTGCCTGGTCCGCTTCGACGACGGCGTGCTCGGCATCGTCACCGACCACGACCTGCGCAACCGGGTGCTCGCCGCCGGCCTGCCGACCTCGGCGGCCATCGGCGATGTGGCCACCGCCCCGGTGCTCACGATCGGCTCGGACCGCAGTGCCGACGAGGCCGTGATGACCCTGCTGGCTCACGGCATCCGGCACCTTCCCGTCGTCGACGCCGACGGTGCGGTGGTGGGCGTCGTCGAGGACGTCGACCTGCTCGCCGCCCAGAGCCGCACCCCGGTGCGCGTGCGCCGCGCCGTTGCTCGCGCGTCGTCCGTGGGCGAGCTGGTGCAGGCGGCGCAGGGCATCCGCCCGGCGGTGCTCGGCGCGCTCGAGGCGGGCCACCCGGCGCCGATGGTCGCGACGACGCTGAGCACGCTGCAGGAGGCGGTGGCGGCCAAGGCGGTCGAGCTGCACCTGCGGTCGCGCGGTGTGCCGCCGGCCCCGTTCGTCTGGGCGGTGACCGGCTCCGTCGCCCGGCGCGAGGCCGTGCTGTCGTCGGACCTCGACACCCTGCTGGCCTGGGAGGGCGACGACGCCGATGCCGAGGTGCGCCGCTGGATGCGGTCGCTCGCGGCCGACGTCCTGGCGACGCTCGGCGCCTGCGGGCTCGCCCACGACGTGAACGGCGTCCGGGCCGACGACCCGCGCTTCTCCCGATCCGTCGACGCGTGGCGCGAGGCGCTCGCGGGCTGGGCGGCCGATCCGTGGTCGGACCAGGCCGACATCTACCTCGCCGCCGTCGGCGACGCCCGGCCTGTGTGGGGCCATGCGGTCTGGGGCGCGGTCGCCCCGGCGGTCGCCGCCGCGCATGCGCGTGCGTCCGTCCGTACGGCGCTGCACCGCGTCGCGACCTCCCACCACCCGCCCACCGGCTTCATCCGCGACCTCGTCATCGAGAGCAGCGGCGAGCACGCCGGCTCCGTCGACCTCAAGCGCGGCGGCCTGCTGCCCGTCGCATCCCTCGGCCGCTACCTCGCCGCGCTCCTGCCGGGCCGCCCCCTCGCGACGTCGGACCGGCTGCGCTCGGCCGTCCACCGCGGGCTCATCGCGGCCGACGACGCCCACGACCTGGCCGACGCGCTCGACCACATCCAGGCGCTGCGGCTCGCGCACCAGGCGGCGGAGGTCGCTGCCGGCCTGGACCCCGACGACCATGTGCGGCCCGACGAGCTCTCGACGCTGCAGCGGCGCTCGCTGCGCGACGCCTTCCGCATCGTGGCGCGGGTGCAGCGAGCGCTGCCCTCGCCCGTGGCCCGGCCATGACGTCGTGGCGCGCCGAGCGGCTCGCCGTCGTCGACATCGAGACCACCGGCCTCGACCCCGCCCGGCACGAGGTGCTCAGCGTGGGCGTCGTCGACATTGTCGGCGGCCGGGTCCAGGTGGGCTCGGCGTGGTACCGCGAGGTGCGGCCGCGCGTGGCGCCGACGGCCGACACCGTCGTCGTCCACGGCATCCGCCCCGCCGACTCCGCACGGGGCGACGATCCGGCGACGGTGGCGGCCGAGGTGGCCGCCCGGCTCGACGGGCGGCGGCTCGTGGCGCACGTGGCCCGCATCGAGACCGCGTTCCTCGGGAGCTGGCTCGAGGACGGCCGGTGGCGGCCGGCGCTGGGCGTCATCGACACCGACGTGCTGGCGCGACGGCACCTCCTGCGGGCCCGCGGGATGCGGCTCGACCAGCACATCGGGCTCGGGGCGGCAGCGGGCCTGTTCGGGCTCCCGGAGCATGCGCGCCACCACGCGCTCGGCGACGCCCTGACCACGGCGCAGCTGCTCCTCGCGCTGGCGTCGTCCTGGCCCGACGGCGATCCCTCCGGCGACCAGCTGGCCCGGGCGTCGCGCCGGCTGCCGGGCAGGGTCCTCGACCGCGTGCTCGGACGCTAGGCCTGCAGCAGCGCCAGCCAGGCCACCCCGCCCACCACGAGCGCGACACCGAGTATCTGCAGACGGCCTAGGCGCTCGCGGTAGACGAGGTAGGCGATCACTGCGGCGAACGTGGCGAACTGCGAGGCCAGCACCGAGGCCACCGCGACGCTGTCGCGCGCCGCGAAGGCGTAGGCGAGGAAGCCGAGCACCTCGGCGAAGGCCGTCGTGACGACGTACGGCAGGGCGGCCCGGTTCATGCGCAGGCGCCCCGCCAGCAGCAACGGGATCGCGAGGACGACGACACCGCCGATGCGCGGGGGCAGCAGCAGCCACGAGACGGGCAGCTCGCCGCTGAGATGGCCGGTCGCGAACAGCCCGAGGCCGAACACGACCGCAGCGAACGTGGCGAGGACTACGGCGCGCACCGGCTGCTCGTGCTCGATCGGAGCCGGGTCGGGCGCCACGGACGACACGACGACGCCGATCACGATGATGCCGAGGGCCAGTACGACGAGCGGCGCGATGCTCTCGCCGAGCAGCGCCGACACCACGGCGGCGACGGCGCCCTCGCAGGCGATGATCGGGGCGACGAGCCCTACCTTGCCGACCTTGAGCGCCGCGTAGGCGATGAGCAGTCCGACGACGTTGCCGGCGCCGGCCAGCGCGAACCAGACGAGGTTGGACCCGCTCAGCTCCGGCGGCACGCCCGTCGCGAGCGCGAAGGGCAGGGTGAGGGTCAGACCGATGATCATCGCCCAGGCGACCACCGAGTACTGGCTGAGCAGCCGCACCGAGCGCGACGACGACACCGTGCTCACGGCCCAGAGCAGAGCCGTCATGAGGCCGAGGACCACCGCGGTCACGTCGTTCCTCCGGCCAGCACGCGCCTATCCCACCATCGGCGCCGGGACCGACGGCGGGGGCGCGCGAGTAACTGGCGTTGCTATCGGTTTCGAGGCCTCGGAACCGATAACAACGCCAGTTACTCGCGGACGACGGAGCGGTCCTGCTGCCCGGTTTGCCCGGTCGGCGTCCTCCGCTTACGGTCGAAGGGTCAAGGGGAGTACCTCGCGCGGCGGACCCGTCATCACGGCCTCGGGCCCGGGACGCCGGCCACGGCAGGGAGACCTCGACGCCCGACCTGCCGCGTCGTCGTCCCCTCCAGGAGCCCCCATGAACCGCCCTCGCCGTCCCCGACCGATCCGCCGCAGCCTCGCCGTGACGGCCGCCTCCGCCTCGGCGGCGCTGCTGCTCGCCGGCTGCGCCTCGGTGTCCGAGGCCGTCGACACCGCGCAGACCCTCGCCGACCAGGCGGCCGGCGCCGCCGCCGTGGCCACCGAGGTCGCGTCCGCCTGCGCCACTGCGGAGGCCGCGTGGGCGCCGGGGGTCTCGCCGGCCGAGGCCGAGGCCGCCCTCGCCGATGCCTCGCAGGCCCTCGACGACGCGCTGGCCGAGGCGCCGTCCGGCATCCCCGGCGTCGCCGAGGTCCGCGACGCGCTGTCCGGCGCCGAGCGGGCGCTGACCGGTGATGCGGGCGCCTTCGGGCTCTCGCAGGACACCCTGCGCACCGCCTGCGCCGTCTTCACCGCCGGCGGCTGACCCGGCCCCTGCGTCGCGCGATGAAGGCCCCCCGGGTTCGGGTCTCCTGCACGAAGCCCCTGGGCCCCCGCTGGTAGGGGCGGAGGTACGACGCCCGGACCAGTAGGGGACTTCATCAGTGATGAAGGTGACCTTCGTGCAGTAGACCGATACAGAGGGGGCCTTCACGGCTCCTGGTGGGCGGACTCGCGACGGCGACGGCGACGGCGGCGCAGGGAACGGATGCCGGCGACGAGCAGCACGACGACGCCGACGAGGACCGCGATCGCGATCACCCGGCCCCAGTTGACGCCCGAGCGGTCGACCAGCGCCGCGTCGCGGGCGGAGGACGACGGGACCGCGAGGGCCGCGACGACGCCGGCGTGATCGGTCGGCAGGCAGGCGCCCGACGACGGCACGCCGGTGTCGAGCGCGCGCGCAGCCGCGTCGGCGTTGTCGAGCTGCGCGGTCGTCGTGCAGGCCCAGGTCGCACCCTCGACCGGCCACTCGTTGCCGACGAGCGACGCCGACGTCGCGGTGACGCCGTTGCGCGTCCACACGTAGTCGAGGCGGTCGGTCATGCCCCACGGGTTGCCCATGCGCTGAGCCGCAGGCAGCCGCTCGAGGTCGGGGCCGGCGAGCAGCGCGCTCGCACCCCACGTGAGGTTGCGCGGGTCGGTCGCGTCGGGCCCGGCGTCGGTGTAGCCGGACGACGCCATCGTCCAGTAGGCGCTGCACGTCGCGTCGCGGCCGGACTGCGCGGGGCACGCGTCGCTCGACTCCGGCTGGCCGCCGGGGTTGTCGCCGGGCGTGCGCGGATCGCGCGGGTCGCTGTTGAAGTCGCCCATGACGACGAGCGGCATGCTGACGCCGGCGAGGCCGTCGACGAGCTGCCGGGCCTGGTCGGCCGCGGCCGGCACCGACCCGGCCGACCACACCGCCTCGAGGTGCGTCGTCACGAACCGCACGGGGGTGCCGACCATCGC
>Ga0102832_1001341_pt1 | contig 19914 bp, 16 predicted proteins | sample EBPBio282013_DNA_FD_88942 | JGI IMG/M metagenome (GOLD analysis project Ga0102832, IMG submission 88942) | Wastewater treatment Type I Accumulibacter community from EBPR Bioreactor in Madison, WI, USA - Reactor 2_5/28/2013_ DNA (Illumina Assembly) | ecosystem: Engineered > Bioreactor > EBPR >...
AAATTAAGGAAATCACTGATAATAAGTTGACTCTTCCAAGCACGACTCCTGATTACCTCGGTATTTTAAGAACTTAGATATAAAAATACATTCGTGAAACTTAAAAATTCCAAAAAGACGAAGCAAAGAACTCTTTCAAATGCGCCTTGTGTGACAAGAAGTTTAGCTCATGCCAATTTTTGGCAAAACATATTATTGTTAAACATCCCGAGATTAAAGATAAAGTAAAATTATGTTTAATTTTAGAAAATTAAGTTTTTGATGGATCAAGCTTATATTAGAGACCCAAATAAAATTACAGCATTATCTTTGAGAGATGACAGAGAATCTTTCAGAGGAAGGAGACCTTACAATCCAAACTTCAGAAGAGGAGGAAGAAGAGAAAACTACAAGGATTTCGACGAACCTGAAAACGACAAAACCACAAAGACTGTCAACAAACCAATGATAAATTATTTGGACATTTGAAATAAAGTTAAATGATCTTTTACAGACAATGATTTTAAACATAAAATTAAAAAATTAAAAAATATTTGACGAAAAAAATCGAAAAGAATGAAATTCTTCAGTGTACGAAAAGACTGAAAAGTTCCATAAGACCGATAGTAGCTTTGACTTTATTTCCATCGTTTTCATCCACCCAGACAATAGTGTTTCCTTTTGTCATGACTATTTTCCAAATTATTTATTTCGTAATATCTGTTGGATAAAAGAATCTATAATCAGGGATTCTCGAAGTGTTATGTTTTTATTTCAGTTTTATAAAATCGCCAGCACTCATCCAAAGGTAATCAATATGCCATCCTTTGAAAATGTCTCTAAAATCTTATCTGTAAAGAAGTCCCTTGAATCCTCTTTGACTGTCAACAACATTAATCCAAAGACTTCGATGAAGATCGGTCATCGCTTCAAAAGCTTACCAAAGAGGCTTACTTTAATGAATTTAAATGTCACTTTTAAGATTAGTTGCTTCGAGTAAAGATAATATTGTGACGCTGCTGTAAGATTCAGTTTGAGATTAGTTTGCAATTCTAAGAAGATAAAGAAGAATATCTTTGAAGTTAAGGATTGAAATGATCATTTTTGACTCGATATCTTCAATAAGAATTCGATGAATTTTCTCCACAATCATGGCCATAATGACGAATGATAGTTTGCTTTCTTTTACTACACTTTTGAGTCTAATGTAAGGTCTTGAATGTGATGGAGGGAGAGGAGGCTTTTTTGAAGAATATAAAGGCTCATGTGGGCCAAGTTATCTTTAAGTAAACTTATTATAATGTTCTTGAGATTAATGATGATGCAATCTACTAACGGGTTCGTTTATTTCAAGAATGATTTCTGAAATTTTTTTCTTTTGAAAAGTGTCTATCATTAAGAGAATTTGTTATCTTAAAGTTGATAAGAAATAAGCACTTTGTGAATTATTGAACTCCTTTTGATTGGAAGTTGGCCATTCCTTTTTAACGGTACTCTTGAAAAAGTTTGAAATCTAAATTTAAACCATATTTTACTGACTTTTCCTTCCTTTATTATGGTTTTGAGTGAGTGCATGATCAATCTTATTGCATCGACAATTGTTAACATCCAAATCCATCGGTTTAAAGACTCATCCCACACGAGGAGTTCTTAAATGTTTTAATTGATAATGATGTTGATAGCGTCAAAGAGCGATGCATTTTTACTGATTGAACAGACAGAACTGTTGATGGACATGCAATCATACGCAGTGTTATTCCTGAGAATTTATGTGATCAGATTTTTTAAAGTTTGCTGGTTTTAGTTAGAAAGGTACAGTTTGCTTTGCGGTAAAGGTTTATTCAACGTCCATTAGTCAATATCAATGGGTTTTTGAATTATAAAGAGCAAAATCAAGAATGTTTACAGATAATATTAATTTCATAAAATACATGAAAATTGAAAAATTCTAAATTTCATTACGAATTTATTCAAATAAATCTTCTGTGTCATATTGATCCTTTTAAATTGATTTGAATTTTCTTAAAAGCTTTTTAAAACTTTATAATCAAATTCAAATCAATGTATTCTATGATTTTGATTTTTTTTATGATGAAAGTTTATAAACAAAATTTAATAAACAATCCAACTAAAAAATCAAAGACGATTTGAAGAGTCAAACAAAATAATAATGCCGATTCAATAACCAAGTCCGATTCGTGTCTCAGAAAGACGGCTTCTTTACCAAGATACTCTGACAATATAAGAAATGTTATAAAAAGCTGGCAATTCTGATACATATCAGCTCAGAATCTTTTTCACATATTTTCTCATCTTTTTGTTTGCTTCATTTATTCAAATGGGATTCCCCTTCATATTTAGACCTGCATAATTTGTCTGTCCATAAGGACAATAATGTAACGTTTAAGAAATGTGTAAAACTGGATAATATAAACTTTCGGACAATGTGAAAAGTATCGCTTATACTTTTGATTTGGTCTGTGACAGACATAGAATTTTGTAAACTTGTTTCAATGCTTTTTTATTTGGAGGATTCATCGGAAGTCTTTATTATGGTTAAGTTATTGAGAGAAAGGGCCGTAGATGGGGAACCATTGAGACGACATTGATGATGGTTGTAGGTTTGCTTGTTTCATTATTCGCTGGAAACGTAACACTTTTCTCGTTGGGAGTTTTTTTATTCAATGCGGGATTCAGAGGATTTTATAATGCATCTTTACTAACCCTATCATAAGTGATGAACGAAACCTCAAGAGCATCAACTCCAATGGTTTTAGCAATCGGATGGGCTTCCGGTCAGATAATAATTGCTTTAATTTGCGTATGGGTATCAAGCTGGAGATTAATATTTTTCTACACATTTGCCCCTTTATGCGTTTTAACATACTACGTTTACAAATACACCCTTGAATCTCCAAGATTTCTCGCAGTCAAACATCAGTTTGACGAAGCGAAGAAAGTTATTTAACAAATCGCTTTGGTAAACTCAAATAAATTGGGAACTTATGCTTTAAAGGAGGAACTTGATTATAAGTAAAAAATTGAAGGGTATAACAAAATCATGTTTGGAGGGTAACTTTCCACAACTCAAAGACATCATTCATACGCTTCTTTGTTTAAGTTCAACTCAATAAGAATCAGAGTCATTTTTGTCGGCTGTATATGGTCAATTATCAGCTTAAGCTATTTTATTTCAACCAATGGGTCTCTCAATCATGACAAATCAATTGGATTCAATATCGCTCTTGCAGGAGTAATATAAATTTTAGCTTACTTTGGATCAATGGTAACTAGTCTCAATTTTGGAAGAATCTTTATCATTAAAAGACTTATTATTTTATCAGCCATCATTCATATCCTCTTTTACTTCCTTGATCCCAATTATTCTTACACTGGATTTGGAAAGTTTATTATGGTTACACTCAATATTTCTGTCAGAGTCTTAATGGCTGTTGGTAACACATTCTTAGCCATTTACGCAATTGAACTCTTCCCAACTTCAATCAGACATTATTGTTTGGGTATGCTCGGTTTTATTACCAAACTTATGTACATGCTTTCATTTCCCTTTCAACATTTTTGGGAATAAAGATGGATTCACCCTAATTTCATTTTAGGTTTACTTTTTGTTGCTTCATACTTCTTAACATCTAAATTAAGATAAACCAAATAACATAGTTTCAAAGACAATCTTTCAGAAGATAACGATGGAACTCTAATGGATGTTCTTCAAGCAGATTTATTCTGATTCTCACGCATTTTTTGTTTCTTTATAATACTGTGTTTATTTAAATTCAATTTTACTCGGAAACAAAAAATCACATATTTGTTAAAAATATTGGGAAAAAAAATTTATTATTAAAGTTTATCAAAGTTTATTTCAATTAGACTTAAGATTGGATTTTTTCTTTCTTTCGGTTTAAAGAATTTAATTATCTTCTTAAGATGAAAGTTAAAAAAGTTTTTAAAAATATTTCTTTTTTTTTTCCTTTATTTTTATTTCCCTTAATTATGAATCTTTCAAATCTAATTTCCTTTTTGACATTGATGCACAAAGTCTTAAGGACTGATTTTCAGCTTCAAGTGAACGTTGCCTAATAAGACAATTTTAAAGCTATTTTTAGAGATACGAAATTCTATTTGTTAACATTTAAATTTAAATTTTCAGTTAATGAGTCTTTTATTCGTTAATTTTTTGTCGAGAAATGAGCGGCTTAACTTTTTTGTTTATGGAGCTACTTAAGAAATTAAAATCTTCCAATTCTTTGTAGTCTTACTAAAAAATGAATGAATTAGTATTTGAAATTTTAGAGATGGTTGGTAACATCTCATAGCTTTCAATTTCCAAACTTTCTTGTGTTCTTATTTGAAAATTCTAGTTAATTTTTTTTGCTTCTCCTTTCAAAGTATCTGCAAGAGTTTCTTAAGAAAACTTAGAAATTCTTGAATTGTTATGGATTTATAACTATTTTCTAAGCTCTTCATTCTATTTTCTTAAATCTTAGTTTATTTCAGTTAATTATGAATTTTTTTTCTGTATCTCTTACAGTTCTGACTTAAGCAATAAATTTTAGTGTTTGATCTTAAAAGTTCCTAATTAGATGGTTGTTTTCTTGAGCTTAACAGGCTAATTTTTGGAAGTTTGTAAATTTATTGGTGATACAGTTGGAATAAATGCAATTTTACTAAGACTTTATTGGCTTAGGTATTATGGTAATTTCAGACTTAGTTTATCAGATTACTTTTGTCTGTGTCTGTTGAAGGTTATTTTTTGTAGAAACTCTTTGGATGGCTTGCGCATAAATGGACTTTAGGGTGAAAGACATGGTTCTGTTTTAGTTTTTTTATGGAACATTACTGAAATACCGAGGCAGTTATCTATGAAATTTTACTAAGATAAACATCAAATTTCAAATTTAATTTACTCTATAATTAAATCACATAATATAAAATTCAAAGAAATAGGAAATAAAAAGAAATACTTAAAAAATCAAAAGACCATAGTTTTTCTGAGTTTGCTCTTTCTGTTTTTGTCTTTTTTAATAGTTGTTTTTAAATGTTTGGTTTAATCTTAAATTCTATCTTGAGCAATTTATTATTCTCTCATATCATGTTATGCAGTTTGATGGACACTTGGAAGGGTTGCAGCATGTTTTCGGCTGGCACCAGAGTATTCTCTTCCTGAGCCAGGAATCGATGTTGATCTGAGATCGATATTTTTCTTTGGAGCCCATTGTGGGAATTCAGCAGTAGGATCTTAAGGATGGAGGAATGCATTTTTAGATTCAGGTTTTCTGTATTCAACACCAACAATGGTTGCTTCTAATTTTTTGGAGATTTAATCGAGTTCTGGTTTTACTTTAACTTCTGCAACGTAATTTTTCCTGAGAGCTCTCCATCTCTTTTTGACTTTTGATCTTAAACTTTTTGCCATCTGAAGTTGATAATAATAAAACTAAAATGATTATAAAAGATTGCTTTATTATACAATTTTACATTAATCTTAAACTTCCTTTATTATCAATTATTTTAAAAATAACATTTACTCGATCATTTGTCTCGATAAAAAAAATTATTTTTACTATTTATTTTTTCAAACATCTTTTCGTTTTTATCTTCATAATTGAATTATTCTTTATAATTTTTTCAAATCCTAAATTTATTTACATAGTTTAAATAGATTGATTAATATAAAGAAAATAAACAATCAAAGGAGAAGTCTGATTTTCTATCAATGTTTTTTACCTCTGATGCTATTAATGTGATCAGTAAGGAAATCTTGTGTGACGAGGGTGATGCAAACATGAGGAGCGATTCTGAAGTAAAAAGTAGGGAATCCGACCCAAAGTTTAGTTACACCTTCATTAACAATAGTTTTGCTCATAGCATCAAAGATATTTTTATAAGGGAACTTTCCGTTGGCATCTTTCTTCATTTTTTGAATTTTGGTCTTTGCATTATCAAACGGTAAACTGACAAATGAAGATAAAAATCCTGATACTAATGAAGCACTTAATTAAATAAGAAATTACTATAATCTGATTGCTAAAGTTTATGGACTGTTCATTCTTGCCATGAATTGTTATTTTACTTCATCATATGAAGAAAGCATTGCCAAGTTTAAGGCAATGGCTCTAATGACTGTGGGGGTAGCACCTCTCCAAAGAGCCATAAAACCTTACTCTTTTGTAATTCTAGCGAACGCATTACCAACGCTGGTATAGTTTCTTCTTTCAGCTTATGGTAATCTAGAATCAGCTTGCATTCTGATCAAGGCTAAATCAGCGGGATTTCCTACCAAAGATCCTACAAATCCAGCGAAAGATGCACAATAGGCTTTTTGGAAGAAAGTTAAATCCTCTTAAATTATTATTATTTTTACTGATTCCTTGCTTTTTATTTGATTCTTTAACATTAGCTGTGATTGTTTTGTAAATACCCAATCTTGTAGTGGTATAGAAGACTTGTCTAGCCAAGGCTGAATCGAGTCTGATTTAAGTAAGAAAATTACCCTCTGTAAAATCCTTTGATTCCCTCTTTTTCTTGAATTTCTCTCATCACTGAAAATGGACTGATTGATCCTTTACCATGTCCTTATTAAGACTTGAGTTGAATAGAGACTTTGATCATATCAACAGGTTGAATAATACATGTGGCAAACATCCCGCTAACACCACCAATAACGAAAGGTTGAATTGAGTCTAAAAACTTGTCGGTTGATGATTTGGTAGTTGTCATTTTTGTTTATAACAATTGGATATCTTTTTTGAATATAATTTAAAAACTGTGATATAAGTCAATACATTTAAAAAGTTAAAAAGTAAAATTATCTTTTTGCTAATAAGTTTTAAAAAGTCAGTTGAAATATTAAAAATCGCAAATAAAATACAATGGCCAAAACAATCAAATATCGATTCCTCTGGTTGTATAGTAGTCGTTGAGTCTGGTGATGGCAAGAACGTAAGCGGAAGTTCTAAGATCTAATTTTCTAGCTTCGGCAATTTCAATAACTTCGTGAGTGGCGCTTGACATGACTTCTTCCAAACCTGAGTAAACAATGTCTCTTTCTGATGCACCTGGTAACAATTTCTTTGAAGCGTTATAAACTTTTTCTGGGTCAGCATTAGTTGCCTTCTCAATTACTGACAAGAAGTTGTTCTTTGATTTTTATTACCACTGAATTAAATTACAAAATTACTTTTCTCAAAAGTCTTCCCCATCTGACGTGATCCATATTCTTGAGCCATTCGAAGTAACTGACGGTAACACCACCAGCGTTACAAAGAACATCGGGCAAGAATTTAACTCCTTTAGCGAGTAAGATTCTTTCTGCTTCAATGGTGGTTGGTCCATTAGCAGCTTCAACAATTAATTTACAGTTGAATTTATCGGCATTGTCTCTGTTAACTGATTTTTCGAAAGCAGCTGGGACGAAGATATCACTAAATTATAAATTTTTTACCATTCTTTGTAAATTGCAGATTCGTCTGGGAAATATTCAACATGGTGTCCATCTTGAATATATCCGTTAATTCTATTTCTTTCCTTCTTGAAATTCAACAATTCATCAGGGTTGATTCCATGTGGGTGATAAATACTACCATCGACTTCAGCAACACCGACCAAAATAGCTCCTTATTGGACGAAGAACTTGGCTAACCAATATCCGACATTACCGAAACCTTGCAAAATAAATTTCTTTCCTTTCAATCCTGGGGTGACTCCCAACTTTTCAGCTTGAACGACGTTAGAAAGAATTTCTTTAGTGCAATAATAAACTCCCAAACCGGTTGATTCGGTTCTTCCTCTAATACCCATATGTGAAATGGCCTTTCCAGTGGTGACAGCAGCGCTGTTAATATCTCTGTGACCATAAATATTTTGATAAGTGTCCATGATCAAAGTCATTTCTCTTTCTCCAGTTCCAAGATCTGGACCCGGTACATCAACGCAGGCTCCAATGGATTGTTTTTTAGCCAAAGCCATTGTGTAGTTTCTTGTGATTCTTTATAATTATCTTTTAGAAAGCATTTTTGGGTCGACTTGAATACCTCCTTTAGCACCTCCGTAGGGTAAACCAACAATGGTGTTTTTAAGGGTCATAAGACAGGCTAAAGCTTCAGCTTATTCAATTGAAACGTGAAGTGAGTATCTGGTACCTCCTTTAGTTGGAAGTCTATGAGTCTTGTGTTGAACTCTGAAGGCTTCAACAACTTCAATAATTCCAGAGTCTGAATAAAAAACTGGTTACCTGTTCTGTAAGGGATGTTGAATTTTAATGAATAATCGGGACTTTTGAGGAAGTTAAGCATGTCTTTTGAAATACCTGTTGCTTCTCCAGCTTTATCGAAATATTGTGAAACATTGTCCAAGAAAGTTCCTTCGGATGATTATTGGTGAGTTGCGGTAGAGCTGAAAAATCTCACTTTAGTTGAAATGCCTTTGCAGATTCTTGAAATCATTGCAAGATTCGTAATTAATATTGTTTGTTTATTATATTTTTGGCTATTATTTTAAAATGACGCTTTTATTTAATTTTAATCAACAGTCTTTGAATGTTAAAGGCGAATTCAGTTCAAAAATAGAAAATCATAAAACTCCAAATCGCTTATCAAAAAGATAAAATTCATAGAATTCTGTTGTAATGGCTAGTATTAAAATTTTATTCAATTAAATTTACCAACAATATTTATTTTCGGTTTATAAACCATTTATTCCGAACTTATCAATTATCTTTCAAAGTATAATAAAAATGTTTAGAAACAATCTGGTTTTTAGATTCGCCACTAAAGCATACGACTTGGCTATTATTGGTGGTGGTCCAGGAGGTAAAAGATAATCATAATTCAAGGATACGTCGCTGCTATCAAAGGAGGTCAATTGGGTCTCAGCACTGTCTGCATTGAAAAAAGAGGAAGTTTGGGAGGAACTTGTCTCAATATCGGATGTATTCCATCAAAAGCCTTACTTAATATTTCACACAAGTATCACGAACTCACCCATGATTTCAATAAAATGGGCATTGAGGTCGGAAACACTAATTTGAACTGGCCAAAAGTCCAACAAACCAAATAAGGAATCGTTACTTCATTGACAAAAGGTATTGAGGGACTTTTCAAAAAGAACAAAGTCGATTACGTCAAAGGTAGTGGAACCTTCGTTGATCAACACACCTTGTAAAAGATTTTTTATATTTAGAGAAGTTACTGATGCTGAAGGAAAAAAATAACAAATCACTGCTAAAAACGTCATTATCGCAACTGGAAGTGATGCCTATTCTTTCCCAGGACTTCCATTTGATTAAAAAGTCGTCATTTCTTCAACTGGAGCCTTGTCTCTTCCAAAAGTACCAAAGGATATGATCGTCATTGGTGGTGGTGTTATTGGTTTGGAATTGGGTTCTGTTTATGCCAGATTCGGAACTAAAGTCACTGTTATTGAATATTTGGATGAAATCGTTCCATCACTCGATAAATAAATCGCCAAAAACTTCAATAAAATCTTAACAAAACAAGGATTGAAAATTATGACATCACACAAAGTCGTTTCAGGAAAAAATCACGGAACTTACGGTTAAGTCATCATTGAACCAGTAAAGGGAGGTGAACAACAAGTTTTGAAAGCTGAACATATCTTGGTTTCAACTGGAAGAAGACCACACACTGATGGACTTAACTTGGACAAGGCTGGAGTCAAGATTGATGAAAAAGGAAGAGTCATTGTTAATGACGCTTTGCAAACTAACGTTCCACATATTTATGGTATTGGAGACGTTGTTAGAGGTGCTATGTTGGCCCATAAAGCTGAAGAAGAAGGAATCTTTGCTGTTTAACACCTTGCTAACAAACATCCACACATCAATTATCATGCCATTCCATCAGTCATTTACACTTATCCAGAAGTCGCCGTCGTAGGATATACTGAAGAGGAACTTAAAGCACAAAGTATTTAATTTATTAAATCCAGATATTGAGTATGTTAAAGGTGTCTTCCCATTCTTAGCTAATTCAAGAGCTAAAGCCATCACTAATACTGACGGTATGGTTAAGATTCTTGCTGAGAAAAATACTGACAAACTTCTTGGTGCTCATATTATCGGTCCTGGTGCTGGTGAAATGATCTCAGAAGCCGTCATCGGTGTTGAGTATGGAGCCAGTTCAGAGGATCTTGCCAGAACTTGTCATGCCCACCCAACCCTTTCAGAAGCTTTCAAAGAAGCTTGCATGGCTGCCAATGGAAAAGCTATTCATTTCTGATTTATCTGAATATATTTTATTGATTATTAATTGATCATTTCATATTTTAGCTTAAAAATTCTTCTAATTTCGTAATAAAAATTTGAATGATAAAAGAAACTCAGATCATTTTTTTTTGTACATACTTTTTACTTACTCAGAAAGGTCTTTAAAGTACTCATGTTACAAGGCTTATTTTGCACTAATTCTAAACGAAGGATTAGGTTGAAGCATTTTTTTTAATAAATCAATTCCGTTTTAATCTAGTTTAGGAACAATCTTCTCTATTGGAATGGGATCATATTTATCGAAAGTATAGTTTTTGAAATGAGGAAGCTATTCAAAACCAGGCCATGTTGCCTAACTTGGGGTTCCAAATACTTTGAATATCTTTACAAGTTAATCTTCTTATTTTTGTCCTGGGAATAGAGGACGTAAATTGACCATTTATGCAAAAATGCAACCTACTGACCAAATATCGATTGAACTTGAATATTTCTGAGATCCTAGCAAGACATCAGGTGGTCGATACCATAAAGTAACTACTTCATGGGTGTATCCTTTTACTGGAATACCTGAAGCTCTAGCAAGACCAAAATCGGCAATTTTAAGAATGTTGTCTTTTGAGATAAGAAGATTTTGTGGTTTAAGATCTCTATGAAGTACTTTTTTTTCATGACAGTGATTAATTCCTTGAAGCAATTGATAGCAGAAACTCTTAAATTATACTAATAAATACTTTGACAATTTGTGGATCCATTCCAACTTATTTGCTAAAATTTCCCATATATTTTTTAAGATCATAATCGAGATACTAGAAAACGAGGATAAGTTTGCGATTGGAATGTATGACTTCTCTCAGATGAACAACGTTGACATGGTTTAATTATTTGAGGATAGAAATTTATCTGATGGCGGTAGAAGGTATTCCTTATTACTCGCTTTAAAGTCTGATTTTTTTGAGTGCGAAGATTTCTCCGGTTTATTTGTCTGAATAATGCAAAAAGAACCTCGAGCTTGATAGACGACACCGTATGTGCCTTCTCCGAGCTTGTCCATTTTTTAATATTTTTCGGCTTTGTTTTTGCTCATCTCCTTTTGGAATTTATAATACAAATTTTCTAAACTGATCAACTCATTTCATCAAATAAAATCATTCATTTGAAAATTACATCAATTAATTAAAAGGAATAAGAATCCAAATTATTTTTTATTTATAATAGATCTATGAAAATCACTGCCTAACTGATCCAGCATTCGCATCAATTTACCAACCCTCTTAATTAAAGACAACTAGATCTCAGAGGGTACAAATTGTCTTTAATCGAAAACATGGGTGCTACATTGAATTTCTTTTAATGTATCGACCTTAGTGATAACTAAATCAGGAAACTCGATAATTTCTCTTTCCTTGACAAACTCAATACTCTCATCCTTACCAATAATAGAATCAAACAAATCAGCGACATATCTTAATCTGTTCCTAATCTTCAAAACCTTTTCCTTATGAACAATAAAATCACATAACTGTCTGAGTTGGATAAACTTGCTAATTGCAAAAAACTCTAAAGATTAGTATTGACCAATAACTATGTTACTTAAACTCCTAATTATCGGTTGTATGTCATTCATAAAATTCCTTCACTCAGAATTTTAGATTTTGAAAAAGTTCAAAAACAATAAAGAATCAAAGCCTAAGCAATGTTTGGAACAAAACAGAAAAAATGATACTGAGAATTATAAACGACCATAAGAACAATATATTGCTCTTGAATTGTACTCTTTCCAATACATTAAAATTTAGAAGGTCAATTTGAAAATGATTTTGTAATTTTTATTTTAAAGGCTTTTAATAATTTAAGTGAAATTTGAATTTAAAGGTAAGACTGAAAATAATAAGTGTATTATTGAATGTTTTTATAATAAACTTTATATTAGGGGAAGGGCATGGATGAATAAAACCAAGAAATCATCCTTATGAAAAAGTATAGACTGATGAATAAAATCGGTTCTGGGTCTTTTGGGTCCATTTACAAGTGTATAACTTATATTAACTTCAGGTCAGAATCTACTTAACAAATAATTTTACGCCGTAAAACTCGTAAATAATCATACAACGTAGGAAAAAAAAGGAAAGGGTGAGGGTCAACTTCAATATTAAATTAAGCTCTATCAAATTTTCCAAGAAATACGTATTTTTCTTACTATTGAAAGCCGGAATTAGCAGATTGTACGATTTTGGAACTTAAAATTAAAGACTTTTTATGGTTATAGATCTTCTTACTTACTCTCTCGAAGATCTTTTCCAACTCTGGTAAATTACTATTTAAAGCAGCGATAAAAAACTTAGTCTTGTAACGACTTTAAACATTGGTATTCAAATAATAACCAGGCTTTAACAAATCCATCGCAAAGGCTTTGTCCATCGAGATATCAAAGCTAATAATTTCATGATTGGTAAAAGATAAAAAATAAAAACTGTCTACATTATTGATTTTGGGCTTGCAAAAAGATACAAAGATATCAAAACAGGAAAACATATCGAAATCAAAGGTGGAAAATCTTTGGTTGGTACTGCAAGATATGCGAGTATTGCTTCCCATCAAGGTTTCGAGCAATGTAGAAGAGATGACCTTGAATCTCTTGGATATTTGATGCTTTATTTTTTGAGAGGTAAACTTCCTTGGCAAGGAATTCAAATTCCTAACAAGGTCTAAAAATATGCCTAAATCGGAAAAATGAAGATGTAAGCAAATATTACAGAGATGTGCCTTGATATTAGTGACAGAGCAGGTAAGACTTTGCGATAATTTAGTGGTTATTGCTAAATATATGTAAGCCGTAAAGAAAATCGGTTTTTAAGAGACTCCTGACTATGATTATTTGAGGAAATTACTCAAATAAGACCTGATCAAGCATAAAGAATAAAATAAGGCCTTTGATTGGTAAAAAAGACTCACCCCAAGTGTTGAGAAAAAATAACGTAGAAAAACGAGAAACAATTGAGAACATTTGAAACTGATTGAAATAAAGACCGATTTTATATTTGTAATTTACTGTTGTCATGATTTTTCTTTCAACTTTTTTATTCACAATTTTTTTAAATCCTTTTTCTGCAATTTTAAAGAAAGGGAAACAAATTATCTTTTTTTTAAAAATAAATCTTAGATAATTATCCACAACAATAGTTTTTTATTTAATTTTTCCAACTCAAAAACTTAATAATAATGCGCAGCATACAAGTTTTATAATAAAAATCTGAATTTTAAGATTTAAATGAGTAGGAACAATTAAGATATCGAGGGATTCGATTATCCCGATCTTGATCTTTCCGATTAATAACCAACAAAAAAGGCAGATTAAGCAGATTTACCTTCTGGTGATCCTACCAAAAAAATCAAAACCAATGAAAGTATCTAAAAGACTAACTAGGTACAGAATAAATCGGTCAATCCATCAAAATAATCCCAAATTCAAAGCCAGCCTTTCAGAAACGCTCCTCCTTTCTTCCCGCCTCCTCCAGGGGCACCAAACAAAGGAACCAATCTTTGGGTCCCTCCTCCTCCAGTTGTGCAAAAAACAACTCAAAGCAATTACAATTATCAACAACGCCCACAGTTTCAGAAAAATCAGTTTAATCAGAATCGTGACAACAGAGACAAGAAAAATACTGTTTATGTGAAAAATATCCCAAAATCTTTCAATACCCCATAAAAATTGATGACTTTTTTTAAGAATGAAGGTGCAATAAAATAAATTAAGGTCAATTAAACATAACAATCTGCTGTCATTCGATTTGTAAAAGAGGAAAATACTGCTAAGTTTTTAAAATCGAACAAAATTATTTTCAACCGAAGTTATATCGTTTACGGATAAAACTAAAATTTAGTTGCAACTCAACAACAAGTTAATGATCGAATTAACGATGAGTTAGGAAATGTTAAGAAAGCTTAGCAAACTAATATGAAAGTTCTTAAATAAAAACTCAGTAATGAACTTTCTGAGAATATTCGAGCTCTTTACTTCATTTAAAAAAATCTCATTGATGATGGTTCATTAGAAACAAGTAATTTTTTTATTATTAAGTCAATCTTAAGAAATAAATAGCATCAGCTATCGAAAGTAAAATCTAAGCGAGAAAAACTTTGTAATCATAAACAAATGAATAATTCAGACCCGAAGATTTTCCAACAAATGACTATATTTGGACTCTTACTTTTATTAGAAAAACAGATTATTCTGTCGATCGTAAAAGTTTGTTCGCTTAATTTCTAGTACTCTTATTTCATCATTTTAGAAATACGGACCATTATCATCCATTGATTATTAAATTGTTTCAGAAAAACTGCCCAAGAATTAAAGTGAAAGAAATTAAAACGAAGAATTGATCAAGCCAGAATTCGAGTATAAGATTAAAGTTGCCTTTTTAGGTCCAAAACTTGCTTGGGAAATTTATCATTCGAAAAAAGATGAAATGGAACTAAACATTTAAGGAAACCAATTAAAACGATATTTTGATTCAGGAAAATTAGTAATATTGATCAATCTATCAGTAGAAAATACCCGAATTGAAAAAGATTCATTAGACTGATTCTGGTTCACAAAATGTAACCAATGAACAAAAAATCGAAGTTCCTCCAGTATAAAGTTGGCAACAACCTCAAAATCAAGCTATTTAGAAAATGGAGCCAATTCAATTTCCGGAAACTTCAAAAGAATGAAAAACTGATGTAAAAATGATTGAAATAAATCTAAATTTATAGACTTTTACTGAACTTAAGATTGCAACTGAATAATAAAACTAATGTCAAACTAAGTCTATAAAGATCACAGACATATTATCCAAACCATACATTTGTTTCGTATTTTTACCTAGAAGACTTTGCAAAAAATTTTAGATAAAAACCTTTTTATCCTTGTATTTATCCTTAAACTCCTTAATATAATCCATCATTTTCTGGTTATTATTCACGTATTTTTCCCATATTCCATCGCATCCTATTACTATAAAATTGTCATCATGTGATCTCTATACTTATTTTATGTCTGGGACACAAATTACTGGCTGTTATTAGGCTTTTTTTGATGATATTGATTTGTACTAAAAATCGCCAAATGCACGTGATAAATTCACGCCGCCATTTATTCGCCCGTTTTTTATATACGCTCCAGAAGCATTTATTCTTTCTCTTTCTCCTGGATTTTAAGGTTTATGATCTTCTGAAAGTGCAATCGCCATTCCTTTCCGACAAAGAACACTTCGAGAGTCCCCAATATTTGCTACGAAAATTTTCTGTTTTGTTAAAATTAAAACATTTGCTGTACATCCAGCACGATATCCTATTTATTGTACATTTTAATCAAATGGTATTTTTAGTTCTTAGTGAATCTTCTTCAATTCTTATTCGCCTTTAGGAGATCTTAGCTTTTCATCAATCTTTTTAAAAACATTGGTAAGAGCTTGACCATAATTTTTTTGTTTAAATGTAGGTTCACTCAATAACTCACTGACAAGATGCCTTGAGACATAAACTGATACTTAAGGCCCTCCATGTCCATCAAATACGCCATAAATTTATACACCTGGGGAAAGTTCCTGACATAGAATTGCATCTTACATGAGTTTTCTCCATCCTAAATAAGAAGGGTAATACCTTGCATTTCACAAGTGGTGACAAAACAGTTTTAAAATCGTTTTAAGACAGTTTTTTTTTAAGTTTTTGGTTCGGATAAGTAAGTTCCCATTATAAGAAAATTCGGTATATGTTTCAATAGAAATAATGACTTTTTTATCAATAAAAAGTAATTCTATATAGAATCTTTTGATAAATTCATTATTTTTTTATTATATCAACAATGACAGAAGTCGATCAAGCGTTCCCAATCAATGAGGATCCCGATTGGTTTAATAAGACAAGAACTCTGATTGTATCATCACGAGGTATGACTGGCCACCAAAGAAACTTCATGCTTAATTTATTCAGTCTACTTCCACATTCAAAGAAATAAGTTAAACTTGATAAGAGAGGTAAGACTCATTTTTATCTTCAGATGTAAGACAACAAATCGAGGAACTTTGTTAAACTCATAAATGCAGATATTTCATGTATTTTGAAGTCAAAAAGAAAATTAAATTCTGTGTATGGTTGGGCAGATATCCTGAAGGCCCTTCAGTCAAACTTATGATCAGCGGAATGGTTTTAACCAAAGATGTAAAATTCCAGGGAAATAATGTTAAAGGCGCAAGACATATTTTATCATTTGAACAGGTATTTTTATAAATTATTCAGCAAATGTAATCGTCACCAAAGTTGAAAATTGTCAAATAACTTTTAACAGGAGCTCTTAACGTGCCAAAATATCATCCAAAAAGTACTTCAGTAATCGATCACGTTTTAAATTTCACATGCGATGGAGAACAGATAAGTTTTAGAAACTATCAAATTTTCAGAGAAGCAGTCAATAAATAAAAAGATAAATTGGCACTTTATGAAATTGGTCCAAGATTTTTGATGGACGTTCAAGTTATTTTAGATGGAATTATGGGTGGATAAGTTCTTTACAGATCAGCAATCGTCAAAAAGATTCCAAAGAGAAATAAAGGAAAAGTAAGACATGATTTGGAAGAAGATGATGGTGTCGAAAGAAAAATAAATATCTTTGGATAAGAGGAATGACGAAATAATCGTTGATACTTTTTTGGATTTGTTTTAAAAATTTGTAAGGTAGTGTTAACTTTCTAAATACAATTTTTATGTATTTCTAAAAATCTTAAGTTAAATGTAAAATATTTCGTTTAAAAGACATTGAAAAGAATTTAAAAGTCATTCAAAGGAATTTAAAAATATTTAAATTGATATAAAAATATCTAATCAAAAAATGTCAGAAGGACCAAAGGCTCCAAAGCAAGCTAAGCAAGCTGCTTACAATAAAAATGAAAAGTCAAAAGATATCAGAAGTACTAACATTCAAGCCGCCAAAGGTATTTAAAAAACTTATTTTAGCTGTTGCTGATTGTATCAGAACCAGTCTTGGTCCAAGAGGCATGGATAAAATGATCAGAGATGGTAGAGGAGAAACTCTTATTACTAATGATGGTGCCACCATTCTTCAAAAAATGGATGTTGTCCACCCAACTGCTAAGATGGTACATATTTTTTAATTTCAAGTTGGTAGAAATTTCAAAAGCCCAAGATGTCGAAGCCGGTGATGGAACAACATCAGTTGTCGTTCTTGCAGGTGCTTTATTAAAGGCTGCTGAATCTTTGTTGGACAAGGGTATCCATCCCAACATCGTTTCATAAGGTTTCCAACAAGCCCTCGAATTCTCCCTTAATGTTATTAAGAATCAATTATCAATTCCAGTTAAAATTAGTGATCGTGAATCATTAATCGAATGTGTCAATACATCATTGAGCTCAAAAGTCGTCAGCTCATACAGTGAATTATTCTCAGAACTTGCTGTCAATGCAATTTATAAAGTTATCGACCCCGAAACAGCTGTTAATGTTGACTTAAGAGACATTAGAATCGTAAAAAAACTCGGTGGAACTATAGATTAAACTTAATTAATTGAAGGCTTAGTTTTCGATAAAGTTAAACCAAGCACTACTAGCGGTGGACCAACCAAAATCGAAAACGCTAAAATTGCCGTCTGTCAATTCCAAATCTCAACCCCTAAAACCGATATTGAAAATTCAGTCATTGTTAAAGATTATCAAGCTATGGACAGAATTATGAAAGAAGAAAGAAAAATTATTGCCAATATGGTTAAGAAAATATCAGCTTCTGGAGCCAATGTTTTACTCATCCAAAAAAGTATTCTTAAGGATGCCACCAACGAGTTATCCCTCCACTTTTTGGCCAAAAAAGGAATCATGGTCGTTCAAGATGTTGAAAGAGATGATATCGATTTCATTTGCAAGTCAATTGGAGCCATCCCCATCGCCCACATTGATCACATGAGTGAAGATAAATTCGGTCACGCAGGTCTTTGTGAACAATCCAGATTATCTGACGATTCAAAAATTTTCAAAATTACTGGTCTTAAAGAAGCCAAAACTGTATCAGTTCTTGTCAGAGGTTCAAATCCTTTGGTTATTGATGAAGCTGACAGATCTCTCCATGATGCTCTTTGTGTTATCAGATCACTTGTTAAAAATAAAGCTTTGATTACCGGTGGTGGATCACCTTAAATCGAAATTTCATACAGAATGACTGAACACATGAACTCATTGAAAGGACTTGACGCCATCATTTTCAGAGCTTATGCTGAGGCTCTTGAAATTATTCCATTCACTTTGGCAGAAAATGCAGGTATGAGCCCAATCAATGTCGTTACCGAATTGAGAAACAAACACAACAAAGGTGAAAAATATATGGGAATCAGTGTTAAAAAGAACGCTATCGTCAACATGAAGGATGAAAACGTTCTTCAACCAGCACTTGTTACTCAAAGTGCCTTGACTTTGGCCACTGAAGTCGTTAGAATGATTTTAAAGATTGACGACGTTGTCCTTACTGCAAGATGATAGAAATCAATGTATGTATTTTGTTTGACTTTATAAATTTTATTAATCAATTATTGATATAACATTTTTAGTATCTTAAATTTCTTTTTAAATAAAGTATTAGATTGAATTTTTAAATAAAGAGTTTAAAAATAAAGCGAAAAAAATGGGCAATATTTGTCAGTAAATAAAACAAAATTCATTTAAGAAAAATTCCAATGTTCTTTTAAACAGTAACTTATTAAATTAAATGAAGTAAAATTGCCTAAACTTCGTGATTTCTTTGCTTCATACAAATCAATTTGTGACAATTTTTCAATCGATCTTATCGAATTTTAACATATTTTCGGAGCCGGTTAAAGCTCATTTGTTATATGGGATACAGACAATAATGGTTTGATTGATGCGTTATAATTATTTGCCGGAATCGCTGTTTTTTCAGATACCAAATTGGAAGACAAAGTCAGATGTACTTTTAATATCAATTAAGTTTTATTCGATGTTTTCGATTTTAACGAAGTTTAATATTTGGAACAAGTTTAACTGGAATTTATGATTGTCTGCGTGGTTAATGCCGCTTATAAAATTTTTGGAATTTCCAATGAACCAGCAAATTAAGAAATTTAGGATTTTGTAAGAGAGTTATTTTTTGAAACAAACAAAATTACTGTTGCTGATTTGATAAAAAAATCGAAAGAAACAAAAAAGATCCAATAATTTTTTTAAGTCATAAAAGGAGAGAATAAAAAATTGTAACAAAAAGTTTCTTCAAAAAATTAATTCTGATTTCAAAATCTTCTTTTTTATAATTTTAAAAAAACATTCTAAAAATAAAAAGAAGAAGTTTTTCTTTAAAATCTTGTAACACGATTTTGACATCACCATCCGGCGGGACTATATCAAGAATAACCGAGGAATCTGTAGAAAATTTGAAGACGTCATCTAGCATGCGATCAAGAATATCCGGCTTAGGTAAATTTTTGAATATATCCCCAACTTCACGAAACATGTGGGTAAGTTCTTCTAACTCTTTATCTACAAACCCAGCACGATTTAAAATAGTTTCAAGATCCTGATAATCTGGACTATTAAATTGATGATTAATAGAAATATCGCCATGTACAAGCTCAAATTGTCCTGTTGCACCAAGCGTTTTAATTGCAGACTCCGTCATATAACCGGAGAGTCGT
>Ga0102832_1001343_pt1 | contig 19897 bp, 11 predicted proteins | sample EBPBio282013_DNA_FD_88942 | JGI IMG/M metagenome (GOLD analysis project Ga0102832, IMG submission 88942) | Wastewater treatment Type I Accumulibacter community from EBPR Bioreactor in Madison, WI, USA - Reactor 2_5/28/2013_ DNA (Illumina Assembly) | ecosystem: Engineered > Bioreactor > EBPR >...
TTTCATATATTTTTATTTTACGTATAAACTTTTGTTTAATTCATAATAATCGTTGATAAAATAATTTATTTTTAATTTAGGTTATTTATTTGCCTTAATATTACCAAGTTTTTATAATTAATCTTTTATTTATATCATGAACTTTAATTTTATAAAAAATGCTATAAAATCATTTACCATTTATAACTTTCATTTTCTATCTTCGATATCCTTCATTGCAAAGTATTAGCTGAAATCCAACCTAAAAACAAGAACACTTGTCTCTTCTCCCTCTTTTTTAAGATTCTCATAAAATATCTTAAATGTCTTGTCATAAATTTCATGTATTTCTTGAAGTCTTTTACCTAATTACTACTCATCAAAGTTAGGAATCTCCAAGTCATCTTCTTAAAGACTCAAAATTCCTTTCGCCATTATTTTCCTTCGATTCTCATAATTTCTCATTTTTTAGTAAAAGTCTGAGTATTCATTCAACAGTTTATTTTCCAAAGTTTTAAACTGTTAAATTGATTTGAAGACATTTAACAAGGATTCCCTCAGATTCTTTTTGTTAAGTGAAGAAAAAGTTATTCCAGCTAATTCTACATGCAAAGTTCTGTGTTATTTTATGATTTCATCCAATGATTGAGATTTTTCAAGACTAAGCTAAAATTTATTCCAAGCGCTTTCTATGGCAATCATCAAATATCCATAAAAAGTGTTAATAAAATGGGACATACTGGAACGAATGATATGACAGTGATGGAGAAGTCTTGAAAATTGTCTGAAATTTTTATTGTTTTGAGTTTTTGGATATTATTTTTGGTGAATAACCCAAATATCTTTTAAAACTTGTTAAATTCTTTTAATTTTCCACAAAAATTGGAAGATTCTTTGATAATTTTAAATCAAGTCAGGAGAGAGTATACTATAAATAGGCTCAATTTTATCCATAGAATATTGGAAATTGAAAGCGTCCCAGGCGTTATCGGCAAAATCAACTTTTTTAGCTAGAAGCCTGTCGATAATATTGGCACGATATGAGTTGTAAAAATTAATTTATTTCTCCTTTTATTTTTTGTTATGAACTGAAATTTTGCTACCTTTTAACATGAGATTTTTTTCAATGTTCTATTATATTCTACTTTGGATACTTTTTTAATTTTATATTTCCATCTTTTTATTTTATGATTGTAAATCGATTCTAAAATCCTGGAAACTTTTGGAGATTGCATCACTGATGTATCCATCAAGGGTGTGTTAATAAACAAGATGTTTGGGTTTTATCATTTATTATTTGAGTGTATCAACAAGTTGTTGAATAAAGTCTCCTTTTCCCATAAGGTAGAAATGCTTCATCGACTCAAGGTGATATTTGAGATTGTACCTTTGCTTCAGTTCCAAAACAAGTTTTGAACTTAAATTTTAATAAACTTATGTAAGCCATTTTTTGAACTCAGGTGACAAGATATTGGATGACTAACAAATATCGTAGTTTAAGATTTTAGAAGGATTTATAAAGGCGATCGGAATGGAATAATTGCATTTGCACTTATTCTTAAGAAAATATATTGTTTTTCCTGAATTAATAATAAAGTACCTGCGTTAAAAATCATGACAGCCGAATCTTTGTCGAGGATGTTGGGAATATTTGTCTCCACAAGACGATACTTTTCAAACCATTCAACAACATCATTAACTTTTTGTTTTTCCTAAACGAAAAATTATTTATATTGGTCGATAAGTTCTCCCTTGTACATCCAGTTGTGAATGAATTGGAGTAAAGGCTGAATCATGTGAGCTAAAAGTCGATTTAAAAGATCGTTGATTTTACTCGACCCATGAGGTCTGTAAGAGTTGATAATTGAAATGATTTGTGATCCTGAATAAGGTTGGATAGCCTATAAAATGATTGTAAGCCATTTGAGTTTTTCCATAGGCTCATAAGACCATTTAACTAATTTCCTCAAAGTAATCGTATTAAGCTTAATACTGCTTTCTATTACAGCCAGCCATCTGTAGTATTCATTCATTTATTCCTGAACAGCAACGATCAATGCCCTTTCGATACAGCTCGTATCTTTGAGACAAGATATAATTTTTTGGTAAAGCCAACCAATTTAACACAATTAGGAAACAATACTTTTCACTGTCTCAGATACATTTATATTGGGCTGAAGTTAGAAAGTGTCTCTTTATGTGTGTTTGATAATATTCGACTCGATGTTTTGCATAATGTAAGTTACCTGTCTGATTATGTCCACTTATGAGATTCCTTGCTAACTTGAGCCTCTGTTTCTCATCGCCATAAGCTCTTACAAATTGGCCGACCTGCGTGGCTTTATAAACATATTTGTGCTTCCCGTCATATTCATAGGATTCACGTTGCTTGTTCCGAAGTTGCTGACTGTTAAGTTATTATTGCCACTCAAGTTATTAATTCCACTTTCTCTGGTTGCATTAAGCTCTTATATTTTTTCATCCACGTCAAATATTCGGGAGTAATCTTTAAATTTTAAGAAAAAGTACTTTTTGTTTCTGACAAATCGCTCACTTTCAGCAACATCTTCAAAACTTCACCTTTACGAGTTATACTGTTTGCGCTCATTATTTTATTGATAGTTTCTTGGCATTGATATACTGTTCGACTGTCTGCTTTGCTACTCACCTTAATTTATTATAAATTTTACTTTCTTCATTATCTTTTAGCGCACTTGAGTCGGATTTTCATTACCACTTCGAAAAGTTGCACCACTTAATTTCTTAAAATACTCTTGCATATCGACTTTAAACTCTTAAGATGCATTTGGTCTCAATCTGAGAACTAATTTATTAATTTCTTCTTGAATTTTAGCTCCTTAGCGCATTCTTATATTTTGAATTTTAAACCAAATCTATAAAAGTAAAATTATAAACTCAAATTAACTTTAGAATACCCAATTAATTGAAGACTTCATTTAGTCAAAATTGAAAAAAGTAATCAAAGTGTTTAAAAGTAAAGTTTCCAAAAAATCAAATCTGATTGAATAAAAGTAACTAAGAAATGAGATAATTTGTTTTAATAAATTTCAAAGCATAATAGAGTAAAAGGTTGTAAAATTTATAGTTAAAAAAGTGTTGATAATATAAGTTTTTAATAAGAAGATAAATCTCCAGAAAAGTTAATAGATAGAATTAACAATATAAATAAGTAATGAGCGTGAAGGTCGGAGTACGAGTTCGTCCATTTAATAAAAGAGAAGTATAGCTTTAATGCAGACGATGTGTAGAGATGTAAGGCAAAACAACCAGATTAATCTAAGCTGATGGAACTGTAAAAAACTTTGTTTTTGATTATTCCTTCTGGTCACATGATAAATTCATGGTCGACCCCGATGGAGTCAATATCCCCGTCGATGATAAGTATGCTGATCAAATGAGAGTTTATAATGAAATCGGCTCTGATATCCTTGTCAATGCATGGTACATATTTTTCGATTCTAAGGTAGGGATATAATTGCTGTCTCTTCGCTTATGGACAAACCGGTTCAGGAAAGTCATACTCCATGATTGGATATGGAGCCAACCGAGGTATCATCCCTATTGTATGTGATTAAATCTTCAAAAAAATACAAAACAATAAATAAGCAACTAAATCTTTCTAAGTCATGATCAGTATGATGGAAATCTACAACTAAACTGTAAGAGATCTCTTACAAAAAAATAAAAAGAAGTAACTCAAAATCTGCTAATCCAAAAAATTAGGTGTATATGTAGAAGGGCTCTATAAACATCCTGTTTACTCCTACGAATAAATTGCTAAAAAAATCGAAGAGGGCTCAAATAATCGTTCAATTGCAGCCACATTAATGAATTAAAGCAGTTCCAGATCACATACAATCGTATCGATCAATTTTGTACAAAAAATACAAATTTCGCCTTCTCAAACAAGTATCAAGTACAGTTGCATCCACTTAGTTGATTTGGCAGGCAGCTAATGTGTGGCTAAAACAGGAGTCGATTCAAAAGATAGACTGAGATAAACAGCAAAAATTAATCAGTCCTTATCAACTTTGGGCAGAGTCATAGAAATATTAGCTGAGAACTCCTCAAAGATATAAAAACAGTTTGTACCTTATAGAGACTCAAAATTAACATTCATTTTGAGAAACGCTTTGGGAGGAAATTCCCGAACAGCCATGATATGCGCCATATCTCCAGCTGACGATAATTCATAAGAAACTTTGAGCACTTTGAGATACGCATCAAGAGCAAAGAAAATCCAAAACAAAGCCATTGTAAATGAAAGCGATGTCGATAAATTAATAAGAATGTTGAGATAATAAAACGAATTTTTGAAAAAAATGTTACAAGAAGCAAAATTTACGAAAACAGTCATCAATCAGGAAGTGATTTCAAACTACAATAGAATGAGTCAAAACATGGCTGAATTCGGAATTATCAGTGCAGATTAATAATTGTTACTCGATGAGATTGATGAGATGTAACATGAAAATAATAAGAGCAGAATTACTGAGTAAACTTAAGAAGAGTAAGAAAATTAGCAAGGAAAATTGTTGTAAAATAATGAAGATAAAATATCCTTACCTTACATTACCAACGTAAGTGAAGATCAGCTCTTGTCTTTTAGAGTCAAATACAATTGTTAAGATCTCATGATTGGAAATAAACATGGTAACCCGAAGCCTGATGTCGTCTTGGCTGCTTTAGGCATACAGCCTAATCATGCAAGGATATATATTAATGGATAATAAAATGGGGCCAAAAGAGTGTATCTCTAAGTTTTGAGTTAATAAGCGGAAGACTACACATACGTAAATGGCCAGAATGTAAGTTGCAAGTAAAAGAAATAACTTTTTGACAATGACAGACTTATATTTGGTACAGGATGCATATTTTTGGTGGTAATATTTGGAGGAAAGCAGCGAACCTAAACCTTAATTAAAATTGAAGATATCGACTATCAATTTGCAATTAAAGAAATGCAAAACATCAACTTGGACAGGTCGAGAATAGTTGTTGGCTAAAGTTAGTAATAAATAAGAAAAAAGATAGTCTTATAAGTTGAGAAGGAATATGAGGACATAAAAAAGACAAACGAGTAAAATATGAAACGACAAATTTAATTACAATAACAATAGTATCAACAAAGAATAAAGTAGATGGAAAGCAAGAAAAATGAAGAGACTTAAAAACTAAAATAAGAATTGGAAAGAAAACACATTGAGGCTAAAAAGTTAGAATAGGAGAAAAATAGAGTTAGATAATAGATAGAAAAGTATAGAGAGATGCAAAAATAAATGTAAAACAAACTTTTATAAAAAATTTAAGCTTAAAAAATGAAGTAGCAAAAGATTTTGTAGGAAAAGTAAAGATAGTAAGAAAACAGAAAACAATAGGAAGCCTAAGAAGAACTGGAAAAGACTAACTTGATGTTGCTTTAAAGAATGGAACAAATTTCTATTTTAGAGAAGCAAATCGGAGAGATTAACCAGCAAAATGTAGAAAAGTAACTGCAAATAAAATAACAGTTGTAAAAGCAGGAACAATTAGTTCAGAAATAACTTTAAATCAAAACCATTATGTGCCAAAATTAAAATATCATCACTTAATACAGACTATAATTGGTTAAAAAGACAAAAAATGCTAAATAACTCAGATAATTATTGGTCAAAAAATAAAAAGCTTTCTTACAAAAACAACTTGTAGAACTTGTTCCCATGATTTAAAAGTTCAATCTTATGGGTAAAGAAATGAACAGAAGAATCGAGGCTGGTTTAAGTATTGAGTACAAGTATATCTCAGAGTCTTAAATCATTTAAGCCCTTAAAAATAACACCTACAAAAGCAAATTAAGAATTCTTATTCACGTTATTAACAAAGAATAAGGCAGAGGGTATTATTGGTCCACTGAAGTCTTCAGAAATAGATTTTAACATGCTATCGATGCCTTCGAAATTTACATTTCAAAAAACTACCAAAAAGAGAGACTTACAGTAATTTTATTTTTTTACTTTAGATGCCACATAAAGACAAAAATAGTGACCCTTACTGGTAACCTTAGAACTTTTAAGTATTTGGCCTTACTTTTCTTTCTCTTGAATGTCTGCTTTATCAATTTTCATTCAATGGCCTTATTACAATCGTAAACCAAGGTCATCGTTTAGGTGAAATGTAAGTCGTAATTACGCCTTTGATATTGCAAGCGGGTAACTTGGTCAGAATGTAATAATAAACGAGTTAAATAAAAATTTTTAATCCCAGAGATTTGATTTAAAGAAGTCTTTCATTCGAACTGTAAATAAAGAACATCAATATCGATTCAGACCTTAACATACAAAAAATAAGAATTGAGTATTAACTTCTCGAATCCAACTACAAAGTAAGAAAGTACCAAACTTAAGAAATCAATTTTGAGTAACTTCACAACTATACATACACCAAACATCACACAATTAGCGAAATCTCATAAAATACAATCCTACATTACACTGATCGTCCCATATGTTTTGTTGTATCAGCCATTATTAAACTAACTGATGAGGACGAGCTTACAAATCGGGATTCTTTCATTTCTAGCAAAATCAGCTCCTTCATTACTAATAAAAATTCCTTCATGTAATTGAACAGCGCCTAAGATATTTCTTTTACGCATTAAAATAAATTAAAAAATTAAGGAGTTGTCTAAATAACTTCTTACACTGAAGTAAAACCTCGATCATAGATTAAATCCCTATCTCAACCTCCATTCACTCCAATTAAACCCAATATGACAAAAAAAACTGGAGCCATAGTTGAAAACGTTGAAATAATGTCAAAAATTTAAAGCGATTATCAAAAAAAGAAAATTTAAACTCTCTAACTGCAAGAACAAAAGCTCAGAGAATCTACCAAAAGTTTCGGGGATGATAAAAAGAAGAAAAAAAGAGACGAAAACTGTTAAATTTTTTGAAAATCATAATGTAAAGAGAGCAAACTTTTTTCATATTCTTTTCAATTTCTAATTTTTCACATTAAAAAGTAATTTGAACTTTTGATTAAAAATATAAATTTAGAAATTATAGATAGAAAAATAGGATTCAAAATTTATAGATAGTAAAAGAAGTTTAGGATTAATTAAATGACTTAATGGAGCGATTTTTGTTAAATAAGCAGATGAGATAAAGTTTAAATAATAGCGATGAATCATTTCTTTTTATCTTGAGTGGCTTTTTGTTGGGCTCTGATCAAGTTCATGAGATTTTCTCTTTTTATTTTACCTCTGGTGTGAGTACCCAAAGATTTTTTGGCGACCTTGAGGGCCTTTTTGGTATCCTTGAGGGAACCGGCCTTCAACAATTAGATGATTCTCTTTTCATAACCAGCAACTCCAGCAACTTCACTGACAAGAGCTCTGATGAAAGAAACTCTCTTTCCGAGGGTTCCTTTAGATCTTGATGGTCTAACTACTTTTTGGTTGGCGGCGAGTTTGGTGGTTGGGTGTCCTTTATTTTTGCCGATAGCAATGACGGATGGGTGTTGTTTGGCCATTATATATATTTTTTATTGTGATTATTAAAATATTCAATTATTTCTCAATTAATATTTTGATTCATCATTCCTATATTTTTTTATATTAACAAGTTTTAAATTTAAATATTTAACAAACTACAATTTAAAATGTTTTTAACAAAAATACGTCTCTTTATAACTGATTGATAGTAAAAATAAATTATACGCTTGAATCTTAATCAAAAATCAACATTAAGCCTTAAAGCGATATTAGGCTTAATAAGATAATTGTGGATTATTTGGACTTTTAAAACTTTTAACTTAGGAAAAAGCCCATAAATTGTTTCAGGTCCCTAAATCTTTGTTACTTATCCTTCATCAAGTCGCTCTTAATCATTTTATATGGATTCATCATTTTTTGAATCTTTATTGTTATTTTATCCATTTTAAACTTTATTCTGGTTAGTTTCCTAAGCTTAAATTATTTCTTATTTTTTAATTTAGTGTTATTATTTGGTCTTGTCTTCAATATTTTAATCTTATTTAGGAAGTTATTAAATCTGTTGAAGATGAGTTTGTTTTGTTTCTTCCACATTACTTTCTTTTCTGGGTGAATTTTTTATTTATTTACTTTTCTTTCTTTTACTTTACTAATTATTTGCTCTCTCTTAAATTTTGAGTCTTTTCATTTATTAGAGAGATTCCAAATCAGTCAAATCAATAACTTTTTTGTTGTCTTTACCGTAAAGATAAATCCTGGTTTTGAAAGGATTGCACATATGGAATTTACCTTACCAGCCAAAAACTTCATCTTTAATTAAGTCCAATATTTTGTTCTTAAACTCAAAAAGTTACATTCTTCGATCAACTTTAAAAAATCTGGGTATACCAACGCGTTAAATTGACTGACTTACGTGATGAAGCAAGATGTATACGTATGGGTCAGAGTCTTATTCTTTTATTTATATTTTGGGTTAGCTTTATAATTAAATTTTTTTCCTACCTTCTACGATTAGAATCGGATTTTTCACATTTTTCAAATAGTTGCTAAAATCTCCCCTTCCAATAACTTTTCCTTCATTAGTTACTACTTAGTTCACCGAGAGCCAATCCTTTGAAAAAATTACTAATTACCCTTAATGCTCTTTAAATCCATCAATTTTTAACATTTACAGTATTTGTTGGTGATCCTTGATCATTTTCACAATAGCTTGGCTTTATTAATTTTTGTTTAAAATGATTTTGATAGGTTAACTCAGTTAGGTATTATTCCATCTATAGTGAAACTGTAGAATTTGTTGTGAAGCTCTAGAATCCACGCTTAAAGAAGAATAGTGAAACTCAATTTTACATTCAAATTTCGTCAGTTACTTTAAAGTAGTAAACTCAGGTTCTGAAACTTCGTTGTAGTATTTACTGCCTTTTTTAACTTTTGCTTTTAGAACAATGTTTTGAGAAGACTGATATGCTTACTGTTTTTATTTCGATAAAGATTAAAAAATTAAACTTCTCACTTCTTGTAAACTCAAATTCACGTGGACATCTTTGATTTAATACACTGAGGAATTATTTTACTCAACGACTGTTAAATCGATAGTATCTTTTTTATTTTGGTACCATTTATTAAAAGAAAAGTTTTATTTCTACTCAGCTGTTAAGTTAGAAGGCAAATCTTCAATGACACAAACTAAAAGCTGATTTTTTCCTGGAACAGGTGGAGGAATCATAGACTAACTTTCTATAATTTGATTTGGTCCAATTTTCCAATCATCAATGTAGTATTTATAATTTCTATCAAGAATTCGATTAAGTTAATTTCCTTCTCCATTGATTTAAAGTTTTTTCTAAAATTTCTCTGAAAGAATATTCAAAAGCTCAAGGTATTTTATGTCTTTTCTTACAGGTAATAAAGTTTAATAAGTAAACTTTATCTAAATTTATTATTAAACTTTTTTAACACAAAATCTCTTAACTACAGCAAGATATTAGTCTTTTCTCACTTGAAAAGGTGTTTTTAAAATAATTGGATTTGGGTCAGTTGAGAGTTTCAAAAAATCTTACACTTTGTGACCTTGCTTAACATTAAACCCAATCAAATTTTATCTTTATGGAGTTGCATAGTAAACGAAAAGCCCAAATTAATTGTTTTTCTCATCATCACTTTTTGATAATGTTTTGACTGTTTTTTTTTGTTTTTTCTTCTTTTAGTCTGGTGTATATTAAATAATCTTTTCAGAACTAAGCCATTCTAATATATTGGCTTCTTTCGAAACCTTCTAAATAATGTTTTTACTATTTTCAAGTATTATTTCATCCATAAAACCCATTTCAGAACAGTTTTTTCCTTACAATCGAGTTTGCCAATCTATTATAGCAACATTATGGAAGAATTTTTTTTTGTTTTTCTTATTTTATTACTGTTAAAGTTTTGATTAGTTTTTCTTTTTAATCCATTCTGGCAATTTGTTTTAATCATTCATTAAAAAATCTTTAAACTCTTTTTTTATGTAAACTAACATGTATGCTGTCGTTTTCGATTCAACAAGTTTCTTTTGCGCTTTCATTTACTTCGCATCGAATTAAACGGATTCATGGAATCCACCGAAATTGTAATCCAATGCCTTTTCTTTGGAGACTTGTTGAACAAGTTAGTCATTAAATTTATACCATGTTTCTTCTTCCTTGACGAAATTATAATAATGTCCGGACTCTGCTCTTGCTCCCTCATGAACCATTACAGCGTAAAGTTCGTACAATTACTTTTCTCCTGTCGTCGACCATTGAGAAAAATCAAATTATTCATCATACTCAAGAGCAGTTAAAATTTTAACATTGTGTCCTTGATTAAAATCGTATTAAAATCTCTTCAACTGTATCATGAGAATAGGAGGAAAGTAAGCGATTTTTACACCTTAATTATCAAAGAATTACCTTTATAGGCCTATTGAAGTCCATGTTCATCAGTCCAGTATTTATTTTCACCGCCCATATGGACTTCAGATGTATAAGCGTCTAAAGATTCTTTAAGAGTAGGATAGATCGGAAGTTGCAAGTCAATGAACTCCTCAAAATTTTCTCTTCTAAAATCAGTATAATCAATTACTGTACCAACTTAAGCGCAACGTATGTAATGGTTTAGTTGTCCCTTGAACAAGCCTTCAATAGTTCTGTTCCTGTATCCTTTTAATGGAGCTGATTCGTTCAATTTTCTTTCGAGGGCCTAGAAAAATAAACAACTAAATTATTGGGCATCTTGTTGAACATTCGCTTAACGCCTTCCCCATCCGAATGATTTGACAAGAAATTATGGAGAAACAGGCTTTTATGATCTGCCCAAGTTAAAAAATAATTCTTGAAGTGTTGCTGGAAATTTTTATTCTTATTGAATTTCTGCTTCATAAACTAGATTTCTTGAATAAAATAAAAACTAACCTGAAAGCAGGAATGTGGTAAAGAGTCTGTAAGTAGGAGTTCATATAACAAGTATTTCCTTGGTTAACGAGTCCATTGAAGTCATCAGAAAATTTTTATTAAAGTCTCAGATTTAGATAGACGAACAAATCTGAATTGGGTTATTTAAGTTTAGATTTGATGATTTATGTCGGTTAAAATGTACCCAACTCCTTTCGTACTTTTTTTATTACCTTATTTTGAGACTCGAATCCTGACAAGTATACATACTTTCCCCAAATATTTAATGGCAAAATAAAGTCATAAATTTCTTCGACTTTCGGCTAATCAATTTTATCGACATCGATTGCATTTACATTATCTTAAATTAATATTTAATTTTCAACCTCCATCTTTCTGTCCTCAATTACATTTTTAGCATTTATGCTTATGTTATCAAGTTATTTTACAACAATTATCATTATTTTTTCGTTCTAAACATGTACAATATTTTCACTTACAAATCTTTAAGTCATTAAAAGACTGTGAGGAATACGGATTACTGCTTTTCCCAATTCATTTTATGATCCTTAGGTTATTACAGATTCTGTTCCAGTAGATTTAGGAATTTATGCAGGAAGCAAATATTATTCAGAAGAGTCTGGTTGTTGCCGCCTTCTTGTATTATGAGAACTTTTTGAAGCCTTTGAAATATCAGCCTTATTTTTTCGTGTCCTTTTTTAGACAGGCTTTGTAACTTCGAATTATTATTATTGTTCATTCTCCTTTGTTTTCATTGATTTGATTCAAATCCTTGCAAATTTTATAATTTTGACTTTATAATTTGGTTTTTATAAAAATCGATACTTTTATATCCTACACTTTAGATTGGTTAAATTGAAAGTACTAAGAACATCTCCAAAAAAAGTATATTAAAAAATCATTTTTTTTGCTTATTTTTTTGCTCAAAGTTTTTACCATAAGAACCGAATCCCGCGCTGCCAAAATGATCGAAATCGAAATCATCAAATGGAAAACCTCCGAATTTTTTTGAATTTTTATTATTTCCTTGATTCCCTGATGTTTGATCTGCAGAATTTCTTTTTTGTCCAAAGTTTCCAAAACTTCCGAATCCTCCTTTTCCACCCATAAACATTGAAAATATTTGGCTTGGATCTATTCCACCCATTCCTCCTCCCATATCTTGTCCATTAAATGAGAATTTGAAACTTTGATTTCCTCCCATATTACTAAAACCACCCATATTTCCAAAACCGCCCATATTTTAGAAATGCGAGAAATCAGCCCCTGTGTCTCCATCAAAACTCATTCCTCCAGAATCATAGAGTTTTCTTTTCTAAGGATTTGTCAAAACATCTTGGGCTTAATTGATATCCCTAAATATTTTAGCGGCCTCTTATTGTTAAACTTGGGATTTATTTCTATTTCTATCAGGATGATATTTAAGAGCCATTTTTTTGTAAGCTTTTTTTATTTACTCATCAGAAGCATTTTTCGATATGCCGAGGATTGCATAATAATCTTTTTTTTTCGCTTATCTTTATTTTTTCTTTGCTTCCTAAATTTTATTCTTCAAATTAATGTTAGGATCTAATTATTGAATTTTGGCGTAATCTTGAATTGCTGCAGTGTATTAGCCTCTTGCCATATTGACTTAAGCTCTTTTAACGTAAGATTTTATGTAATGAGGATTAAGTTAGATTGACCGATTAAGATCTTCAGCAGCCTTGGTCCACATTTTTCTTTTCATGTAAGTCAAAGCTCTATTCGAGTAAATAATCGAGTTAAGTTTTTTATTGTATGGATCTGAATTTAGAGCCTCAGTATATTTTGCTTCTGCTCCTTACCAATTACTATGCTTGATTAGGTTATTTCCTTCTTATTTAAATTTCTAGCATTTGTTTGCTATGCTTAAAGCTTTTTGACATTTGACATTTTATGGATCAAGTCTAATTCCTTCTGAAAAATAACTTTTAGCTTTAGAACTGTCACCACTGTAAAGTTAAATTATTCCCTTCAAATACATAGTTTCTGGGGTCTTTTAATGATCAATGACTCTTAGAACTTTAAATGCTTCTTCTGTGGCTCCAGTTTTAGCAAGACACTAAATTTTAATCAGTAAAAGCTCTTTATTTTCTGGAATTTTATTTATGAGATAAGAGACACAAGAGAGGGCCTCAGAATAATCTTAAGTTTTTAAGGCTTCTCTATATTTATTAAAGTTAGAAATGTAATGTTCGACTTCATCAATTTAATTAGAAGTGGCTTGAGTCTTTTAAATAGCATTAGCTTGTTTGAGAGCAGCCAGAGCTTACTCGAATTGTAATAGCTGTACAAATGCAGCTGCTTTTTTCTTTATAGCTTTGATATAATGCGGATTAAGGTGAATTGACTTATTACATTCGCTTATGCATTCGTGGAAATTTTTCATGTTAAAATAACAGAGAGCCCTATTGAGGTAGAATGCAGGATCTTTGGGATGTATTTAAATGGCTTTGCTATAAAGGTTTAGGGCTTTCTTGTAGTCGCCTGACTTGTAGGCATGGTTTCCTTGCTATTTGAACTGATTTGCCGTAGCTTCTGAACTCATGTTACCTAGAATTTTTTATAATCTTTTTTAATATCGTTTTGCAAATTAAATTCGTTATAGAAACTTCTCGAAACTTCCCTTAACCCACTAAGCTTACGATGCAGTTACTCATTAAAAAAGTGATATTGAAGGAAAAAAAGAAGAAAAATAACTTTTACAAACTAGTTTAGGAAGATCTTAGATGAAAAATAAATAAAGAAATAGAAAGATATTTAATATCATTGAGTGTTAATAGCATTAAAGATATTTTAAGTCAAAAGAATCTATGCGTTCAATGTAGCCTTGCATTTGCCTTCTTATTCGGCTCCTCTGTCGAATTTAGAAGGTTTGCCCACCTTGATCTCCAGTTTCTTGTACTCTGCCAAAAGTCTGGAGTTTTCTTACTTCTTCTCTCTCAACTGATGCTCTTTATTAAGCAATTCAGCTTCCAGTCTGTTCTTTTCCAATTTAAAGATATTTCTTATCTGTTAGACCTCCTTGTCCTTGATGGCTTCTAGTTCTGTTCTCACCTGTTATCTGACTTGGACAGTCTATCTTCTGGAAATGTTGGTATCTTGGAGAATGTTGACATTTGAGACTCTTTATTGCTTAAGATCTCTTTCAAGTTCATGTGACCATTATTGAAGGAATTGGTTTCTTGATTTGAGCATTTAATTGGCTTGTTTTTGGCTTTCCAAATCTTGTCTCATAAGATTGATTTTGAGGTCAGCTTGAGCTTATCTGTCACTAATTTCTGCTTAGAGCTCATGAACTCGTCTTCTCAATTCTTGACCATCTCTTTTATAGCTTGTGATGAGATCATTAAGAGTATTTTGTTCAGTAGAATTTTTAGTTTATAAATTTCTCATTCTTTCACGATTTTAGTTTCTAAGTTTATTAATTTCATCAATTAAAGAGTTAATTTATTGATTTTTAAGTGCCAATTGAGCATTGAGGATTTCAAATTCAGTATTTTTTTCAGAAATTGCTGTATGAAGATCGTGAAGCTTTGTTTTGGCATCTTATTCAATCTCTTTCATTGAAGTTGTGTAATATTTAAGGTCAATGTCTTTAGCTGATTCAAGTGAAATAATTTTTTGACTTAACATTTTTATAGCTTCTTCTTTATCGAATGAAACTTTCTTATGTTCACTTTATACTCTTCTGTTTTAAACCTCAAGAAGATTGTTTTATCTTCTCAATGCATCAATTTGTTCTTTGAGTTTTTCAACTTATTATTGATGAGTTCTTCTAACTTGGTCGAATTGATCATTCAAGTTATTAATGTTTTCTTGGTATTGGTTTTGTAATCTGTCAATGGTTTGGAAAAGTTAGACTTCTGCTTGTCTTTGTAAGAGGAAAATCTTATCTTGCAACCTGTTAATATGTTACTTAAGACCGTTTTGAATTGTTTCTTTATCCTCCATGAACTTTCTATCAGCTGCGAGAATGAATTCAATTTATGAATTTTTAGCTGATAATGTCTCATTTAGATTACGAATTTCATTCATAAGACATTCTTCAATATCATTGGCCAACTTTTTAACATTTTCGATTCTAGATTATGTTTGATTGATTAAATCAGTTCTGATTGAAACAACTCTGGAATCAGTGGTATTGTTTAAAGTTGAAATTTCATCCTTAAGTTGATTGGTAAGATTTTTCAGATAATCAACCTCTTCATTCTTAGAATTTCTAATTGAATCAAGCTTGAATTTCAATGCTTTTTCATTGTTAGTTTGGGATTAAATTTGAATTTGCATATATTGAAGTTTTCTTTTCATATTTTCTTACCTTGATGCAAAATCTTCTTTAAGAGTAGCGATTTGACGAATATAACTTTCCTCAATTGAGGCTTTTTCATTCTTTCCTTCAGAAGAGGCTTTTCTTGTATACTGTTCATGACGATCTTTCAATTCATTATTATTTCTCTTTTCGATATCCAACTTACCCTGTAAATTTGTGATTTCCAGTTGAAGTTGATCATTTTTTCGAAGTAATTCATCAATTTATCTTTGGAGTTTGACTGTTTATTGATCTTTTAGATCAAGTTCACTAACCAATGATTGATTTTGTTCAAAAGCAACTTGATACTTTCTTTCAAAATCTTCGGCTTTGGAAAGTTTAAATTTTGTGAGACTTAATTCATCCTGAAGCACAGTCATATCATTTTCAAGGCGATTTACTTTACGTTGATAAAATTCGATGTCGTATTTTGATGGGGATTCAATAACTGGAACTCTTTCTGTTCTTGCACCCTCAAGTCTTTCAGGTGACCTTTGAAATTCAGGTTATCTTGGATCTCTCTCTGTTCTGGATGGACTACGGGCTGAGCCATAAGCTTCATCTTTTTGAGAATGGTATTGTGACATTACTTAATCGTTAAAATTAAATTTTATCAATTGAAATCGTAAAATCAAATTAAATCTATATAACTTGATAATTCTATTTTTTATAAAAATTATAAAAAAGATAATAATCCCAAGAGCAAATAAAATGTCTTTAACTGCTCATAATCAATTTTTTGGATGGGTTCATTCATTCAAAATTAGCAGAAATAATCAATATTTCAAACCTAATTCCTCAACTGAAAGACCATTCCCAGTCATTGTTGATGACCCTTCAATTGAACAAGTATTCAGAAACTGGAACTACGCTGACACTGGCCTTCTTATTTCTTCATTCGTTTTTGGTCTTTTTGCAAGCAAAGCCATCGCTGATTTCGCTGTCCAAGATTCTTTATTGAGAAGAAGATTTTACTATAAAAGATACGTCAATTTGTTTATCGTTGCAGGTTTATATTTCGGATTGAGTAACTCTGCCAACAGGCTTCAAGGTTTTGTACCTAATGGATTACCAAAAAAGAGAACTCAAGAAATTCTTAAGTACGATTACACTTCTCAATTTGTTAGCCAAACTCCATGGAAATATTTTTACTCTGGAAGAAGTAGACCATCAAACGAATGATCGATACATAAAACAAATATAATTTGATGTCTAATCAATCTCAACTTTTTCTTAAGTTAATTAAGTATATCTTCTTTTTTTCAGGAATGATAAAATAATTTTAGTTTCTTTAAAAATAAAATGAATGGAAGAATGATAGGAAAGGTTATTTTATGAAATAAAAGAATCATGCCCAGAAGGCGTTTCTGTAGTCGATGGCTTTAACACTTTTGAATCCAGATTTCCAATGTTTATATCCAAGAGAGTCTCTGACGGCATACATTTCGATTCTGGTACTGAGGAGATTTCTATAAAAGCCGTAAGTGTTGAGATATCTGAGAGGAATTAAAAGGATAAGAGCTGAAAGCCACATCCATTTTCTGACTTACTTGTCTGGGTAGGCCCAACCACCTCTTCTGTTCATGAAGATAATGAAGTTAGCAACATCATTGGCCATTTGTGGAGTTGAGGCGGGAGTACCGTCTTCAAAATCAAGCATTCCGTCGTGGAGTTGTCTTGGCATACCGATAATCATGTGATCGAAGTAAGGGTTGAAATGTTTTCCTTTAGGAACGTCCATTCCATATGGTGGTTTGAAATGATAACCAGTCATGATGTTGTAAATATAGTTGATTCCTCCTGGTCTGAATCTGATCTTGAAGAAATCAGTTGGCCAGACACCTCCGTTGGCGTTTTTGGCTTGATCTTGTGAATAGTAGGGTGCATACATATGATCGTGAATATATCTATCTCTTTCATCCCATTCTTGATAATAATATTGTTTAAAGTGCTGGTGAGCTGGATGGATAGTAAAATGTTCTCCGACCCAACTGGCTAATTCAAGTTGTTCGTAGACCTTATCCAAAAGGAGATCGTACTTTTTAGCGATCATACCATGACAGTTGCCGCAGTTACGAGTGAATACTTGGAAACCTACATTATTTATTTTTTATAAAGTAAAGGATCCCCTCTGAAAGAGGGAAATAAAATTGAAAATTACCTCTTCTAACGCTGCCTGAATCGAAAGTACCGAAAAATCTGAATTGTGGCCAATCGAGGACTCCGTGATGAGATCCTACTTCAGTGACTTGTTCTTCATAACCCTTGATACCCCAGAAGGCACCAATATCGTCTCTATAAATGAAGCAGTTGGTATTGTCTTATTGAGATTGAGCAGCATAGCCGTAAAGCAATGAGCCGACTAAAACTTTTCGAGCAATATTCATTTATCTTAATAAAATAATATCAATTTTTTTGAATCTCAACTTGTATAACTTTATTCAACCACTCTCCAAAAATCATCAGAACACCTAATAATATAATTTAGAATTAATATAAAATAAAATTTCCTTCATCAGGATATACTCATTTATTAATTGTAACTCAGCTGATTGACTTTTTAAAGAAGTTGACTTGTAAATTTTTTATTGTTTTCATAGACCGAAATATAATTGTTTTGAAAAAAAATAAAAAAATACATATAAATTTAGATTAATCAGTCATATTTTTAAGTATTGTCAATTTATTTTTTAAAATTGTTTTAAAAATGATATTATTTGATTGAAAAAATACAGGGTAATAAAGAATCACTTAATTCTTGAAAACATTAAACTCATAAATTATTCTAACTCTTTAAGACAAGAAACATATTAAACTTTTTATTGACATAAATATTTTGTTATACACTGCATATCTATTGTTGGAATGTATTCATATTGAGCCTTATATTCCTACATTGAAATGTCAAATTATTAAATTGCTTTTCTTTGCTTTTTCAACTTCTACATGCTTTGTTACATAAATTTATTTCTATTTCGAGATTCGTAAAATGAGTATAAAGTGAAACATATTAAAGTAAGCCAAATTCTATCGCAGTTCATGCGAGATTAAAGCTGAGAAGGTATTGTTGTGTAAAATTTCTAATATTTTATGTTTAACAAAGACAAAGTTTTTTAAGTTGGATCCCAATATCCTTGGGGTTTAATCGTATTTTTAAGACCTAGGACTGTTTTTTAGAATCTGGAGTTTTAAATTAATCCTGAAATGGCTTTTCCTCCTAACTACCCAACAAGGCCTCCAACAACTCCTCCAATAAAAGCTCCTAAGAAAGGGACTGGAATTAAGGACTGTCCGACAAATGCTCCTAGGATTCCAGAACTTAGAGAACTAGCTGTATCAATTGTGAGATTGCCCAATTATTAAACTTTTTTGCCAAAAGTAGAATATTTGTTGCTGAAAATGGAGTAAAATGTATAAGTGTATCCTCCCGTTACAAAAAGATATCCAACAATCGGTACGTTATAAATCAAATAATTGAATGTACCTGAAATAGCTGCACCTTTGGTAAGGTCCATCATAAAATCAGATGCTGAGTCATAATTGTTAATATCAGCGATACATTTTCCTAAAGAACCTCCAATAACTGAAACGTTATTGAGCATGGTTAAAGTCTTAATTTACGTTGGTACATTTCTTAATTTACTTGCCAACTTTTTCTTATTTTGAATGAGAGACAAAATGCTGTTCCTACTTTTATAAGAAAAAAATACTTTTAAGATTTGTGCTGACAGACTTTCCAACTCAATCTAACAGAGTTGCAACTCATAACGTCAATTTAACCATTTTAGTCTAATTTTACGATATATTGTTAGTTATGACCTTTTTTACTGTTTTAGAGTGAATTTTCTTATTATGGTTGTTCTTATCTTTATATTTCGACTAAAATTCCTATTTCTCCGTCCTATCTGATAGCCTATCTCCATTTAACATTGTTTGACTACTTTATCTTTTCTATTATTTTCTCCTATCTTTCAGTATGGGTCTGTCTTCCTTATTATTTTTATCCGTTACTAGATTTTAAACTCAAAACGTCGTGCTTTTCTATGATATAATGCGCGAATGTCTGACTGAATGAAGGCTCTAAATGTCCGAACAGACCATCTTATAAGAATTTTTATATTTTTTAGTAACAGTTCGCTGAAATATCAAGTAATACCTTGAAAAGTATGTAAAAGTTAACAATTTTGGACTCTTTGATAATTTATGTGACCTCTTCGATTTCCTTTTCTATGATTCCTCTCCCTTTGCTGTATAAATCACATATTTGAAGATTTATTTCCTAAAGTAAGAAGTAAATTTGTTAAGAGCCCAAATCATAAAATAGACTTGAATATTTAGGACAGCCTGTTTTACTTTCTTAGTGTATTTTTCTATAAATTTTGGATGTAAATAAATGAAGGTCAATGGTTTATGCATCTTCGGAAAATATGGTTTCATTTTATAACAGAGTTATCCAGAATTTTGGAGAAACAAACAATTGCCAGATGAAGATTTCGAATTCCTACCATAATTGGAGTATTTGTTGTTTTTAACTGGACTATTTTTCCCCATTGAGATAAATCCTCATTTACCTGATTACACAATTGATGTCATAATTATTGGATCTAAACTGATGAAGCAATTTATGTAGGGCTTACTTGATGATATGAATTAAGAGTTTGT
>Ga0102832_1001345_pt1 | contig 19894 bp, 13 predicted proteins | sample EBPBio282013_DNA_FD_88942 | JGI IMG/M metagenome (GOLD analysis project Ga0102832, IMG submission 88942) | Wastewater treatment Type I Accumulibacter community from EBPR Bioreactor in Madison, WI, USA - Reactor 2_5/28/2013_ DNA (Illumina Assembly) | ecosystem: Engineered > Bioreactor > EBPR >...
TTTTGATAATGGTTTAATTAGTTGGTAATTGTTCAATGGCAATATTTACGAGCTTAATGATTGAATATTATGGGATACTTTTTGACTTATCAATTTCGATTTCAGAAATGGCTTACAACTCAATTACAGATGAAACGAAAAGTTATGTTGACTCTCAGAGAGTACTTTACAAATTTACTTTATTCGAGGCAATCTACACATGGATAATAAGTATACCTGCAATTATAATGCTATTGATAGGAATTTCAAGCGAATTTATAGGCGAATAAAATTATAGAAATCCTTCAGATATGACCTCAGGACTTGATGAATCTACTCGAATTTAGTCAGTCTAAATAAATAAGTCAATTAACCACCTCAAATAAAAAAAATGAAGTTTTAACAATCTCATTCACAACCTTTATTTTTATTTCTTTCTCTCAAATTTTCTTTTCCATTCTTTATAGAACTCATAACTTTAAACTCAATCAAAAAAGAAATATTTTTTGCTTTAAACCATTGATTGTTTACAATAATTATTAGACTAATCTTAAAATTAAGATATGAAAATAATAAATATCAAAGAATATTAACAAATATTACATTTCATCATAATAGAGATCACAAATAAAGAAGTAGAAAAGTAAATTGAACAGATTTTCTTAATGTTCTTTCAAATTAATTTTATGACTCAATGCACATTAACACTCATTTTTTTGCCTTACTGAGACCTCTTTTTATTAAAGTCTTACCTCCACCAATTGTGGTTTTGTTAAGATCTCCAATTTACTTTACCTTTGGCACATCTGTCGCAGTGAATTTTCCAAGATCTTTGATGTCCTTAGTTTTAGACTCAATGAACCCTTTTGAACTGGTTGTGAATTCTGTCGTCTTTTGCAAAGGATTTATTTTCTTCGTGCTGTCCAGACTCTCTTTTCTTATGTTAAGTTTCCTTTTAGATCCAGGTCTTGCGTTTATATCAGGTAAGAACGATTACGATGATTTCATAAAAGATTAAGTTGTCTTTTCAGGGATTTATGACTTTATTTCGGTTTTGGATTCATTTTGTTTAATTTATGAAGAGTTCCTTTTGGCGAGTTTAGTTAAATCAAATCCACCGCCAGTTTGAAGTTATTTTCGAGCTTTTCTTTCCTCCATTTAACGTGTCTTCATTTATTATTGTTCTTTCATATGCTTTTTAAGAGCATCTTCAGCTCTCTTTTGGGTTTACTTAATTTTTTGTTCCTCTTCTTGCTACTTCCTAAGCTTTTCTTCCAGGAGTCTTTTCTTTTACTGTTCAGCTCTTCTTCTTCTTTCTTATTATTTTGCCTTTTTTTCAGCCAAATTCTTTTAGGATTCTTCGCTTTCTTTGATAGAAACTTAAATGAGAAGTGGCTTTGCAAAAAGTAACGTTTATTAAAGTAAGACATAAAAGAAGTATTTGCCTGCAGTATCAACCATAATTTCCAAATCATAAAGCCATGGTTCTTCTGGATTCTTTGTTATTTTGTAACTGTTAAGTTTAGGATCCACAATTTCATTGATAAGAATACGGTTTTCACTTGTTGAGAATTTATACTTTTCAAGGAAGTCTTTATTTTCCTTTACAATTTCAGCTTTGGTCATTTCATAAGTGGAAAGGTGAATCTGACATCTCGGAGAAACTAAAAAATCGTTCAATCCGTACAAACCAAACTTATCCCTCAACTAAAGTTGGAACTTTATTTCAGAATACGACTCAGGTTTTTATGTGAGTTGTTTTATGGCACAGTAAGGAGGTTAGATTTATGACTTGACTCTGAAAAGATGTCCTCTGTTTTATACGACATATCTTTGACTGATTTGAGGATTTTCCTTGTAGAGTCTGAATTTTACGTTTTCATCCACTTACCATTTGTAAATTTCTCCGATTTAATTTGTAAGATAATAACATCCAATATGCCCACAAATATTGATTACGTTTTTAATTTAACCAGCGAATTCAGCTTCTTTCAAGTTTTCTGAAAATTACTCTTAAAATATAAAAAATCGTTACTATTATGCGAATACTTTCCTGAAAAGTAAATTTCTTGATCCTCATTGATAAAAAAAGTGCAGTCTCCAATGCAGAAAACTTTGTTGATTTTTCCGAAAATATGATCAGGAATTTTCTTGAATGTTTTTGTGAAGTTTTATCCTTTGATAAATGTTTGATTGTATTAATTGTTACCCAACCCAAAGGCGTCTCCATTACTGTCCACACAAATGATACAACTGTTTCCGCATGAGTAATTAACAATCTTTGCCGATTAATGCATGTGAGGCTTTGCTTGTTTGTAAACGACAGCTCCTCGAGACTCGATTTGACCCCACGTATAAACTAAAGATAAAAATAAAGGTACATTTTTGGGATTTGGTCATCAACGCATAATGTTTAAGACCCTTTTGAATCGATTCTATTTACTCTCCGACACAATAAGTTAAAGAAACTTTCTCATTTCTTTCCTACTTCACGCCCCATTAATAAATTTCTCCTTTTTCATTAAAAGCTAATGATGTCTCTTTATAAGCGTAAATGCCCGTTATTCCCTTCCCACTTAATTATGGAATCAACACGGGCTCTTTGAAAAATTGATTGCTTGAACTTCCGCTCACTTGGCCGACACCATTTTATCCCATACCAAAAACTTACGTTCTCCATTCATCTTTTAAACTGGTTTCAGAATTATCGAAAGATCCTTCAACTAAAAAAATAGCATGGAAATCTCCACAAACAACTTGCTTTATTCTTCGATGTCTAAATTGCGGAAAATGAGGATGAAGAACTTGGATAACGTTTTTTGTTTCAGTCAGTTTGATGTTGTACTACAATTCTGTGTAATCAATCTCCCTTAAAACAGAATCAATCTCTGAATCTTTAAAATTCGCTTCAAGTCTTTTTCTTTAATCTTAAACTTAATTGGTCTCTTCATTCTTTTTCTATGCCGTTGATTATTATGAACTTTGAATCGTATTTTCTTACATTTTAACTTGATTGATGAGCGCCTTTGATCTTAGAAAATCGAGGTACCCTTCAAATATTTTTCCATTCAAAGCTTTACATTTTGCCAAATAATTTGAAAAAATGGCTGCTTTAAGTTTGCTTGATGCTTTACAAATTAATTATTGAGCTTTTTGTTCGCAATCTTTATAAGCTCCCAATCTACTTTAATAAAAACTTTACCCAAAAAGGATTTTGCATTTCATGACTCCAAATTTGTTCAAATCTTCGACAGAAATGGTTTTTTTTTCCAAAATATGTGTTAAAATGGCACTGGCCTGTTGAGGATCAGCTTTACTGAGTGCTTTGTTAAGAGCTTTGATAAGTTCTTATGTAGTGGCTGATGAGCCTGCGTCGAAAAAACCAGACTTTTAATAAGAAAAGAAATACTCTGCCTTTGGATTACTTAAGAGTTTTATCTGGGGAACGTTGATTGACTTTAAGTTTTTTGATTTAATTATCGGTGAGATCGACTAAAATAAGTAAAGTTTTACTGCCTCTTTCTTTCATCATTTTAAGGAGGGACTCACCATCAGCTGTAAGGTGGTTAAAATCGGTATTGTTGTTGGATGAAGGGGCGAGGATTTTAGATGAAGGCAAGGTTTTGTTAGTTTTGTAAATATTTTCTTATTCGTCAGAGTAATAGTCGTCTTCGTCGAACATGTTGCGAATTCTTATTAATTTAAAATCTTAAATTTGGTTTTGAAATTTTTATTTAATATTTTTTGTGAATCTTTATCTTTAGTCATTCATTACAAAATATTAATTTTTTCTATTTTACCATACTAAATAAGAGTTAAAAAAGGAATGTAAAATTCTTACTGTAGTCTAAGAAAAGATATAAAAATGTATTTATCTAACAAAAAAAAGAAGGCAAAAATATCTCAATTAAGATGCAAGTTCTCAAAATTAATGAAATAAACATTAAGTTAAGAGTGGTATAACTGTAAGTATTCACTATTTTCATTTTTATCAACAAAACAAAGACTTTCAGTCGAACTTGGATTATTATCGGTATCTGAGATTCTTTATTATTTCGTGCATCTTTATATTTTAGTTTCTCAGCTCGTAAAGGGAAGCCACCAGCATTTAAATTTCTGAGTCTCTGCATTTGCTCACGTCCAATATCACCTTTTATAACTTCTTCTTTTCGTTCTCAATGCTCTGTATTTTTTACGACTTCTTCTTCAACTTCAAATTCTATCTTTCTAACTCTCGGTTTGATCCCCTCAGTTTTTATACCTCAACTTTCAAGTATTCCAATTATTCCTCTTTTTACTCTGTCTTTTAAACCTTTATCGGTTCCTCATTACTTATTTTCTTTGAAGACAATTCTAAACTTGAATCATTGAGTCTGCTTTTTACTTATTTTTCTAACTGTTTAAAACGGACTTCTTTCCTTTCAAGTTCCATCCTTAAATTCAAGTCATTGACTTCAATATCTTCAGAAAGTTCTCGAATTTTATTTTTTGCAATTTACAGTTCATATTAAAGTTTTTTGGCTTTGATTTATTTTTAATCAATTATTTTTTAAAGCCTTTTTCTTTAATCTTAAACTGCAATTGTGAAATTTTTGAGTTTTTCTTCTTGAAGTCTGTTTCTTTAAATAAGTTAATCTTCAGTTTATCTGTAATGGGAGATTTTGTTTTTATGGTGATAAATTTAATCATTGAGTTTGGTCAGTTAAATTTAATGTGAGCGAGTCATTTCAATCATCTTTTTTTTGAGAGTTTCAATGATAGAATTTTACCTTTAAATTTACGAAGATTTGTTGGAACTGTTCATGTAAATTTACATTGTAAGATTTCTGGATTTTTAGATTTAATCTTCACATTAATGAAGCCTTTACTGAAGGTCAGCGTTTTGTTTAATGAGAGTTTAATTTTATTTGCAGAGTTCATTTATTTATTGAGTGAGAATGTAATTTTAATTTTGGAGAATTGTTAACTGTTCATAGGGCTCAATGGGTTTGTTTTTATTTTGGAGTTCAGAGATTCTTTAATCCATTGCATTTTGGACAACAATCACAAGAGCCTGTTGACTTCTTTAATCGAGGCTCATGATTTTTTGAATGTAATCCTACTTTTAAGGGGTTTGCATGAGGACTGCAATGACTGCTTCAAAAAATTTGATGGTTTCTTATTGAGAGTTATTTTTTGCGATTTCAACCAATTACACGTCATTTATCTTAAGAACTTTTTGACATTAATTCTCTATATAGCTTTACATTTTGGTGGATATTTTTTTTAGGTTGGCTAATTTCTGAGTCCATTTTTAGGGATTGTCTTAAAGTTCGTCAACAATTCCAGTAAAGTATTAAACAGAGCTTAATATGTGAGCGAAAGGAACTCCATCTGAGAAAGTTTTCAGACTTAAAAATGATTCATTTTTGTATCGATTGAAAGTTCTTGTAAACATGTAAAGGGCATGTTAAGTTTAAGCAGAAGTGGACATTTTAAATTACCTTTTATAATAAAACTGTGATAATAAGTTCTTTAAAGTAAAACTTAAAATTATAAACAACATCTCACTAACAAATCTTTATGAATAAAATAAAGCGTTTAAAATAATTGATGCAAAAATTATTAATTAACGAGCATTATTATTTTGATAAAAGTCTTTTAGTTTTATTCTTTTAAAAGTTTAATAATTTTCGTAATAATGTCCAACTGACAATTTGTAACTCATATCTTACATTTTTATGTAATGAATAAAGAGAAAGATTTAATTTTCAATAAAACTCATTGATAACAGTTTCATAAGTAATCAATTCAATGTTCAAGTATTTTTCATTCATTTTTATTTCCTTCAAGGGTTTACTCATATAATCTTATCCTTAACTTTTTTGTATTCTTAATATTTTGTTCATTAATATTTTAATACTAAACAAAAGTATATTATAAAATAAGTTGTTAAATTATAACGAACCTTTTAGGTTTCTTATATAAAATCCAACGAATATCTCATGATTCTCAAGAACAACAGATTCTTCGGTCGAGACCTCTCCAATGTACCTCACAACATTAGCAGAAACCAATCTCAATAGTTTTGCTAAAAAAGACACCAAAAACAGTCTTTAAGTCTTGCTGACCCTCACAAACAATCTTTGGACAATTTTGACAAAAAAAAATTACTTAAAGAAATCGATATTACAGAGGTTTCCACTTTACCCAGTTCGATTGAGGAGAACGACAAGTGCGTCCCTTAATATTTTATGGAAATCTTCAAGTTTATGCGTAACAAGGAAAACTCAATGATTGGCAATTATTGCGAAAAAACAATCAACGTCGATAAAAATTCAAGAGGAGAAATCGTCAACTGGCTTGTCGATGTTCACTTTAAATTTAAGCTTTTTCCACAAACCCTTTTCTTCGTCGTTCACTTCATGGACAAGTATTTGGCACAGAAAAATGTCCAAAAGAGCAAGCTTAAACTTATTGCCATAAGTTGTCTTTATATGTCTGCTAAATATGAAGAAACTTACAGAGTTCCTCAGCTCAAAGATCTCCTTAATTTGTGCAATTATGCGTACACAAAAAGAGACATCCTTGAAACCTAAGCCGATATCATCCGAGTTCTCAATTTTGATTTGGTATTCGATCCCTCTTACAAGTTTTTAGAGGCCCTTTAAATCTTTTCAGGAATGAACAAAAAGAACTTCCATCTTGCTCAGTATCTCCTTGAGCTGGCTTTAACTCAAAGTGAGTTTTTAGAATACAGCCAAAGTTTAATCGCTTGCAGTGCTTTTTACCTTGTGTGTAAAATAAGGAAGCTCGAAATTGATTGGGACGAGAAGTACCAAAACTTGACTTAATTTAAGCAGACGGACTTGCATAAATGCGCAAGGTAGCTTTGCAACTTGTTATAAAAAATTGAGAAGATAAGCAACATTTCAGCATTGAAGAAAAAGTTTTCGGAGCCCTAATTTCACGAAGTAACCCGTCTGAAATTGGAGAGAAAAAAATGATAATTAATGTTTTTAAATTTTGCCGATGAAATTTTGATATAATTATTTTAAAAATTCATTATTAAATCATCTTTTTATCACTGTATTACAATTTATATCAAATACATTTAAGAACATGCCTTAATAAAATAACGAAGTCATAACTCCACAAATTTCCACCAAAACTTTTGTACGAGGAGCCTTCCTCTTTTCCACTGAAGATGGAACTGGTTACGAATAAAATAACAGAAACAGAGTTTAAAATTAAATCATCATTGAAGATAAAGGAAATCTTATCGGACTCAAAAAGTAAATACAGTCCAAAAGATAAGAAATTACAAAGAAAAAGTAAAAAGCTAAAAAGTAGAAACAAATGCTCATTCCAATCAGAGACACACCTGTTGAACCTCTTCCAGAACCGACAATGGACAATAATAAATGTGAAAGAGCCACCCAGTAACAATTTGAATACTTCCAAACATACATCAGTCAAAAGTAAAAGTAAAGAAAGTTGTAAGAGTAACAAAACAGAAGAATTTAACTGTTTTAAATGCAACAATAAAAGTACAGACAGAATTAACAGAGATAAGAAAGAAAAAGCATAAACATAGTTTTTGAAAAAGAAGACCCCATAAGTTTAGGATCGGTTAAGAATGTTATGAAAAAGAAAGGTCCTTCAATAAAAGTAGTTATTAAAAAGAAGCTCCCAACTTAAAGCTAATAAAAAAACTAAAAGAAAAAGGAAAATTTAAAAGAGACTTAAAATAAGCATTCTAATATTCAATAAAAAAGCAACAAAATTGAAGAAAAGCCAAGTTAATAAGATTATCATAAAGAATAAGAGACTAAAAATTAAAAAGGCAAATGCGAAAATCATGAAGAGGAGGAAGATTTTTAACTGAAAACAAAAATTAGAGTGGTTTAATAAAAGTAATGAAAGACTTCGAATTTGTTTAGTTTTTAATTTTGATTATCAATGAAGTTTTAACCCTCCATAAATTATTAACATTCCCCAATTACAAGCAAATTAATTTCATTTTTGAATGATGTTTTTACTCCTTGCTAAAGGTTCAATAAGTTTCAACAAGAGCAGTTTTTCTTGTCAATATTTCTTGAGTCATTTAAGTTTACTGAGTTTTTCTTTCCATTATTTGCTAAATTCAAACTTTCTCTTTGATTTTTTATCAATTTGGCCATTTCCACAAAGACTTAAGTGACATTAAAACCTTTTTTGGCACTGACCTCTTCAAAACTTAACCCGTATTTATCGGCCAACTGTTTCCCTTCATCGTAAGTTACTTATCTTTCTCTTTACAGGTCATTTTTTGTTCCAATGAGCATTTTACATACATTTTAGCTTGCATGAGATTAAATTTGTTTGAGCCATCCACTGATGTTTTTAAAAGAAGCCGCGTTATTAATCGCATAAGTAAGAATTATTCCAGCTGCACCTTTGTAGTAAGTCTGAGCAATTGTTCTGAACCTTTACTGACCAGCTGTGTCCCAAATTTGCAGCTTTATTTTCGATCCATCAACATTCAGCATTTTTATTTTAAAATCAACTCCTATTGTTGCAACATAACTTTATTTAAATTTGCCTTAACAAAAAGTAGTAAGGAGATTGGTTTTGCCGACTCCACTGTCTCCGATGATGATAACTTTAAGGATTTTGATTTGTTATTAATCTTTTTTGGACATTTTAATTTTTCTTCTAAAAATTAAGTCGGCCTGAGATTATTTGATATAAATTTGTTTCAAAAGTAAAAAAGTTAATCATTGATAAAAGTAAAATACTTAAGTTAGATACTTTGGTTAAGATAAAATTTGAGATGGGGTTTTAGAGAAGGTAAATTTTTTTGTAGTAAAAACATAATGGGATACACTTCTCGATTTGAGTGTGTCATCCTTCGCGCAGGGGCCATGCTAATCTTCTCTGTATTGTTCCAATTTTAACTGATGTTCCCGAAGGAACTAATTCTTAGCTCCTCTCTTCCTTAAATACCCCAATAAATTATATTATTTGCATTATGGGTCTTTAAGGCTTCAATACATTAAAAAAAACAATTTCTGATTAATTCCAACTTCAAATATAACAAACCTTAACTTACTCTCTTTTATATATCAAATGTTCTTTTGCATTTTATAAAGCATCCCATACTTAAATTAAATTTGCAGAAAAAATGTAATTAAGATTTGAATTTGTATAACATTTTAAAAATCAGATGAGTTTTTTCTCAAAAACTTAAATCAAAGACCTTAAGGCCAATAATTAAAGAATTATCAGAATTGCGGTCTCAAATGTTCCAATCAATCCTACCATTGCTATCACCACATCAAACAAAATCCATTTGTTTAATGAAAGCGGATAAAAGCATCAATACGAACTTTCAAGATCAATCACCCCGACCTGTATTTAATGGCATCCTTTGAGTCCTATTTTGGCAATCGGATGGGACAATGGTAATCTCATTTCTTATGACAGGAAGAATCACCATTTGGAATTAAGACACCAAAGCCCCAAAATAATAAGGAAAACCTCATAGCGACCCCATAATGATGATTAAGTTCAACCCTTCAGGAAGTAGAATGATAACAAGTGATCTCACTGGCACAATCGGAGTTTGGAGAGGAATCAATCTTTTAGCTGTGTATCAAAAGGAATGGGCAATTACTCATTGCGTATTCAGTGACATCCAATTGGAAGGAGCCAAGGGAAACCTTGGTAATTTGTTCCTTTTCGCAGGCAGATCTGGAACTGTGTGTCTCGCCAATGACATGAACATGTGCTCAGATGTCTGTCGAGTCGGTGGAACCATCAAAGCATTGATGTTTTACCAAAAAGAAGGATCCGCAATCGTAATCACTTCAAATCTTTTATTGGTCCAATTTAAAATAAACTTTACTGAGAGATCTGTCCCTGAGAAAAAAGTAAAACTTTCCATTTCAGGTGAACCTTAAAATCTCACTTCAATTTGGATTGGAGAAAGTCTTCTTTCCACTTGTTCGAATTAAAATATGATTCGTTTTTGGCATTTACAACAGGATGAAACTTATAACTTGACAGTGTTTGATGTCTTAAGCAGTGAAAATAACAGCGGTATGAATTTAGGAACTGACAAAATTTCCAGCATTGTTTATGATTCAAGAGGGAGATCTCTTGTTGCAGGAACAAGGGAGGGTCGCTTAATGTTTTGGAAAAATATGGCTCTGGGAACTGATTCACCAGTCGATAAGGATCAATGGGCACCCCAACATTACATCAGTCTTAACAAACAAATTCAGCTTTTAACTGTTGGAAAAAATAATGGAGTCATCGTGTGCAAACAAAGTGATGGTTAAGTCGTCATTGTCAGTTAAACCAAAATCACTGGTAAAATATCAGGAAACTTCAGAGCTGTACTCAAGTCATCTTAAGTTGTGGAAGTTATTTACGATGATAACAAACAGAAAATTTCATAAAACATCCCCACCATGGGACATATCAAAGGTATCGATCTTTTTGGTGACAAACTTTTGTATTGGAACAATAAGTCAATATAAATTGCACAAATTAACAAAGACGCCAGACTTTCAAAAGAAGTCCTTTCCAAAATTGATGAAAAACCATTAAAATGTCTTTTTGCAAACAAAGAATCTTTCCTTATCACAACTGACTTCGGATTTACTCAAATGACATTGCAAGGAGTTAAGAAGCAAGTGTTCAAATTTCCAGAAAGTGAAGAAAAGGTTTTGGGAATTTAATTGATGGGCACGACTCTTGTGTTATGGACTCAATCTTCTTATATCAGAGTTTTTCAAGTAGGCGCTGAAATTAAACAAATTGGAAACTCGAGAAGATTTGAAGACTCAAAAGGGTTGATAGGAATTATCAGAGCCTGTTCAGCAAACGCCAATGGGAAGAAAATCGGTATTGTTTCAAACAAGTAATCTTCATCTGCAAACCATTCATTCCATATTTACGACATTGACTCTGATTCTTTTGTTGTTCATGACTTAGGAACTTAAAAAATTCCAGTCTCAATATTTTGGGATCTGAAAGATCAAAGATATTTTGGAGTCCAAGTTGAGGCTTCAAAATCTATTTTATCAAAAGATACTGAATAAACAGATGAATCTGACAATGACGCAGAAACTGTTCAGGGTGAAGATGATGGAGAAGATAAATAAAAAGTAACAACTCGTGAGTTTTTAACATTTTTCTACACAACTGAAACTGGAATCAAATATCAAGACAAATATTTACTCAAACCCAGTATTTTGGATATTTTTGCCTTAAGAGTGCCATATTTTTATTCTGTGGAAAGAAACCGAGAAGACATTACGATTAAAAAGACAACCCTTCATGATTTCCATCGTATCAATCATGAGGATTAAATTATAAAAAATTCAATTCTAAACTTTTCTTTTAATTTAACAGCAGGAAATCTTGATGAGGCATACAAAAGTGTGAAGAATATTCAAAACTCAGCCATCTGGTAAAAAATGGCGATTATGTGTGTAAAAAGTAAAAGAATGGATGTTGCTGAGATTTGTATTGGTAACATGAAATTTGCAAGAGGTGCGAAAAGTATCAGATAAGCCAAGAAATAAAAGGAGCTTGAAGCTCAACTTGGTATGGTCGCAATTCAACTGAACATGATTGAGGAAGCAAAACAAAGTTATGAAGAATGTAAAAGATATGATTTGCTGAGTAAAGTTTGCCAAGCCAATGGAGAAATTGAAGAGGCAATTAACGTTGCGGATAAAAATGACCGAATTAATTTAAGAAACGCGTTTTATAACGCTGCAAAATATTATGAAGCTTCAAATAAAATTGATTTGGCAATCGAGTTTTACTAAAAATCAAACACTCATGTCAAATAGATTCCAAGAATGATGTTGGACTGTGGAAAAATTAATTAACTTACAGAATACATTAACAATAAAAAGGACAAAAAATTATACACATGGCTGGGCCAATACAATGAATCCATTGGAAATTTGGAAGAAGCTTACAGGTATTATGAAGAAGGAGAGTCAACTTCAAATTTGGTGAGACTTCATCTTTCACAAAACTAACTCCAAGAGGCGATCAAAATTTGCAACTCTGAAAGTTAACCTCAAGCATGTTTCTTGTTAGCAAGACACATGGAAAAAAATGGAATGCTCAGTGAAGCCATACATTTTTATGCAAAGGCACAATATTATTCTCAAGCTGTTAAAATTGCAATTACAAACGGTCTCGACGGATAAATTATGAGTTTGAGCATGGCTGCTCCGAAATAAGTTGCAGCCAGATCGGCCAGTTATTTTGAAAGAAAAGGGTTGATTGAAAAGGCAATAAGACTTTATAAGAAGGCAGAAGCCATAAAAAGAGCAAATATGTTGGCAGAAAAACACGGATTTACTGAATTAATAACCATGTAAGTTCCAGAACCAGAATCGGATAAGGAAGAAGATTTGGCAAAGGGAGGGGATAAAGCAGCAATTAATGCAAGAGTTAATTAATTAATTGAGGCAGGAAAATATGATCGAGCAGTACCCTTGTTGGTCAATCTCAAACAATACGATAAAGCACTTGATATTTGCATCCAATACAATGTGGCCATTCAAGAGTAATTGGTCAAGAAAATGCTTCCTGATGAAGAGCCAAACAATCCTGTAGAAAAAGCAAAAAGAGTTGAATTGACAAAAACTATTGCTGAAAAATGCAGAAAACAAGGAAGCTTTGAATTGGCATCCAATTTGTACGTCAAACTTGGCGATAAAATTAAATCTTTGAAATGTTTAATTGAGTTGGGTGATACTCAAAAAGTAATTCTCTTCGCCAATAATGCAGGAAGTGCCTAAACTTGGATATTGGCAGCAAATTTCTTACAAACGGGTGACTGGCATCAAAATTCATAATTGATGAAAAATATTATTCAATTTTACTCAAAAGCAAAAGCCTTTTAAAATTTAGGAAGCTTTTTCGAGGCATGCTCGAATGTAGAAATTGATGAGTACCGTGATTATGACAAAGCTATCGGTGCGTTGAAAGAAGCAATAAAACACATGTCAAAATCAACCTCAGCTGACAGAGAGGCCAAAATATCGAACTTCAATTACAAGAAATAACTCATCGAACAATTCATCAGTTTAAGAGACCTGGCTTAAACCAACCCCGAATAAATGGTGAAGTAATACTTGAAACTTTTAGAAATCGTAATTTTTTATTTTATTGAAGCCTGACATCGAACAGACAGTTCGTCGAGGAGATATTTTCGCCATCGTAATTTAATACTACTTTGAAATTCAGCAATACGAAAAATGTTTTAATTACCTGAAATAAATGAAGGAAAGAGGTATCATTATCACTCCTTACATCGACAAATAAATCGTAATTTTTATCTTTAATCCAGATCGATGGTGTCTATAAGGCTCTCGGTATCACCACCAAAAAGAAAAACGAAATTTAAGAAGAAGTCATCGAAGACATTTCTTGATCAAACTAAAAATCATTTTGCACTTAAATTTATCAAAATAGAAATGTGTATTTTCTTTTAAAAAAATAATAAATACTTTAATTCAGATTAATCCTGAAAAGATAAAATAAAATACAACATCGAAATTTAACTCATTTTCATGCGAAAACTACGACTTTTGGAATTCTTACCAATTTTCCCTCAACTGACCATCCTTGTTCGACTACTTTTGCGACCTTTCCTTTTAATTATGCTTTATCAGTCTTTTACTCTCCTACTTTTTCGAATTCGCCTTTTTTTAAAGTATCGTTTTCTTTGACTTCGGTTAATTTTATGTTGTATTTTTCAAGGGAAGTGAAAAAAAGTCTTGAAGTAAGATCGAATCCTTCTTTAAGTTAAGGACTGTGTTATTAAGTTTGGAGTTTGCTGGTTTTGTTCAATTGATCGCCAAGTTTGATGATACCTTTGGCAAAACTTTGAATGGCGTCAGATTTGTTTCTTTCGATTTGTTTTTTAGCATCAGTCCAGATTTGTTCTGCTTTTTTAATATCTTAAGTCAACCTGACTCTCATTTGATGCACCTCATTGTTTCTTTTACGATTTAATTCTTCTTTTTATTTAAGCTTAAATATTGATGAATATTTACTTTTGATTGAAGAGTTTTAATGTCTTATTGTTGTTTAGTGAAGGTCTCTTGAGCATCGCCCATTCTTTTGACAAGTTCAGTGATTTTGAGATGGTGCTTGTGAGTAGCAGTAGAAAAAGGGGCAAGGAAAAGTCTTTTAAGAATCATAGTTTCAACTATAAAAATTAATAATGCAGTATTAAAATCTTAAATCTGATGGAAATCAATTAAGCCATAATAATCATCTTTAAATATAAAAAATATTAATAGTTTTAATAAGAAATCCACCTAATTTTATATATGGAATCAAATTTAACCAATAATAAAATCTTAAACTTAATCAAATAATAATATCAAAATAGTTTCTATCATTTCTCTACTTTTTATTTATTTCTAATTTTAATTGTAATTGTAATTTTGTCTTATCAAAAAACAATTCATTGTTAATTTAAAAGAATCTAAAATTATTGTTTAAAAATAAAATCTTAAGTAATTACAATCATTTTTCTAAGTCAGTCCAACCTCACACCATCTTAATATTTTTTTAATATTAAGTAGTTTCGTAAAATTATCATCGTTCAGGCAATATTATCCTTTCAATCAAAAATAAAATTGAATCTCAAAAAGTTCATTTCTATACCCTCAAATAAAAACTCTAAGTGTTTGGCAAGCAATAAAATTTCTAAATGAAATTCACTTATTATAAATAATTTCATCATTTATTATAAACGAACAGCTGATATAATTTTTGATTTTACTTTTATATACAAAATATCAGTATAGTCAGACTTGAAAAATGATAAGAAAAAAACTTTTCTCTCTTGTTTTCATTTCCCTCATAACCACTGTATGTCTATCTCAGTAATGCAGCACTAAATTCGACCTTGACAATATCCTCCAAGGTAATCCTTATCTTAAAAAAGACCAAATCATCATCTACCCTAATTACCAAGATTCAGTAATATCTTAATCTCAACAGTATTTTTACCCCAGAACTTTTTTCACCTCCACTCCTAAAATAATAACCTGTACTTATAATATCTAACCCAGCCATACAGTCATATCAAATCCCTTCCTTCTCTGAAATCGACTACTCCCTCGTATCAAGAGTAACCAGATCCTTCGTGGATTTCACTTTCACAGCCACTAATATGAACTGGACATTCGTTAAAGTCAAATTATGGCTTACCTCCAGATCTGACCTTTTAGTAGGATCTTTTGTTTTATGTACAATTCTTCCATTATCAAGAAAACATCGCCCCCAGTTCAAACCTTACCTTCGATATCGCCATTCCATCCAGTTTCAGTACTTTTATTGACTAAAAAACCCTCCAACTCAATTACATTACAGGATTAAAAGCTACAACAAATGACCAGTATTATGAAGTTGATATAAAAAATTCTGGAAGATCAGTCGATAACTCAACATTTAAAATCACTGTATCTGCGTTAGGACAAACTTCCATATTAAGAATTTAAATTTCGTACACAATTTTTAACTTTGAGTCCAGTTACTTCGCATCAGGAGGTGGGCAAATCAGTTACACCCCAATTTCTCATTCAGAATACAAAAAAATACACGGAAGTTTTGCTCCCATTATTTACGATATTTAAGGGTTTGACAAAATTAAAGTTTCAAAATCTATTGGAATAAATTTGTAATTTCTTGTTGATCCCGACTTTGTTCTTTAAACTTACGCGGGAAACACATTTGATGAGGTGGGAGTTGTTTATTTGACAATCGGTAAGCAGCCCTCGACAGTTTGTTCTTGCGATCAGTTCATCATGAAAGGTGGTTGTGTAGATTCATGTCCTGCCTTGACTTACCCGTTCGTCAATTACGCCAAAGGAGGTAAAAGTTGTTTGACTTGTTCACCGAAACTTAATTAAACGATAAATGAGTTCAATACAGGATGCAACTGCATGGATGGACTTAAAAGAGTGGGGGATTATTGCATTGCTGACACGAAGGTTACAGAATGTCTGTAAAAAAATACTGTCTTATCAAATGGAGCATGTATCTGTATAACGGGTACCCACTTGGTCAATGGAAAATGCGAGCTAATTTGTAAGGATAATTAAGTTTATAACAACCTGGATAAAAAATGTGAATGTGCTTTCGGTTACTTTAATATTTCGGGAGTCTGTGGAGTTTGTAGCAGTGATAAAATTTACAGTCAAAATTTCATGGCCTGTATTTGTCCTGAGTTCCAGTACATTGGAAGCAATGGAACATGTATTTGTGTGCCTACGTACTTCAATTATTTGGGTAAATGCGTGAACAGTTGTCCAGATGGATTGGTGAAATCGGGGAACACATGCGTTCAGAGTCAGAGTTGTTCAGCTAACCAGACATTTGAGAATGGGAAATGCGTTTGTTCAGGAGGCACTTACCTTGTGAACAACAGTTGTACAGTGTGCCCAACAACAACGTACTACAATTCGAGCTCTCAAAGCTGCATAAACTGCCTTTCGAACTGTGCAGTCTGCTTCAACTTTACTTCATGTGCCCAATGTAAAAATGAATATTACTACAATCAAACTTCAAATCAATGTCTCCTCAATAAAACCTGTACTGTCAATCAGACTCTTAACAACGGAATCTGTTAATGCATTAATGCAACCTATGAAGTCAATGGAGCCTGTACCATCTGTCTCACTGGCACTTTTTATAATCCTTTAAAAAAAATATGCCAAAATTGTGTCAATGGTTGCTTATCATGTAAAAACTCTTCCTCTTGTGACTCCTGTCTCCCCAATTATAACTTTAACCTCTCTTTAGGATACTGTGCTCCTAATTGTGGTGCCAACTAAACTCTTGTCAATGGAAACTGTTAATGTATTGGAAGCACATACAGAATCAATGGAGTCTGCACCAAATGTCCTCCAGCTCAATATTATGAACCTTCTTTGAATGGTTGTACCTCTTGCATTCAAAACTGTTTAACCTGCACCAATTCTCTTTCTTGTGACAAATGTATCATAACTCATTTTTTTAACCAAACAACAAAAAATTGTGAACCTTCAAACTGTCCTTCAAATGAAACAATTTTGAATGGAAAATGTGACTGCATTGATGGAACTTATCGAGTTAACAGTATTTGCAGTGTATGTAAGTCCGATTAATTTTACAACTCGATTGATCAAACTTGCAAGAGATGCACATAAAATTGTGTAAAATGTTCAAATCAAGTGATGTGTGGACAATGTGCTCAATACTTCAGGTTGATAAATGGAGAGTGCAAATTTAATTTGTATGACATGAAAGTTGGATTTCCTCAGTTCAGATAAAACATGATAATAACAGATTTTGAGTCAAGTGAACCTTTTAAAGCCCGCAAGTTAAGTGATGAGGAGTTAAAAAATATTGTGAAGATGCAATTTGTGGGTTAAGATTCGATACCAAGATAAACAATAATTCAACAGAACGATAAGAATTTAAACGAAATAAGAGTGATTTTTACGTATTGTGGGTACATTCCGATGGAACAGTTTGATGTAAACTACATTTTCAAAGATTAGAAAATCAGCATCAGAGAAGACATTTAAAGCATCAGTTACGATGTACTTAATAAAGGACTCACTAATTTCTTACTTTGAAAAAAACCATTTAATTTAGTTTTTATTATTAATGATTATCTTTCCATTTTTATCTTTTGCCTTTTTTTAAATAAATTTAAGAAAGAATGAAATTAAACTGGTCAAACTTATGAAATCTTGAAAAAGAATGACATTTGATATTCCAACTTAGTATGGTTTTTACCTGATTCCAAAGTTAATTCAAAGTTAAAGTTGAGATTATTACAATTTAAAAAAACTCAGTGTTTTAAAGCATATATTCATTGGATTCAATAAAAAATAAATTGGTATTTAATCATCATATTTAAACCATTTATATACTTCATTTGATGATGTAAAGGGTTCATTAAAATTATGTATGATCGGCATGCAACTCATATCATTCTGCGATTGATGTACTTTTCAGGTTCAAACCCATCCACATTGGAGAGATACGATGTTTGCTTCTTATTTCTGAGCGGATTCATATCTTACAGTGAGTCATGAATGTCATTGTCCTCATTCAAAGGAATCTACTCATCTTCTTCTTTCTCTTCTTCAATCTTCTCCTCTTCTTTCTTTATCTTCTTATTCCTCTTGTTTTTAGCTCCTCCCTTCTCAGCGTTATAAGCAGGTGAAATGTCCAAAATCTCTTCAACCAAAATGCAATAATTCTCGACATCTTCTTGGTCCCTATCAGTGTAATAAGTAAGTCTCTTAAAAATGCTGTTCAGTATTTTCGGGTTGATCTTAATGTTTGAAACATTCGATTTTTGAGTCCATTCCTGGAAATAAGAGTTAAACTTCTTACACAGACTCTTCAAATACCCAGTAAGGCCATTAAATTTGTGTCCTTTTGTTGACTTCCCATCCGATGGAAGCTCATTAAGAGACTTTTTAGAGTAAAAACTGCAATACAAAAAATAAATTTCAAGTTGTTTCGAAACTTTACTTTGTCCCTCAATTTCTGAACTGTGAGCGTAAGAAAGATATTCTGGTGCGTGTTCTGCAATACAATTAATGTCGAAGTTCCATTTAGTTTACTCGAAAACATATTATAAAAACAGTAACTAAAATCGGTTGAGCAGTAACTTCTTAGAAATTATACCCAAAAGTTTCTGGATTGAAAAAGAGAGAAACTTGTTTTCAAACTTGTCCTTAAAATTTTGATAGGCCCTGATTGCCATTCGATGAATAATAAGTTTGATACGATCATCGAATTGGTATTTTTCGTATTCCAGGCATTCTTGAGCATATCTTTGAGCATCGTTGATTTTGGGCTCCTCAATAGTTTTTGGAGGCTCTTCTCGGTGTTTTTAATTGGTCTCAAAGCTTTTAAAAAGATTTCCTGTAATGCTTGATTGTCTACCAAGTGCATTGGATTAAAAGTTATAAAGTTCGCTGCCCAGGGAGGAATTCCGAGAGTAAAAGTTAGGAACTTAAGGTTCGAGACCTCTTCCTGAGGCTTGGGAAATAAGAATAAAGTTTTTTCCTAATTTAAGTAAAAAGTAAACCTCTTTAATTTTTTGAGTTTTGTGTCATCTGTGAATTTATGATCAAAATTGAAAAGAATTAATAATTTCTCAATCAAATCTGAGCTTATAATCTTTTATCGATAAACTACACTCAAATATTATACATAAACTTTAAAACCATATTTAACTTACTATACTACTAAATTAGAAATTTTACCAATATTTTGAATTTAATTGATATGAATGAAAATCAAAAGAAAAATTAACCATTTTATTGAAGAATTTAGTTTCAAAGACTTAATAAATAGTTTAAATCAGTAAATAAAAAGTGGGAAAAATGATCATGATTCTGCTGCAACAGAATTAAGTATGAAGTCTCTGAATCTTTTGCTGTATTATGCAGGAGGCACACAAGAGACGTCTTTGCTTAAAAAAGTTGATTTTAAAAGATACTCCATGTTCTTTATCGTTTAAAAACTTGTTAAAAAATCGATTATTGACATTACGTAAAGTAAATTAGGTTACGAACTTTTAACCCCTCCATTAAACCTTTTGAAGATGTTTTCAGTTTATTTTTAAACTAAACGGCTTTTTTAGTCAATTTTAATAATTGCAACCATCATTGAGTAATCATTGATGTTGTTTTTCTTAAAGAATTTACTGTCTAAAATGATTTGGTCAATAAATGTCTGTTTTATTGACAAAGGCAATTTAATTTGTTTTTTGTTAGAAACCCATTCTTGATCCTTTAACTAAGAGTCTTAGCCTCCAGTCCTTCCATAAAGACTTCCTTTAAGATCATAGAGCTCACTGATTGAGAGTGCATATTATTTTGTTGTTTGGGAAAAT
>Ga0102832_1001035_pt2 | contig 19871 bp, 30 predicted proteins | sample EBPBio282013_DNA_FD_88942 | JGI IMG/M metagenome (GOLD analysis project Ga0102832, IMG submission 88942) | Wastewater treatment Type I Accumulibacter community from EBPR Bioreactor in Madison, WI, USA - Reactor 2_5/28/2013_ DNA (Illumina Assembly) | ecosystem: Engineered > Bioreactor > EBPR >...
TCGCCTCAATCAACGCCGTCATATCACTAATGGCTCGCTGTTTGGCTGTGTGGCGATCTTCACAACGCTGCACGAGATTGACGCAGAACATCTCAATCGCTCGGTTCATATCCTCTGCTGTGAACAGCAGCTCTGTACCGGGTTTAAATACGGCGGTCATTTCTTGCTCAGCTCCAGTCCGCGCACAAAAGCGGCGCATAACACAACCTCGATTTGATTCACTTCTTTGCCACGTTCAATCAGCTCATCCGTGGCTTGTTCCCACCCATCTGAACCAGCAGGGAAAATGAGTACCTTCTCCCGTTGGGTTTCGAGTTCAGCTAGTGCCGCTTTGTACTGCGTCACCAGCCCTAATATGAGGGGGTCGTTTGTGGTGGTTTGTAACTGATACATCTACGCCACTCCCTGCCGCCAGTTGGTCGGGTTCACAAAATCCGGCTCACGTTCTGGCTCCCACAGCTCATCCTGCTGAACGGCAGCAACACCGGCGAGGGTAATGGAATAGTCCTCATGTAGCGTGCTAATGGCGCACAGCATGTCCTCATCCCACACTGTATCGAAGGTGTAGACCGTGCGAATGTCTCTGAACGCCGGGTAGTCAGCAAACGACAAGAACTCGCCCATGCCGACAATCTCCGGCGTGGCATGTAGGGTCGGGACATTGAGGAAAAAGAGATAAAGGCCATCTGTGCCTACATCAATTCGCAACAAATTGGAATGTGTCCGCTGGCAGTTGACGACTATGCTTGATTCTGTTTGGGGCATGATTCGGGACTCCTATAACTAATCGGATTAAAGTGGGTCAGGCAGCTCTACATTTGTTGGTTGGGGTTGGCAGCCTCCTTGGAATATTGCGGCCGTGCTTTATAGCCTTTGCCTTGGAGCCAGCGAGATAGTGAGGAGCGAGAGGTATGGAAATGGCGTGCTGCTTTCGTCAGTCCGACCTTATTGACCTCCGCAACCACATCCTCTGGCTTGTACTGCTCAAGAACAGACTGTGCCATATTTGCCACTCCTTATATGACATAAAAGTCAGAATTAATAGAAAAAAATGTCTTCTGACCTATATGTCATAACTATGACACTATTTCCAGTGAAATGCAATCCCATTTCAGTTTAGAATCGGTTTAGGTTTAGTAAGGAATTCGTGAAATGCGTAAAGATAGATTGCGGGATTGGATTTACAAAAGGGATTTAAATCCGGCTTCATTAGCAGAATTAATGTCAGTCTCAGAGCGACAAATATGGCGGTGGATGAATGGCGATAGTGACGCTGGCAGTGAGATGGTTAAGCAAATCGCCGAACATCTTAACATAAGTGCTGACTTCTTACTCGGTCTTTCCGATGACCCAACTCCACACTTCAGAATAGATAATTTGACAGAAGATGAAATGAGGGTGCTTGCCGCAATGCGGCGAGGTGACGACAAAGCAATTATGGGCATTTTGGCTCGTAGGTAAAAGATGGCAAAACGTCAACATAAATCAGGGGTATTTGATCCAGACTATCGCCGTAAAGGGTGGAATAAAAGCGGGTTTGCTCCCAAGAATAGCACCATGAGCATTAGCCAGTTTGCTTTAGCGATAGCAGCTCTGGTCTTTTTTGCTCAGTACTTTTTCCCTGAAACTCGCAACGAACTTATGACTTGGGCTGGTCTTTATCCACGAATTATGTTGGCGTTGGTTTTAGCGGTCGCTGTTGGATTATTACTTCGACGTATTATGTGGATTCGTGTACGAAAAAATATCCAGTCAATCGAACCTGAAATTAAGTTTGATGTACCAAGTAATGAATCCACAACCTTCCCAAAAACAAAAACTGGAAAGGATTTTGAGCATGATGTGGCTTGGGTATTGAACAGCACTACCAAATATAAAGCAGTTGTTACAGGCGGTGCTGGCGATGGTGGTGTGGACATCAAAATCTATGATGACAATACTCTGATTGGTATTGCTCAGTGCAAACAGTACGATTTGGCGCGGCCTCTACCACCAGATCATGTCCGCTCTCTCTATGGAGCTAAGCAACAATTTAGAGTGAAGAATGCTTTTCTAGTGACGACAACTACTTTCACTAAAGAGAGCGAACAATTGGCTAAAACATTTGGTATTACTCTAATTGATGGTCATGAATTCTCCCGCCAACAGATTAAGGCTCGTAAGATGAATTTGGAACGCGACGAAAGAAAAGTTGTTTAGCACTTGCCAACAACAGCACGAAACCCGCTATAAAGAAGCATATTGCTAATGCTATTTGCACCTGCTCAATGTTTCGAAATAGACTGGTGCAAATGAGGCTGACAATACCACCCGAAACAAAACCACTCATCGCCATATTTATGTTGTGAAGTTTAGACTTCATTTATCCACCTGCATAAAGTCGTGTGACTGTTTGTTTACAGGAACTATTTCACCCTAAAAATTGGGGTATCTGACCAGCCAAAAACAGCATGAGCACCAGTGCTAAAAGGTGCTCTGGCAAGGTGTTAGTGGTCAGCCTCAACCGCTTGGGCAGGATATGTAACGACTCCTTTTTGTACGGCCAGAAAACCGGCAGCCCAGAAACAGTGACCATATCCGCCAGCAGGTGCGAGAGATACCCGGCAGCCGCGCCGATGGCATACGGTAATGGCAGCAGCATGTAGGCAGCAGCGGCCACCGCCACCAGTGCAATCAAGGTGTGCGTGATGCCGCGGTGCTTCAGCCAGAACAAACTGATGTGACCAACTACACCCAACTTCTGCCGGATGTTTCCTCGTGGGTGATCTATATCTGGCAGCAGCGCCAACCCACCGGCGAGGCCAGCCAGCACGAGGCTGGCCTCCGGTGTGAAGTGATAAACCGTCGCCACGCCCAAACCGAGCGCAGCCCCTATAAGTCCGTGAGTATGTCCCATCATAGTTGGTCTGCCTCATTAATGGTTGTGTCCAAGTCATACGCCCGGTGAACAATAACCCACAAACCATTGATGTCGGCCACTGCCGTCACCTTGCGCTGACAGGCGATGCCCAGCTCCGTTAGAACCTCTTTACTGATCAAGTCCTTGGCATATACGCCACTCGGTAATGCATTCCATGTGAGCTTGTTCAACCAGTAGAAACGATCTCGCCGGTTGATGGCAACTTTGAAGCGGATTGCGGTTGTCGAATATTGAATCCGTTCAAACCAGATGCCTTTTCGTTTGGGATCAAGGCGCGTCCAGCAGTTCAAAATGATCTGCTGATAGACTTTGCTTTCGTCGATCAGCCCACGCTCATACTTCACGTCGAGCCGTCCCATCTCGGTTAGTTCCACCGTAACGACTTGTTTCATCATGGCTCGCTAATTCCCCCGCAAATCGCCAGCATTGTTGATCTCGAAGCTGCCGGCTGCTGGCTGCCGCCGGCGCGGTTGTGGCTGCTGGATTTGTACCGCTTCTTTTGGCACGAAAAAGTTATAGCGGTTACTGGCTTTACCGGCTGCAAAACCTACACTGATAAAGAACATTGGCGCTGCACACAGCATGGCGAGCACCAACACGAATGGCATCTGACCGGCAGTGCCAAGGGCAAAACCGATGATCGTCAGCACCAACAAACCCACCGGAACTACAAATATCCTACGCATACATTCCTCCCTTAAATCTTGAACTACCGTTTAAAAAACCGGCTGAAATACGGTATAGGGACTATTCCGAATTCTGTATTTCAGCCGTTTCAACACGTTTGAGCATTTTCGTCCGGCCCTTGCCGTTGGCGACCCGGTACTCTTGGCCGTCGTAGAAAATGCGCTCCATTGCCCACACGGCCTCCACCAGCTGCCGCGCTTGCTCGCGTGTTACATCTTCCCGTATCGCTTCATGCACCGGCAGCCAACCGATGTTTGCTTTGAGATGTTTGATACTCAGCTCGACAATCTTCTCCGGTGTCCACTGCCGGTCAATGATCGTGACCTCCGGCACTGGCAGCGCCGTGGGCAGTGTGAAGGCTTTAGCGGCTTCAATCGCGTGGTAAACATCATCATTCGTAATGTGGGGCGTTTGGATTTGAATCACATCCGAACCCATGAGGATCGCCATGCGTCCGAGGATCGGAGCCAAGTCCTTGGCGGCGCTGGTACCGAGCACCGTCTGCGAGCTGGCCGCGTCGGGCATACGCCCGGTGATCCGCAGCGCCAAGTTCGCTTTAATGGAACCGGGGATGACCTTCACCTCTGGCCGCTGGGTACAGAACCAGATATGGGTACCGGTGGCGCGCCCCTTTTGCACCAGACTCTCGCAACTGGCGATGATGCGTTTGGTCAGATCGCCGTGATTGCCGATAGAGGCCACTTCGTCAAATACGAAAAGAACGCGCGGCATCGCAGACGGCCCAAACTTCATTTGATACTCTTCGATGTTTTTGACCTTAGCGGCTCTTAGCTCCTCAAACCGTTGGGCCATAATCCCCTCCAGTTGCATCAGAGCGTTAGCAGCGCCCTCTACCGTGTCAATGATGCTTCCATGTAAATGGGGGATACCGTCGTAAAAGTTAAATTCCAGCCCACCCTTCAAATCGACTAATATCAGTCGGAGGTCATCCGGGCTTTGTTGGCTGATGAGCGTACAGATGCCAACATTGATGAGATTGCTTTTACCGGACTTGGTGTAACCAGCGACCAACCAGTGCGGATACTCGCTCAGACTGATCCACCAAATCTGCCTATATAATCCCACGCCTAAACAGATCGGCATTTCCCAATGGCTCTTTTTCGGATAGCGGCTCATCACCGATTGGAATTTGACATAGCTCATCAGGCCATCAACCGTATCCAGCCGATGCACCACGAACCACGCACCGTGTACATTGCTCACGGCCGTCACCTGCCGCTGGCAAGCGTGCGACAATTCGAACAATGTCTTCTCATCGACCATTTCGCCAACCTTCACACGATCTGGCAACTGTGTCTTCCAGCCACCGAGCAGCGTCCGGTAGCTGCCGGCGATTTTGTAGTAGATCGCGTCTTTGGAATAATCAACCGATTCGATCTTGACCTTATCGACGCGCGTCCGGTTGTTGCGGGTGTATTCATGTTTGAAGCCCAAGCGGGTTAAGCGGTCAATAATGATCTGCTTGTAAATCTTGGCTTCTTCATACATACCCTTCCGATCCTGCTGGTCTTCCTGCCAGCGCTGGATCACCAGCGGCTCATCCGCCAACCGCTGCTCAATCAGGTAAACGGCCAGCTCCGAGTAATAGAGCTTTTGGATCAACTTCAGTTTGTCGTTAATGGGGTCTAGGACTTCCATCGTCTGATCGTACTGAGCCAGCCAATAAGCATCGTCGGGTTTATTGTCTAAGACGATGTTGACCTTATCGACATACTCTTGCAGGATGGCCTGATCGTGTAGGAGCTGCTCCTTATTCTCCAGCAGTGATCGGTAGTTACCGTCGGCGAGCTGCTGCTGCAACCGGTCACGTTGGGCCAGCAGCCGGTTGTATTCGGTTTTGCTCAGTGGCTCTACCAGTGCCAGCCGCGCCTCCAGTGCCATATTCTCCGGTGAGATAACCACATGCTCCAGCGGTGCAAGCGGTGGCGGCAGCTTTGCATCAATAATCTCATTCATGACGAATAGCTCAACCTCGCAAAATTGGTCAGGGCGTAATCGGAGGGAACGGGATCACTTAGCCGGGCGGCTTGGAGTTTGTATAACCGGTTGTGACTGTCTAAGCGGATCGCCAGTTCCATCTGCTCGGCACTCTGGAACCGCAGCGCGTTCTCATAATGAATCTGGGCAGCATCCCAATTGATGAATAGCAAGCCGTAAACCACCAGACCATAAACCATCAACCGATTGAGGGTGCCAGGTATCCGTCGGTTGAGCCAGCGCTCCTCATAGAGCAAGTAGGCTGCATACAGGCTGATGAGGAATGTCCAGTTCTGGGCGGGGTAGTTGTCAAACACCTGTTGAGTCAGCACACCGATCAGCGCGGCCAGCACAGCATTCTGCTTGAGCGACCGCTGCCGTCCGATCAGGATGTAAAGCGCGGTGAGCGCAAACCCCGCACCGGCTGCTAGACCCGGTGCGCCTAACTCGGCTGCCAGCGTGATATAGATATTGTGTGCGCCAGTGAAGCGATCCTCATTCATGGCTCGCTCATGGTAGGCTTGGGCAAACAGACCGGCACCTACACCGGTGGGATACTCCATCAGCATATCGCCACCTGCCGACCACAAGTCCTTTCGCACCACGTCGCCAGCCGTGTGACCGGGTTGTAAGGTCATGAGCAGCAGCACGACAAATGCACCGGTTGCCAGTGCCAAGCTGAGTGTGAGCTTGAGCAGCATCGACCGGATATAGACAATACCGAATACGGCCAGACCAACGAACAGCGAGAGCAGCGGCCCACGGCTCTGGTTGAGTAGGATCGCCACGCCAGCCGCACCAGCAAAGCCCAGCAGCCACCGGCGGTGTTGCGGTTCGCCGGTCACAAGCGCCCAGCCGAGCGCCGGTAGGATCAGCGCGGCTAAGTATGCACCGGTGAGATTGATGACACCGAACCAACCGGCGGGCCGTCCACCGCTTATCAGCCAATCAAGGATCGTTGAGGCTGCGAGGAACACGCCGCCCACAAAGACTGCTTTGAATAAGGTGCTGGCATGACCGCGTTGGAGTGCGTCAATCAAATACAGAAACAGCAGCCAGTTCGTGAACCAGTGCCAACTGTATTCCAGTGCCATCCGCCGGTCTATCGCATTCAACCCGGATAGTCCGACCGTCACCATCAGCGCGGCCAGTGGCATAAGCATCGGTGTATCTGGCAGCCCGTACTTCAGCAGCCAGCGCACCAGCACCACTGTCAAAACAATATGGTGAGCGATCCGCACCGGCAGCGCGGCGTGATACAAAATCCAGTTGCCGCCAACCAGACCGATGTACAGCGCGAAGTAAAACAGCGCGGGTTGGCAGATCGGCGCGATGTCGAGGTCAATTGAGAATCGTTGTTTGTTCATTGGACGATCCGATAGCGGTTCGGTTTCTGATCGCGATTCACCTCAATCCGCCCCAGCGCTTCTAGCCGCTGGATCGCACGGAGAACGGTTAGCTCACAACAGTCCAGTTGATTTGCGATGGCATCCATGGATAACACTTGGTCTTTGTTTACGGCTGCATTAATCACCTCCAGTACTTCTTTGTCCGTTCGTCGCGTTGTCATGTTTGGCATATGCACCATATCAACCTCCTCAGGACATCGTATCAATCTGTTAGCATAAGAACAATTATTCTAACCGAAAATTCACAACTAGATAACAGGTTGTTAGTATCAAATAGTTATACGGATGGCATACTGAGGTTATGAAGCGAGTCACCTTGTTTGCCACGTTCTTATTGTTTCTGCTGGGGCTGTCATCAGTCTCGGCTGTTACAGGTTTGGGGCCGGGCTATTACCAGAACACCGATAGCGCTTTGGTGCATACCGGTACGTGGACAATCGGCACCTCCAACGCGGCTAGTTACGGTGGTTCGTTTGCCAGCACCAACAGCCTGTCAGCCGTGCTGACGATTTACACACTGCCGACGGCTGGCTCATTCGGGTTGATCTATGCCATGAACAATCTCAGCGGCGCGTTCATGATCGAGATCAACGATGCCGGGCTATATGGCCCATTCAATTCTTTCAGTACATCCGTGCGCCTCAATCAATACGTGCAGGTTCCACTCCCGTCAGGAGCCAATAAGGTTGAGGTCTACAGCGTGAGCAGCAGCTTCTTCTACCACGCTGTTCAACTGCTGGCTGCTGTGCCTGAACCGGTTGTGAACATCACAGCCGCTTTCTCGTTACCGACGCACACGCCCACACCGACCAACACCCCTACCCTGACCCCGACCGCCGGGCCGTCGCCAACCCGTACGGCGACACCCAGCCCGACCCCGAACTTTGTGATGCGTTCAACGGCTGTTGTGGCCGGGCAGTCCTATGATGTTGGTTTGCGGCTGGAGGCTGATCTGGCGGATTACGTACAGATCGCTTTTCAGATCGTGATCGTTGGGCTGCTGATGTCATTCCTATTCATCTATGTGCGCCGGAGAGACACATGATTATTTTCTTTTTCCTGCCGTTGGCGGCAGTCATCTTTTTTGTGATGGTCGATCTTGGTGTGCAGATCGGCATGATGGTATTGGATGTGTTGAACAATGCCTGAGTTTCTACCGTGGCTGCTGGTCGAAGTATTTATGCCAGTCGTGGCGACGGCCAGCGCATTTCTCGTTGTGTTTAATGTGGTGCTCGCACTCTACCGGGCGGGCTACCAGATTACACATACGACGGTGAAAGGTGAACTAAGTGAATGAGTGTTCTATCGTGGCTCTAGCCCCCGCTATCCACGTGAAAACAAATCTTAAAAGAAAGGAGGAAAGGAACCATGTCAATTGACACGACAGCCATTACCACAGGCGTGACCGATCTCATCAACCAAGCCTTTGAGTTTTTGCCTTTGGGTTTGGCGATCATTGGTATCCCTACGGCGCTGTTCGTTGGGATTCGTTTCGGTGGGCGCATTGCCCAGATGGTGGCAGGTGCGCTGGGCGGCAGCGGCAAGTAAGACTTTACTTGTCGGAAGTGTGGGAATGACCGGGGCGCATGTTCAGTGCGCCCTTTGTATTTAGAAAGGCTAACCATGAAACGATTGCATTTTGTATTTGTACTGCTGCTGGTGCTGGCAATCGGTATTCCGGTTAGCCAAGTGCTGGCGGTTGACTGTTCTGCGACCGAGGACTGCTACATCCTGATTGATGAGTCTCATGGTGGATGGGATTTATTCTCAGCAGCCTCCACATTGCGCTCTGGGCCAACCAATAATGTTGCGGGTTATTCGCCAGAATTCAATTTGGAAGATCGCGACCCGCCTCGCTGGTATTACAATACCGGATCAAGCTACGGCACTGTTCTGGCGATTAAGCGTGTCTTGCCGGAGCCTTGTGTTTTAGATGGGTACTACATCGCTTCCGCTGGTGGCTATGACAATTACTTCGCCTTATTTATTCGGCGGGGTGAGACATGGACGAACCTCGTTGATTACTACTCCTATGCTGAACTAGGCAGTGTTGAAAGTGAGTTTGGCGGGGTTATTGGCGGCGATCCGGTTGACGAGATACAAATTCAATCCTCTTCGGTTGGCGGCACTCAAGTTCGAGCTATTCATATTGAGGCAAGTGATTGTGACGGTGGAGGAGGCCCAGGCACCGGCTTAACCTTTCCGCTGAGTGGCGTTGACGCTCATGAACAGTGGGGAACCTATGACCTCCAGTACGTGCAGGACAATGATCTTTCAATACCTGAAGATGTTGAAATTTCAGAATTCCCCAACACCGTTTATTCGTTCAGCAGCGATCCAGAAGCGAAAGTACATGCGGTCGCTGATGGCACGGTAATCAGTGTTACGCCTTATACCGGGTTGGATTGTTCTGGCGCGTTTGTAGTTCTACAAAGTCTCAGGCGCTGTCGGGTCATTATTCCTGAATTCATTACTCAAGAGACAGGCTCATTTGTTTTCGGTATCGAACTCATCAACATCTCCCTTGTAGTCGTTCAAGACGCTGAAGACGATGACATAACCTATACCTATTGGCTAGCTGATGCTGTGGTCGGCGTTGGTGACGATATTGTCGCCGGGTGCATTCTTGGCAAAACCATTCAACTTAAAAATCCTACCAACTTTGAGATAACCGGATTTGATCTTGGTTTCAGCGGCAGCTTGTCAGCAAGTGGTGATGCTGGTGTTAGCATCAACGGTGGCATTAGTGCAGAGTTCCGTTCGCTGCTGGTGGAGGCCGGTGTCACCACTGTGGTTGCTAAAGTTGAAGGCGAGCCGGTACCGCTCTACCCGCTGCTGACGGAAGAACCAGACTCTTCTAACTGTGCCACTTCAAGCCTCACCAACTGTATTGTGGATAATCCTGATCTCAAGCCAGATCGTAATGGGATGGTTGTTGGTGACTGGAGTACATCCGGGGCGACCGCGATTGACGGCGGTGGTGTACATATCCAGAACGGCGGTTCAATTGTTCAGTTCAATATCGCGATCCTGCCAGACGTGAGCTACACCCTGAGCGTGCTCGCACGAGTGACGACCCCCATTGATTCGTTTTATCCAATCCGGTTGGAAGTTGGCTCGGCCAGCACCACGGTCAACATTACTGAGGGTGACTATCAACTAAAGACGTGGGCGCTGGGGCCGCGCGAGGTCAGCACGCTGCATCATATCGGTGTGTTCAATCAAACCGATTTCACCTTCAACTCCGAATTCCCGGTTGAGGTGGATATTAAGTACATCTGCTTCGCACCGGTGACGGCCAATGTTGCGCCCGGCGCTTGCTACTTTGCCAACCACCAATTCACAGCCGATGGTCAGGGTTGGGTGACTTCCGGTAACGTGCAGTTCATACCCGGTCAAGCCGTGCTGGGTGACGCAGCAGTCATTGAGCAATCAATTCCACCTCTACTGCCTCATACCGATGGCCCTGCTACTTACACCGTGTCTGCCCTCGTGAGGTTGTCAGCCACCAACCAATTCACCGGGCAGGTTGGTAAAGAGCTTCAGCTCGTTTACAGCTTCCCGGAAACCGAGAGCTATGCCGAGCTGGGTTTGATTGATAGCGTGCTGGTAGAGTCTGAAGGGCGCAACACATACGACGGCACCGTGAATGTTGAGCACGTATACAACTTCTCTCAAGAGTTTGAAATTTCAGTGGCGACAGACGGCCTGTCCTCTTTTGGCGTGCTTATTACCGACACAGACAACTACATTAGAGGATTAAGGATCGATCAGTTGTGTATCACGCCCGATACACCTGATGGCTCCTTTCCGGGTCAAGATGGAGGCGGTGGTTTTACACCCCCCTTCATTGAACGCTGCGGGGTAATCCCCACACCCACCGACAACAACATCAGTTCGTGGACATACTTCCACTGGAAAAATCTGGAGCGCTTTTTCGATTGCACCCTGATGATCCAGATCAATAAGATGGCCGCGACAATCGACACCGCATGGAAAACCGTGCGCTTGTTTTTAAGGTGGTGCGTGGTGCTGGTTAACCGTGTAGGCGATTGGTTCACCAGTTTTGTCTGGTGGCTCGGTGGTCACTTCCGCAACATCGCCGTCGGTCGGGTGACGACGGTTTATGAAAGCGGCGGTGGGACGTGCAGCGATTTCTTCTGTGTGCTCGACAGTCTGATCAACGGCATTCTCACGCCGGTGAACAACATCGTCAACACGCTGCTGGGTATCCTGACCACCACCGTCAATCTGGTGCTGACCATCCTCACCGGTGTCATTGGTTTGGGGTTGGCGTTCCTTGGCCGGCTCATTACGTTGTTTGGGGAGGTGACCGGGTTGTTCACCGGGTTGATCGGAGCCTACTCCAACGCCACGCCGGCTACCATCGAAGGGCTGCCGATGTGTGGCATTGATCCATCCTCCAGCCCGTTCTGCCGCGCCACCCACACGTTGGACAATACGATCTTCGCCGGCCGCTGGGCTGTGCTGTTTGTGCTGATGATCGGCGTGTTCAGCATTCATCTCATCATCTGGGTGATCGGCGAATTCAAACAAACTATTCTCATCACAGGGAGCAGCTCATGAAACGTCTACTCGCTGCTGCCCTGCTCGCCGCGCTGGCCACCACCACAATGGTGGCCAGCGCCCAGAATGATTGCGGCGATGGTCTGCCCTGTGGAAAGATTCCGTGGGACTTACCACCGCTTGCTCCTCTGCCCTCGCCAACACCGATGCCGACGGTGGCCGTCACACTGGTGGCACCGACACAGACACCGGGCGGCCCCACCGCCACGCCGATCCCCCCAACCGCTGGGGGTTTTGACATTGACGTGAGCGGCATCAGCGACCAGTTCGGCACGCTCGAATCACTGGCCGGTGCAACCACGATCCCGGTGATGGTCAGCGGTACACCCGTATCAACCACCGACCAGCTCGACACCCTCACCGAAAACACTGAGACATTTTTCAGCTATGTGCGTGGGGTGACTTCAATTGATATGGGCGGCCTCAATTCCATTTTCGGATTTGTGACCGTCGCATTCCTGACCGTGCTCACCGTCAAGGTGGTGACGCTGCTGCTGCCGGTGCTCACTGCCCTCTTCGGTTTGGGGCGCAAGGTCATCAGTGTTGTTTTAGACTTCTTACCGTTGTGAGGTGAACCATGTGGCCCACGCCTACACCTATTCCGATTGGCACACCCTCATTCAATGTGCCGATTGATCCTGAGCAAGTTTCCGGCCAGTTTCTTGACAACATCATTCAAGGCTGGAACACATTCGACAGCTTGCCGATCTCCACCATCTTTTTCATTGTGCTGCTGCTGCTGATCGTGTTCGTCGGACTGTGGAGCATTAAGGCCCATCTGGAGAAGCTCTAATGACCGTCTACAACTACCGGCAGTCCGGGTATAACCCGACGCAGAATCAGCAGCCGCCGCCACGGGCCAGCGCCAAACCGATCATTACCTGCGCCGGGTTGGTGCTGGTGATGATCTTCGTCGGTGGCTTTATCGCAGCGATGGCCATGAACGGCCAGAAGGCTGCCCAAGCCTCTGCCACCCAAACCGCGATTGCGCTGACACCCACCGCCACGCTCACCGTTGATTCGTGGGCCATGACCGGCACGGCCATCTTCTGGCTGACCTACACACCCACGCCCACGATTGATGTGACCTTTACACCCACCTCAACCGGCACGGTCACGCCGGATATTCCGGCCACCATCACCGCCATCTACAGCACGCTTAACCCATCGGTTGAGAGTACGGCTGAAGTGTTTGGGCAGCCCGCCATGCCGACCTACAAACCGACCAGCAAGCCATCCATCATCATTGGCGGGAATGGTAATGACACCGGCACCAGCGGGAACTACCTGCCGCCATCCGCCGGCAATTACATTGACACGGTGAACACCCAGCAAGCACCGCAGCCTAAACCACCGACGGCCGTCCCGCAGCCGCCGATCATCGTCACCCGCATTCAAGAGATACCGGTGATCGTCACCGCGACATTTGCACCGACGGTAACACCGGCACCAACATTCACACCGACCTACACGCTCACACGCACGCCATCACCCACGGCAACCTTGACGGCCAGCCCGACGGCGATCTACACCGCAACGGCCAGCCCCACGCCCACACCGTCCGAAACAGCCACCAGCACGCCCAGCGCGACCGCTACTGAGTTTCCTAGCCCAACACCGACGGAAACACTAACGGCCACGCCCACACCTTCAGAAACGCCAACTGAAGTTCCTACAGAGGAGATTGTGCAATGACCTTCACCCAACTAATTGCCACACTCGCGCTCGGCCTGATAGGTCTGGGCCTCATTGGTGGCGTAACGTTAATCGCCCACGGTTTCTGGCAGCTGCACGTCGAACAGCGCGACAAGCGCAGGCTGATCGCCCGGTTTGAAGAGTTAAAGCGAGCGGAAAAGTGAGCTTCATTAAGTCGCTGTTTCGCATGTCCATCCAGAGCAAGCTGCCAGCCTTGCGACGCACGTTGATCAACCGGCGCGATGGGCAGCCGATTGATGACGGTGCCGAGCGGCTGCTGCGAGCTGGCCTCGCACGGGATGAATACTCAGCGCTGGAGCTGCTAGAACGTCACCAATTGCCGGTAGGTGACGTGATCCGCAAGCTGAAAAAGCCACGCCGCGCCAACTGGCAGCAGCGGCTGCTCAACCGGTTGCGCTCGCTGGAGGGCAGCTATGAAAATGATCCCTACATAGCCGACTATCGCGAAATGAAACGCGGCCAGCGCCTCACCCGCAAATAGAATCAAAAGCCCCGGTGGTTGCCGGGGCTTTAGAGATTGGTGTGTGACCCTCGCCGTGTCACAGATGTCTGTGACCACCGGTGCATCACACACGTTTTAGGCTGCGACCTTCTAACATTGTCCGCCGTGATAATTCTTCATCATCACCAGCCAATTGCAACAGATCATTGATTTGAGCCTTTAGCTCTTTCAGTTGTTCTATTGACTGCTGGACATTTTCGCGCCGTTTGATCCCACCACGCATGATCTGGAACTGTGACATGATGCGGGAATATACCTCCGCCTCACTTGCTCGCAATCGCTGTAGCCGTTTACGGCACGATGGGCCACACGTCTTTTGACTGAGCAGGTGCATACCTTCAAACGGCTTTCTGCACACTGCACACTCCCCTCCCGTAACCCATTCATAGGGAATATAGTTATCTGGCAGATCGTTGTGTGACACAGCTATGTCACACAACGATCTGGTGTTTGTGTTTTCCATCATTCCGCACCCTCTCTTTTACTGGCGATATAAAACACACACGCGAGCGCCAGCCCAAACCCTAAGATCACACCCGCAGTCAACCCAATGAGCAAGCTGAAAATGTCAATCATGGCAGCCACCTCACTGGAGAGCCGGTGGCAGCGGGATCACCCCGCTGGCCGTTGGCTGGTAACAGTACGGCTCACCGGTAGCGCTGTTGATGGCCGTCGCCAGACAGACCGGCGGGCGTGTAGGCTCAACCAGCGGCTCCTCCGGCATGGGCGACGCATCACACGGCTCGATACCCGGCAGCGTGATCGGTAGATGAACCGTTTCGACCACATCCTCAATGCCCGGTATGCTCTCATCCCACCGCCCAAATCCCAGCAGGTCAGGCAGCTCTGGGGGATCACCTTCACCGATGATAGATAAAGCGCGTGGGTGGCGACCGACAACAGTTATAAAGTCAAACCCGCTGCCCATCCAATGAGCAGCCATATTGGTTTCGTAACCGAACCAAACAATGACACCTGTATTGGTCGGCTCAACACAGTCCACGCTGAAGGTAGTCGCTGGCTCCGGTGGTAAGTCCTGTGCTGCTATTGGGGTAACAGCCACGATGGATATGAGCAAGGTGGTGAGGAGGTGCTTCATTCGGCCACCGCCTCAACATCATAGCGATAGCAGTAGCAGAATGGACACCAGTAAGCTGTGGTGCTCGAACCGTCATTTGTGAAGTTGTCGATTTGCTGCCATTTGGAATGGTGATAAGACTTGCAAATATCTTCAGGGGATTGATCGTCGGTCGCAGCAGGTTCTCCCTCAACCATGACACTTTTTTTCCCAAGCAAAATGTCATGGGTTCGAATCCCATTACCCGCTCCTTATGAAAACGCCCCTTAAATTCGGGGCGTTTTTCGTTGCTCAATTGCAAACGAACAGGGTTGGCGATGGCTCACAATCCGAATCAATGTCGGGCTTCTACCAACATCTTTGCGGGACTGTATTGTTCATGCTTTTCATGTAATTCCCTGTCTGTAAACACGACATAATGATTGACCGTCGTGCTGACATCACGATGACCGAGAATTTTGCTAAGTGAAGCCACATCGCCACCATTCATTACGTAGTGCTTACTGAAAAGATGGCGAAATGAGTGGGGATTGAAACGTCCTTTGACATTCGCCTTCTTTGCCAGTCTTCGCGTTAGCTGGTAAAGACCATTGGGTTTTAACGGCGCGAAGGTGTCAAAATCGTAGAAAACGTAAGTGTCAGATTTAGATACCTCTAGCCACTTACGAAGCAATTCCGATGTTTGGAACGTGAAGATCACAGCCCTAGTCTTTTTGCCTTTTTCGGTTACTACTCCCCGATTAGAGTCTAGGGAAAGATCAGATAGCCGTAGCCCACATAACCCAGCGGCGCGACAGCCCGTATCAAGCAGAAACGCAAGTATGGCACGATTGCGGATACCCATATCGCCGACCCCAGCGACATCATACATCGCAAGAACGTCCTCAATTGATGCTTCTCTAGGCATCGGCTCTATTTTCTCAGGGTATCTAATTCTCCTCATTGGATTCAGGACTTCATATTCTAGGCTACACCAGCCGAAAAACTTATGAAGAGCACGATTATGTGCGCTAAGAGTAGCTTCTTTATAATCGCCCGATTTTTCCAACCAATTCAAATACACCCGAAGATCATGAGTTTCTATGTCTTTGACTGTAGCGCCGGGAAAGCGTTGTAGAAACTTGCCCAGAAGCGATTGATACCAGATTAGTGTCTTCTCGCTCAGACGATCTGTCTTACATGACAACATGAACTCAGCGAAGGCTTCTTCTAGGCGTACCATGCTGCGCCATCCTTATCCGATCCATCAGCGAACGGATTAGCTTCGTTTATCCCGAAGATTTGGAGGCTGTTAGGTGTTTTATGAGGCGTATCAAAGAGTTGAAGTCTCCTGACTTTAGCTGGTAACTGTTGAAAGGACAAAAGGGAGTGATGTCCTCTCTGGAAGGGGTAAACATAAAAACATGATATACTGATGTTCATTAGCGGACTCCTGTCGGCTATGGTGGTCAAACGGGGCGGCAACCCGCAAAAGTAGGCGCTCCGTTTCCCACTGCGATTGAAATTTGGTCACTTCTAGGCACTCCTAACCTAAAGATAGCGTTTCAATTTCCCCTTTCTGAACTGATCTAGACGACATTTGTCGGAGCAGTATTTTTTCGTCCGCCGCTGCCCGCGAAACGGCTTTCCACATACTTGACACGCTTTCAATCTGGAACGGAGTCTTGGCCTTATCGCCCGTTGTTGTTGCCGTTCACTGGAAAAGTAGTTTTGTGTTCCCCAATGCTGGATAAAGGGAATGTGTTTGCCTCAATCCCTTCGCTTGCCGTTTTATCCGCTTTCTGCCTTTCCTTATCAGCAATCTTAGCTTCCATATTGGCAGCATAGACTCGTTCATAGATGGCAATCTTCTCTTGGTCATACTCGTTCATTTTCTCAGTCAGTAAATCTGTCAAACGCTTGGGGTCTTCTGACAGCATGACCATTCCCAAATTATGAGCAGCACTCTGAACGAAAAGTACACCCGCCAACGACAAGCCCAAGCCCATTGTAAATTCAATCACAAGCACGACAGCAGGTTTTGTTGTGTGGCCTGTGACCACTGCCGTTATAAGTGGTTCAAGCAAATCATAGACTGCCAGTAAAATGGTCGTCCACGTAATAATCTGAGCCGCCATGTGTAACGTAGGATTGTATTGCCAGTCTACTTCTCGGAGTGTTGGTTTTCCCCATAACCGTCGCCCAAATGCACTCAAATATCCTCTAAGGGTGGGGCTACTTACCGCATAGCTGGTCTGTCCGCGCAATGTTCCGAGCGCATAAATAGGATGAATAATATTGGCACTCACAACTGCCAGTGCTACTAATTGGGCGCTGTCAGCACTTTGGCCTAATGCTTGCGCTCCATGCTGTACTCGTTGGAACTCTAGTAGCCCAAATAGAATTGCAATAATTGGAGCGGCGGCTGTCTCAAGTATTTGTGTTATGACTAATTTGCTGGCACGACCCGCGCCACGTATGAAACGGAGCATATTGATTAGCCACTTCTCTTCTTCGTAGCCTACTGCTTTCAATGACTCCAATGTTGGAGGTGTGCCTAGCAATTGATCTACTTCTAATTCAACTTGTGTTTCAACAGCCTTTAGTTCTGTTGCTGTAAGGCGTGTTTTGAACCGTGAGTCTACTCGTTCTGTCATAGTAACCCCTCTTTGATGCGTGTCATTCTTGCAGAAAATCGCAATCCTGCAAGTCGGCTAAAATGGCCTGCACAATACAAATCTAATAAACTCTAGAATGTATATACTAGAAATACAATTGTCTTAAGATTGTCTTCGGTCAGGCATGATATTATCACCTTAATTAATCATCTAAATTATACAAAAATCTCACGTAAACGTTAAGGATGTAGCTCTCAAGAAGCGATAAGTTCGCTTATTCCACACAACTCAAATAAGCGCAATGAGCATCAGAATATGTTCAAAGAGCATTATGAGCTAAATTAAGAAAGATATCAACTAGATATTTTTAAGGGGCGGAAGACTAGATACATCTGCGCCGAGCAGCGCAATAATCCTAATCGCTTTTTGTTTGAGGTCATCTGAGGGAAGAGCGTGGAAAGCAGCGATCAAGGCTTGGTCAAGATCATCTTGCGAGATAGCATCTTGGAAGAAGTAGAGAACACTAACCCCTAATTCAGAGGCCAATAGCGGTAATTCCGTCACGGAGATACGGCGTTCACCTATTTCATATTCATAAACGGCTCGTTGGTCTTTACCTATAGCCTTACCTAAATGGGCTTGGCTCAAGCCTTTGCGAGTACGGGCATCCTTAATACGCTTACCCAATATTTGGCTTGCGCTTAGGTCTTCGTTGTCTTGTTCGTCTACATTACTCATCGTCCATCTCCTTCCCAAAGCGCGACACGAAACAGTCAGCAACACTATTCATTCAATGATACTGTTCCCGTATGAAAGATGCGAACGCTTATCACTTGTCTAATAAGATTACCAAATTTGACCAACATTGAAGCAAAAACTCTACTTTTAACCTCTGTCTACTCCACGGGTTTGAGATGGAGTTTAGTAAGACTGTTTGATAACCCCATGACCGATTGGAAACCCCATGAATGATTATGTGCAACCAAATAGTTAGGTATTAAAAGTGGTCGTCAAATGGGTATGTGTGTGTTGCCCCAGAAGTTTTTACCTAAGAGGTGTTCAGTAATATTGCCAGATAATGATATATCCTAATAATTTAGGTCTGGATATCGCTAACCATGATTGCTAGACTGATAACCATGATGGGAGCATATATGCCCATCGGCTTCTCCGCCTGACAATCGGAGTTATACATCAATCACAGTCCATGTGAGGGGAAGCAGTATTCCATTCGTGTAAAAGCTCTTTGCGATACGTTGAGCATAGGTCAACGGGTAACTTGTCACTACCCACCCCTCACAGCCTATGCCCCACTTACCGCAGAGAGTTTTTCGTTTCAGAAATGAAAAGCCGCCTAGATCGGAGTATCTGGCGGCAGTCCAAGTCTCCCACGTATCGCCTTCATTTACAGGAAGCCCATACAGCTAGGGTGACAGAGTAGGCAGCTTTTAAGCGGACGTGATTTGCACACACGTTCTATTATAGCATGTTCCCTTCTGTCCTCAACGCTGACTTTAGGCTGCCTGCTGTTCTCCGATCATTCGGTGGCAAACCGAATATCTATAAGGAGAACATCATGGTCAACACTGTAACACAAAGCACACTCCCATTTGCCAGTCCTGTCCTATTCTCAACCAAACCTAAATGGAAACCTGTCCACACCGATGAGGAAAAACATAAATATGCTGTCAAATCAGGCAAAGGTTGGGTCACACAAACAATCAATAGTGCTCAAGAGCTTTATGAGCATATTCGGAAAGGTCATCCCATTGCGCCTGTATTTGAGAAAGGCAAACGACAGCAGGCCAATTTCCAGTCGGCTCAACTCCTGCTCTTGGATTTTGATGAGATTGCCAATCTAGGGATAGATCGCGCCATGTCCATCCCCTTCATACGTGATTACGCAGCCATCCTCTACGAAACACCCAAATCAACACCTGAGAAGCCCCGACTGCGGGTTGTATTCATCTGCGAGAAGCCAATCACCGACGCAGGAGAATATGAAAACCTACTCAAGCGGTTGCTACTTCACTTAGAGGTGACTTACGATTTCTATGCAGATTGGTCAACCGCCAATGCCGCACAATTCTTTTTCGGTTCGGATAAGCCCAATCCTGTTGTCAGAGACCGGATTCTGCCGGAATGGTTGATTCCTCCTATCAATTATTCACTGGAACAAATTAAGTTCCTACGCAGCCAACGCCTGAAAGACGCTCAAAGCTTTAAGGGGGGCGATTTTACTCCCACCAGCAGCGCTCAGGTTTTGGCTCAAGCCCTTGATACGACACCAGCATCCGCCAGTGACCAACATGCTGCCCCTACTGTTCAAGCCAAAACCCCCTTATCGTCTGACTGGCAGTTCATCCCCGAACAGATT
>Ga0102832_1001347_pt1 | contig 19860 bp, 9 predicted proteins | sample EBPBio282013_DNA_FD_88942 | JGI IMG/M metagenome (GOLD analysis project Ga0102832, IMG submission 88942) | Wastewater treatment Type I Accumulibacter community from EBPR Bioreactor in Madison, WI, USA - Reactor 2_5/28/2013_ DNA (Illumina Assembly) | ecosystem: Engineered > Bioreactor > EBPR >...
TTTTCAACCTGCTACCAGTCAATTAATCCCATCTACCTCTATAAATTCAAATCAACAAACCCAAACAATAAATTCTTAAAGTAATCAACCCAAAACAGTTTCATCTCCCGATAAACCTTTAAATTACTAAAAAATATCAAATAACCAATTTAATGGTGTAATTTTGTATCATAACATTCCCACGAGATTTTTACTTAATTAAATTTATACATTTAAAGGAACTGTAGTAAACTCTTCTGCAACCAAAGTCAATGTTTTATTCAGTCTTGTTTCTGACCCAAATGTAAGAATGAGTTTTTCTCAATCTTTAAATGGAAAGAAGTAATTTTAAATCCCATTTACAATGTCAATTTCTGGAAAGTTTTATCTTACCATTTTTACTGGAACATCAGGAGATTCTTCAAGAACTTAATATGAAGTTTTATAAAGGTCTTAGGTTAGAAATTATGAAACTGAGACTCCTCCTCAAATCGATACTTTAGCAATCTTCTAAAAAGACAACAAAATCTCTGTAAAATGGAACAACATCAATGGATAAAGGTATCCAATCGTCAAGTTAACTTTTTAACAATTTTCAACACAATCTAAAGTTTAGTTCATTTTGAGCAATTTCATCAATTAATTTACTTTGCCACTTAAAGCCTATTCTGGGTTTGAAAAAAGCACAGTTAGTTTAGCGGCTGTACAGGCTAAAAGTAGTACTTCGAGTGTAATATCGAGACTATCTTAATTTTCAACTGCTAAGATGATATTTTTTGATCCATAACAGCATAATTTTTCATAAGACAGGACAGATTTGGCACAATTTGATGATTTTGGTTACATTTTTAATCCCGAACAGGGTACGATCAATATAAAAGGAAAGGCTTTGTCAAAATTAAAGAATGAAGTGGTAGTTCTTTAGCCATCAAAAACATTTAGATCTTATGTGATAAACAAAGCCTTGAGTGACTTAGGAGAAGTACCTGCAAATTCAAACATTGACCTTTCAATTGATATTTCTCAATAAGGAGCTTACATTATTGAAATAAATCACAGTTCGGGAGTGGCAGTGTTAAACCGCCCAGTTTATGTGGGTAGAAACATAATTCCCATAATTCCTGATTCATAGGATTTAAAAGATACCTCAAGATCACCATCATTTATTGTATCCCAACAACCAAAGTCAATTTATGAACAAAGAAATCTATTTTTAAGTTTGATAAACTCAAAAAGAGCAGAGTTTGGATTGGAAGAAGTTAATTTGGATGATAAACTGAATCTTCTTGCTCAACAACACAGTGAAGACATGGTTAAAAGAAATTATTCAAGTCATTACACTCCTTAAGGATTGAGCCCCACTGATAGAGCCAGAAACAACAAGGTTTACTAAGAAATCGGATAAAATATCGGACAGAACTCGGACCTTATCGATGCCCATAATCGGCTTTGTAGATCAAACATTCACTTAAGAAATATCGTCAAATCCAAATGGGTTAGAGTCGGTTTAGGAATTAAACTCAATTCCAATAATAGTTTCATAGTGACTCAATAATTTTCGACCAAAGATCTTTCTAAAGATCCTTTAACCCAGTCGTAATTGAATAGTATTAAAACTGATGTCATCAGCCATATTCTTTACTCGGCCAGAGTCGTGAGAAGTGAGAACATTGAATTATCACAAAAAATAGCCTCTTGGCATCAACAAAGACCTTCAGCTACCTCCTCAGAATTGTCAAACTTTATTGGATCACTTAACTATCCTCGCTACTCCGGAGTAATCATAAAACTTAGCTACTCATCACAGGCTGCTCAGTCTATAAAAAACTCCCCATATCTTCTTCCCTCATCGAACACATATACACAGGTCGGAATGAGCATAAAATTTAACAATGGGCTTTTATAGGTTTACATTGGTTATGTAGCTTGAAAAAACTTATATGTGCTTAAAATACAAATATTTTAATTCGATCATCAATATATTTATTTTATTCACTGTTTATCTGAAAATGAACAAACGTGTAAATTTAAGATAAAATTAAATATTGGTAAAATAAATGAAATAAAATCTTAAAAGTAAATTAAGATATGTTAAAGGATTCAATCAATCAAAATCCGTTAATGTATTGGACAGCACCGTACTTGGTAAGGAGGTTCTTGACCAAAGCAATGTATTCGCTTTCAGCAGCTTCTTTGGATTTTCCTTTATGAGCAGTCCAGGCATCCCATTTGGCTCTGGCTTCCAATTGAACAGCCCATGGTTGACCAGTAGTGTTATCACCGGTGGTGGCTTGCTTGAAGAGTCCGTAAAGAGCGAGCTTTTCATCGTTGCTGATCTTTTGCATACCTTGTTCTTTTCCTGAATCTTTGATGGCTGCGGCGGCTTTATCGAAGGCTGACATTTTAAAGTTGATAAGATTTAATTATAAAAAACCTATCAGTCCATAAATAAATATCTATTTCTTTCTATTTCTTAATAACCTACAGATTTATATTTATTCTTTTTTTAAAAAATTTAATTAAAACTATTTTGTTTCATATCCTTAACAATTAAAGCTTAGTTCATGATTGAGAAAAAGAGCAAATAAAAGTATTAGAGTAATTCAGAAATCAATTTTCTTATCATATCCGTGGCGACCTAATAGTTATTTGACTGCCTTTATGTATTCTTATTGGGCTTCCTCTTTTGACTTTCCTTTGTACTTTTTCCAAGCCTAAAATTTATTCATCTAGTCTCTTGATTACGATATATTTGGACCGTCATCGTCATCTTTATATACGCTCTATTTTACATCTCCTTCAGTAGCTTGTTTATACAAAGCCCATAGCTGTAATTTTTAATTCTCCATTTGTTATTCATTGATAAATTTTCCAGTCTTTCTCATCTCCTCTATAGCTTCCTACAGCTTATAAAAGTGACTTGTATAACTAAACCTAAGAAAATTCCTAAAAACTTTAATCATCCTCAAAAGAAGTATTGATAAAAATTATCATTTTTCCTGAAACTATTATATCCGAAAATCAATAAACTACTTTTGAACCAACTTTCAAGCTAAGATAGAAATATCAAACTTAATATAAAGTTCAGAAATCATGAATAAACTGTTAGGCATGATATTTTTTTAGTAACTGTCGAACTAATGTCACATATTATTATTGTGCCTATTTTTAACGTTTTCCTCTACATTTTTCCCAGACATCATGTTTATCTTATTCCTTACCTTGCAAATTGTCCAAGTTCTTCTTGCTTTTATTATCTCCTTCAAGAGCCTGTTTCTAAAGCCCATAAAGTTCAAGTTATTATTAATAACTTAGTTTAGGGAAATTATGAGCGCTGGCAAATCTGTTGATAGATTTCATTGCATGATCGAATTTTACCTTTGATGAAAAATATTTGTTCGAATTTATGAGAAACTTTATCATTGAGTAAAAAATTATTCTAAGAGTTTAGTTGACTTAATAAATAAAATACTTTTTTAATAAGTTAATTTTTTAAAAGTACATCATTTAAATTTCATAGTAACTCCCTAGATTCTAATTTTTTTTTTATGCTTTTCAAATAAGAACTCAAAAATCTTTGATATAATTATCCGCTCCGTATTTTTGTAAAAGATTTTTTGCTAGCTTAACATAATCCTCTTATGCTTGCTATTTACTTCTTCCTTGATATTTACTCCAAAATCTTGGGGAGCTCGGATTAGGGATACTTGAAGACGACATAGGCATTTCGTCAAGATAACCTTAAGTAGCTTGTTTATATAAGGACCAAAGTTAGTTTTTTTCATCTTATGTAATTTTTTTAGTCCATTCTTCGCGACCTGATTATTTAATTGCTTTTGCTGCAGCTTAGAATTTTGAAATATCAAATTTTATTAACTTTTGAGCCAATCTGAGCATTAAGAAGCGATTAAGAAATACTTTATTGGAATTTATAAATATCGGATTTAAAGATATGTAAAAATACTTATAAGCTATAAAAATTTTTACAGTAAGTTATTCGATAAAGAATCATAGGTTTTTATTTTTGATAGAAATCAATGTTCTTATTCAAGGCATTTCTAAGAGTCATTGTAGTAGAGTATATCATGGACAAAATTTATATAATCTGACTCTGCTCTTTACTTAGATTCTCCCATATGTCTGCTCCAAAATTCAACTTCTCCTTAGTCATTTTGGATTCCATAGTAAGGAGTCTATTATTTATAGCCTTATGTGGCCTATTTATAAAGCCTTTAAAGTTTTTATTTCGCTGCCTGGGGAAGTTTCTGTCTCCATTCTTCATTTTCTGTTTCTTTCATTGCTTCAGTAGCAACTTTAAATTAAGATATTTTGAAATTCAAGAGTCTCTGAACCTTTCTCAGCATATTTTTCTGTCAAATCAAGATAATTTATTATCATTAAGAAGATTAGTAGTCCATTAAACTACGAGTTTAGTCTGTCTCAATAAATAGCTTATTTATAGTTTTTTCAAACTTAAAATGAAATGAACAAATAAATGATAAATTTAGTTCAATAATCATTCAGAAATCCTTTATGTACTTTTAGGCTTTGTGTTTTTGCAAGATGCTTTTTGCCAAATTTACATACTCGTTTTCGATATCTTCCTTTGATTTAGATCTATTTATTCCTTCTTATTTTTATTTATAAGGATTTGATCCTGGTGGTTGAGATCCCGGAATCTACTGAGGTCCTGTTCTGTTTCCATAACCTTATTGCGAACCCATTTCAGCTTTGCTTTTGATCGTATCTTCATTAATTTTTGGTTTTGGTTCTTCAAATTTTACAGTTTGACCTTTTGCCAAACTTTAAGTTGCTTTTGTTTGCTTGATTCCTGCATTTTATGGTGATTTAGGAGATTTATTGAAAAATGCTTGGTTTTCAGCGGGACTAGGATTTTTTTGAAAGGTTTGATTAAATTATTGCTTAAGTATGTCACCTTAAGTGGCTCCCTGAACAGTTTATTTTCCGATTGGAGATCTAAAGGAATTCATAGGTGAATCAAAATTAGGACTTGTTCCTTTTTCTTGAGTCATTGTATTGTAAACTCCTTAAGTTGCTTCTTTGTATAATCTTTAGAGTTGTTGCATTTAGTCTTTAGAGACTTTTTAAGTCCATGGTTCTTTACCACAGTCTTTCATAGCTTTCACTGCCGCTTAAAATCTGGAGATATAGAAGACAGAAACTTTTTGGAAAAGCTTTATCATTTGAAAGATTTTTTCTTGAAGGTTACAGAAATTTTATGTAAAGATCTCAGCATCGAAACCATTTATCTGGATTCAGTTTCTATAGAAGCTTAGAATTTAAAGTATAGATAGGTTAGTATAGAATAAAAAAAATTAATATAAAAAGAATACTGAATTATAGAGTTTTAATGTGATCAGATGGAATTGGTCAGTAATTTTATTTCTGAAAATCAGAAATCAATGAGTTTGCTGGCACCATATTTGTTGAGAAGAGTTCTGGCAAGTTCAACGTATTATTTCTAAGCTGATTCTTTTGATTTTCCCTTCATTTTGCACCAGGCATCGCATTTTTCACGTTAGTCAGATTCAACATTTTCTTAGGGTTTCGAAGTTTTGCAGTCTCCTTCAGTTGCTTGTTTATAGAGAGAATAGAGTTGGAGTTTTTACTCTTTGGTAACTTTGTGGAGATGAGTATCTTTGTCAGAATCTCTGATAGCCTTAGCAGCATGTTCGAAGGATTAGTGAGATGTTTTGCTCATTTGTTCAGTAAGAAATAAAGTTATATCAAATTGAAAAATTAAGGATTTAAACTGATTTTTTATAAATAAAGAAACTTTACTGTTTCCCCAATTTATAAAAATCGGTAGGTTTCTTCATTTTTCTTTTCTAAAATTCCAATTCAAGGAACAATTCATTGACAGAAAGCATTCAATTTCAGCTATCTTTACAAATTAATTGTAAAAGTTTTCTTTTTTTAATTTATATTTTACTTAGATAAGGGGTTACTTTAATGAGATTATTAGATTGGTATCATTAAGGTATTTTATTATTAGTATTGCTCTAATTATATTTTTGTATTATCAGAATGCCTTCCATCTCGTTTGATAAAATTTAAGCCCAACGTTAAAGACTTATCGAAGAACAGAATCAGTAAGATATTTAGTAAACTCAGAAAAGCCTAAAATGCCTGCAGAAAAATTGACCATAATCTCAATATTTTGATAAATAGTATCCCTCTTAACTTATTGAGCGAAAATGTTGGCAGCTTGCTAAAAAGAACAGATGGTGATCTTAACGTAGCTATTTACCAATAGCAACGTCAAATTTATTTACAGAATCAAAAATAAATTTCAAATCCATACTTTCATAATGACAGACCTCATGAAAAATTATTGAACAAGAATTTTTAACAGTCCCCTCCAAAAATATAGAACAAGAAAAGAATCATAAAAAATAACAAAAAGAAGTGATATTTTTCATTTATATTACTCTTCTCTAATTTTATGTAAAATTTTATTTTTCATAGTATCACTTCTCTTTTGATCTTCTACACAATTAATGAAGCAAAAAAAAATGATTAATTTAAATTATTTTTATTTTCTATAATTTCATTAAGTTTTGAAGTTAATAATTTCTATGAAATTTAAAAGAAATGAGTTTTCCTTGACTTAACTTTTATTAAAACAATATTCGTTCAAAAAATAAGAGTTTTTTGAAACGCGTTTCAAGGTTTCAAACGAATTCTAGCAATTTTATCCAATTCCATCGTCGATTCCATAAAAGTAAGGATTAAATTTATTTTTATTAAAAAGAGTATTATAAAACTCAAATGGAATCTAAATTGGGTAAATAAATCAGCAATATTTGTCGCTTAGATTTTTCTAATTCTGTTGTTAAAAAACCTAAAGGTCTATTCTATTCGAAAAATGTTGTTCAGAATCCAATCAATTTTAGAAAGAAAAGCGAAAAGGTTTCACTCAAAAACTTTAATCAAGATCTCGCCTCTCCAGACGTTAAAAAAATTCTGAAAAAGCCCCAGTAAATCAAACCTTAACCATCGAGCATAAGAAAACCGAATAAAACTGATACTAAAAACTTGAATATTGTTAAATCAAATACAAGATTGATTTCCCCAAAAGCTGATATAAAGAAGTTACCACAGTTATAATAAACTTGTAAAATTAAGCTTCATAAATCTTTATAGCTATAGCCTTAAAGAATCTACGTACCTAAGAGAAACCCCGTTGAAGAATTGAAAAATATTGGGTTAAAAAAAATTACAGCTTCTCAAAAGAATTAAATAAATATTCAGTTTTACCCTTCAAATAAAATAATTCGAAAAAATTAAGTTCACTTTGCAAATCAAAATGCTTTTAACATTCCAAAAATTAGTATTGAACCTCAAATGAATAAAATGGATCATAGAATTTTAGTGTAGAAAAATTATTAGCCTTAAATCCTCTTCGTCAAACAATAAAACTAATCTGTTGAGAAAATTAAGACAATATAAATTTCACCAAAAAAATCTAAAACATAAAAAAAAAATATTGAGTTATCAAATGTAACCCAAAAATGTAAATAGTCGTTAACTTCTACACAACCACAATAGCGAAACATTTAATATGAAAATTTACTTAAAATTGAAAAATTTCGCTAATTTTATGGTGAATTCTAAATTTAAGAAGAAATTAAGTATGATTTACTTAATCAAAAGTAGGTTTTAGATAATAAAATACAAAATTAAAAACAAACAGACAAAGCCTTATTTTCTTCACTGTAGAAAAATAATTTTAATCCTGAGTAATCAATAAAATCTTTAAAATAACTCAATCAAAAATTAGAAAATTACAGCCTGAAAAAAACATCAATTTAAAAACCAATCCAAGAGAAATTTTATCAATCCTGCGATAAGCAAAAGTCACAGACATTAAATACATTTTCACAGTTTGAAAAGATATAGATTTACCCAAGTTGCGATTTAAAAGGTTACCAGTTCAAAACAGAACAAAGACTAAGAAAATCGTCAATATCAATTGAGTCTTAAGTGTCTATCCAAGCTGAATATATCAATAGTTTCTAATTTCGTGAAAAATGTCAGCGTACATAAAATTTTAAAAGCATTGTTTCTGTACATAGTGAGTCAGTAAGCGATGAAGAAGTTGAGGCCTCTGTCATAATCAACAAACATCCAAAAGAAATAATTAGTTCCAGGCCAATCAGAACATTATTTTGATATTAAAGTATAAATTTTATTTTTTATTCTTTTTTTTTTTTTTTCTATGAATGTCAGAATGCATTATTTTAGTTTTCTTTTGTCAATTTTTCTTAGGGACAACATCAAAAATGATATTCTTCATATTTTTGTGTATTTTCTTTCTTTTGTTATGAAAATTAACTTTCGTTTGATATAAGAAACTAGAAGAAATTCTTCCAAAACGAACTTTCATCATTTATATGTAACAAAGATACAACGATTCAGCTATTTTACAGCTTTTTTTATGATTAGATGCAAAAGTAAATGATAATTTTTATCTTTCAAACATTTTTTCAATTGAAAGTTCTCGAAAAAAATCACGCGATTACAGATAAATCAAAAGTTATACAAACAACCATCAAAGGATAAGAACAGAAAAGTTAAAGATGTCTAAAAAAAATGTTGAATCCTTGTTCAAAATCTACATTAATAATGAAGTTTTATAATTAAAAATATGTCGAAATACTCCATCATCTCATAAAAAGTAAGTTTAATTTTATTCAGAGACGTTTACAACTTATTGATCTTGTAAAAAAAGACAAAAAGACAATTGTTTCAGCAGCAAAAAAGTTAAAAATAAAAATATCGACTGCAAAAAGCATTCTCTATTCTTTCTAAAAAAATGGAAAAGTTTTAAAGAAAAAGAAACACCAAAAAATTGAAAAATCAAAGAATTTAGGGTCCTCCAATCTTTAGGGAAACGCCTAGTTGAGCAGTTATTCGCAAAAGGAAGAAATTAAAAAATAAGATGATATAAGGCCAATACAATCACAATAATAAAATTTTCAATGTTTTAGGAATCTCATGGTTATGAACCCATTACTGATAAACAATTTTTGGAATTTCTTTCCATATTATCGACCCTTTGACCAATTTCATAATGGAAATGGGATTCAATGATAGTCTGAGATTTTCTATTATGAGAAATATAAAGTTTAAAATTAAATTATTTCAAATTTTTTTTCTCTTATGGCTATCTTTAAACCTTTCCCACTTTTAAGAATCATTTTGAAAAATTCAAAACTTTAATGTTGAATGAAATGATGACTTATGCAATAGTAGTAGCAATAAAGGGAATATCATTGATTTGTAACTTACAAGAATATGAATTTTTTAATGAGAATATTTAACAAAAATTAAGTAAAATAATATTATTCAAGATGTTTTTAAAAGTTAAGTGAATAAAATAAAAGAAGGAAACAAATAAATGCATTGGAATCATTTTAACAAAAAGGAAAAATTTTTGAAACCTAAAGTTAGACTATGTATAACTGATTCAATAGTTTAAAACGTATGACATCATTTTATTTAAAATTTAACTTTAATAAGAAAAAATTCAAAAAAGAATGTATTTTTTAAGTTTAATAATATGTTTAATGGAAAAATTTGTTTATGGTTTTAAAAAAATCTAAATATTATTTGTAAAGTTAAGTTCTTTCAATAGTATTTTAATATCAACATGTTCGTTGAAGGGAAAGTCTTTGAAGTGGCCAATTGAAAAAAAAATTATGAAAAATTCATTGAATCAACTAATGTATATTTGAAATCAAACCATTGTTATATAATTTCATGCTATTTTGAGCCAATATTGTTTTGAGTTTATTATTTTCCTACCGTAATTATGGAAAATTTAGAAAGAATCTTATAATCTTTCAACAATAAAATAACTTGAAAATTATAATAAATTGATGTAAAGTAAAATTTACAAACAAATTTAATTTCAATTTAATTTCACATTTTCTTTATAAAAAAATGTTTATTAATAATTTAATAACTAACTAATCTAAAAATTCGGTTTTTTAATCAGATCGATGGTTTTTTTATTTTAATTATCTTAGATTTATTCATTCTTATTTGATTATTTTAGACTCATGACCTGTAAATATGTGATGTTATTACCACTTGTTGTCATCTTCATCATACAGCAGCTTCTGACTGTGAGAGAAGTCAAAAGTTTCATTGAACGTACATTGTTAATTTATACTCAGATTTTAAACTCGTCCTTGCAGGAAAAGCTTGTCCATTCGGACATAAAAAATCCACTGTCACACTTTAGGAACCAATTCTATCAGAGCAAAATGAAGAAAGTCTCGAAAAATAACCCGTTCTCATAACAGGATGAAAATATGATAACATTGATATTTTTTAAGTTTTTTTGCACTCGTTCTATAGGATCGATTGATTAAAACAGATTTAAAAGCAAATTATAAATTAAAAAAGGACAAAAGAATGTAAAAATAAAAGTATTAATGTAATTATTAATTCTACCCTTTTTAGTAGATTCTCTCTCTCAATCTTTAACTTATAAGCGAAAAGAAACTACTTTTCCTATTTTTGGTAAGTTAAGATCCTAAATTTTCTTATCTTTTCTTATCTTTACTGACCTTTGATCAGTCGACGAACTGTTTATTCTTTTCCTTATTTTTCGTTACTTTTCCTCTGCTGTGAAGATGTTTTTAGATGTCTGTGATGGTAAATCATTGAAAAAACACAGATCTTTGTTTATGATGTTTTTATGAGCTGATACTGATTTGGGCGGCTGATCATAATGATTTTTTTCTCCTCTCAATTTAAGAATTCTTTTTCTGTTTTTTTAACGAATTGGGGAACTTTATTTGCTCTTTGAACTTTCAAAAGTCTCACTTTACTCGGTGTTTTTATCATTTCCTTCTTTTTTATCACAAAAGTCGCTCAATCCAAAAGATCGATTCTCACTTATTTATTCTTCGACAAGTTAACTTTCATTTTATTTATTTTACTTGAGCATTACTGAATTTTGAAGGCTAAAGTCAACCTTAGTATTGAATCCACGGCCAAACGTACATCCCATATCAATGAATTCTTAGATTTAAGGTCCAGAATTCTTATCTTTGATTCCACTTGTGGGTTTAAAACGGCTTTTTTTATTTGCTGTTTGAAAGTTTTCAATTTTTTATTCAGTCTTTTTTTTTATTTTAACGCAATCGATCGATTTATCGAATCTGCTCGTTTTAATCTTTTCTTTGATATCATTGACCTATTTTTCAAGAAACTTTCGATGAAGAATGTTTTTAGTTTAATCTCTTATTCGGATATCAGAGCTTTTTCCGTATTCAAAGTCATTAAATTAGGTTGGATCGGATGAAGGTAAGCATTGATATGATTGAATTTTTCTTTAGGTTTGAGGCTCTTGATACAAAAAAAGAGTTTTTTGATTGCCAAATCTATCAAACTAAGGATCGATTGGTGATTTTTTCGTTAAACTTTTTTCGACTGATCCTTTGAAGAAATCAGAGGGGAGCTTTCTTCGATTAATTTTGATTGTATTTCTTTATTCAGATCGTTTTCTTTTTGTTTATTGCTAAAGCTTTGCCTTAAGCATAGAAAATGAAGTTTAAGAAATCTTTTCAAGTTATGAAAGGCGCATAATATTTTTATTTGAGCAAAGAATTACAATTTTTTTAAAATATTTAGTCTTTTGTGCATAAAATAATCCAATTAAAATATGCTGGATCGATTAAAGTAAAATATTTGATAAGGATATATATGTATTGAAACTATTTAAGTTAAAATTTTTTTTTAACATAATTTCATCAATGAATTTTAATTCATCATAATATTTTTACTTAGTAAAAATTCGTTTTCTTGATAAAACCTAACCTCGCATTTCGTTAAAAAGAAGAACAGATATTTCAGAATAATAATCAATACTTTTATGTTTTTATTAAAAAATAATATGAGAAAAAGTTAGTTATTGAATAATCAAATGGTGTGCAGTAATTAAGTACTACAAACCTCAACTATTATCCATTGCTATTGGTTCATTGGATGCGACATTATGATTTATTGTAATGACACCAATTCATGAACCTTATTGTAGGCATAAACCTATCGGCTTATACCTTTAATTCTCAACAATTTATTGTTATTTTTATAATGTATTCACTTTTTTTAAATCAATAGATTTGTGTTTTTTATTTTTATTTCAGTTTGTAAATTTCATTATTTGGATAAAAAAATATAAATGATCGGCAAATCTTTTGTAAAGGCTGCATTAAGTAAGTCTTTTAATTGGAAAAAATCTAATTTATTCTTCGTTCACGAATACCTTTTAAAGTCCAACAAAACAGTTGCTATGAAAAATAAATTAACGTTCAAGTTTTCATCATTTACAACAAATCAACCTGTTTTTGTGTTCAATTCTGAAAAAGAACCTTAATTGCTCAATCTTTAACTTCAGTATCGTTCTTAACAAAATATTCTTGTCTTTTAAGACAAAATAAAGGCATCAACAGGAGTTTTATAACAAATGTACATTTTCAAAATCTTCAAAGTAATCTAAACAAGTCCTTTCAATGAGTAAGCTTATGAACAATTTTTCAATTTAATTAATAACGATCTGAAAAGAAAGTCTGACAATATGCTTCTTTTATTAGGAACAATCAAAGAAAGAATCGCGAGAAGTCATCAAGCTTCAAAAAATTACAAATCGGCAATGAAATTATTGGAAGAGTCTTTGGAAATTTTATAGTAATGTATGGTGCCTCAACTCATGCCTTATTACTCTGTTTTTAGAGAATACGGATTGTTACATTATGGCATGGGAAACTTGGATAAAGCAAGGGAAATATTGACAGAGTCTGTGAATGTTTTGGATGATTTTGTAAGCCACAGTGATGATAATGTGTCCACTGACCATTTTTGTCTCAAACAAGCAACAGCCTATAACGTCCTTGCAGAAGTTGACAAATAAAACGCTAAAAAATGGGTTGAAAAAGCATTGTAAAGTTGGTAGAATTATGGATAAAACAAATGCAACCTCATCGAGTATGCAAAAACAGTTTCACAGAATCTAAAAATATTACTTGCCGCAGATAAATAAAAAGGTGAAGCTTACTACCATTTTAATCTTTACAAGTTTGAAACTAATTAAATGAAGGATTTGTTGAAAAAAGCTAAATCTTAAGTGTCTTCTCAATGAAAAAAATAGAGATTCATAAATAATTTTCTAATCTTTGTTTGCTTATTCAAGATTTTTGTAATTCAAAGTTTTTTTTCATTATGAAAATTATGAACAAAAAAATAAATAAATGCGTCAATAAAATCAGCATTGAAAATAATTAAAACTTTTTTCTTTTCCTAATAATTCTATTTTTATCAAACAATAGCAACTGGTGGGATCTGAATAAGTTGTTATTAATTCTTCATGAAATTATTTTCATTAAGTTTTTATTACTCTTTGGCAATACTGTCTGCTAATTAAGGGTCTTCGTTTCCATTCTAAAATTTAGCACCAGCCTCAAGCCAAGTCTGATCTTTCATAATTGACCATTTTCCAGTTACTGAGGATTGATAAATATTGTCCCTGAAAGTCAGAATATTTTATTATTTGTGTCTTTGAAGTTGAATGTAAAGTTATATGACTTTGTCAATTTAGTAACCTTTATAGGAAGACAATTGAATAAGGGATTTGAGGTAATCACCCATAAAATGAATGACATCATAAGCAGTGTTAATTTGAGTTTATTTGTTTCCCCATTCAATGTTATTTTGCTTCATTTCCTCCTTTGATGGCATTTGTGCTGTCCCTAAAATTACATTTCTGACGAAGTGACTTTGAATATCGAACATCATAAAACTGAAATATTGTGCCTGCATTCCCACATACATAAGTCTTGGGTTTTCTACCAATGCCACACCCATGTACAAATCATTTGCCCATAATTTACTGGAGTTTTTCAGTCTCAATTATTCTGATAAAAATGTGAAGTTATGAACATACCCTGTACACATGATTATTGTGTCAAATTATCGTTGTTAACCATTTTTAAAGGTAACGGTTTTTCCACTGACTTTGTTCAATAAAGGAAGCTGTTAAATTCCTTAAGGGAATTTTTGTGACATGGGTTTGGATCTATAGGTAACAGTAATAGACTTAGCACCGTACTTATAGCACTGCAAGACAGCGTCTTAGGCTGACAATCCTGTCCCAACTACTAAAACTCTTTCATTTTTATAATCCAAATAATCAGTGACTTGCACAGAGTGAATCAATTTTCCTTGAAACTGTTTTAAACCTTAGACATTCGGTACATTAGGTAACGAGTAATGTCCCGATGCTACTATGACATAATCAAAAAGCTCTATGGTTTTATGTTTTGTTATTAAAGACTATATATTGACTAAAAATTTGTTTTCATCTTCAATGAAAGTTATGTTGTAAGCAATGGTGTCAAATTTTATATACTTTGCTATTTCGCAGGATGATTCGAATCTGCTTGTGAAATATTCCCGCAAATACTGACGGGGTAGATATGAGGGCATTGCCTTGCCATTGAAATGCTACTCGAATGGGTAGTCTGGGTACTCGAAACATTACTTTGGTGCGTTCGTCCACAGGTACTAATTTGTTGATGGTATGGGCATTCCATGCTTATCAAGTTTTTCTTTAGCAATGTAGTTCCACTGACCACCCCATTAGGATTGTTTCTCCACGCATACTAACTCTAACCTACCCTACCATTGCGATCTTTGACATTCGAAAGCCCTTAACAAAGAAAGTCCAGATGGACCTGCACCGATTATTAAAACTCTTTACCGTTGTTGATTCATCGTTTTAAAAATATTAATTTTTCACAAAACTTATTCCGAGTATAAGTATTGCCAAAGTCAATAAAATATTTTTTCTAGCTTTTATAAGGCGAATAAAAGTTTAAACTTATTGTGTTATCTTACTCATTAAGGCTTTTTTTTAAAAAAAAATCAATATATTTTCTATTTTTGTTTTGGACCTCTTTCACAATTAAATTTATTAACCTTTAACAAACTAAACTTTTTTCGTCATGGAAAAGACTTTAAATGTTCCATTTTTGTTTTAAAAAGTCTAATTTTCTCGAAAATAATTTATCTCAATGGGAAGGGCAAATAAATTATTGTTGTTTGCAATAGAAAATGAACAGAAATAAATTAATTGTACGAAAAAGTGTATTATAACTTTTTCAAAGTGATTTATGTTTTGCACGAAAATTTTAAGATAAATTTATCAAGTAGAATTTATTAAATAAAATATCAACTTTTTTCTTACTCAAAATGAGTGATTAGTAAGGTCGAAATAAAGGAAGCTTAAGATCTCTCTTGAAAGAGTCTTTCATCCAATAATAAAGGGCTCCTTTGGGTATCAGGTTGCTTAAAGCTATTGACATATTTTCTTTTATTCCTGTGCCTAAAGATGATGCCGTCTCAACAAAGCAAAGTCTTATCGGAACTGCAGTATTCTTCATCTTATTCTTTACTTACATTATATTTGATTTTTACCAATTCGTGACTGAAAACCCACCAAATGCTCAAAATTACTACACTGATTTAAAAGATTAGACTTATGTCTTACCAAGATTTGCAGTCACATACATGCGAGGAAACAAACTTTAGCAATGCGATTCTTGGGACTCTTTTCTTAATTTCACACTTACACAGGAATCAAAAGATAAAGGCTCAGAATACAAACCAAAAGTTGACTTGTACATGAGCAATTTTACAGACCAACACAATGGTATTGCAAACAATGATTAAATCGATTGGATAAATCCTGATACTAAATCTTTTTACAACATCCTTCGTACTTCATCATCAGATCTGTATGCTAAAGGTTTACTCTATTCGACATCGAATGCATCTTATGCTAAGGTGAAAATCCAAATGTGTAACTTTTCCATTCCTGAATATAATTGTGCAAGTAAGGAATAAATTGAGAAGTTTTGTGCCGAGGGAAGAATCTTTTTGTTTACAGAAAATATTTTCGACACAACAGACTTTTCACAATAAGATGAAACAAATTCACCAAGATTTTTTATTTATAACTTTTTCTTAGAACCCTCTGTCTACAAAAGAGTCACATTTAACTTCCAAGTCGTAGAAACCGTTGTAGAACCTGATTACTTTTTCAGATTCAAGGAACAAAAGCAAACAAGACTTTAAATTGGTTCGTATATTTAACAGAGTTCTAATGTTGTTTTAAACGCAAAAGCTGACAAAATTTAACCTTTGGACATGTTGGGAATACAGTTCCAATTGGCACCACAAATTCTTAATGTCAGAGTAACATATCGTACATTAATCGATCACATATCAATGTGGGGTGCTTTTTGGGGTGTGTTGTTTGCAATATTTGCTATTATATTTTTAACTTACAATCGTAAGAAATTTTACAAGAAAAATCCAGAATGGGACAAGTTCAAAAAGAACAACCTCATAATTAATGAAGATATTGCTTAAAACGATAACTATCAAAAACAAAATTGATATTTGTATTTATTATTGTGTTCCTAATTTAATAAACAATTCTAACTTCAAAATATAAAAAATACTAAAAAGATACTTATTAACAGCAAATAAATATGAAAACAAAATTAATCTCATTAAGCCCTTACGAAACTGAAGTTCATCAAACGATTGATCTTTTTTGTTGTTTAATCGTAATCGAAGTCGTTAAAGTTTGCTCCCTAAATTTATTTGATAAAAAGTTACCTTCTTGTTTGATAGGACGATTTATTATTCATCTGAGTTATCAGAGTCATCGATTTCAGGACGAACCGGAGGTTTTAATTATTTGTTGTACAATTTTTACCAATCAACACTTGAGAAAAATGGATGTTGTTTAATCTCATTGATAGATTTTGCACCCAAACGTTTCTTAGGGTCTCTTTCTAAAAGACCTGATATTAAACTTTTAGCAACTTCAGTTATATTTTTAGGGAACTTCAACTTTCCTTCTTTAATGTTTCGATAAAGAGTTGGTATGTCATCAGAGAAATATGGTGGTTATCCAATCAAAAATTCATACAAAACCGCACCAATACCATAAAGGTCACTCTCCTTTCCTGCACCTTTTTGATTGAGCATTTCAGGAGAAAGATAGGCTGGACTTCCACAAAAAGATTTTGTCTTTTAATCTTATGTTTGTTTAGACAAACCAAAGTCTGCCAATCTGATATGTCCCTTATCATCTAAAAGCACATTTTAAGGTTTCAAATCACGATAAATGATCTTTTTCGAGTGCAAATGGTCAATAGCTAAGATAAGTTAAGCGATATAAAACCTTGCCTCATCTTATGGAAAAGTGACTTATCTGGCAAGATGAAAACTGAGATCTCTACCTGGACAGTAGTCAAGCGCAAGATACAAGTAATGTGGAGTTTGGAAAGCAAAGTGAAGATTGACAATAAAAGGATGGTTAGCTTGTTTGAGGATATTAGCTTAAATGATAGCATATTTCAATTGTTTTTGTAGGATAAGATTTTTCTTTTTTAGCGCTTTTAATGCATAGAAGCAACCAGTCGCAATATGCTTGGCCAAGAAAACCTTACCAAATGCACCACTACCCAATGTAGAGATGATATCAAAGCTTGAGAAACTAACCTTACTATTTTGAGTAATCTCATTCAATTAATTGGCCAATTATTACTTTTTAGTCGGTTTTCTATCGTCTTCTTTAGTATCTGCTGATGTGTCTCTCTTTTCAGTTTATTTTATATTCGTTTTAGCCGATTATTGTTGGTGATATTGGTTTGTTGATGATTAATTGTTATTCGTATTTGTGTTATTAGCAGACAGTAAAGTGCCATTGCTAGAATTTTGACCACCATTGATAGTCGTCACAGTCTGTGTCATGTTACTATTGTTTCTTTCATATACAGAATTGTGACTTCCCTTTGATATCGTGCTGTTCCTACTGCCCATACTCATGTTGAAAATGTTTTTCTTTATCTTTTTAGGGGCTGTTTATATCTATTCTTATACGTCTTGGATTATGAGCTAGTTTTTCTTTATCTAAGATATCAGTTGTGGATTCTTTTATAATTATTGTGCAAACTTTACTGCTAATTTTAGGTTGGAGACCCACTTCTGGGCTGTTTTTCTAAACTTGCATGCGTAAATTTATTTATTTGGTTCTTATATTACAAAATAGATTAACTACTTTTTCATATGCCACGATTTCTATTCCTCTTATAAAATGTGGATATCCTGTAAGCTACATAAGGGGGTGAGTTATTTTGGCTTCTTTGGATAATCTGATTTGTTCTAGTAACGTATCAATGACCCTTGGAAAGGGTCAACCAACAAGTACCTTTCCTTTAGGTTCATAAAAGGTCGCTTGACTTTAAGAACTTCTCCCCTAACAATGGTAGTTAATGACAATGGAAGATTCCCTTTAATGTACTCGTTATATGTTTATTTCTTTTATTCATACTTTTTAATAAGTTCACAACAAGCAGAATCCTGGCAAGTTTATATCGCAGTCTTTCCATAAGTATCTTTAATGTTAATGTCAATTTATTTTTACAGGATCATTTCTAGAATATCTTTGTTACCGAGTTTGGCAGCTGTATGTAAGGGACTGCCCCTGCTTGTTACTAAGTTCAAGTTTATCGATTGTTATTCTAACAGTTTTTATATGAAATGCAGATTCTTCAGATTGATAGCAAGTTGAATGGGCAACCAACCGTCACTTGTACATTTATTGACATCAATTTACATTTATAACAGTTCATCAAAAATTTAAACAGCTTAACAAAAGATAGAATAGTGCAAGGCACCCCATCCTTTTTATCCCAGTTCATCAATTATAAAGGGTTTCTTGTTTTATAATTCTAACAATATTTCCTCTTCAATATTTTCTGGATAATCTTGGAAAATGTCAAGAAACCCTCTCAAATTTTTGTGTTGGATTTCTTTCAACATTTTTTAACATTCTTAATCCAAATACTTTCTGATATTAAAGTTTTCATCCTGCTCTTACTATTCCTCTTATTCTTACTTGACTTCTTACATTTACTTGGAGTCTGTTTTGTTTAAACCAAGAATGTTGTTCAGATACCGATTGTTGATGCTCATTTGTTTGGTTTATTTTTCTACGTCAGCGCTTTAGATCAACTCGATATGAATTTACGATCCTTACTTCAACCCATAATGGTTAAGTGACCATCCCGCAATGATACGAAATGTGATTTTAGTTCTTTTAAAGGTGACTATAAAGTTCTTAGATGACTGCCGTACTTTTTTTTCCAAGAATTACAATAATTATGTTGTGCTTTAAACCTGTTTGACATCAATTCTTTCTGTCTTCGTCTGTAAGATACCGTATTTGTAAACCAATATGAATCGCATTTTTTTATTTAATCAATTCTTTTCTATTTACTACCTTTTACTTGTATGATTTTCTAACTTGTTTATTAAAAATTTAACTCTTTATTGAATAATTATAAACAACTCGTATTTTATCTGTATCGTATAAAAAATTTGTTTATTTTGAAAATTTATCAATTTAAATATTTCTTTTACTTTTTTATCTTATTTTTAATAACGCTTTAAATGAATAGATTAAGATAAAAAATGAAAAATTTGTGTTTGTTTCAATATGTGTCAAATTCTTGACCATTTGCACGAGTTACATGTCCTTTTTAAGGGTTACCGTTTTTGAACCATCCAATAAAAACACTTCCTTACTCTGTTCCGCTGTTCCATTTGTAAGTGCAGCTTTGAGTTTAATCGATTTTCCCATCAACAAAAGTGCATTGAAGTTAATCTCCATTTTGCATAAAAACAGTACCTAAATTTCATTTAAAAAATTACCTCTTCCATGTTTTTTATTGTTTTTCCATTGACCTTTATATCTTTCTTGAGATTCAA
>Ga0102832_1001348_pt1 | contig 19858 bp, 20 predicted proteins | sample EBPBio282013_DNA_FD_88942 | JGI IMG/M metagenome (GOLD analysis project Ga0102832, IMG submission 88942) | Wastewater treatment Type I Accumulibacter community from EBPR Bioreactor in Madison, WI, USA - Reactor 2_5/28/2013_ DNA (Illumina Assembly) | ecosystem: Engineered > Bioreactor > EBPR >...
GCACAGGAAGTCGGCGTCTGCCGGTGGCCGGGCGTCCGGCCGCAGGGCGCGGGTGAAGAAGTCGTTGAAGCTGGCGTAGGCGGCGATGTCCGGCTCGGCGGCCTCCGCCATATTGACCCCGTAGCGTCCCACGAACCAGCGGATCACCCCGGTGGTGAGCCCGCCTGCCTGCGCTCCGGCCAGCTTGCCGGCGAGCATGGTGAGGGCCTGCTTGGGGATGAGGTACTGGGGAAGGACTTTGAGGCGCTCGGACACGGTGACATCCAGGGATGGGAAGCGCCGGATTATAGCTGCCCCGCCGGGGCTTCCGCAGTCGGCGCCTGCCAGCAAAAAAAGCCCCGCGCGGGGCGCGGGGCCGATGAGGTCCGGACCGCGTCCGGATGTGGGGGTCAGTAGTCCAAGGCGGGCGCCGGGGCCGGGGCCTTGGTGTCCTCGCTCGCCTCGGCCACGCTGGCGTCAGTGGTGAGGATCAGGCCGGCCACCGAGGCGGCGTTCTGGAGGGCGCTGCGGGTCACCTTGGTGGGGTCCAGCACGCCGCTGGCGACCAGGTCGCCGTAGCTGCCGTTGGCGGCGTTGTAGCCGAAGTTGCCGCTGCCTTCGAGCACCTTGGCGATCACCACCGAGGGCTCGTCACCGGCGTTGGCGGCGATGGCGCGCAGGGGTTCCTCCAGGGCGCGCAGCACGATCTTGATGCCCGCCTCCTGGTCGTGGTTGTCGCCCTTGAGGTCCTTGATCGCCGCGCGGGCGCGCAGCAGGGCCACCCCGCCGCCGGGTACCACGCCTTCTTCCACCGCAGCGCGGGTGGCGTGCAGGGCGTCGTCCACCCGGTCCTTCTTCTCCTTCATCTCCACTTCGGTGGCTGCGCCGACCTTGATCACCGCGACGCCGCCGGCCAGCTTGGCCAGCCGCTCCTGCAGCTTCTCGCGGTCGTAGTCGGAATCGGAGTTCTCGATCTCACGGCGGATCTGGGTGATCCGGCCCGCGATCTGATCGGCATCGCCGGCGCCGTCGATGATGGTGGTCTCGTCCTTGGTGACGATCACCTGGCGGGCCTGGCCCAGCAGGTCGAGGGTCACCTGGTCGAGCTTCAGGCCGACCTCCTCGGAGATCACCTGGCCGCCGGTCAGGATGGCGATGTCGGTCAGCATGGCCTTGCGACGGTCGCCGAAGCCCGGAGCCTTGACGGCCACCGACTTGAAGGTGCCCTTCAGCTTGTTGACGATCAGACCGGCCAGCGCCTCACCATCGGTGTCCTCGGCGATCACCAGCAGCGGCTTGCCCGCCTGGATGACGCGCTCGAGCACCGGCAGCAGGTCCTTCAGCGAGGAGACCTTGGAGTTGACAATCAGGATGTACGGATCGTCCAGCACGGTCTCCATGCGCTCCGGGTCGGTGACGAAGTAGGCCGAGATGAAGCCCTTGTCGAACCGCATGCCCTCGGTGAGCTCCAGCTCCAGCCCGAAGGTGTTGGACTCGTCGACGGTGATGACGCCTTCCTTGCCCACCTTGTCCATCGCCTCGGCGATGATCTCGCCCACGGTGGTGTCGGCCGCGGAGATGGACGCGGTGGCCGCGATCTGCTCCTTGGTCTCGACGTCGATGGCCTGGGCGGCCAGCTCGTCGGCGATCGCCGCGACGGCCTTCTCGATGCCCTTCTTCAGGCTCATCGGGTTGGCGCCGGCGGTCACGTTGCGCAGACCCTCGCGCACCATCGCCTGGGCGATCACGGTGGCGGTGGTAGTGCCGTCACCCGCGACGTCATCGGTCTTCTTGGCGACCTCCTTGACCAGCTCGGCGCCGATCTTTTCGTAGGGATCCTCGAGTTCGATCTCCTTGGCGATGGACACGCCGTCGTTGGTGATGGTGGGAGCGCCCCACTTCTTCTCCAGCACGACATTGCGGCCCTTGGGGCCGAGCGTGACCCGCACCGCATCGGCGAGGGTGTTCATCCCCCGCTCCAAGGCGCGGCGTGCCTCGACGTTGAATTCGATCAGTTTTGCCATGCTCTTCGGCAATCCTTGTCGTCTTGGGGGGCCGGAGCCCCACGTGGTGGTCAACTGTGCTCGATGCCCGCGACGGACGATCTGGACGATCTCATCGAGTCAGACTGGTGGCACTCTCAGCCTGAGAGTGCTAACACCATGTTTAGCACTCTCCCCCACCGAGTGCAAACGGTCCCGCCGAGGAACGACGCGTGATGACGAGCCGCGGAGACGTGCGACGCCCAAAGGCGTCTCTGGAGGCTGGCACGCCACACCTGGGGCATCGCACAATGGAGCCGTGCCGCAGACCCAGCCGACGCGTCCGACGGCCGCGCACTGGGCGCGGTTCGGCTGGAATGTGCTCAATCTCTCCACCCCGCTCGGCATCCTGATCGCGGCGCTGGGGCGCGGCCGGCTCCACTGGGGTCCCCGCGCACTGGTCTTCGCCGAGGGCTACCGATTCGACTTCCCCAATGCCGGCGCCTTCACCGTCGGCGGGGTCGTCCTCACCAAGCAGACCATGGCCGAACTCGAGATCCGGCATCCGGGGACGCTCGACCATGAGAACGCGCACGCCTGGCAGTACGCCGGCTTGCTGGGCCTTCCGTTCCTGCCCGCCTACCTCGTCTGCTGCGGCTGGTCCTGGCTGCGCACCGGCGATGTGGCCTCGGCCAATCTCTTCGAGCGCGGCGCGGGGCTGGCGCGCGGCGGATATCACGAGCGCCCGATCTCCAATGCCGGGTTCAAGACCCTGCGACGGCTGGTGACCCGTGCCGGATCGCCGCCGGGCCCGGCTACACCCGCAGGTTGACGCCGAGCCGGCGCGCGGTGCGCTCCTTCTGACGCGCGGCACGCAGCCGGCGCAGCCGCTTCACCAACAGCGGGTCGTAGGCGAGCGCCGCCTCGGTGTCGATCAGCGCGTTGAGCAACTGGTAGTAGCGGGTCGTCGACATGTCGAACCGTTCGCGGATCTCCGCCTCTTTCGAGCCCGGCAGTGACCACCAGTGCTTCTCGAAGTCGAGCAGGGCAGCCTGCGACTCGGTGAGACCGGCCGGGGTGAGGGCGACTGCGACGGAATCGGACATGACCCCATGGTAGGTGCAAATCACACCGATGTCATTCCCCTGCCTGCGCTCCGGGAATGACCCGGGAAGCGGACGCGGATCAGTGCCGGTAGTCGCCGCGGTAGTACTCGTAGCACCAGCCGGTGACGCCCCAGATACCTATCGCGCCGCCCAGGATGGAGAGCCACCATCCGAAGACCGGGCCGAGGGCGATCACCGTCACCACCAGCGCGCACCAGAACGGCCACAGGCTCGCCGGCGGGAAGAAGCCGAGCTCTCCGGTGCCCTCGATGATCTCGGCGTCCTTACGGTCCTCCGGACGGGGATCCATCTTCCGGGCCTGGAGCCACAGGTAGACGGTCAGCATCGCGGCGAAGGCGAAGGTGAGGATCAGTACGACGGTGCCGATCACCTCGTAGGACATCAGCCAATAGATCGGTGCCACCACCGCCATGAAGACGGCGATGAACGCCAGCGTCCAGCCTTCCTGCCTCACTTGTCGATCTCCCCTCGCTCGACCGGCGCCAGGTACTGCTTGCCCGGGTAGTCCGGGTCGTCGACGTCGGGATGGTTGAGGTCGAAGGTCGGCGACTCGGAACGGATCCGCGGCAGCTTGGTGAAGTTGAACCGCGGCGGCGGCGACGAGGTCGCCCACTCCAGCGTCCGTCCCCAGCCCCACGGGTCGTCGGTGTTCACCAACGGCGAGTTGCGCGAGATCCACACATTCCACAGGAACGGCAGGATCGCGATGCCCAGCAGGAACGCGCCGACTGTGGAGACCTGGTTCAGGAAGGTGAATCCGTCACCTGGCAGGTAGTCGGCGATCCGGCGGGTCATACCCTCCACGCCGAGCCAGTGCTGCACCAGGAAGGTGGTGTGGAAACCCACGAAGGTGAGCCAGAAGTGCAGCTTGCCGATCCGCTCGTTCAGCATCCGGCCGGTGAACTTCGGCCACCAGTAGTAGAACCCGGCGAACATCGCGAACACCACCGTGCCGAACAGCACGTAGTGGAAGTGCGCCACCACGAAGTAGGAGTCGGTGACCTGCCAATCCAGCGGCGGCGCGGCCAGGATGATGCCGGTGAGACCACCGAACAGGAAGGTGGTCAGGAAGCCCAGCGCCCAGATCATCGGGGTGTCGAAGCTGATCGAGCCGCCCCACAGCGTGCCGATCCAGTTGAAGAACTTCACCCCGGTCGGCACCGCGATCATGAACGTCATGAAGCTGAAGAACGGCAGGTTGATCGCACCGGTGGAGAACATGTGGTGGGCCCACACCGAGATCGACAACGCGCCGATCGCCAGCGTCGCGGCCACCAGTCCGACGTAGCCGAACACCGGCTTGCGGCTGAACACCGGCAGCACCTCGGTGATGATCCCGAAGAACGGCAACGCGATCACGTACACCTCGGGGTGCCCGAAGAACCAGAACAGGTGCTGCCACAGGATCGCACCACCGGTCGCGGGATCGAGGATGTGCGTCCCCATCGACCGCTGCGCCTCCAGCACGAGCAGGCCGGCCGCCAGCACCGGGAAGACCACCAGCACCATGATCGAGGTGACCAGGATGTTCCAGGTGAAGATCGGCATCCGGAACATCGTCATGCCGGGCGCCCGCATCGTGACGATGGTCGTCACGAAGTTCACCGCGCCGAGGATGGTCGACAGACCCATCACGTACAGGCCCATCACCCACAGGTCACCGCCGATGCCGGGTGAGTTGACCGCGTCCGAGAGCGGGACGTAGGCGAACCAACCGAAGCTGGCCGCTCCCTCCTTGGTCAGGAAGCCGGAGCAGGCGGTGAGCGAGCCGAACAGGTACAGCCAGTAGCTGAACGCGTTCATCCGCGGGAAGGCCACGTCCGGAGCACCGATCTGCAGCGGCATGATCGCGTTGGCGAAGCCGGCGAACATCGGCGTCGCGAACATCAGCAGCATGATCGTGCCGTGCATGGTGAACAGCTGGTTGAAGGTCTCGTAGTGGACGAACTGCAGACCCGGGAAAGCCAACTCGGCCCGCATGATGAGGGCCAGGATGCCGCCCACCCCGAAGAAGGCCATCGCGGTGACGAAGTACATGTTGCCGATCAGCTTGTGATCGGTCGTGGTCAGCAAGCGCATCGCGTACGCGCCCCAGCGCCGGCGCTCGACGATGGGCGGAGCCTCGTCGATGGCTACCCGTGCCACACTCATCAGCCGTGCTCCTTCGTGGGTACCGTCGGAACGGTGTTCGGGTACTCCGGCGCGACGATCTCGCCGATCCGGTCACCCCCGACCGCCTTGATGTCGCGCAGGTGGGCGAGGAACTCCTCCTCGCTGACGACATGGACGTTGAAGAGCATCGCCGCGTGGTAGGTGCCGCAGAGTTCGGCGCAGCGGCCGGTGTAGGTGCCCACCTTGGTCGGTGTGACGTCGAAGGAGTTCGGGTGCCCGGGGATGACGTCCAGCTTGAAGTAGAAGTCCGGGATCCAGAACGAGTGGATCACATCGGCGGAGGCCAGGTTGAACCGCACCGACCTGTCGACCGGCAGGTAGAGATCGGGCAGTTCGTTGATGGTGCCCTTGGTGTTCAGCACCACCCCGATCTCGGGGTTGTCAGCCTCCATGTAGTTGAAGGTCCACGACCACTTCTGGCCGATCACGTTCACGGTGTGGTCGGGGTTTGATTCCTTGGCCAGGACGTTGTTCTGGGTCTGGACGGTGTAGAAGAACAGCACGCCGATGATCAGGAACGGCACCAGGGTGTAGAGGATCTCCAGCGGCAGGTTGTAGCGCGACTGGCGCGGCGCGTGGCCGGCGGCGACGTTCCTGCCGCGGCGGTACCGGAAGGCCGCCCAGCCGATCAGGCCCCAGACGAAGACGCCGATGATCATCGACGCGATCCAGGCTCCGTTCCACAGGCTGCCGATGTGCTCGGCCCGGTCGCTGGCCGCCTCGGGCAGGCCCCACCGCTGCCACTGGGCCGCAGTATCGGCGCTACACCCGGAGAGCAGGAGGGCGCCCAGCCCGGCCATGCCGAGTAGCGTCCAGCGCGTCCCCGCGTGGTTGTTCAACAGACCCACCTGTCTGCCTTTCACGTCGCGAACCAGTTTGCTTGCTGGCACGATAACGCAAGCGCCCACCGCGCCGCGCTGGTCGACGCGGCACGATGGGCAAAACTAATCAGGTGGCGAGATGCCGGGCTCGACCGGTCGCGCATCGTGCGGCTCCTCACGTTCGCACCACGGCCCGAGCCCGAGTTCGCGGCCCGTCAGTGGAAGGAGTCACCGCAGGCGCACGAGCCGGCGGCGTTGGGGTTGTCGATGGTGAAGCCCTGCTGCTCGATGGTGTCGACGAAGTCGATCGTCGCGCCCATCAGGTAGGGGGCGCTCATCCGGTCGGTGACGACGTTCACACCGAAGAAGTCGCGCGTGACATCGCCGTCGAGTTCGCGATCGTCGAGCGCCAGCTGATAGCGCAGGCCGGAGCAACCGCCCGGGGCCACGGAGATCCGCAGGGCCAGGTCGTCGACGCCCTCCATCTCCACCAGCTGCTTCACCTTGGCCGCAGCGACCTCGGTGAGCGAGATGCCGTCGGTCGCGATCTGATCAACACTCATTGTCTTGGGGTTCCTTCCCAGCGTGGCTTATCGAAGTCAACCGGTTGGCGATCCGGCGTATTCCGCTGCCTGTCGGCTCAGGCCCACTCCATGACCCAGCCCGCGATCCGCGGGAACCCGGGGTGTGGGTGGACTACCGATCAGTCTACGCCGCGGTCTGACAAGGCTGTCCACCCCCACGCCACGCGGGCGGCCGTCGCCGTCAGCGCCTCGGGCGGCGCGTCGACTCCCGCCTCGTAGGCCGCCTCGACGCCGAAGGTGCGCATCTCGCGGCGGCTCAGGCTCGACTCGCCGGCGAACACCAGGCAGGGCCGCTGCGCATCCACCGCCAGGTCGGCGACGAACCGGACGACCGGTCCGCCGTAGTTGCCGATGTGGAAGGAGGTGCAGCCGGTGAGCACCACGTCGGCCAGCGCCAGGGTTCGCTCCAGACCGGCCAACTCCGCGCCCAGCGCGGCACCTCGCACCACCCGTCCGCCCAAAGCCCGGACGACCGCCGCCGCACCGCCGGCGGCGCCGACGCCGGGCCCGTCGGGGACGCCCAGCCGGGCCAGCCACTCCCCCGCGGCGGCCTCGGCCACGAGCAGTTCCGTGGGGTCGATCCCGGCGGCATAGCCACGCCGCACCAACGCACCCTGCAGGCCCAGCAGGCTGAACCCGATCTCCTCGCCGCGCACGACACCGATCACCTCGGTGCCGGCCAGCCGGGAGCGCACCCGGTCGAGCGCGATCGAGCCGACCGCCCCCAACCCGGCCAGCCCGTTGGTCAGTTCCCCGCTCGCGGTGGCTCCCAGCGCGGCCAGGAGCCCGGCTCCACCGTCCAGCGCCGTCACCGCGGTGAGATCGAGGATCAGCCTCCCCGGGACGGGGCCGGCATCCAGGCAGTCGTCCAGCCAGGCGCCCAGGTCGAGCGAGGTGGCCTCCGGATCCCACTCCGCGCCGTTGTCCGACGCCGCCGGCCCCACCGCCAGCGTGTCGCCGGCCCGCAGCCACCAGCCGGTGCCGGTGACGACCGGCTGCCCGCCCAGCACCGCGGCCAGCGCGCCGCCCAGCGCCGGCCCGCCCTCGGCCAGGGGCACGACCGCGACCTGGGCCTGCTCGGCCCACCCGCGCGCGAGCGCCACCCCGGCGGCCTGCGAGTCGAGTTGGCCGATCGCGTCGCTGGCGACCAGCACGCGCAACCCGGGGCTCATCCGCGCCATCCGGGGGGTTGCTCATAGGTGGTGGGCAGTTCGTCGTCGGTGACGTATCCCCCAGGTTCATCGGTCATGCCCAGTCGCTGGACCAGGCGATCGGGTTCGGTCCGCCAGCGGGCCAGCACCGCCTTTGCTCGCCGATCGGCCAACTCCGGGTCGGGCAGGGCGAGGATCGCCTCGCGCTGCATCCGCAATTGCTCCAGATCAGAACGCAGCACGTCGGCCGCCGCCAGCAGATCCCGGTGCTCGGTGGCCAGGGCGGCATCCCGCTGCTGCGCCTGCGCGCGGACGTCCGGATCGAGCACCGCGCCGGAGCCCACCGCCAGCCGGCGACGCCGCGAGGCGACGACCTCTGCCTCCTGCCGTATCTGCTGCAACCAGCTCAAACCCTGCTGGTAGGCGACGGTGAGCGCGTCCGGCCACCGCTCCGATTCCGCGCCGACCGTCTGGTCGCGCAGGCGGCGCAGCCGCTCCAGCATTCCTGCCATCGCTCGCTCCGCACCTCCTCGACATGACCCGCAGGGTCACCACGACTTACCATGTGGGTGTCATCGTCGCACCACCAGAGGTTTCCAGTGGCACTGTTCCGCTCCAATCAGCACTCCGAAGCTACCGACGAGCCCGACTCGCCGGCGGCGAGCGATCCGGCCCGCCCGGCTCGCAAGGAGGTGCCCACGCCCACCCGCAAGGAGGCCGAGGAGGCACGCCGGCAGCGGCTGAACCCGACGCTGTCGCCGAAGGCGGCCCGAGCGAAGGAGCGCGCGGCCCGGACCAACCAGCGCGAGCAGCAGATCCGGGCCCACGAATCCCAGCCGGGCAAGGTGCTGATGCGCGACTGGGTCGACAGCCGCCGCGGGATCTCGACGTTCTCGATGCCGGTTCTGATGGTCATGCTGATGATCTCGCTGTTCGCCACCAGCTTCGGCACCGTGCTCATGGCGACGATCAGCTACGCCACCTGGTTCGTGATGCTGCTGATCGTGCTCGACCTGGTGCGGATGTGGCGCGGCTACAAGAAGCTGCACGCCGAGCGGCTGCCCCGGGAGCCCCTGAAGGGCCTGCTCTCCTACGGCATCAGCCGGTCGATCAACCTGCGCCGGCTGCGGACGCCCGCCGCGCGGGTGAAGCCCGGGGATCCGATCTGATGTATCGCTGGGTGGCTGAACCCGGCCCCGCGCCGGCCGAGCTGGCCGGTTCCTGGCCCGACCAGGCGAGGGCCGAGGAGTGGCTGACCGGCGCGTACCCCGACCTGCTGGAGGCCGGTGTCACGGCGGTCTCGCTCTACGAGGCCGACCGGCTGGTCTACGGCCCGATGAGCCTCGAGCCCTGAACCACGCCCGCCGGCGGGTCGTTGCCCGACGGCTACCCTGACCAGGTGACCGAACCCCGCCGACCGCGTCGTCCGAGCTATCTGGAGCCGGCTGCCCTGGAGGCGATCGGCGACCGCAGCGACCCGATCGCCGCGTTGCACGCCGCACACGAGACGGCGGCCGTGCTGGTGCGGCGCGGCCGGGCCGCGGCCGACCCGGAGACCATCGAGCGGCTGATCACCCTGGTGGACGAGATCGGGCTGCCCACCCTGGCCGACCTGTGGGCGCAGCGGCCGGCCCGCACGCTGCCCGGTGCGTTGTGGCGGCTGTACCTGCTGCGGGAGTGGATGACCGCCCACCCGGAGGCGGTGGCCCGCGAGTACGCGGCCGGCGTCCGGTTCACCGAGCCCAATCACGCTGTCGCCGGGATCGATCCCCCCGGCCCGGACGAGGTGCGCCGGGCGGCGGACCAGATCCTGCGGGGAGCCTTCACCGGGGACTTCGCGGTAGCGCTGGAGCGGGCGGCAGCCTTCTGCGCCGTCACCTCCTCCGGACGGGCCGATGTCACCTCCGGAGCGGATGCGGTCGGACGGGCGGCACGGCTGCGCGACCTGGCGGACGACCTCACCGCCTGCGCCGGGCTGTGGCGAGCCGGCCGGCTGGAATAGCTTGCGCGGTTGTTCGTCAGGGCGGCTATCCTCTTCGGTGTCGTCGGGCCGCGGTAGCCCCGGGCTCCAACATTCGCCGCCACGAGCGGCCACGCGCCGAGAGGCGCTCCCGGCCCGACGTCACTTCTCCTCTCGGGCCGATTCGCCCACCCACAGGTAGGTCGCGAACCCGATCAGCAGGACGCCCACCGTCCCCATCACCGGACGGGCGGCCTGCGCGGCCTCCAGCCGCTCCTGATAGGTCTGGGTCTTCTCGTCCCCGGCGTGGGTGCAGACGTCGCCCGGCAGCATCACCTCGTCGCGGCAGGTCACCGTCGGATTCGCACCCCAGATCACCGCCCACCCGATGGCGACCAGCCCCACCGCCGCCAGCAGCAGGTGCGCCCAGCGGCGCCGACTCATGCCTGGTCCTCGCGGAGTTGTTCGGGGGAGCACAGCGGAGGAGAAGAACCTCGTAGGGTGCTCATGCCTGCCTCACCGAAGGCGTGACGAACGGCGGCCTGACCACCTCGAACTCCTCGGTGCGACCGCGCACCAGCACTCCGACCCGAGCGCCCAGGGGCACCGAACTGTCGATCAGGGCAAGCCCGATCCCGGCGCCCAGGGTGGGTGAGAAGGTGCCCGACGTGATCTCACCGAGCCGGCCGCCGGCCTGGTCGACGACCTCCATCCGGACGCGCGGGATGCCGCGTCCGGTGGCCTTCAGGCCGCGCAGCACCCGCGCCGCTCCCACGGACTTCTCGACCTTCAGGGCGTCCGCGCCCCAGAACTCCGGCTTGCCCCAGCCGACCGCCCAGCCGACGCCGGATTCCAGCGCGGTGATGGACGGCGAGAGGTCCTGGCCGTGCAGCGGGTAGCCCATCTCGGTGCGCAGGGTGTCGCGGGCCCCCAGCCCGGCCGGCAGGATGTCGTACTCGGCGCCGGCCGCCAGCACAGCGTCCCAGAGCGCGCCGGACGCCTCCGCCGGCACGACCAGTTCGTAGCCGCGCTCCCCGGTGTAGCCGGTGCGGCACACGGTCAGCGCGGTGCCGCCCCAGGCGCCGGGTGCGAAGGCCATGTAGTCCTGCCCGACCGGCAGGCCGAGCGCTGCCAGGGTCTCGTCCGACATCGGTCCCTGGACGGCGACCACGGCGTATGCGGTGTGCGCGTCGCGGAGCTCGATGCCGGAGGGCGCGGATCTCGCCAGCAGCTCGTGCACGGTGGCGGCGTTGGCCGCGTTGGGGATCAGCAGCACCTCGTCGTCACCGAGCCGGTAGGCGATCAGATCGTCGACCACGCCACCATCGACATTGCAGACCAGGGTGTACTGCGCCTGCCCGGCGTGGATACGCCCCAGATCGTTGCTGAGGCAGCGGTTCAGGAAGTCGACCGCGCCGGGCCCCCGCACCCAGAGCTTCCCGAGGTGGCTCACGTCGAAGACGCCGACCGACCCGCGTACCCGGTTGTGCTCGGCGACCACCCCGGAGTACTGCAACGGCATCTCCCAGCCGCCGAACTCGGAGAACCTCGCGCCCAGTGCGACGTGACGGTCGTGCAGCGGCGAGCGCCTGACCTGGCTCATGCGACCTCCTGGAATGTCACAGGGCGGCGCGAACGATCTGCTCGAACACCGCGATCGGCAGCCTAACCGGATTCCCCTTGGTGCTCGATGCCCGGCTGGCCGCTTCGGCGATCGCCGGGATGTCGGCGTCGGTCAGGCCGAGCGGGGCCAGCCCCCGGACGCCCAGCAGCCGGGCCGTCTCGGCGAACCAGGCCAGGAACGCCTCGGCGGAGCGTTCTCCCGTCAGCAAGGCGCCCACCTCGGCATAGCGCGCCAGCGAGGGGTGGGCCGGATCCTGGGCGTTGAGCGCCTCGATGTTGGCCCGTGAGACCGCCACCATGACGGCCGCGGTGATGGCGCCGTGCGGCGCTCCCAGCAGCCCGCCCAGGGGAGCCGCCAGGCCGTGGGCGGCGCCGAGCTTCCCGTTGGCCAGGGCCAGTCCGGAGAGCAGGGAACACAGGCTCATGTCGGTGCGCGCAGCGAGGTCCGATCCGTCGGCATAGACCCGTCGCAGCCCGCGTCCTGCCCGGAGGATCCCCTCCCGGCAGAAGCCGTCGGTCAGCGGCGTGGCGAACGGCGAGACGTACGGCTCGATGCACTGCACCAGCGCGTCCAGACCGGCGTGCGCGGTGACCGCCGGCGGGCAGGCGAGGGTGAGCTCGGGGTCGACCAGCGCCACCGCGGGCAGCATGGACGCCGACCGCAGGCTCACCTTCACCCGGTGCTCGGTGGAGGTCACGACGCCGTTCGCGGTCACCTCGGAGCCGGTGCCCGAGGTGGTGGGGACGGCGATCACCGGTAGCGATCGCTCGGTGAGCGGCAACCCGCGTCCGATCACCTCGGCGTAGTCGAGCGGATCGCCGCCGTTGGCGACCAGGGCGCCCACCACCTTGGCGGCGTCCAGCGCCGCGCCGCCGCCCAGCCCCACGACGACGCCGGCATCGGCCCGGCGGGCCGCCTCGGCGGCCTCGCGCACCAACTCCATGGTCGGCTCGCTGGGGATCGGGAAGGTCGCGGCATCGGGCAGCGAGCCGATCACCGCCGCATGGCGCTGCGGGCTGCCTCCGGTGACGACGAACGGCCGCTCCCCCAGTTCGGCGACGAGTTGCGGCAGCTGGGCGACCGAGCCGGCGCCGAAGACGATCCGGCCGGCGGTGGCGAAGGTGAAGCTGGTCACGGGTCCATCCTGCCCTGTCGACCCGGTTCCGTCGCCGCTCACTGGATCCTGGATCCGTATCGGGCCGCCCGGTGGGGAGTCCACGTGCTCCACAAATCCGCATCGGGGCCGGAGGAGCGAAGCGCGCGCCGGGGCACTAGCCTAGGAATCGCGTGACCATGGTCAAGAGAGGATCCCCCTGTGCCCAGCCTGCCCGTCGTCAGCCTCACCAGCGCTCCTGCCAAGGATGTCGACGTCCTCGTCGTCGGCCTGGCGCAGACCGCCGGCACCGAGGTGCTGGTCGGCCTGCCGGACGAGTCCGCCACCGCCCTGGCCAAGGCCTTCGGCCGGCCGCCGGCCGATGTCGTCCGCGACCTGGGCGGCTCGGCCAAGAATGCCGACACGGTGCTGCTGCCCGGCCTGGCGGGGCAACGCCTGATCGTGGTCGGCCTGGGCGACATCGACGTGTCGCCCGAGCAGGTGCGGCGGGCAGCGGGTGCCGCGCTGCGTGCCGCTTCGGCACTCAAGGCCGAACGGCCGCTCACCCTCGCGCTCAGCCTGGACGCGATCGAACCGCAGGTGATCAAGGGCGCTGTCGAAGGTGCCCTGCTGGGCAGCTACCGCTACCGGGAGACCACCGGCAAGCCGGGTGTGGCGAGCATCCAGGTGGTGACCACCCATGCCCGCAAGCCGGAGGCCCGTCACGCCCTCGACCTCGGCGTGGCCACCGCCACCGCGGTCAGCCGGGCCCGCACCTGGGTCAACACCCCGGCCAACGACCTGTACCCCGAGTCGTTCGCGGACGAGATCGTCAAGGCCGCCAAGGCGGCCAAGTTGAGCGTCGACGTCTGGGACGAGAAGGCTCTGGAGAAGGAGGGCTTCGGCGGCCTGCTGGCAGTCGGCGGCGGGTCCTCCCGCAAGCCCCGCCTGGTGAGGGTCGGCTACGCGCCGCGCGGGGCGAAGTTCCACCTCGCGCTGGTCGGCAAGGGCATCACCTTCGACACCGGCGGGCTCAACCTCAAGCCCGCCGACGGCATGTACACCATGAAGAGCGACATGTCCGGCGCGGCCTCGGTGATCGCGGCGGTGACCGCCATCGCGGAGGCCGGCGTGAAGCTGAAGGTGACAGCCTTCGCCGCGCTGGCCGAGAACATGCCCTCGGGCACCGCCTACCGTCCGTCGGACGTGCTGACCCTCTACGGCGGCACCAGCGTGGAGAACGGGAACTCCGATGCCGAAGGCCGGCTGGTCCTGGCCGACGCCCTGGTCAAGGCCACCGAGGACCGCCCCGACCTGGTGATCGATGTCGCCACCCTCACCGGCGCCTGCGTGGTGGCGCTGGGCGAACGGGTGGCCGGCCTGATGGCCCGCGACGACGAGACCGCCGACCTCGTCCTGGACGCCGCCGAAGCCGCCGGCGAGCTGTTCTGGCAGCTGCCGGTGCCGGAGGAGGCGCGCGGCAAGCTGGATTCCAAGGTCGCCGACCTCCGGTCGACGGCGGACCGCTGGGGCGGCGCCCTGACGGCGGCGGCCTTCCTTTCTGAGTTCGTGCCGGAGTCGATCTCCTGGGCCCACCTCGACATCGCCGGGCCGGCCTTCAACCCGCACGAGCCGTACCACTACGTCCCGTCCGGCGGCACCGGCATGTCCGTGCGGACGCTGGTGGCGCTCGCCCACGCGATTGCCGGCTGATGGAAACCCTGCGCACGGATCTCGTGGTGGTCGGCGGCGGAGCCGCCGGACTGCTGGCGGCGGTCGCCGCCCGCCGGCTCGGCCACGATGTGCTGGTGGTCGAGGCGAGCCCGCTGGTGGGCGGCTCGACAGCCGTGGACGGCGGTCGGGTCTGGCTGCCGGCCAACCATCTGATGGAGAAGTCCGGAGTGGGTGACTCCACCGTCGAGGCCGCCGAGTACCTGGATGCGATCCTGGGCGAGCCGACCGAGGCCTCGTCGGCCGAGCGCCGCGCGGCCTACGTCGAGACCGCCCCGATGCTGGCCCATTGGCTGACCTCGTCCAAGCTCGCCCTGACCGTGGACTCCAGCGCCGCCGACGTCTACCGCCAGGCGCCGGGCGCGAAGCCGTCGGGGCGCGTGCTGTACAGCCAGCCCTTCGACCGCCGCTCCCTGGGCGAGTGGGCGACCGCCCTGCGCTCGACGACGCCGGTGGAGTCACGCGGCTGGCGGGCCCGCCGCAACCATGCCAGCCGGGACGGCGGCGCCCTGGTCGCCGCGCTGCTGCATCGCGCGGTCGGCAACGGTGTCGAGTTGTGGCTCGACGCCCAGGTCACCGACCTGGTGCCCGACGGCGACGGCATCGGCGGCGTGGTGGTCCGCCGGCAGGTTCACGGCACCGAGACCGAGGCCGGCATCACCGTCCTGGCCCGGGCCGGCGTCCTGCTCGCCACCGGCGGATTCGAAGGCAACCAGGAGTTGCGCGAGGAGTACCTGCCCCTGCCGACGGACGCGACCTGGTCGGCCGCCCCGCTGCCCGGCGACGGCGCGATGATCTCCCTCGGCGCCGCCCACGGCGCGGCCACCGCCGCGATGGACGAGGCCTGGTGGACGCCGGTCCTGCTCGCCGACGGCGTCGCCCACCCGGTGGACGCAGAGCGGGCGCACCCGCACAGCATGATCGTCGACCAGACCGGCAGCCGGTTCTTCGACGAGTCGGCCCCCGCCGACGAGGCCGGCCGGCTGCTGTACGAGCGCAGCCATGGCGTCCGGGCCATCCCGTCCTACCTGATCGTCGACAACCGGTACCGGCGGGCGTACCCACTCGGGCCGTGGGAGGCGGGTTCCTACCCGCGCTCCGCGATCGACTCCGGCGACCTGGTCAAGGCCAGCGGCCTGCCCGAACTCGCCCAGGCCCTCGGCATCGACCGGGCCGGGCTGCTCGGCACGGACGTCCGCTTCAACGGGTTCGCCCGGAAGGGGCGCGACCAGGACTTCGAGCGTGGCGAGCGGCTCGCCACGGCCAGCGGCGGGCGGCGGCGCAATCCGTCCCTGGGCAAGGTGGACAAGCCGCCGTTCTGGGCGGTTCCGGTCTACCCCGGCGATCGCGGCACCAAGGGCGGCCTGCTCGTGGACGCCGATGCCCGGGTGCTGCGCCCGGACGGCGACCCGATCCCCGGCCTCTACGCCTGTGGAGGGACGGCTGCCTCGATGATGGGCCGCACCTCCCCGGCCCCCGGCGCAGCCCTGGGCGAGGCGCTGATCGGGGCGTTCCGCGCCGTCCTGCGGCTCACCGAGGCCGACCCCGACTGACCCGCTGTCAGCGGGAGCGGTGACGGGCGTTGTAGTCGCGCATCCGCTGCGGGTAGCCGACAACGCCCGCGTCATAGGCGGGCAGGTGGTGACTGGCGGCGAATTTCCGTGCCCACTCGACCGATTCGACGCTGCGCCGGGTCCATTCGCCGTCGTGGGCGATCAGCAGCACGGTGGCCCGGGTCATCGTGGTGGGAAGCTCGATGAACGCCTCGACCCCGCGCCGGGTCGCCAGGAAACTCTCCAGGTGCGCGACCGCGGCCGCGTCCGCCTGCGCGGCACCGCCGTTCTTCCGGCGTCTGGAGAACCAACCCACGGCGCCCATTATCCAGCACGATCCGGGCTGCTTGGTCGACATGGTGGTACTGGGGTGGGCGCCATGGCGAGGGCGGGATAGTCTGATCCGCAGATCACCGCGGATGTTCAAAGGAGCTCACACCATGTCCACTCCCGTCCCACTGCCTGCGCTCGGCGAGAGCGTCACCGAGGGAACCATCTCGCGGTGGCTGAAGCGGGTCGGCGACACCGTCGCGATGGACGAGCCCTTGGTCGAGGTCTCCACCGACAAGGTCGACACCGAGATCCCCTCCCCCGCCGCCGGCGTGGTGCTGGAGATTCTGTTCGCCGAGGACGACACCGCCGCGGTCGGCGCGGTGCTCGCGGTGATCGGCGATCCCTCGGAGGCTTCCGGCGCGCCCGCGGAGCCGGCCGCTCCCGCCGCTGAGGCTCCCGCTCCCGCTCCGCAGCCGGAGCCCGCCGCCGAACCGGCGCCTGCCGCCGCCCCCGCAGCACCCGATCCGGTCGAGGTCGTGCTGCCCCAGCTCGGCGAGTCCGTGGCCGAAGGCACGATCTCGCGGTGGCTGAAGCGGGTCGGCGACACCGTCGAGGTCGACGAACCGCTGGTCGAGGTCTCCACCGACAAGGTCGACACCGAGATCCCCTCCCCCGCCGCCGGGACCGTCCTGGAGATCCTGGTCGCCGAGGATGCCACCGCCGCGGTCGGAGCCGTGCTGGCCCTGATCGGGACGCCGTCAGCGGCCCCTGCCCCGGCCGCTCCCGCGGCCCCCGCGCCCCAGCCGGCCGCTCCCGCACCCACCCCGGCCCCGGCCCCGGCCGCAGCCCCCGCGCCGGCCGCCCCGGCGCCGACCGCTCCCGCACCGGCTCCTGCCGCTCCCCCGGCTCCCGCGCCTGCGGCTCCCGCGGCCGCGGCTCCCGCGCCTGCGCGGCGGGTCAGCGAGGAGCCGACCGAGCCGGTCTACGTCACCCCGGTGGTGCGCAAGATCGCGTCCGCCAACAACGTCGATCTGGCCACGCTGATCGGAACCGGCGTCGGTGGACGCATCCGCAAGCAGGACGTCATGGCCGCGGTCGAGGCCCGTGAGGCGGCCGCGGCGGCCGCCGCCCAGCAGGCCGCGGCCCCGGCGCCGAGCGCTCCGGCCGCATCCGCCGCGGTGACCGAATCGCCGGACGCCGGCAAGCGCGGCACCACCGAGAAGATCACCCGGCTGCGGGCCACCATCGCCAAGCGGATGGTCGAGTCGCTGCAGGTCGCGGCCCAGCTCACCGCCACCGTCGAGGTCGACCTCACCACCATCTCGCGGCTGCGCGCCCAGGTGAAGGACGAGTTCCGCGCCCGCGAGGGCGTCGGGCTCAGCTACCTGCCGTTCATCGCCAAGGCGTCCGCCGAGGCGCTGAAGCAGTTCCCGAAGGTGAACGCCACGTTCGACTCCGAGGCCGGCACGGTGACCTACGCCGACGCCGAGCACCTGAGCATCGCTGTGGACACCGAGAAGGGCCTGGTGGTTCCGGTCGTGAAGAACGCCGGCGACCTGTCTGTGCCCGGGCTGGCGAAGAACATCGCCGACCTGGCCGCCCGCACCCGTGCCAACAAGATCACCCCGGACGATCTCTCCGGCGGAACCTTCACGATCACCAACTACGGCTCGGCCGGCACCCTGTTCGACACGCCGATCATCAACCAGCCGCAGGTGGCGATCCTGGGCACCGGCGCACTGGTGAAGCGTCCGATGGTGATCAAGGATCCGAACCTCGGTGAGATCATCGCGATCCGCGACATGATGTACCTGTCGATGACCTATGACCACCGGATCGTGGACGGGGCGGACGCCGCCCGCTTCCTGAGCTTCGTCAAGGCGCGTCTGGAGGAAGGCGACTTCGGGGGCGAACTCGGCCTGTGACTACGGTCGACCCTCGCTACGCCCTGCCGGAGGACGGTGCCGCCGTCCCGCCCGGCGAGGACGAGGCGGCTCGTCGCGCTCTGCCCGCGCCGGGCGAGCCCGACCGGCGGCCGGCGGTGTTCCACTATCGGGGGATCGCCGACCAGCCCCCGTCGCTCACCGACTACCACCGGGCGTGGGATCTGCAACGTGAGATCCACGCCCGGGTGGCCGGCCGGGAGCTCGGCCCGCAGGTGCTGTACGTCGAGCATCCGCCGGTGTACACCGCCGGACGCCGGACCGAGCCGCACGAGCGCCCCCTCGACGGCACCCCGGTGGTGGACGTCGACCGGGGCGGCAAGATCACCTACCACGGCCCCGGCCAGTTGGTCGGCTACCCGATCGTCTTCCTGCCGCGCGGAATCGGAGTGGTCGACTACGTCCGCCGCGTCGAGGAAGCGCTGATCCGGCTGCTGGCCGAGTACGGCATCGCGACCGGACGGGTACCCGGGCGCACCGGCGTCTGGCTGTCGGCCGAAGCCGACCGCCCGGAACGCAAGATCGCCGCGATCGGCATCCGGGTCTCCCGGCAGACCACGATGCACGGCTTCGCGCTCAACGTCACCAGCGACCTGAACGACTTCGGCCGGATCATCCCCTGTGGCATCACCGACGCCGGCGTCACCTCGCTGGCCGACGAGCTGGGCGGCCACGCACCCTCGCTGCTCGAGGTCGCCCAACGCCTGGAGCCCCACCTCACCGAGCTGCTGCGCTTCGAGCCCTACACCCAGTCGCCGGACCTGGCCACGCTGGCACCGACCGTCACTCTCGGGCTGACCGTCTGACTCCCGGCTCGTGCGGACGGGACGAATGCCACGCGGGGCTGCCACATTTCCCGCGGTCGGCGCGTGAGTACTTCATGAAGCCCACCCACGCTCCCGTCATCGCGCTGGCCGCCGCGGCGCTGCTGGCCGCACCGGCTCCCCAGGCCGCCGCCGCACCTCAGGGCGCCCCTGCCCTCCCCGCCGCCAAACCGGCCGCTGCCGCCACCCCCGACTACGACGGGGACGGCAGGGCCGACGTAGCGGCCACCATGGTCGACGACCAGGAGTTCAGGTTCATCCGCGTCTGGTACGGCTCAGGTCGGGTCGCCGACATCGCGCACGCCGACCTGGCGGCCGATGAGTACGGGATCGGCCTGCCGCTGCTGGCCCGGGATCTCAACGGTGACGGCTACACCGATCTCGTCGCCTCCTCCAGCGCCTCCAGCAAGGTCACCGTGCACCTCATCCCCGGCTCAGCGGCCGGACTCCAGGCCACGAGCCGGCACTCCTTCGTGGTCCTCACCAAGGCGAAGTCCCATCTGCAGTCGCTGGCCCTGGTGGAGTCGCCGGTGCGGCGGCTGGCGGTGAGCACCTCCACCTACATCGAAACGAGCAAGGGCGTCCGCTACGACGACCAGGTGCTGCTGTACAAGCTCACCGGCGCGGGCCTGCCCACCGGCAGCCCGGTGAAGCTCGCGCCCGGTTCGGGCAAGGTGCCCGCCGCCATGAAGGGCGACTTCGGCGGGGCCATGGACAGCTGGGGCAGCCAGCTCTTCATCGGCGCTCCGGGAGCGAAGGTGAACGGCAAGTCCCAGGCCGGCACGGTCGCCGTCGTCACGCTCAACTCAGCCGGGGTGAAGTCCGTCAAGAGGATCACGCAGGCGACCAGGTCTGTCACCGGAGCGGTCGACAAGTACGACTACTTCGGCAACGCCGTGGTGGCGCGTGACGGCTACCTGGTGGTGGGTACCCCCGGCGACCATGTCGGCAAGGTGAAGCGCACCGGTTCGATCCAGGTGTTCTCCCTCAGCAAGGGCAAGGTCAAGCCGGTGAAACGGATCTCACAGAACAGCGCTGGCA
>Ga0102832_1001350_pt1 | contig 19839 bp, 14 predicted proteins | sample EBPBio282013_DNA_FD_88942 | JGI IMG/M metagenome (GOLD analysis project Ga0102832, IMG submission 88942) | Wastewater treatment Type I Accumulibacter community from EBPR Bioreactor in Madison, WI, USA - Reactor 2_5/28/2013_ DNA (Illumina Assembly) | ecosystem: Engineered > Bioreactor > EBPR >...
GGAAGTCTTGCGCGATCACCCACAGTTGAACGCACGGATTGAGGGCGACGAGATCGTCACCTCCGGCAGCGTGAATGTGGGCTTTGCGGTGGATGTTGAACGCGGCTTGCTCGTGCCTGTCGTGCGGGATGTGGCGGCTAAGAGCATCCGGCAAATCGCGGCTGAAGGTGCGGCGTTGGTTGATCGCGCCCGTAGCAATACGCTGCGCTCGGACGACCTGAGCGGCGGCACGTTTACCATCACGAACCTCGGTATGTACGACATTGATGCGTTTACGCCGATCATCAACCTGCCGCAGTGCGCGATCCTTGGGATGGGGCGTATTGTGCCGAAGCAGGTGGTGGTTGATGCCGAGGCCGAGCGGCTAGCGATCCGCCACATGATGTTCCTCAGCCTGACGTTTGATCACCGGTTGGTGGACGGCGCTCCGGCTGCCCGATTCCTGAAACAAGTCAAACAATTTATCGAACAGCCTTATTTATGGCTGGTGAATTAATCTTTGGAGACACCATGAAACTCGTTACTTTTTCACATAACGGCAGCACCCGTATCGGGGCGTTGGTCAGCAAGGGTGGGCAAGAGCAGGTCATTGACTTTCAAAAGGTTGATGCCTCGCTGCCAACCGATATGATCGCTTTCTTGGAGGGTGGGACGGCGACGCTGGCTGCTGCACAGAAGGCGGTTGACGGCGCGAGCGATGGTTTGCCCGTGTCGAGTGTGAAAATCCTTGCTCCGATACCACGACCGGGGAAGATTATTTGCATCGGCTTGAATTACAGCGATCATGCGGCTGAAACCGGACAGCCTATTCCTAAATACCCGATAGTGTTTTCGAAGTACGCGAACACGGTGGTCGCGACGGGCGATAAGATCGTTTTGCCGCACGTGACCAACGAGGTCGATTATGAAGCCGAACTGGGTTTCGTGATCGGTAAGACGGCGCGGTATGTCTCAGCAGATCAAGCGCTGGATTACGTCGCGGGTTATCTGCCGATCAACGACGTAAGCGCCCGTGATTACCAGACACGCATCAGCCAATGGACGATGGGTAAGACCTTCGATACGTTTGCACCGATGGGGCCGGCTATCGTTACCAGCGATGAAGTTGGCGACGCGGGTAAATTGACGATCAGCTTGACGATTAACGGCGAAGTACTGCAAGACTCGAATACCGATAAGCTGATTTTCGGTATTCCCCAATTGGTCGAAGCGTTGAGTGAAGTCATGACGCTCGAACCCGGTGATATTGTTTCGACCGGAACGCCTCCCGGTGTCGGCATGGCGCGTAACCCGAAGCGCTACATGAAGCCGGGGGATGTGGTGGATGTGACGATTGAGAAGCTGGGAACTTTGAGCAACCCTGTGGTTGGTGAATAAAGCCGGAAGTGATTGGAAACGCGCATGACTGAGAAAGTTGTCCTCGTCACCGACTATACATGGCCCACGACGGCGGTTGAGGCAGCGGTGCTGCGAGGTGCTAACGCGCGGCTGCTGCTGGCTGAACGCGGGGACGAGGAAGAACTCCTGAGTCTTGTCCCGCAGGCGGACGCGATTTTGACCTGCTTCAAGAAAGTGTCCGATGCGGTTATTCGAGCGGGTGAAAAGTTACAGGTGGTCGGGCGTTACGGCATCGGCGTGGATAATATCGCGGTGGACGAAGCGACCCGACTCGGTATTCCGGTGACGAATGTTCCGGCTTACTGTCTCGATGAAGTGGCAGAGCATACGCTGGCGCTGATGCTGGCGAGTGCCCGTAATATTACCCATTACAACGCGGCTGTGCGGCAGGGTAATTGGGCGTTGAACGCGACACGTCCGCTTTTCCGTGTGAGTGGTAAAGTGCTTGGCATCGTCGGGTTCGGGAAGATCGGGCAAACGCTGGCGGCGAAGGCTGCCAGCCTCGGCCTGAAGGTGATTGCCCATACTGCTCATCCCGAAAATTACGCTGAACAAGCATTGAATGTTGAGTTTGTTAATCTGGATACGCTATTTACTCAGGCCGATTTTGTTAGCCTCCATGTGCCTCTCAACCCGACCACACGACAGTTGGTGAACGATGAACGCCTGCGGCAGATGAAACCCACAGCGTTCCTGATTAATACGGCGCGGGGCGGCTTGGTCGATCATCCGGCGCTGCTCCGTGCTTTACAAGAGGGGTGGATTGCAGGGGCGGCGTTGGATGTTTTTGAGACGGAACCGCTGGAAGCTGCCCACCCATTATTTGCCCAACCTAATTTGATCGCGACCCCGCATCTGGCCTTTTACTCGGAAGAGTCGCTGGCCGAACTTCAGTCTAAGGCGGCGGCTAACGTGGCTGCGATCTTGATGGGGAAGCGGCCTGCGTCGGTTGTTAATCCGCAAGTGCTTGAGTTAGCCCGCTGGCAGCACCTCGTTTAGTTTTTAGCTGGTCAAAATCTCAATGGGAGCGCACAGAGAGGCTCCCCTACAATCCCGCAGTTCGATATATCAAATTATTGGACGAAACACCGAGATCGATTCTTCGTAAACTGCATAAAATTCGCAAAATTCGCAATTTTCCCGCCGAATTGACTGGCGGGATTCTCCCGTATATCCGCCGAAGTGATGTTTTGTGGCGGCGGAAGTGAGGGAGCGCGGCGCTGAAATGACACAAATGCAGCGGAATTACGGGAGCGATCCGCCGCTATGTCACGTTCGGCGGTTGTGAGGGAGCGTTTCGCCGAATGTGCAAAGGCAAATGCAATACATTTTTTACCACAGAGGCACAAAGAACACAGAGAGAAAGCAGAGAAATTCATTTAAACCGCCAAGTCGCCAAGAGAATACAAGAATTATGATGCCTGTGGTTAGTGGCACGGACGCGCTGTCTCGCGTCCCTACAAATGAGTTTGTCGAATGAAATGATCACTATTTACCATGTAACCACTACAAGGGATATTGTAGCACAAAAATTCTGATTCGATGGTTTGAGTTTACAAACTTTTGAGGGAGGGTGACGGCAAGTTTTTATTTGGTGGATGTGAAAGAAACGACGGTTGTAGTCAATAACAACCGTCGTTTTTAAGTGTTAGACGCTGATGTTGGGGCGGTATTCGCTGAATACGCCGCGCAGGGTGTGGCAGATTTCGCCGAGGGTGACTTCATTTTCGACACAGGTGACGAGGATGGGCATGAGGTTGTCTTTGCCACGGGCGGCGGTTTCAAGCTGACCACGCAGTTCGGAGACCTTTGAGTTATCGCGTTTTGCCCGCATGTCGGCGAGTTTTGCACGTTGGCTGGCCTCGATGGCTGGATTGACACGGAGCAACTCCGGTTGGGCTTCATCCTCGATGGTGAATTGGTTCATACCGACGATAACCTGTTCGCCGCTTTCAACGGCTTTCAGATACTCGTAGGCGGCATCTTGAATTTCGAGGTTAATAAATCCCGCTTCGATGGCCTTGAGTGCGCCGCCCATGTCGTCGATGCGCTGGATGTAATTTTGGGCGCGCTGAACGATTTCGTCGGTCAGGCTTTCGATGACGTAGCTACCGGCTAACGGATCGACCGTATCGGCGACACCCGTTTCGTGGGCGATGATCTGCTGTGTGCGGAGGGCGACCTGTACGGCTTTCTCGGTGGGCAGGGCGAGGGCTTCGTCCATGCTGTTGGTATGCAGTGATTGCGTGCCGCCCATGACAGCGGCGAATGCTTGAAGGGCGACGCGGACGATGTTGTTTTCCGGCTGCTGCGCGGTTAGGGTGCTGCCGCCGGTTTGGGTGTGGAATTTGAGCTGCCAACTGCGCGGGTTCTTTGCGCCGAACCGTTCACGCATGATGATCGCCCATAACTTGCGTGCCGCGCGGAACTTGGCGACTTCTTCCAAGAATTGGTTGTGGGCGTTGAAGAAGAACGAAAGCTGAGGGGCAAAATCATCGACATCCAAGCCCGCGTCTATCGCAGCCTGTACGTAGGCGATGCCATTGGCGAGGGTGAAGGCGACTTCCTGCACGGCGGTACAACCGGCTTCGCGGATATGATAGCCGCTGATGCTGATGGTATTCCACTGCGGTACATCGATTTTGCAGTAGGCGAACAGGTCGGTGATGAGGCGGAGCGATGGGGTCGGCGGGAAGATATAGGTGCCGCGTGCGATGTATTCTTTGAGGATGTCGTTTTGAACAGTTCCACGCAGCTTGTCGGCATTTACGCCCTGCTTCTTGCCTACGGCGATATACATTGCGAGTAGAACGGTTGCGGGGGCGTTGATTGTCATGCTGGTGGAGACTTTATCGAGGGGAATGGCTTCAAACAGCCGCGCCATATCGTGAATGCTGCTGATGCTCACGCCGACTTTACCCACCTCGCCCAAGGCCATCGGGTCATCGGCATCGTAGCCAATTTGCGTGGGTAAATCGAAGGCGACCGACAAGCCGGTTTGCCCCTGTTCGAGGAGGTAGCGATAGCGGGCGTTCGATTCTTCGGCAGTGGCATAGCCTGCGTATTGGCGCATCGTCCAGAAGCGACCCCGGTACATGGTGGGCTGAACGCCGCGTGTGAAAGGATATTCCCCCGGCTCGCCGAGTGCGCTGGCATAGTCGGCGGGGGCATCTTCAGGCCGGTAAAGGCGCTTCAACTCGATGTCGGATGAAGTCGCAAAGCGTTCTTTGCGCTCCTGTACTCTTTTCTTTTCCGGTAACGTGGTTGTCATTTTTCACCCCTTTGCTTGGCAGCGCTAATTGATTCGCTGGTTGCGCGGTTGCATTTTCTACGGCTTTAGGCTTCAAAGTCTGCTTCAGATACCGTCACGCCTTGAAAATGGGCGAAGGTTAAATCCGTAAATGCTAATCCACGCTTTTTGCGTATACGCTCAAACAGTGTTGAGTAACTTCCATCGTAACGCTTGGCTGAACCTAACTCAAGCACAGTCATCACCTGCTCGATAGCATCTTTGTCACCTTCGATCTCGACAAAGTTGCCGTAGGGCATTTCATCCAAGACAATTTCCGTGCCGTTTAGTTCATAAGTTGTGCGGTACTTCTCATAGATGAGATAAGGTGTATAACCCAATTTACCGAGAATGGTTTCCATCGCCGCAAAGTCGCTGACTTCCACCTCAGCCTCAAAGCGGCTGACCACGCCATTGTCAACCGTGCCGTCATCTTTATAGGTGAGCCGCACGCGGGTATCTTCGCGCAGGCGAACAACCATGCCATGCGGGGTCAGGGTACGTTCCCTGTTGTCATAGCGGACGTTGCGTTCATATACGCGGGGCGCGGTCAGTTGTGCTCCGGCAGCTTCCAACCGATGCTGGACAGCCGCTAAGTCGGGCGCGTACAGTTTGATTTCTGTCTCATTGTATTTGGGGTTCATTTTGAGGACTTTCTTCGGGGTACTACACCGGTTTAGCCTGCTTATTATATATCGGAATATGCGTGTAGACTTTTGCGGAGGCACAATAAAGGTTATTCTTCAATCACTCATAAGAATTTGAGATGGGTGGTGGTTACAAAGTAAGTGGTATGTGTGAAACGGTGGCGCGGACGAGATGTATCTCGTCCCTACACGATGGATTCTGTTTGTGTTAGAGCAATGATTTATCACTTACCATATGACCACTACCTTGAGATGAAAAAGCAGATGAAGTATTTTTTTGATTGTTTTATTAGGTTGAGATGATCGCAAATTGAAGGGATAAGACCGCCAAACACAGAAAAGTACGGCAGTGGCTAAACCTTGCAGGGTGAGTTGTTTCTGTCTACCCGTTCATCATAAAAGACCAGAATCTATATTCCCTGTTTAATTATTAAAGCGTACTGATTAGCGGACAAGCCTTTCAGGGTGCTGTACCCTAGTGAGTACAGCACCCCTTTAGCGATGCTTTACTTCACTAGGGGACATCAAGCGTAATGGAACCGTTCTTAATGCCATCGCTTGCTTGTTGGATACGAGCCTTTAGGTCAACGGGGATCTGGCTGTCCCAATCATGGAAGGGCGCGAGGCTGACACCCCCGTTTTGCAGTGTGCCGGTAATGATGCCAGCTTGGACAGAACCATCGGCGACTGTTTTCAGGTAGTTATAGACGGCGACATCCACGTTCTTCTTCGTGGAGGATAGCAGCGCGGTCTGCGCCGCAGGATAGGTGTTGTACTGGTCAACATCGAAGCCGATTGCCATCAGGTTGTTTTCCTTAGCAGCCAGCAGCGCCCCGTTAGCGGCAACACCGAAGATGACATCGCAGCCCGCGTTGATCAGGTCCTGCGCGGTATCCTTCCCGCCGGTGGGGTCCATGAAGTTCGGGATGTTGCTATCGGTCGTCTGAATATTGATGTAGTTGTTCATGCCCTTCATGTCCTCGCCGGCTTGCCAGACCGCACCGGCACGGAAGCTCATGATGTAGCGGTCACTTCGCGGGGTTTTCAGACTGGAGATGGAGCATACAAAACCCGACTTAGACATGCCACCTGCTAAGACACCCGCGAGGAAACCCATTTGTTCTTCCGCGAACATGAGGCTGGTGAGGTTAGTCAAATTGGCATCATACTGTGCGCCAGTGGAAGGGAGGTAGTCGCTGTCGATGATAGCGAATTTGATATTAGGATACTGTTTGGCTTTCAAAACCGTGGCATCGCCCATCAAGGAACCGACGGTGATGATGACGTTGTAGCCTTCGGTTGCTAACGCATCAATATTCTTTTCGTAGTCGGTAGGCTGCGTGGATTCAACGAATTTCACCTTGAAGCCCATGTCGGTGGCGGCTTTTTGTATGCCTGCCCATGCTAACTGGTTGAATGCTTGATCGTTCAGGCCACTGACATTGGTCACTAAACCGACCTTAATCGATATATTACCGGGCTGAACGGTGGTTGGTTGGGCGACTGCTGCCGTTGTAACCGGAGCGGTTGTTGGCTGATCCGCTGCTGGGATGACGGTTGGAACGGTCGTGGATTGAACCGCTGCGGTCGGCGCAGTTGTGGGCGAGGCGGTAAGCGAGCAGGCGGTGAGCGATAGGGTGGCTGTTAATAGGGCGGCCTGAATAAACCAGAGTCGCTTTGACATTCTGAACTCCTCTTTTAAATGCTGATTGCAGACGAATGATGCTCCTACAGATTTTGTTCTTTGATCGTGTCCACGATGTTGTCGTTGCGGATAGTCGCGCCGGAGATCATCATGGTGACGAATACGATTGCTAAGATGCCGATGATGCAGGCCGCAATCGCTCCCCACGGCAGGGTGAAGTTAAACGTGCCGACCCCACTTCCGAACTGGGAGTAGATGAACACGCTCACGGCGATGGCGATGGGCAGGCCATACAGTAGGGCGGTCAGACCGTAGAACAGACTCTCATAACGCAGCATCCGCCGGAAGCCAGCCGGTGTTAGCCCGACCGATTTGAGCATGGCGAACTCGCGCCGACGCAGTTTGATGCTGGTATCGAGGGTGTTGACGATATTGGTCACCCCGATTAGTGTAATCAGCGTCATGAACCCATAGAAGAACAGGTTCGTCAGCAGCGTTTGTAGGCTGTTACTCTGGTTGAACTCCTTCATCGATTGGTAGGAGAAGTTGCCCCCAACCGTGGATTTGTAGAGCCGTTCGATGGCTACAAGTGCCGTATCCGGGTCATCGCTTTTCAGGGTCATGTTGCCGGGATTGATGGGGCCAAGCTGCACCATCTGGTCGCTCAAACTGTCAAAGACAGCATCCGAGACGAACAAAGTCGGAGTCAACGTCATGCCCATGAAGCCGAGAGGGGTTTCCTCGGTGACGGTACCCACCGTCCATGTCAGGCTGTCTATTGCATCGCCTCCGGTTTGAGGGGAAGGCCAGCCCTGCATCCTGTTGGCTGTAATCGTATCGCCCGGCTTGAGGTTGAATAAGTCGAAATCGTACAGTTTTCCACTCTGGCGCAGGGTGATATGGTTGACCAAGATCGCCAGCGGTTTGGATGGATCGGAATACTGTGCTAAGTCCAGACCAAGCTGCCCGGCATAGTGGGCAAACTCGGTCGGCCCAACGGCATTTACCTCCAGTACAAACTCGTAAGTACCGTCTTCACGAACGGTCGGCAGATATTGATTGTCAAGACTGGTCAATTCCTGCAACGCTTGGTATGCAGGGTCGGTGATTACGGAACGTTCAGGGATGTACTCTGAGTAGTGCGAGCGTCGGAACGTAACCCGCTGCACTTCGGGCAGTTGAACGACCCGCTCTGCAAAATCTTCGGCGTGGGTTTGGCGGTAGTCGAGGTCGATCATCAGGTCAAAGTTCATCGCTTGGACGGCTATGTTTTGGGTGGTGTTGGTATACAACGTCAAGGAGTTGAAGGCTACGAATAGGATAATGCTAATCATGAGCGACAGCACCGTGGTACGGTAACGCTTCTGATCGCGTTTGAGGGATTTAAGCGCCAACTCACCCTCGAACCCGAACATGCGCCGGATCAGCGGATTGGTACGTAGGTCGAGCAGCTTGCCTTCCTCGACCTCCCCGCTCTGGCGGATGGCATCAATAGGTGAAACACGGGCGGCACGGCGGGCGGGAACCCATGCCGAAAGCACGATGGTCACTGCTGAAAACAGCACCGTCAAGACGATGACCAGTGGCGACACCACCAGCGGCATCCCCTGTTCCGCGTCAAGGATCACTTGCGCGACGATTCCCTGCGTGAGCTTCAAGAGGATTGCTACCCCGATGATAGCCCCGACGATGCCCAGTGGAATAGCAATTGCGGCGATGACCCCGGCTTCAATCAGCACGATGCGGCGGATTTGCGCCGAGGTCGCTCCGACACTGGCAAACATGCCGAACTGCTTCTTACGATCACCAATTGAGATGGCGAAAGCATTGTAGATCACGAACGCCGAACCGCACACAATCAGGATGATGAGGGTGGCGAGGATCACGGGGAAGAAACGGGCGTAGTTATCATGGCTGCTAGCACCCATCCAACTCAATAAATCCTCGTTATAGACGATGCTTTCGGTGGGCTGGCCGTCTGGCCCCGTGATTGTCGCCAACCCGATGCTTTCCGCCATTTGCGGCGCACTGCTATAGATACTGTGCGGATCATGAGCAAGGATCGAAATATCCATCTTGTCCGCTGCTGCCAATTGTGCGGGGTCAAGGTAAGTCAAGGCCGGGAAACTTGCAGGCATACTGGTTTCGTCGGCCAGCGGCACCATCAATCCGACTACGGTGTAGGTTTTAGAAACGGAGGGGATAAAGGTTTCCCCATCGGCCAGAGCCACATATTCTTCGCCTCCCCATGCCTTGACCATCTCATCGTGGTTGGGAATATCCCTCTGACCGAAAGTAACCGCCACAGTGGAGCCGACTTTCAAGCCGAGACCAGAATCCCCTATCATCACCGGCGAAACGAGCAGTTCATCCGCGTTTTGAGGGTAACGACCTGTGATGAGCTTGATATTTCGATTTTGGAATGAAAGTGTGTCATAGGCCGTGATGTACAGATAGGGTCGAACGGTGTTCTGGCTGCCGTAGGTGGCGTTCCCAAGCCACGAACTGAACATTGATGTCTCGACGGCGTTGTTTTCGGTGATATATTTCGCTTTTTCGAACGGTACCGCGAGAAACCGGGCATGCCAACTCCCTGACATGAAAATCTCGTGGTCGATCATCATCTTCTGGAAACTGAGACCCAGCAGCAGCACCCCGCAGATTAGGGCAGAGGACAGAACCGCCCCCAAGATGGTCACGGCAGTACGCTTCTTATTCAGCCGCAGGTACTTCAGGGTATAGGTTGTGAGGATGTTCATGCCCGCACCACCTCGTCTCGCATGATGTGACCGTCGCCGAAGGTGATAATGCGGTCGGCTTGTAAGGCGATTTCGCGGTCGTGCGTTACCAAGATCAATGTTTGGTGGTAGCGCTGGTTCGAGAGCTTGAGCAGGGAGATGATTTCTTTGGCGTTACTGCTATCAAGGTTGCCGGTCGGCTCGTCGGCCAGCATGAGCGCGGGGTTGTTGATGAGCGCCCGCCCGATAGAGACGCGCTGCTGCTGTCCGCCCGATAGTTGGTTGGGCAGATGCTTGGTTCGATCAGCCAACCCTAATGTGGTCACAATCTCTTTGAGGTGTGCCTCATCTAGTCTGCGCCCGTCGAGCAGCAGGGGTAGGGTAATATTCTCCTCCATGTTAAGGATGGGGATCAGGTTATAGAACTGGTAGATCAGCCCGATTTGACGACGACGGAAAATGGCGAGTTGGGTCTGGTCGAGACTAAAGATGTCTGTGCCATCCACCAGCACCTGACCGGACGTGGGTGTATCGACCCCACCTAAGATGTGCAGCAGTGTCGATTTGCCCGAGCCGGATGAGCCGACGATGGCGACGAACTCCCCCTTTTCCACACTGAAGCTGACATTATCAATCGCTTTGATCTGCGTATCGCCTTTGCCATATATCTTTGAAAGGTTATTCACCTTGAGAATTTCCACGACATACCTCCAATTTATAGTACTGACTTTCACAGCATATCGGTGGTGGGTGACTCTCCGGTGACTGCAATTGTGACAATTTATTCACTTTACAGGGTGTTTGGATCAATGTAGGCGGTTGGAGTAAGCTGTGGAGCTACCGTGCCTTAAACCACGCCACGGAAAAGGCGAATCTCGAAACTGGTTCCCAGACCACGCTGGCTGCGGACGGCGATATCCCCACCTTGAGCGTTAAAGATCGCTTTGGCTAACGCTAACCCGATGCCGACACTATTTTCGCCCGCGTTAGTACCCCGGTAAAAGCGGTTGAAGATGTTGGGCAAGTCCCTACTGGGGATGCCTTCGCCGTCATCTCTGACGGTGATCTCGGCATACAGGACGTTCGCGGCGTAAACGATCTCAATCTTCCCACCTTCTGGCGTATGCTCCACGCAGTTTTTAACGACATTCGTTAAGGCTTCGGCACTCCAGTTGAGGTCGCCTGTAAAGCTCGCGCCGTCATCCCCGTGGACTTCGAGACGCTGCTTTTTGATTTCGAGCGGGATCTCCAGCGGCTCCAGCGCACGCCGCACCAACTCACGGAGCTTCACAGGCTCACGCTTGAAAGCTGCCGTGCCAGCATCCAAACGGGCTAGCTTGAGCAGTGCCGCTATCAACCATTGGATGCGCCAAAGCTGGGTACGCAACCGCTCGACGAAGGCACGGCGGTCTTCCGCAGGCGGGTCTTCAGCCAGCAGGTCAGCAAGCACTCCCATAGAGGTGAGGGGCGTTTTGATCTGGTGTGAAATATCAGTGATTAGATTGGAGAGGGCGGTCTTATCCTTTTGCAGCATCTCGGCCTGTTCGCGCAACCGTACGGTGACTTTGTAAAGGTCGTTCTTTAGCAGGCTGAAACTGCCTTCGCCGTTGTCACGCACATCTAAGGCGTAATCACCCGCTTCGATCTGGCGCAGGTAAGCTGACAGCCCGACGACTTGCGTGGATATGGAACGCCGGTATCCTACTAGCGGCAGGGCAAATCCGATACAGGCTAGTCCTGTTAACGCGAATCCGGCTGGCAGCAAACGTGCTAACAGACCGACTCCGATACCGCTTTGCGCTGCGCCTAAGTCTTGCAGCCCATATCTACCCAGCACTTGATGTCCCAAGCTGACGGAGAGGGCATCCGGCGCACTAAGATCCTGCACCACCCGCGCCTCAGCTTGGGGATATTTTTGTGCTACCGTGCCGACAATACCGGCGTAAGTATCCGCAAGTGCGCGATTCACGTAGACCGTCATGACTAGGCCAAGAGCGGCGGTTAGCAGGAGCGCGGCCAGCGATAGGACAGCTATGCGATACAGCAAACGCCGGTCTTCAATATGTGTGAGAAGATCCATGTCAGTCACCTGCCTTATAGCCTAAGCCGCGCACCGTCTTAATTAGTTCCGGGTTCTGCGGGTCATCCTCGAGCTTCTCGCGCAGGCGCTTGATATAGACGGTAAGGGTGTTGTCGTTGACGAAATCCTCGTCCACATCCCAGATATGCGCCAAGATCTGGGCTCGGGTGAGTACGCGGCCTTGATTGGTGAACAGGGTGAGCAGCAGACGATATTCCAGCGCCGTTAGGAGTACCTCACTGCCGTTCTTGTAAACTTTGGCCTGCTGGGCAATTACCGTTACGTCCCCGCAGATAAGTGTGTGATCTGATGCCTCGACCGGTCCGCGCCGCCGCATCACAGCCTTCATGCGTGAGATCAACTCGCGCAAGCGGAAGGGCTTGGTCAGGTAGTCGTCTGCGCCCAGATCGAGGCTAAGGACGATGCTAGCCTCTTCGTCGCGGGCAGAGAGGACGATGATGGGCGTATCCCCGGCAGCACGGATTTCCTTGCATAACTCGTAGCCGCTGCCATCCGGTAGACCGAGGTCGAGCAGTACCAGATCAAAGGAGTCGCGTTTGAGCAGGTCGCGGGCTTCTTCTAGGCGGTAAGCCAAACTGATCTGGAAACCGTCTTGCTTGAGTGAGTATTCCACCCCCATAGCAATGGTGGCATCATCTTCGATTAAAAGGATAGCGGACATAGATCATTCCTCGCATTCGAGATTGGTACGCCGTAATTATAACAAGAGCGTTTTACCGACTCTCAATGATGAGGATATTTTCAACCACAGGTTTGACCCTCAAACTGGTGAACGTTAGAAAATGTTCCAGCTATCGTTCTACTCTCCCTTCGATAACTTTTACGCTTTTCAAGCGTAGTAGACAACTCACACGGGTCGTAGGAGCTATAGGCATATAAGCCACCCGGTTCTGTAGATGGTTGCCGAGGTGTGTTACAACCAGACAAATAAACGAAGCTGAGGAATGCGTATGTTTCCAGAAATTAAATCGACTCTGCAAGAAAAAGCGATGGATATGTACGAAATTTTTCTAAAAATGTATGGTGAACGCTCGCTTAAGCCAACGCGGCGCGATGCGATGACCGAACTGATTATGACGATTCTGTCCCACCGGACAACTGCCGCGAACGAGAAGTTAGCCTTTACACGGATGTGGGATTATTACGGTTCATGGGAAGCGATTCGCGATGGCGACACCGCCAAACTCACCGAATTGATTGCTCCATCCAATTACCCTGAAGTCAAAGCGCCATATATCAAAGCCACGCTCGCGAAGATTATTGAAGAACGGGGTGAAGCCAATATCGACTTCTTGGAAAACCTTCCTGTTGACGAGGGTTTACGGTGGTTACGTTCGCTCACGGGGGTAGGCATTAAAACAGCATCCTTAGTTCTACTTTTTAATTTTAGTAAGGCAATTATGCCTGTTGATACGCATGTTCACCGTGTTAGCCTGCGAACAGGTTTAATTCCACCGCGTACCAGTGCCGATAAGGCTCATATGCTTCTCCTCAAGATTCTTCCGAATGAGCCGCATATTTTGTTTAACTTTCATGTGACGTGCCTTCGACACGGGCAAAGGATTTGTACCTGGAACGCGCCTAAATGTAACCAGTGTCCCATCAATCACTTATGCGACTACTATCATCAGGTCTATAAGTCGTAGTGAGCATTCTGATTAATTAACTGTGAAGTGCTGGCAAGAGCAAGCGTGCACAAACTCTTGATAAACACGACTGAGGCAACACAGCTTGAAAGTAACGCTGTGTTGCCTGCTTAGGATAGATCACCGACTATTGAGGTTGAGGCACCTTTGCAGTGGCAAGTACACCTGTTTTCTGTTGCTCACCCGCTGCGCTGTTCATCCGTTTTCCGCGTAGGCGCAGGCTGTTGCTGACCACGAAGACGCTGCTGAAGGCCATCGCACCAGCGGCGAGCATCGGGACGAGCAGCCCCAACACGGCTACCGGAATGAGGATGATGTTGTAGATGAACGCCCAGAATAGATTCTGGTAGATCGTCCGCATGGTCATTTTGCTTAAGCTGATGGCTCGTGATACGCCTAGCAAATCCCCGCTCATGAGGGTGAGGTCGCTGGCTTCCATCGCAATATCTGTGCCGGTTCCAATGGCGATGCCAACATCGGCTTGAGCGAGGGCAGGGGCATCGTTAATGCCGTCGCCAACCATCGCTACTTTTTTGCCACCCGATTGCAGTTTTTGGATGGCTTCCGCTTTTTGTCCCGGTAGCACATCGGCTAGTACACGCTTAATACCCGCCTGAGCGGCGATGGCTTCAGCCGTGCGCTGATTGTCGCCCGTTATCATGACGACTTCTAACCCCAACGCTTGAAGAGTGGCGACCGCTTCACGGGATTCATCCTTGAGTGTATCGGCGATACCGAGGATTCCTGCGGGTTGGTTATCGACCAAAACCACAACTGCCGTTTGCCCCGTTGCTTGCAGACGAGCAATGGTCTCATCAAAGGCGTTTGTTGGAATGCCCTGTTCGCCGATAAAGCGCGGACTGCCGATCAGAATTTCATGGCCTTCAACGAATGCGCGAATACCACGACCGGATAGCGATTCGAAACTCTGCGGTTGGGCTGGCTTGAGTCCTTCCTGTTCAGCGGCTTTTACGACAGCTTCCGCTAGAGGATGTTCGCTGCCGCGTTCGGCACTGGCGGCGAGTCGCAGCAAATCGGCTTGTGCAAAGCCGTTCAAAGCAATGATTTCGGTCACACTTGGCTGGCCTTTGGTGAGTGTACCCGTTTTATCCAGCGCCACGATTTGGAGGCGGTGAGCGTTTTCAAGCGCCTCACTGTTCTTAAAAAGGATGCCCATTTCAGCACCTTTGCCTGTACCGACCATAATGGCAGTCGGTGTTGCTAAACCCAGCGCACAGGGGCAGGCGATTACCAAAACGGCTACTGCATGTACCATCGCTGTCGTGAATACAGCTTGCCCAATAACCAGCCAACCGACAAACGTGAGTGCGGCTAAGAGGAGGACGATAGGCACGAACACGCTCGATACCTGATCGGCTACCCGTTGGATAGGGGCTTTTGAGCCTTGAGCCTGTTCGACAAGGCGGATGATTTGTGACAGTGCCGTGCGCGAACCGACGGCAGTGGCTTCGACCACCAAGCGGCCTTCTTTGTTGACGGTCGCGCCAATCACTTTGCTGCCAACTTTTTTGTTGACTGGCAGACTTTCACCGGTCAACATGGACTCGTCGACCGATGATCGGCCTTCGATGATGATGCCATCGGTAGGGATGCGTTCGCCGGGGCGGACGATCAGGCGGTCGCCTTCGATAACGGTATCGATCAGGACTTCGACCTCATTGCCATCGCGCAGGAGGGTTGCTGTTTTGGGAGCAAGACCAATCAGCGACTTGATGGCTTCACTGGTGCGGCCTTTGGCACGGGCTTCCAGCAGTTTGCCTAACGTGATGAGCAGTAGGATGACAGCGGCTGTCTCGAAGTAGACGTGTTCGCCGACGACATTCGCTTTGCCAAGTAATATTGCAACTAGGACGACAAGACTATAGATATAAGCGGTGGATGAACCCAACGCGATTAGTGTATCCATGTTGGTGGTGCGATTACGCGCCGCTTTGTACGCTCCAACGATGTATTGGCGACCGAGCAAAAACTGCACCGGTGTCGCCAACAGGCCAAAGACGAACGGCCAACCGGCCCATATAAGCCATGCGACCGCCGGATTAACGACTGGCTGCATGTCCATGCCGGACATGGCGGTGACACTTCCGGCTGCACTTGCCATCACAAGATCACGCACCATGCTGAGGATGAAAAGCGGAATAGTGAACACTGCGCCGACCAGTACCAAGCGGTGTTGACGGTCAATCTCCGCTTGGCGGGCGGCGCGTTCGGCATCTTCTGGTTCTTTAACGTTGGCGAGGTCGAGTACACCGTAACCCGCATTTTCGACGGCCTGAATGAGGTCGGCACGCCGGACAGTGCCGGGGAGGTATGAAACGGTCGCTTTCTCCGTAGCAAGGTTCACGTTCACGCCCAAAACACCGGATTGTCGGTTGATGGCGCGTTCAACGTTACGGACACAGCTCGCGCAGGTCATGCCTGTAATCGGCAAGTCGATGGTTGCCTGCGCCACACCATAGCCTGCTTTGTCGATACGTTCGATCATATCCGTGACTTTGAGCGACGAGGGATCGAATGACACTTGAGCGCGTTCGGTGGCAAAGTTGACATTTGCCGTTTCGACACCGGGTATTTTGGTTAAGGTGCGCTCGACCGTTCGGGCGCAGTTGGCACAGGTCATGCCTGTGATGGGGAGGTCAATTGTTTGTACTGTCATCATCAAATCCTCTAACCGTGGCTATGCGCTGAGGGTGCAGCGCCAGCCTCACCGGAAACTTCTACTACATAGGGGAAGGTGTAAATTTCACCTTGATATTGCACTTGTAACCACATCACCCAAAGCCCTTCCATCGGGAATACAGCTTCAAATTGGAGATGTGGCCCATAATTCATATTCGTGTCCATACCACTCGTCAAGGGTGTAGCAGTCACCGCATGATCCATGCCGCTCATCGCTGCCATATCATGTCCGGCGGGGTGGGTGTGGATATAGGTTTGCGCTGCGGGATCAAGGATGACCAGATGCCCAGCGGCTCCTAAATATTCCTCCAAGTTGGTTACATCTACCCCGGTAGCAGCGTTCGTGACATGGAAATTCAGCGTTGTTTCCGATCCTACGGTGAACTGAGCGGTGGCATCGAGCGTGATTTTTAAGTCACCGACTGATACTTCTGGCGAACTGGAATTCAGGTGTGCATGAGTGGATTGTGCGCCGGAGACAGCCAACTCACTTCGTACGACCTGCTGGGTATCACCGGTCGGGGTGAAATCGGTAAAGACGACGTAGTTGGCTGCGTTTGGCAGCATTACATCGTTTAACTGGAATACACCGTTGCCTTGATACACGGGATGGAGATGTATGAACACGGATAAATCCTCGCTGACAATAATGAGATGCAACAGTTTGGTATGCACTTCATCAAATGCTGTTATTGGCGTACCCGTGTTTGCGTCATCGATTTGAAACGTTAGGGTAAACGGTTTTGTGGCTTCAACAGTTGCCCCATCAGTTGACACTTTGACTGTGTATTTGGGCTTTGCTACGGGTATGGGTGTCGCGTCATGGGCGGAGAGTTTAGCCCCTAGTGCTAATAACATGAACGACATCAAAATAACAAATCGCATGTGATACCTCTTTCTGCGGTGTCATTAGTGGTTGAGTAAGTCAAAAATGCGGCTGAGTTCACGTGTGGTGTTTTCGGGATCATCTGCCATTTCGTGACGGGCGGTGTTCACGAGATAGCATTCCACCAAATGCGTGATTAAGCTGGTCATGCCTTTTTCGACCGTTCGGGCGCGAATGACACGATCTTCGCAACTGCCTTCATCGGCTTCGATCATCTTTTCAAGTGCGTTTAGCTGCCCTTGAATACGACGAATACGGTGCAACGTTTTGGTGTTGTATTCACATTTCAAATCGTGTTCTACAGGTTGAATGGTTTCGTCTGTCATATCATCCTCCTGCTATAATGACATACCCGTGGGGGTATATCTTACCTGCCAATTTTTGAAATGATAGGTCGGACATTTTCCTCAATAATCGGGTAGGATTAAACGCTGGAGCCAACTATCGTGTGAGCCATTATGACTATCTACCGGTTTTACAAACGTTATCAACTTGTCCCTATTCACTTGGGCATTTTGTTGACGTGTTTATTCCTGCCCGTGTGGTACCGGTTTCCGAGGGTGAATACGCTGGGCATGGCTGATTTCAGCACGTTTTACAGCGCAGGCTTTGTAGTTTTTTGGCCGATGTTGTGGACGGTGATTTGGTGGATGGTTAGCGGATTCGCGGGTATTCGGCGGTTGTGGGGTAGCAAGGCAGCGAGAATGTGGGTTGCTATGTGCGTGATATTTGCCGGATGGATATTGCTGTCGTGGGTGTGGAGCTATAAACGGGTTAGTTACCCTTCGGCAACCCTTAGCGCGGCTGTTCCGTTCATCTTGGTTATCTTGTTTGCGCTGGCAACTGCTTGTTCAGAAGTTCCGATTAAGTGGATCGGCATAACGCTGATTGTGGGTTTGGTGTGGAATAGCCTAGTTGCTGCGGGGCAAGTGACATTTCAAGCGCCAATCGGCTTATCCGCTTTGGGGGAGTTTCGGTTCAATCCGGCTGCTTCGGGAACGGTGGTCGTGCAAGCGGGCGATACTCGGTGGCTGCGACCGTATGGACTGCTGCCACATCCAAACATGCTAGCCGGATTTTTCTTGATGGCGCTGAGTGTGGCATTTGTGGGGGTGATGACATCATCACGGCGGTATTGGTGGCTCATTTTGGGTTTACTTGTGTTCGGCTTTTGGACTTTTTTGCTGACGTTTTCACGCAGCGCATGGTTAGGATTCGGTGCCAGTATCAGTGTGATATTGCTGGCAACTTTTCGAGTTTGGCGTATTGAGCGTTCGAGATTGATACGAGGGATATTTAGTATCGGCGTGCTGGCGATTACACTTGGCCTTTTTTGGACGATCTATCAGCCATTTTTAGCGGCAAGGGCGGGTGTTGGGGATGAGTCGGTCGAACAGCGGTCAACCAGCGACCGAGCCGTTTATAACCAAATTGCGATTGAGGCCGTTCGAGAGTCGCCAATATTGGGAACGGGGATCGGAAACTATCCGTGGTATGCGGCCAAATATTTATCCAAGACGGATTTTGACTTGAAAGGGCAGCCTGTTCATAACATCTATCTTGCGGCTTGGTCGGAGTTGGGCGCAATTGGATTAGGATTGTTCGTTAGCATCATTCAGCTAGCGATTCGAGGGGGTATCCAAAACGTCAGACGTAGTGAGGCAAGTACGCAGATGTTTTATTATGCCGCTGGTATTGGCATCATTACGGCGTTTCTGGTCATCGGCTTATTTGACCACTACACATGGACAATCATTCAATTTCAAGCGGCGTTTTGGGGGACAATGGCGGTCATTATCCGACCGCCATTGTCACAAAATGGTTAGCCAGCAGGGAGGGGCGGAGGCGAAACGAGGGGCAAGTTTCCACAAGCACCAGCAGCGGCAGTATTGTCTGCGGCGATCCATACACCTTCACCTAAACGCCACCAAACTGCGCCATCCGAGCCGATAGCACGGGCATCCGGGTTGCCGTAGTAGCCGCCAGTTACACCACGACGAATGGGGTAATTCGTACCGGGGCCGCTGCGTAAATTGACATCAACAGTCCAAGCCGCGACACAGGGCGAGTCTGCGGTAAAGGTTTGGAGGAAGCCTGTGCCGGGGGTAAAGGGGAAGATGACACCACCGAGCGAGAACGGTAGTTCAAATTCGCGGGGTAACAATACCAGCGGTAAGTAGCGGGCGTTGGCGTAGTCGTATTCGACAGGCGGTGTGTAGAGAATGGTGCTGCCTTGAAAGCCATACTCGATACTTTCAGCGGGTTTGAGGCGATAACCATTGTTATATAAAAGTTCACCTTCGAGTAAGCTGAGGATGGTTTTTCCGTCAGCGGTGGTTTGCAGCAAGAGCGTGCCGGAGAGAGTGAGACCGGCACTATTCACTTCGAGATTGGTGGAGACACCAACCGGTGTTTGTAATAACAAGCCACTTTCGGGTGCAGCGGCACAAGGCGCATCATCTAAACCGGTGCGGAGGCCAATGGATTGCAGGGGTGCGAAGACATCGGCAATCTGGCTGTCAGGTTCAAGTACCTGTAGCTGGCTTAATTCGGGGGCGTTACGGATGACATCAATCGAGAGCCATCCATCGGCGATACGAACCCAAGATGTATCTTCAAGGCGACCAATAGCTTGCAAACGATCACCACTATACACACCACGAACAATGGCAGCATCAGCTTTCGGTTCAGCACGGAGGTTAGCGCCAGTCGGTTCAGTAACGGTGATTTCGACTGCTACAAAGTCCGCCGAGGCTTCACTGTTATTTTGAACTGTAGTCTGCCCAAAG
>Ga0102832_1001351_pt1 | contig 19816 bp, 1 predicted proteins | sample EBPBio282013_DNA_FD_88942 | JGI IMG/M metagenome (GOLD analysis project Ga0102832, IMG submission 88942) | Wastewater treatment Type I Accumulibacter community from EBPR Bioreactor in Madison, WI, USA - Reactor 2_5/28/2013_ DNA (Illumina Assembly) | ecosystem: Engineered > Bioreactor > EBPR >...
ACGGCATCTGCCGCAGGTTCTGACCAAGCGCCAGCTTGCGGGACGACGCAGGTAACTTTAGCAGGCAATACGCCGACGGTAGGAACGGGTCTGTGGACTGTGGTGAGTGGTACGGGTGGAACGTTTGGCAATGCCAGCAGTCCGACCTCAAGTTTCACAGGAACAGCGGGCAGTGTGTATGTATTGCGCTGGACGACGACCAACGGTTCATGTACCTCTAGCGATGAAATGACTGTAACCTTCGGTGAAAACCCCACGGCCGCGGCAGCAGGTTCTGACCAAACGCCAGGTTGCGGCACGACGCAGGTAACTTTAGCAGGCAATACGCCAACGGTAGGAACAGGTCTGTGGACTGTGGTGAGTGGCACGGGTGGCACATTTGGTGATGCCAGCAGTCCGACGTCAAGTTTCACAGGAACAGCGGGGAGTGTGTATGTATTACGCTGGACGATTGCCAACGGTTCTTGTACCTCTAGCGATGAAGTGAGTGTGACTTTCGGTCAAAATCCAACTGTGGCCGATGCAGGTGTAAACCAAACGCCAGCTTGCGGGACGACGCAGGTCAATTTATTAGCCAATACGCCAACGGTAGGAACGGGTCTGTGGACTGTGGTGAGTGGTACGGGTGGCACATTTGGCAATGCCAGCAGTCCGACGTCTAGTTTCACAGGAACAGCGGGGAGTGTGTATGAATTACGCTGGACGACAACCAACGGTTCATGTACCTCTAGTGACGAAATGACTGTAACCTTCGGTGAAAACCCCACGGCATCTGCCGCAGGTTCTGACCAAACGCCAGCTTGCGGGACGACGCAGGTCAATTTATTGGCCAATACACCGACAGTAGGAACGGGCCTGTGGACTGTGGTGAGTGGCACGGGTGGCACATTTGGTGATGCCAGCAGTCCGACGTCAAGTTTCACAGGAACAGCGGGGAGTGTGTATGTATTACGTTGGACGACGACCAACGGTTCTTGTACCTCTAGTGACGAAATGACTGTAACCTTCGGTGAAAACCCCACGGCAGCTGCCGCAGGTTCTGACCAAGCGCCCGCTTGCGGGACGACGCAGGTCAATTTATCAGCCAATACACCAACAGTAGGAACGGGTTTATGGACTGTGGTGAGTGGCACGGGTGGAACATTTGGTGCTGCCAGCAGTCCAACGTCAAGTTTCACAGGAACAGCGGGGAGTGTGTATGTATTGCGCTGGACGACGACCAATGGTTCATGTACCTCTAGTGATGAAATGACTGTAACCTTCGGTGAAAACCCCACGGCAGCTGCCGCAGGTTCTGACCAAGCGCCAGCTTGTGGAACGACGCAGGTAACTTTAGCAGGCAATACGCCAACGGTAGGAACGGGTCTGTGGACTGTAGTGAGTGGGACGGGTGGCACATTTGGTGCTGCCAGCAGTCCAACGTCAAGTTTCACAGGAGCAGCGGGCAGTGTGTATGTATTGCGCTGGACGACGACCAACGGTTCATGTACCTCTAGTGACGAAATGAGTGTGACCTTTGGTCAAAACCCAACTGTGGCCAATGCAGGCTCTGACCAAACGCCCGCATGTGGAACGACGCAGGTAACGCTAGCAGCTAATACGCCGACAGTAGGAACGGGTCTGTGGACTGTGGTGAGTGGTACGGGTGGCACGTTTGGTGATGCCAGCAGTCCAACGTCTAGTTTCACAGGCACGGCGGGCAGTGTATATGAATTACGCTGGACGATTACCAACGGTTCTTGTACCTCTAGCGACGAAATGAGTGTGACTTTTGGTCAAAACCCAACTGTGGCCAATGCAGGCTCTGACCAAACGCCCGCATGCGGAACGACGCAGGTAACTTTAGCAGGCAATACACCAACGGTAGGGACAGGTTTGTGGACTGTGGTGAGTGGTACGGGTGGAACGTTTGGCAACGCCAGCAGTCCGACGTCTAGTTTCACAGGGGTTGCGGGGAGTGTGTATGTATTGCGCTGGACAACCACCAACGGTTCTTGTACTTCTAGCGATGAAATGACTGTAACCTTCGGTCAAAACCCCACGGCAGCTGCCGCAGGTTCTGACCAAGCGCCAGCTTGCGGGACGACGCAGGTAACTTTAGCAGGCAATACGCCGACAGTAGGAACAGGTCTGTGGACTGTGGTGAGTGGGACGGGTGGAACATTTGGTGCTGCCAGCAGTCCAACGTCTAGTTTCACAGGAACAGCGGGGAGTGTGTATGTATTACGCTGGACGACGACCAACGGTTCTTGTACTTCTAGTGATGAAATGACTGTAACCTTCGGTCAAAACCCCACGGCAGCTGCTGCAGGTTTAGACCAAACGCCAGCATGCGGGACGACTCAAGTCAATTTATTGGCCAATACGCCGACAGTAGGAACGGGTTTGTGGACTGTGGTGAGTGGCACGGGTGGAACATTTGGTGCTGCCAGCAGTCCAACGTCAAGTTTCACAGGAACAGCGGCGAGTGTGTATGTATTACGTTGGACGACGACCAACGGTTCTTGTACTTCTAGCGATGAAATGACTTTAACCTTCGGTCAAAACCCCACGGCAGCTGCTGCAGGTTCTGACCAAGCGCCAGGTTGCGGGACGACGCAGGTAACTTTAGCAGGCAATATACCAACTGTAGGAACAGGCCTGTGGACTGTGGTGAGTGGCACGGGTGGAACGTTTGGCAACGCCAGCAGTCCGACGTCTAGTTTCACAGGGGTTGCGGGGAGTGTGTATGTATTGCGCTGGACAACCACCAACGGTTCTTGTACTTCTAGCGATGAAATGACTTTAACCTTCGGTCAAAACCCAACGACAGCTGCCGCAGGTTCTGACCAAGCGCCAGCTTGCGGGACGACGCAGGTAACGCTAGCAGGCAATACGCCGACAGTAGGAACAGGCCTGTGGACTGTAGTGAGTGGCACGGGTGGCACATTTGGTGCTGCCAGCGGTCCAACGTCAAGTTTCACAGGGGTAGCAGGGAGTGTGTATGTATTGCGCTGGACGACGACCAACGGTTCTTGTACTTCTAGTGACGAAATGACTGTAACCTTCGGTGAAAACCCCACGGCAGCTGCTGCAGGTTTAGACCAAACGCCCGCATGTGGAACGACGCAGGTCAATTTATTGGCCAATACACCGACAGTAGGAACGGGTCTGTGGACTGTGGTGAGTGGCACGGGTGGCACATTTGGTGATGCCAGCAGTCCAACGTCTAGTTTCACAGGAACAGCGGGGAGTGTATATGTATTACGCTGGACGACGACCAACGGTTCTTGTACCTCTAGCGACGAAATGACTGTAACATTCGGCCAAAACCCAACTCCCCCAACGGTGGGTACGATTACACAACCAACTTGCGCGTTGGCAACGGGTGGTGTGGTATTAAATGGTTTGCCGTCGAGTGGGACTTGGACGCTTAACCCTGGCAACATTACAGGTAGCGGTACGAGTACGACGGTGTCGGGTTTGACGGCGAGCACGACGTATAATTTTACGGTTACGAATGCAGCAGGCTGTACTTCTGGGGTGAGTGGTAATGTGGTGATTGATTCTCAACCTGGTAACTCAAGCATCACAACGGGAGCAAGCTCGCCTATTTGTGCGGGAGCGACTTCCTTTACGATACCTTACACTGCTACGACGGGCAACCCAACAAGCTATTCGATTACGGGAACAGGCATCACTTCAGTAACCAACGGCTCGCTACCTTCAACGCCGATTGTGGTTAATTTGAGTGGGCCAGCGACGGGTAGTTCAATTACTTATACCCTGACAGTGAGCAATGCTGGCGGCTGTGTTTCGGCGAATGTGATAGGAAGTGTTGCTATTCAAGGCAAACCTACCATTACCCTTAATACGCTCCAACAAACGCTCAACGAAGGCAACAACCCTGTTCTCTGCGATACGGATGCTAATCCTGTGAATAGTTTACAGTTTAATGTTTCGGGTTTGTGTGTGGTGGGTTCGCCTGTTTGGCGGATGCAAGTGGGTAGCGGCGCATGGAGTACTTGGTCGGCCACTGCCCCCGTTTCCCAGTCCTCCAATAACCAACCCCACCGTTACCAAGCGGCTTGTGATGGGAATTGTGCTTCGACTTACTCGGGTGTGATTGAGTTGACGATAAATAACCGCGCCACTGTTCCCCAAAACGTGTCGCTGTTAGTCGATGGCGTGACGGTAGCTGTGGGCGAGACGAAGGAAGTGTGTAGTTTGGTGACGATTCCGCTGATGTTTAATGCCAATTGTGCTGCTGGTGAAGTGACGCTTTATTCGGTCGATGGGGGTGAATATAGTGCAAGCGTACCTACTGGTTTGGTGGATAATCAATTTCATAATTACCGCGTTCGTTGCCGTAAATCAGACGGAACGGCTTCTTGCGTAGAGTCTGAATCGGGCGTCATGCGGTTGAAATTGGTAACTATTCCATCGGCACCGACGGTATCATTGTCATCAACAACCAGTTGTGATGCGACGGCTAGTTTCAGTGGACAATCAACTTGCGGAAGTTTGCGGACGGTTTGGTACAATGCAACAACCAACGTTGCTTTGCCCAATTTGCCATCGACCGTTCCAAGCCAAACGACGTCGTATTATGCTCGTTGTCAAACGGAAAACGGCTGTGTGAGTGAAAAGAGTAACGTAGTAACATTTACGCTGACACCTACCCAAGTAGCACCCGTGATTACGGCTTCGCAGGAAATTGTATGTACAGGAACGACAGTAACGGTTTCGGCCAACTGTCCTGCGGGAAGTCAAACGTTCTGGAATACAGGCGTAACGACACCAAGCTTTCAGGTAGCGTTTAACAACGTCACTAAGCAGACTTATTGGGCGAAGTGTCTATTTGAAGGTGGTTGCCAGAGCTCAGAAAGTATTCGTAAAGATATTTACTGGAATGCTTTTGTGGTGACGTTGATTAACGTAGGCGAATCCAAATCGTCGGTGAAGTCAGCGAATGACAAATCATTGTGGAGTAGCCAATTCATCACGCGAGACGGCGGCCCTGAGTTGGAACAAAGTACGCAAGTGAACCCGACGCTATATTTTGTAGAAAACGCCAACAAAATGGCACCACGTTACTGGACAATCAATGTAGAAGCTTGTGGCCTGAGCACTGACGGTTCATTAACCTTTGACATGTTGGCAACGCCAGAAATGGGCGTCATCCGTTCGTTTAACACCCACGAAAACAACGCACCGTATTTCATGTATGCCAACCGCGAAGGCTGGACGGAGCTTTATGCGCAAAACCATCCCGCCTACGGTTTCTACCAAGACAACGGTGCGGGCGGTAACGTATATGACGCAGGTTTGCCCAAAGGTTTGTACAAACTAGGCATTCGTTATTGGGATATGAAAGGTTGGGGCAGTATCTATCCTTCAACGCGCCAACCACAAGGCAACGTGCTGGCTTACCAAGAATACTGGTTCCGTATCCAGTCGAAAGATGGCGTGGGCGTAGGCGCAGCGCGGGAAGCGGCAACTACTTTGTCATCCCGACGGTTCGCCGATGCGAGGGATCTAAAATCCACTGATAACGTTTTTGCGCAAGTCATGCCAAACCCTGTATTGAGTGTTCTCCGCCTTCAAGTGCAAGACAGTAAAGGGCAAGTAGTTCAAACTACCTTAACCGATGCTTCGGGACGGGAAGTTTTGCGCCGCCAATTTGTACCTGAGACCAATACACACCAAGAGGAGTTTGGAGTGAGCGAGTTACCGACGGGAATGTACTTCTTGAAGGTATCGACCTCCGAAAAACAAACTACTTTGAAAGTGGTGAAGGTGGGGCAGTAAGCCAAATTTAGCGGGGCTTAATGAAGGGTTGCTTGAGTGTAAGATACATTCAAGCAACCCTTTGTCGTAAATAAATAAAAAAAATATACCTTTTTAGAAGAATAAAAATAAAAGTATGCAAAAACAATCCTAGGTTAAAAATAAATTTTGTCGTTACTTGTAGCTCTATTTTACTAGAATGCGCTATTTGCCCTATTTTGACTGTTTATGAACTTTAAGCTGATTGTTGCCTGCTTTGTATTTATAGGTTATCAACAATTGTTTGCGCAAAAGGCAATTACAATTAGCGACAGTGTATCTTCAGTGCCCCTGAGTCAATTTGCGGAGGTGTTTCGTGATCCTACCCAGAAAATGGGTTTTGCGGAAGTACAAAAGCAAAAATTTATGCCTGTTAGCGCGCCCGCGTTTCAGTATGCCTTTTCTAAAGATGTGTTTTGGTTTAAGGTTCAGGTGGATAATCAGAGCCGTTTGGACCAAAATAATTGGTATATGGTATGGAGCGACGGGCTCAAAGACCACGTGGATTTGTACGTGCAACAACCCGACGGAACGGTGCAAATTCAATACGGTGGGATGTTGACGCCCCACGCCCAGAAAAAATACCAAGGGCAATTGCCCGTTTTTCGATTAGGGGTATTGCCTAAGAATCAGGTCAGTACGTATTATGTTCGCTTGCAAGCCGATGAAAGTATCGTGGGGCAACTCACGCTAATGACCCATCAAGTATATATCGATCAGGTGTCAACAAGCCTGGCCCCGATTTGGATGGAGATTGGAATCCAGCTGCTAAGGGTGCTTTACAACATCATTTTGGCCTTGTACATCCGCAATACTTCATTTCGTTGGTATGCCTTTCATACAGTGGTTGTAACGTTGTCAGTTTTGGGGTCTATGGGCTTGATTGGGGCCTATTTTAGCGATATTCCGTGGTTGGCTAAGGTACTCAATTCGGGTTTTTATCAGCTTATGCCCGCTACTTACACGCTCTTTATGTATTCTTTGCTGCAAGTGCCTCGGCATTTTCCCAAGCTTCGGTGGGTGTTTTTGAGCGTTGTCGTGCTGAGTGTTGGACAGATTTTGGCCGTTTTTTGGTGGCCACGTACTCATTTGCTCGAATTTAATAATTACCTCTTTCTTTTTACGGAAGCACTCCTGATTTCAACGACTTTGTATGCAATCATCAAGCAAATTAAATTTAATCGTTATTTGCTGATTCCATGCTTTATTACGTTGGTTCCTTTTCTATTTCTAAACCTTCAAGCCTTGGGAGTTATCAATTTTTCGTGGACGTACCCACTCATTTATTTTACCAATTTTATCGAAATCGTCGCTTTGTCTTTGGTATTGGGGAAAATTATTGATGTTACTGAAAAAGACAAGATTCGGACAGAAAAGGCGCTATTAACCGAGAAACTTGAGGCCGAAAAATTGCAGGAGTTGGATACGCTCAAAACGCGGTTTTTTACCAATATTTCGCACGAGTTTCGGACGCCACTTACTTTGCTGGTGGGGCCTTTGGCAGATTTACGAAAAAAGTTTCCCAACGAAGACCTTGTGCAGGTGATGCAACGCAACGTCAATCGACTACAGGCGCTGATTAATCAGTTGCTAGACTTGTCGAAGTTTGACGCAGGTGAGCTAAAAGTAGAAGCTAAAAAAGGGGATATTTCTCAATTCTTTTCGTATATATTTGGTTCGTTTGAAACGTTGGCACAAAATAAGAACCTGCACTTCAACGTCCACCAAAGTCACCGAAGTTTAGACGCACAATTTGATGCTGACAAACTGGAGAAAATTACGACCAATTTACTGTCCAACGCTTTTAAGTTTACACCCTCCAACGGAAGAATTGAAGTAGAAGTAGAATATATCCCCAAAGAAACTACGATAGACGTGGTATTGACGGTAGCCGACAACGGAATTGGGATTGACGCCCAGCGACTTCCGCGCATTTTTGATCGCTTTTATCAGGTGGACGATACTTCGCATCGAAACTATGAAGGCACGGGAATCGGGTTGGCTTTGGTGAAAGAACTCGTGGAAATTCTCAAAGGACGTATTTCAGTAAAAAGTGAGGTAAATAAAGGAACAACCTTTCGCGTAGCGTTTACTTTGACGGCTTCGCCTGCCGATATGACTGCCGCAGACGCAACCTTTGAAACCACCCATACCGATACATCCATCTCGTTGTTGTTGACCGAAGCGACACAAGAACAAAACCTTGTTCCCACCGACGACCAGCCCGTGTTGCTCATCGTGGAAGACAACCCAGATTTGCGGCTCTACCTCCGAAAAATTTTTGAGACGCAATACCAAATCATAGAAGCCAACGACGGGCAGCAAGGACTAGAAATCGCCCTACAGAACGTGCCTGATATGGTCATAACGGATTTGATGATGCCGCGCCTCGATGGGTTTGGGCTGTGTGAGCGCCTAAAAACCGACGAACGGACGAGCCATATTCCTGTGGTGTTGTTGACGGCCAAAGCCACCCTAACCGACCGTCTGGAGGGGCTAGGTTTGGGAGCAGATGAGTACCTTCAGAAGCCCTTTAATAAAGACGAATTGGTGATTCGGGTCAAAAATTTGCTTCAGCAGCGTAGTTTGCTCAGGGAGAAATTTAGCTTGCGCGCGACAACTTTACCGAGCGAATCTGCGGTAGGGAATGAGGTATCGCAGCAGCTGGACAATCAGTTTATTCAGCGCATTCGGGCGGTGATTGATGCCCATTTGAGTGAAAGTAACTTTGACGTGGATGGATTATGTAAAGAATTGGGCATAAGCCGTACCAATTTACACCGCAAATTAAAAGCCCTGACGGGTACCTCCGCGACCGAGTTTATTCGTAAAATACGCCTGCAACGGGCAGCCCAATTGGTGCAGCAAAATACCCTCACAGTCTCAGAGATTGCGTATCAAGTGGGGTTTGAAAGTTTGTCTTATTTCTCCAAATCGTTCCAAGAAGAGTTTGGAATGTCTCCTTCGGAATATGGCCGCCCTACCGAATAATTGCCAAAAATAGCTCAAAATCGCTTGTTGTAACCATCTGATAATCAGCGAGTGGAACATTAGAGCAAAAGATTGGAACATTAGAGCAAAAGATTGAGAAGGCGGATTTGACGTGATTTTGTGGACGCAATGTATGTTTGTGACAGTTGGAAACCCTACTTCCAAACATGCACAACCTTTACAAAATCAACCATGAAAAAATTCTTCTATCTCTTCGTGCTTCTGTTTCTGAGCCAACAAATTTTGGCGCAGAACCCCTTCATCACCCGTTGGGATTTGTCAAAGTCAGGCTCGGGAACAAATAACCAACTCACCGTAGGAACTACTACTTCGGGTACGGTGAGCTATACGTGGACGACCGTTCCTGCGGGTACAAGCGGTATGGGAACGTTTAGTGGAACAAGTCTAACCATTACAGGTTTACCCGCAAACGCCATCATTGATTTAAGCATCGACCCTACCAATTTTCAACGAATTGTTGTTAATAACGGCGTTGACCGACAGCGTTTGATGGAAATTAGACAATGGGGAGAGGTAGCTTGGACAGGTATGCAATATGCTTTTACTGGTTGTTCCAACATGACCCTAACGGCCACTGATGTGCCGAATCTGACGGGCGTAACTGATATGATTCATATGTTTCGGGGTTGTAGTTCCTTTAACCAAGCCCTGCCTGAAGGCTTTAACACGTCGTCAGTGACTAATATGAGTAATATGTTCTCTGGTTGTACCTCTTTTAATCAAGCTTTGCCTGAAAGCTTCAATACGTCTTTGGTGAAGGATATGGGCTCTATGTTCTCTGGTTGTACCTCTTTCAACCAAGCTTTGCCTGCAAGTTTTAACACGTCATCTGTGAAGGAAATGCGTTATATGTTTTATGGTTGTACTTCTTTTGATAAAGCCTTGCCAGAAAGTTTCAATACGTCGTCAGTGACTAATATGAGTAATATGTTCTCTGGTTGTACCGCTTTTAACCAATCTTTACCAGAAAGCTTCAATACGTCGTCGGTGATTGATATGGGTTATATGTTTTATGGTTGTACCTCTTTTGATAAAACCTTGCCTACGAGTTTTAATACGTCTTTGGTGAAGGATATGGGGGCTATGTTTTCTGGTTGTACCTCTTTTAATAAAGCTTTGCCTGAAAGTTTTAACACTTCGTCGGTGGAGGAAATGCGTTATATGTTTTTTGATTGTACTTCTTTTGATAAAGCCTTGCCAGAAAGTTTCAATACTTCGTCAGTGACTAATATGAGTTATATGTTTTTTGGTTGTACTTCTTTTGACAAAGCCTTGCCTACGAGTTTTAATACGTCACTGGTGAAGGATATGGGGTCTATGTTTTTTGGTTGTACCTCTTTTAATAAAGCTTTGCCTGAAAGTTTTAACACTTCATCAGCGGATGAAATGCGGTCTATGTTCTTTGGTTGTACTGCTTTTGATAAAGCCTTGCCTGTGAATTTCAATACCTCATTAGTGAAAAATATGAGTGGTATGTTTCAGAATTGTACCTCTTTTAATAGAGCTTTACCCGAAAGTTTCAATGTCTCGTCGGTAACTGATATGAGGGGAATGTTTCGTGGAGCTTCGTCTTTCAATCAAAGTTTAGCCGCGTGGGGTAATCAGTTCAATGCCAACGTCGCTTTAAATAATATGTTGGATAATTGTGGCATGGATATGGCCAACTACGATGCCACGCTTATAGGTTTCAACGCGGGTGCGGTAACGGGTAGAAATATGGGGGCAGCTGGCTTAAAATACTGTACTTCGGCGGCTGATAGGGCTAGTTTAACCTCAACAAAAAACTGGATTATCACAGGTGATGCAAGTGCAGCTCCTACGCCGCCAACGGTTGGGACGATTACGCAGCCAACTTGCACAACATCGACAGGCTCGGTGGTGTTGAGCGGTTTACCTGTCAGTGGGACATGGACGTTGACGCGTAACCCTGGGTCGGTCACGAGCACGGGTAATGGCACATCGACGACGGTAACGGGCTTAAGTGAAGGTACTTATACATTTACAGTGACTAATTCGTCAGGCTGTACTTCTTTGGCTTCCGCAAATGTGGTCATAAATGCTGCCCCGTTACCTCCAGACGCTACCTTAACCACCGCCGAAAACTCTGGTACTGTTATCAATGATGGGACTATTTGTGCAGGGGCGTCAGTTACTTTGGGTGTGCCTGACGGAGGGACTGGTACGACCTACAGTTGGAGCAATGGAGAAACGACAAACAGTTTTACTGTCAGTCCAAGCGCAACGACCACTTATACCGTCACTGTGACTAGGGCTGGGTGTAGTGTGACAGAAAACCGAACAATCACGGTTAACGAACTCCCCAGTGTTAGCATTCAAATAACCGAAAATTCAGGGGTAGCGGACAATGATGGTATCGTTTGTGAAAACGACCCTGTTACGTTAAGGGCTAGTGATGGTGGGATTTTATATCAGTGGAATGATGCTTCAATGTCCCAAAGTATTACGGTGAGTCCGAGTACGACAAGGACTTATTCGGTAAATTACCAAGATTCTAGATGGTGTGTTGCAACAGCCAGTGTCGAGATTAATGTGGTAGCACCTACGACTTATTATGCCGACTTGGACAACGATGGCTATTCGAGTGGTACGACTTTGACGCAGTGTCAGCGCCCAGCAGGATATAAACTAGCGACTGAATTATTAGCCACCAGCGGCGACTGCAACGACAACAACGCTGATATTAAGCCAGGCGCTACCGAAATCTGCGATGGCATCGACAACAACTGTGATGGTATCATCGACGGTGGCACCGTTTGTCCCGCCGACTATACCATCAGCACCGCAGGCGGTGTCCTTACCATTACCGATGTGTCGGGTAATGGCGAAACGCTGAACATTTCAGAAATTGGGGCTAATATTCGCTTCGCCACAGTACCTGCTACCCGAACTTACTCTCTCAATGGCGGCCCAACAACGGCTTTCAGCACGCCTGCCGACGTAGTACTTTCAGAGGTTTCTAGCATTGTAATCAGTACCGAAGTAGGGAATGATATTATCAATATAGGGGAATTCAACGCTACTAATCTTCTCCCCAGTTTGACCATCAATGGCGGGGCAGGAGATGACCAAGTGAACTTTAATGGTGACATTACTTTTGCTGCTGATGCCAACCTAGACGTGGATTTACAAAACGATACTGCTACCCCTGGCACTGACGCGGTGGCGTTCAGCTCGGGGGCTAATCTGATTTTGTCGGGTACAGGTACGGCTACGCTGAAAGTAAGCAAAAGTGTAGGTTTTGGCAACAGCTCTTCACTTGAAACCAGTAACGGTAACCTGATTGTAGAGGCCAACCAGCAAGCCACGGCTAGTACTAGTACTGGTGGTATTTTTTATGGTGTATTGGTCGATGGGGCAACACTGCGAGTCAATGGCACTGGTGTACTCAGTATCAAGGGCAAAAGGGAGAACCACCCGTTATTAACCGTATATGGCGTATATGTCAGAAACGGAGGATTGATCAGTGGCGGTACCAGTGGTACAGCTACCATCGAAGGTACGGTAGGCTTTACATTAGTCGGTGGCAGTAGTGGTGTATATGTCGCGGGGACAAATGCGCGTATTAATTCTCTGGGAAGCCATGTTGTTGTCATCGGTACAAATAATAATACTGGTACGGGTGCTCTAAGTCTAGGGGTAACAGTAGGTCCAGGTGGTGTAATCACTGCGGGCGGCAGCGGGAATGTAAGCGTGACGGGTACAGGTGGTGGTGTTAGCAATGGTAATGCAGGTGTCTATGTGTCTGGTAGTATAAGTACGATGATTACCTCCTCGGGAGGAAATGTGAGCGTAACTGGAACAGGGGGTGGTACTGGTAACAGCACAGGTAATTATGGAGTTTGGCAGGAGCTCGGCAGTACGATTACGGCAGGCGGCAGTGGTTCGGTAACGGTACAAGGTACGGGAGGAGCAACTACTGGAAATAGAAACCATGGGGTTTTTCTTGATGGTACCAGTGCGCAAATCACTTCTGGCAGTGGTAATGTCAGTGTAACTGGTCAAGGGGGGGGGGCAGGTAGTTCTGCCTCTAATTTTGGGGTTTTCATAAGTTCTGCTAAAATCACGTCTGGTGGCACAGGAACCCTAACTGTAAATGGCACGGGAGGAAATACAACGGGAGGTGATAACTATGGTTTGCGGGTAACGAGCAGCGGTCAAATCGCTTCCTCTGGTGGGGCGGTCAGTGTAACTGGGACTGGTGGAGGTACCTCAGAAGGCGGCGCGAATTTTGGTATTTATATGAATGATACTGGTATAATTTCTGCTGGCGGTACAGGTAGTGTAACGGTAAACGGTATTGGGGCAAATACAAGTGGTATTGGTAATTTTGGGATATATCTTACTGGAGGAAGCATAATCAGTAACAATGGTAATATTGACATTACGGCACAAGGTCGAGGCACAGGCACATCATCTAACAATAGGGGAATCAGTATCCATGGTGGTGCTCAGGTATTGGCAGGCGGTAGCGGTCATGTAATGATACAAGCCAATGGGAGTACAGACGCGACAAGTGGAGCTAACCACGGTCTTTATATAGAAGCTGCGGGTAGTTTAATAAGTTCTACTGGTGGCAATGTAACGATAAACGCAGTAGGAGGAGGGACGGCGGCGAGTAACGCTAATGTTGGTGCCTATATTAAATTCGGTTCTAAGATTAGTGCAGGCGGTGGTGGTACGGTATCTATTACTGGCCAAGGTGGAGCAGGTATTGGTAGTAGTAATAACGGCGTATTCATTCATGATTCTGGTAGTCAAATCACATCAAGTGGAGGTAACATCATCATTACGGGTATTGAAGGAAGCGGCTCTAGCGGTATCAGACATGAGCATCTTGAAGCCGCCATCACGACGGCCACCAGTGGAGGCAACATTACATTAATTGCTAACAGTATGAATTTGGTAGGTACGGTCAGTACCCAAGTACCAGGGGGTAGTACCACCTTGCGGCCATACACCAATAATGTCGCTATCAATTTAGGTTCGACGACCAATACGACAGGTGGCCCCCTGAGGCTCAGTGATACTGAACTCGACCAAATTACGACGGGTACGCTTGTTATTGGTCATGCCAATAGTGGAAATGTTGATGTTTCATCTGCGATTACCCGCCCTGCCAGTACCAACGTACAACTCATTAGCAGCGGGGACGTGCTTATCAGCAATGGCGGTTTCGATACGGGTGGTGGTACGATGTTACTCGATCCAGGTACTTCGCCAGCGGCAGTGAAGCCTACCTTCAACGGTACAGATGTAACGGCTAGCAGCTTGTCGTTTGCGAGTGATTTAAGCATCGCCATCAATGGAACTACCTTTGGTGACGGGACAGGCAGTACTTATACTCAGCTTAAAGTCACAGGAGAAGTTGACCTTAGAGGCGTAAATTTGCTTTTGACGGGTTCTTACGTACCAGTAAGCGGCAATACTTTCACCATTGTGGACAATGACGGTAGTGACGCCATTGTAGGAACATTTACGGACTTATTGGAAGGAGCAACGATTCCTAATTTCAGAGGGAGTGGATTGACGGCGACCATTAGTTACATGGGAGGTTCGGACAATAATGATGTGGTGATAACGGTTAATGAGCCAATTGTTGTTTCTATCAACAATCCAACAGTCATGGAAAGCAGTACGGGAACGGTGACCATGAGCTTCAATGTAACGATGAATACAGCCTCGGATGCGGAGGTTTCCCTCAGTTATGCTACGGTTGATAATACAGCGACTATCGCCGACGGCGATTATCAGTCTAATTCAGGGACACTTACTTTTACGGCGGGTCAAACGAGCAAACAAGTCGATGTGACCATCAACGGTGATTGTAAGACGGAATCCGCAGAAACGCTGCTGCTTCGCCTGAGTAATTTAATCACCAACGGCCGCAATGTTCGTTTTAGCAATAGTGGCACGAGCCTTGATGGCACGGGCACAATTCAAAACGTGGCGAATCCCATCACATTGACTGCTCCCACGGTCACGCAGCCTAGTTGTAGTACGGCAGGGACGATTGTGGTCAATGCGACTGCAAGTAGTTCGCTGGAATACAGCATTAACAACGGCGGCACTTGGCAAAGTAGTGCAACCTTCAACAACCTATCGGCGGCTAATTATCAACTCAAAGCGCGTCTTCAAGCTTCTTCGAGTTGTGAAGCCACATACGGGAGCAATCCAGTGGTTCTGACTTCACCTTTTACCGCTACAACCACGACCGATACATGGACGGGTTGCGTTTCAACTGATTGGGCAACGGCGGGCAACTGGCAAGATGGCACAGTGCCCACGGTGAATGACGACGTGGTGATTCCGAACACCACCAACAAACCCGTGATTATGGCAGGCACAGCGGCGGTTGCCAAGTCGGTGGAGGTGTTGTCTAGTGCAAGACTGACGCTGAACGCGTCGGGGAATTTGACCATCAATGGCTCAAAAACTGAATCAGGTCCCCTTACTTCAGCGTTGATTATTCGGGGTGGTACGGTGGTTAACAACGGTTTGCTCGTGCTTGGTAATTCTTCCAGTGTTGGCAGTGTAGGAGTAAGCAACTACGGAACATTTACCAACGCAGGTGAACTTCACATCGACCGTTTCACCGCCGTTGGGATTAACAACGTAGTCGTGAATACTTTTACCAATTCGGGCAAAATCATCATCGGTGCCAACGCAACGGGTGGGGTGACTGGCTTGGTGAGTGCAGGTACGTTTACCAACCTTGCGGGTGGAGAAATCAACATTAGCCAAACTAGCCAAACGGCGTTGAATAGCGCTGGCGATTTTACCAATAGTGGCAAAATTATTCTGAGTGATGTAGGTAACAGAGGGCTTGATTTCACTCCGTCGATTGCTGCTACTTTTTCAAACAATGGGAGTGGGGAAATTATCATCAATGGTGTTGTTCAATACGCAATCAATGTCAGTGGTGGTACTTTTACTAACACCGCTAAAATTACGATAGGGGGCACAGGCAGTGCAGGTTCTACGGGGATTCTGAACTCGGGTACTTTCAACAACAATCAGGGGGGCGAACTAAGTATTGACCGAACAAGTTTCAACGGTATTTTCAACTATGCTACTTTTGACAATGCGGGTAAAGTAAGTATTGGAACCAACACAGGCGGAACACTTGTGGGCATAAGGAGTCAAGGGACGTTTACGAATCGGGCTTGTGCTACGCTCATTATGACCTCACCGATTAATAACACGGAGACTAATTCTTTTACTAATTCGGGCTATTTTAGGGTAACTACCGCAAGTGCGCATACAAATTCTACTTCGGGTTTAGTAAATAATGGTGTCATCGAATACCCCATCGGGAATGCCATACCCAACGTAGTCAACAACGGCATCATCGCTGTTCCCATCTCAGGCTGTAGTCCAGCTTTACAAATAGGTGCTAGTAATACGTTGGCCATTGGGACTACGTGGTACCAAGAGGCAGCCTTAACGACCTCGGCAGGGACGTATCAATTGGCGTCAAACAGCTTCAGCAGCACGCGTAGTTTTCCAGGAACATACGACAATTATTTTTCAGTAAGCGACGCCACCAACAGTTGTTCTTACGTAGCCTCTGTTAGTCAGACGCTGGGGGCACTGCCGACGATTTCTCCTGGTACGATTACCCATCCAAGTACTTGTAGTGGTAGCAATGGTAGTATTGCCTTTTCTACTAACCTAGCCAATGGTACTTATACGTTGAATTACAAAAAGGATGGTAGTGATTTGAGCAAATCGGTTCAAGTTATAGCCGAAGCATTTACCTTGAACGACTTGGCCCAAGGGACATATTCAGCCTTTTCAATTACGGTAAATGGTTGTATTGGTAGTAATTCTACGCCCCAAACATTAACGGATCCTGCGGCACCACCAGCTCCTATCATCAGTTCATCTTCGAATCCTACCTGCACGGTAGAGACAGGTTCGGTGACTTTGACTGGCTTGCCACCGAGTGGTACATGGCTATTAACTCGAATTAGCGGTGGAGTACAAGTGTCCAGTTCGGGCAATGGGCCAACGACGACAGTTTCAGGTTTGACCTCAAGCACATATACATTCACTGTTACGAATGCTGAAGGTTGCACCTCAGGGAGCTCCAATAGTGTATCAATTGGAGTTCCATTTCCTGTACCGACCGCACCAGTAGTAGGCACGATAACGCAACCGACCTGTGCTTTGGCGACGGGGAGTGTGGTGTTAAGCGGTTTGCCATCAGGCAATTGGACGCTGTCTCGTAATCTTGGCGGAACAATAACAACAAGTACTGGTAACAGCCCAACGACGACGGTTTCGGGCTTGTCTTCGGGGGTTTATACTTTTACGGTGACAAATTTGGCGGGTTGTACTTCTGGGGTGAGTGGTAATGTGGAGATTGAAGCCGCTCCAAATACACCAGCTCCACCGACGGTCGGTACCATTACCCAACCGACCTGTGCTTTGGCGACGGGGAGTGTGGTGTTAAACGGTTTGCCATCAGGCAATTGGACGTTATCTCGTAATCTTGGCGGAACAATAACAACAAGTACTGGTGACAGCCCAACGACGACGGTATCGGGCTTGACGGCAGGGACATATACTTTCACGGTGACGAATGCGGAGGGTTGTACTTCTGGGGTGAGTGGTAATGTGGAGATTGAATCCGCTCCAATTACGCCAACTCCACCGACGGTAGGTACCATCACCCAACCGACATGTGCTTTGGGTACGGGTAGCGTGGTATTAAGCGGTTTACCATCAGGCAATTGGACGTTGTTTCGTAATCTTGACGGAACAATAACAACAAGTAGTGGCAACAGCCCAACGACGACGGTGTCAGGTTTGTCTGCGGGAGTTTATACTTTCACGGTGACAAATGCGGCGGGTTGTAGTTCTGGGGTGAGTAGTAATGTGGAGATTGAATCCGCACCTAGTACACCAACACCACCGACGGTCGGCACCATCACCCAACCGACATGTGTTTTGGCGACGGGGAGCGTGGTATTAAGCGGTTTGCCATCAGGCAATTGGACGTTGTCTCGTAATCTTGACGGAACCATAACAACAAGTACTGGCAACAGCCCAACGACGACGGTATCGGGCTTGTCTGCGGGGGTTTATACTTTTACAGTGACAAATGCGGCGGGTTGTAGTTCTGGGGTGAGTAGTAATGTGGAGATTGAATCCGCACCTAGTACACCAACACCACCGACGGTCGGCACCATCACCCAACCGACATGTGTTTTGGCGACGGGGAGCGTGGTATTAAGCGGTTTGCCATCAGGCAATTGGACGTTGTCTCGTAATCTTGACGGAACCATAACAACAAGTACTGGCAACAGCCCAACGACGACGGTATCGGGCTTGTCTGCGGGGGTTTATACTTTTACGGTGATAAATTCGGCGGGTTGTACTTCTGGAGTGAGTGGTAATGTGGAGATTGAAGCCGCTCCAGCTACGCCAACTCCACCGACGGTAGGCACCATCACCCAACCGACTTGTACTTTGGCGACGGGGAGTGTGGTGTTAAGCGGTTTGCCATCAGGCAATTGGACGCTGACTCGCGACTTTGGCGGAACAATAACAACAAGTACTGGCAACAGTCCAACGACGACGGTTTCGGGCTTGCCTGCGGGGGTTTATACTTTTACGGTGACAAATTTGGCGGGTTGTACTTCTGTGGTGAGTGGTAATGTGGAGATTGAAGCCGCTCCAGCTACACCAACTCCGCCGACGGTAGGCACCATCACCCAACCGACTTGTGCTTTGGGTACGGGTAGTGTGGTATTAAGCGGTTTACCATCAGGCAATTGGACGTTGTCTCGCGACTTTGGCGGAACAATAACAACAAGTACTGGCAACAGTCCAACGACGACGGTTTCGGGCTTGCCTGCGGGGGTTTATACTTTTACGGTGACAAATTTGGCGGGTTGTACTTCTGTGGTGAGTGGTAATGTGGAGATTGAAGCCGCTCCAGCTACACCAACTCCGCCGACGGTAGGCACCATCACCCAACCGACTTGTGCTTTGGGTACGGGGAGTGTGGTATTAAGCGGTTTACCATCTGGTAGTTGGACGTTGTCTCGCGACTTTGGCGGAACAATAACAACAATTACTGGCAACAGCCCAACGACGACGGTTTCGGGTTTGGCTTCGGGGACATATACTTTCACGGTGACAAATGCGGATGGTTGTACTTCTGGAGTGAGTGGTAATGTGGAGATTGAATCAGCTCCAAATACACCAGCTCCGCCGACGGTAGGCATCATCACCCAACCGACCTGTGCTTTGGCGACGGGGAGTGTGGCGTTAAGCGGTTTACCATCAGGCAATTGGACGCTGACTCGCGACTTTGGCGGAACAATAACAACAAGTACTGGCAACAGCCCAACGACGACGGTTTCGGGCTTGCCTGCGGGGGTTTATACTTTTACGGTGACAAATTCGGCGGGTTGTACATCTGGGGTGAGTTTAGATGTAGTCGTTAATTCTCAACCTAGTAATCCAAGCATCACAACGGGAGTCAGCTCGCCGATTTGTGCGGGAGCGACTTCCTTCACAATACCTTACACAGCGACCACAGGCACACCGACGAGTTATTCGATTATGGGAATAGGTATCACACCAGTAACCAACGGCCCACTACTCTCAACGCCAATTGTGGTGAATTTGAGTGGGCCAGCGGCGGGTAGTTCGATTACTTATACCCTGACAGTGAGCAATGCTGGCGGCTGTGTTTCGGCAAATGTGTTAGGAAGTGTGGCTATTCAAAACAAACCAACGATTACACTTTCAGCTTTACAACAAACGCTTTCCGAAGGTAATTCTCAAATTTTGTGCGATACGGATGCGAATCCTGTGAACAGTTTGCAGTTTAATGTTTCGGGTTTGTGTGTTTCGGGTTCGCCCGTTTGGCGGGTGCAAGTGGGTAGCGGTGCTTGGAGTACTTGGTCGGCCACTGCCCCAGTTTCCCAATCTTCTAGTAACCAACCCCACCGCTACCAAG
>Ga0102832_1001352_pt1 | contig 19803 bp, 17 predicted proteins | sample EBPBio282013_DNA_FD_88942 | JGI IMG/M metagenome (GOLD analysis project Ga0102832, IMG submission 88942) | Wastewater treatment Type I Accumulibacter community from EBPR Bioreactor in Madison, WI, USA - Reactor 2_5/28/2013_ DNA (Illumina Assembly) | ecosystem: Engineered > Bioreactor > EBPR >...
GTCGACATCGACCGCACGCGCGCGCAGTACGTCGGGCTCACGACGCGCGACGTCACCAATGCGCTGGTGGTCAACCTCGCCGGCTCCAGCCAGGTCGCGCCGACCTACTGGCTGAACCCGGCCAACGGCGTGTCCTACAGCATCGTCATGCAGACGCCGCAGTACCGCCTCGACTCGCTGGCGGCGCTGTCCAACCTGCCGATCGCCGCGCCGACCGCCAGCCAGCTGCAGGTGCTGGGCGGTATCGCCGACGTGCGGCGCGAGACCGCGAATGCCGTGGTCTCGCAGTACGACCTGCAGGGCATGGTGCAGATCTATGCCGGCGTGCAGGGGCGCGACCTCGGCGCCGTCGCGGCCGACATCCGCGCCATCGTGGCCGAGCTGGCGCCGCAGCAGTCGCCGCGCATCCGCTCGGTCAAGATCCAGGGCCAGGTGAAGACGATGGAGAGCGCCTTCTCGGGCCTGATGTTCGGCCTCCTGGGGGCGATCGTCCTGATCTACCTGTTGATCGTCGTGAACTTCCAGTCGTGGAGCGATCCGTTCGTGATCATCACCGCGCTGCCGGCGGCGCTGGCCGGCATCGTCTGGATGCTGTTCGCGACCTACACGACCCTGTCGGTGCCGGCGCTGACCGGCGCGATCATGTGCATGGGCGTGGCGACCGCCAACTCGGTGTTGGTCGTGAGCTTCGCCCGCGAACGCCTGGCCGAGCTGGGCGACGCCACGCAGGCCGCCCTCGAGGCCGGCTACGTGCGCTTCCGCCCGGTGCTGATGACGGCGCTCGCCATGATCATCGGCATGGCGCCGATGGCGCTGGGCTTCGGCGAGGGCGGCGAGCAGAACGCGCCGCTCGGCCGCGCCGTGATCGGCGGGCTCTTCTTCGCCACCGTCGCGACGCTGATCTTCGTGCCGGTCGTGTTCAGCGTCGTCCATCGTCACCATGGCCGCTCCGCCCGCGGAAGCGCCGCCACCGCCGCTCCGGGAGAGCCCCATGTCGCCTGAGCCTTCTTCCCAGCCGGCGCCGAGGTCGCGACGGGGGCTGGCCGTGGCCGGCCTCGCCGGCGCCGCGGTGCTGGGCTTCGTCGTGGCGAGCGGGCTGTGGAACCGCAATGCCTCCGAGGCGAAGCTCAAGGAATGGACCGACGCGCAGGCCCTGCCGGCGGTCAGCGTGGTGCAACCGGCGCGCAACGCCAACAAGTCGTCGCTCGACCTGCCGGGCCGGCTCGAGGCCTACACACGGGCACCGATCTACGCCCGCGTCGGCGGCTTCCTGAAGGCCTACTACGTCGACATCGGCAGCAACGTGAAGTCCGGCCAGCTGCTGGCGGAGATCGAGGCGCCGGACCTCGACCAGCAGCTGCTGCAGGCCAAGGCGGCGCTGGCCAGCGCGCAGGCGGCCGAGGCGCTGGCCACGGTGACGGCCCAGCGCTGGCAGCAGCTGGGTGGCGCCAATACGGTGTCGCGCCAGACGGTCGACGAGAAGACCGGAGACCTCACGGTCAAGCAGGCGCTGACCAGGGCGGCGCAGGCGGCGGTCGACCGGCTCGAGGTGCTGTCCGCCTTCAAGCGCCTGACCGCGCCGTTCGACGGGGTGGTGACCGCGCGCAACACCGATGTCGGCGCCCTGATCAACGCCGAGTCGAGCGCCGGCGCGGCGCTGTTCGTGATCTCCGACGTGTCCCGGCTGCGCCTGACCGTCAGCGTGCCGCAGAACTTCGTGCCGGCGGTCAGGATCAACACCAAGGTGGAGATCACCGTGCCGGAGTATCCGGGCAAGGTGTACAGCGGCGTGGTCGATGCCTCGTCCCGCTCGGTCGACGCCCAGAGCGGCACCACGCGCATGCAGATCCTGGTCGACAACAGCTCGGGGGAGCTGATGCCCGGCGCCTTCGCCAATACCCGCATCGAGCTGCCGGCCAACCTCGAGGCGCTCAGCATTCCCTCGGCCGCGCTGATCTTCGACCAGAAGGGCCTCAGGGTCGCCACGGTCGACACGGCCGGGAAGGTGACGCTGGTGCCGGTGACGCTGTCGCGCGACCTCGGCCAGGTGGTCGAGATCGCCAGCGGGCTGACCCCGGAGGACCGGGTGATCGACAGTCCGCCGGACGGCATGTCGAGCGGCGACCGGGTTCGCGTGGTGACTCCCTCGAAGGCAGGACGCTGATGATCGAGACAGAGCAGGGCCGGCTGGCCGTGTCGCGCTTCACCATCGACATGGCGGTGAAGCTGGCGCTGATCGCCGGCGTGTCGTGGGGCAGCCTGATGCTGCTGCGCCCGGTGGCGCCGTTGCTGCTGTGGGCGGTGATCCTCGCCGTGGCCGTGTTCCCGCTCTACCGCCTGATGCGTACCCACGCGAGGCTGCGGCCGGGGCTGGCGGCGACGGTGCTGTCGATCCTGCTGCTGGCGCTCCTGATGACGCCGGTGATCCTGCTCTCCATTTCGGCAATCGATTCGCTCGATGCCTACGGCGGCATGCTGATGCGCGGCGAGCACATCCTGCCGCCGGCGCCCGAGTCGGTGCGGGCCTGGCCGATGGTCGGCGATCGGCTCTACGAGCTGTGGAACACCACCGCCAGCGACGCGCGGGTGATCCTGAAGGGCCACGTCACGCAGATCGCGTCGGTCGGCCGTTTCGTCGGCCGGGTCGCCGCCGGCGTCGCGCTGGAAGTGCTGCAGTTCGCCGCCGCGATCATCGTGGCGGGCGTGCTGCTGGCCTACTCCGAGGGGCTGGCAAGCATGCTGCGCGACTTCGCCGGCCGGGTCGCCGACGCGCGCGGCCGCCACTTCGTCGAGATCGCCAGCTCGACCATCCGCAACGTCTCGCAGGGCGTGATCGGCGTCGCGCTGCTGCAGTCGGCGCTGCTCGGGCTGGGCATGCTGATCGCCGACGTGCCGTTCTCGGGCGCCATCACCTTCGCCTGCCTGGTGCTGGCGATCGTCCAGGTCGGACCGAACGTCATCATGATCCCGGTCATCATCTGGTACTGGATCGACATGCCGGCCGCGCACGCCGCGCTGTTCACGGTCTACACCGCGCCGCTGCTGCTGCTCGACAACGTGCTGCGGCCGATCCTGATGGCGCGCGGCCTGCAGACGCCGATGGCGGTGATCCTGGCCGGCGTGATCTGCGGCACGCTGTCCGGCGGCCTGATCGGCCTGTTCGTCGGCCCGGTGGTCCTGGCGGTGTTCTACGACCTCGTGATGTCGTGGATGGGACCGCCGCCGCAGGCGGCGGACGAGTCCCCGCCGGCGGCCGAGCCGGTCGCTACTTCTTCTTCGGCCGAATAGCGTCCCACTGCTCGTCGGTCCAGTCGATCATCGCGTTGGTGTTGGCGCCGCCGCCGCCCGACTGCAGCATCTTGCCGCCGTCGATCACGATGGCGTCGCCATTGATGAAGGCCGCCCCGTCGCTCACCAGGAAGGCGGCGAGGTTGGCGAGCTCGATGTGCTCGCCGACCCGGCGCAGCGGGATCGTCTTGAGCAGCGCCTCCTGGCCGCCGCGTTCCTTCGGCATCAGCCGGCTCCACGCGCCCTCGGTCGGGAAGGGGCCGGGGACGATGGCGCAGGTCCGGATGCCCTTGGGCCCCCATTCGACCGCCAGGCTCTTGGTCATCGCCAGCACGCCGGCCTTGGCCATCGCCGACGGCACGGTGAACGGCGCGCCGACCAGCGACGACACGGTGAGGATCGACATCACGACCTTGTCGCGCTCGCCGGCCTCGATCCAGCGCCGGCCGGCCGCGACCGTGCAGTAGGCCGAGCCGTGCAGCACGATGCCGAGCACGGCGTCGATGGCGCGCGGCGACATCTTGTGGGTCTGGGCCAGGATCTGGCCGGCGGCGTTGTTGACCAGGATGTCGAGCGGCCGCTTCTCCCAGATCCTGTCCATCATCGCCTCGACCGCGTCGGCGACGCGCACGTCGCAGCCCACGGTCTCGATCTCGCCGCCGGTCTCCTTGTGCAGTTCCTCGGCGGTCTGCTTCAGCACGTCCTCGCGGCGGCCGCAGATCACCACGTTGGCGCCCAGCTCGAGGTAGCGGTGCGCCATCGAGCGGCCGAGCCCGGTGCCGCCGCCGGTCACCAGGATGCGCTTGCCCTTCAGAAGGTCTGCCTGGAACATCGTTCGTCTCCTACTTGCGCATCTCGGTGAAGGCCACGCCGTCGGTCAGCATGCGCTCGATCTCGGTCGCGTCGTAGCCCAGCTCCTCCAGCACGGCGCGCGTGTCGGTGCCGAACTTGCGCGGCTTGCTGCGCGGCTCGGCCGGCGTGCGCGACAGCTTCACCGGGTTGCCGACGTTGCGCCAGCCGTCCTTCTCCCAGACCATGTTGCGGTGCCGCGTGTGCGGGTGCTCCATGACGTCGGGCACTTCGAGCACCGCGCCCGACGGCACGCCGGCCTTCATCAGCTCGTTGGAGAAGCTCTCGCCGTCGCGGTCCTTCGTCAGCGCCCGCAGCTCGGCCTCGAGCTCGTCGCGATGGGCGACGCGGTCCTTGTTGGTGCGGAAGCGCGGGTCGTCGGCCAGTTCCGGCTTGCCCAGCATCTGCATCAGCTTGCGGAACTGCCCGTCGTTGCCGGCGCCGATCACGATGTTGCGGCCCTTGGTCGGGAAGTTGGAGTAGGGCACCAGGCTGCCGTGGCTGTTGCCGTAGAGCTTGGGCTTGAGCCCGGCCATGAAGTAGTTGGGCGCGTGCGGCTGGTGCAGCGCGACGGCGCTGTCGTACAGCGTGGCGTCGACGAACTGGCCCTTGCCCGAGCGGTTGCGCTCGTACAGCGCCATCAGGATGCCCATGCAGGCGTTCATGCCGGTCGACAGGTCGACCACCGGCACGCCGATGCGCACCGGGCCGCCCTCGGGCGAGCCGTTGACCGAGACCAGGCCGGCCGAGGCCTGCACCATGGCGTCGTAGCCCGGGAAACCGCCCAGCGGGCCGTCGGCGCCGAAACCCGAGACGCGGGCATGGATCAGCCGCGGGAACTTCTTCGACAGCGTGTCGAAGCCGATGCCCCACTTCTCCATCGTGCCGGTCTTGAAGTTCTCGATCAGCACGTCGGCCTTGTCGAGCAGGCGCTCCAGCACGGCGCGGCCCTCGGGCTTCGACAGGTCGAGCGAGATCGTGCGCTTGTTCCGGTTGATGCCGGCGAAGTAGGCCGAGATGCCCTCCTGGTCGAACGGAGGCCCCCACAGGCGGGTCTCGTCGCCCTGCGGCGGCTCGACCTTGATGACCTCGGCGCCATGGTCGCCCAGCATCTGGCCGCAATAGGGTCCGCCCAGCACGCGCGACAGGTCGACGACCTTCAGCCCTTCCAAAGCCCCCGGCATCCGTTCCACTCCTCGGACAAAATCGAACCGCGGGGTTAGACCATTCCCGGCGCGGTCTGTCATCCTGAGCGGCGCCCGGGTTTCCCGGGGCGACAGGAGCCCACCATGCTGAGCGGAATTCACGGTCACCAGGACATCGAGCGCGTGGTCTACGGCAAGCCGGCGGGACCGGCACTGCGGGCCGAGGCCGAGCGGCTGGGCGCGCGGCGGGTGTTCGTCACGACCTCGAAGTCGGTGGCGCAGAGCGCCCTGCTGGCCGGGGTGATCCGCGAGCTGGGCGACCTCTATGCCGGCGTCTATGCCGGCATCACCGCGCACTCGCCGCGGCCCTGCGTGATCGAGGGGGCGCAGCTGGCGCGCGCCGCCGGCGCCGACCTCGTCGTGGCGGTGGGCGGCGGTTCGGTGATCGACGCCACCAAGGTGATGCTGATCGCGCTGTGGCAGGACGCGGCCACGGTCGACGACCTCGACCTCTACCGCGCCGGTAAGCCGAAGGAGGGCTTCGCGCCGCCATCGGAGGCGATCCGGCCGCCGCCCGGGGCGGTGCGCATGATCGCCGTGCCGACCACGCTGTCGGCCGCCGAGTTCAACGCCTTCGCCGGCATCAGCGACCCGCGGCGGGGCGTCAAGGAGAGCTTCGGCCACCGCCTGGTGGTGCCACGGGTGATCGTGCTCGATCCCGGCGCGACGCTGGCGACGCCGATGGACCTGATGCTGTCGACCGGCCTGAAGGCGGTCGACCACGCGGTCGAGCGGCTGTGCTCGCAACAGGCTCATCCGTTCGTGCTGGGCACGGCGGGCGAGGCGCTGCGCCTGCTGGCCGGCGCGCTGCCGGCGCACAAGGCGCGGCCCGACGATCTCGCGGTGCGCCTCGACCTGCAGTTCGGCATGTGGCTGTCGATCGGCGCCGGCACCTCGGGGGTCGGCGTCGGCGCCAGCCACGGCATCGGCCACGTGCTGGGCGCGGCGTGCGGCGTGTCGCACGGCCACACCTCGTGCGTGATGCTGCCGTCGGTGCTGCGCTGGAACCTGCCGGTGAACGCCGCGCAGCAGGGCCGGGTGAGCGAGGCGTTCGGCCAGCCGCAGGCGCCGGCCGCCGACCTCGTCGAGGGGCTGGTGCGCACGCTCGGCCTGCCGGGTCGCCTGTCCGAGGTCGGGGTCGGCCGCGACCGCTTCCGCGAGGTCGCCGAGAAGTCGATGCACGACCGCGCGGTGCTGAACAACCCGCGGCCGATCAAGGGACCCGACGACGTGATGGAGATCCTCGAGTTGGCGGCCTAGCTGTCGAGCGGTCCCGTCGCGCCCAGGAACCAGACGAGGGCCGCGAGCAGGGCGGTGCCGAGCGCGAAGGACGCGACCTGGCGCGGCCCGTCGGGACGCTGGCGCACGGCGAGCGCCAGCGTGCGGTCCCACGAGGTGCGGCCGGTCTCCTCCAGCGTGCCCTTGGCCTTGAGCGCGGTGACGATCGACACGACCGGCAGGCCGAGCCCGAGGCCGCGGTACCAGACGAGCAGCTCGCGGCGGATGGCGACCGCCAGGCCCACCGGCCGGCCGTCGGCGCCGAGCACCCGGACGCCGAACAGCCACTTGCCGGGCGTGCCGCCGGTCAGGCCGACCAGCACGGCGCTTTCGGGGATGGTCGCCAGCGGGACCAGGATGGCCGTCGAGATGCCGTTGTCGATGAACGGCCCGATGGCGAGCCACGTCTCGGGCGCGTAGCGGGCGAGGCCGAACACCGCGGCGACCAGCAGGCCGACGCCGCCGGTCGCCATGTCGAAGGTCCGGGCGAGGTAGCGCCGCCACGGATGGGGCGTGGTGTCGGTCCAGGAACCGTCGCTCATCGCGGGCAGCGTAATCGCCGCATGAGGTCTTTTCATGAAGATTCGGCGCGGGCGGGCCTATGTTCCGGGCATGTCCGACCTCCAGGCCGCGATCACCTACCTCGCCGACCTCAGCATCAAGCCGGTCAACCACACCCCGCCGGCCGGCACCGGCACGCCGCGGCGCGACGGCAACTACCGCGCCTTCCCGGTGCGGGTTCACGACGCCCGGCCGCTGGCCGGCACGCTGTCGCTCGACCGGCAGGCCTTCCAGCTGGTGCCGCACGTCACCGCCCTCGAGGACTTCACCGACCGCGACGCGGTGCGCCGGGTCTACGATCCCGAGGTCGAGGCCCTGGTCGCGCGGGTCACCGGCGCGTCGAAGGTGGTGGTGTTCGATCACACGATCCGGGTCGTCGAGCGCGCCGTGGAGCGCGGCCACCGCGGGCCGGTGCGCTACGCCCACAACGACTACACCGACAGGAGCGCGCCGCAGCGCGTGCGCGACCTGCTGCCGCCGGACGAGGCCGAGGCGCGGCTCGCCAACCGCTACCTGCAGGTCAACGTCTGGCGCAACATCTCGCGTCACCCGGTCGAGACCACGCCGCTCGGGCTGGTCGATGCGCGGACGATCGCGCCGCGCGACCTCGCGACCTGCGACCTCGTCTATGCCGACCGCACCGGCGAGGTCTATGCCGGCGTCTGGAACGGCGACCACCGCTGGTACTGGTTCCCGCGGATGACGCGCGACGAGGTGCTGCTGATCAAGAACTTCGACTCGCGGCGCGATGGCCGCGCCCGCTTCTCGCTGCACTCGGCGTTCGACGACCCGACCGCGCCGCCCGATGCGCGGCCGCGCGAGAGCATCGAGACGCGGACCTTCGCGTTCTTCGACGCGCCGTAGTCTAGGCGGCGTCGGGCCGCGCCGGCGTCGCGGCGGCGATCGCCTCGAGGTGCTCGGCCAGTTCCTCGGGATGGCTGAAGAACGGCGAGTGGCCGCACTCCATCGTGAGCAGCTTGCAGGGGCTGGCCTTGACCATGGCACGCTGCAGGTTGATGCGGATGGCGTTGTCGTGCGTGCACTCGATGTACCAGCGCGGCACCGAGCCGAAGCGCTCCGCGGTCAGCGTCACCGGCGTCGTCGAGATCGCCAGCGGCTGCGGCCGCAGCCGCTCCATGGCGCGGTAGCGGTCCTCGGGCGAGACGTCGGCGTAGAACAGCGACGGCACCTTGTCGCGCGCGAAGGTGTAGGTGAGACCGTCCGGGCTGACCTGGCGCGACAGCCGGAACATGGTGTCGGTTTCCTGCGAGGTCAGGTCGCGGCCGGTCTGGCCGTTGGCGGGCAGCAGGGCGCAGAGATAGACCAGCGCGCGGATCTTGCGCCGCCGCGCCTCGGCCAGCTGGCTGATCGTGATGCCGCCCAGCGAGTGACCGACCAGCACGACCGGCTCCTCCATCTTGTCGAGCAGGCGCGACAGCTTCTCGACGTTGTCGGCCAGCGTGACGTTGGCGGGCGGCGTGTGGTCGTCGCCGAGCCCCGGCAGGTCGGGCGCGCAGGCCTTGTGGCCGTGCGCCTGCAGCAGCGGCACGACCTTTTCCCAGCACCAGCCGCCGCCGCACGCGCCGTGGACGAGAACGAACGTCGCCATGCGCCTAGCCCCGGCCGACGACGGTGCGCGCGCCGGGCGCGGGCACGAAGAAGTCGGGCATCAGCGGCGTGCCGGGCGACACGGCGTACTGGTCGAAGTCGGTGACGCCCTCGGCCGCCAGCACCTCGTCGTCGATGAAGAAGTTGCCGCTGCACGCGGTCGCCTTGCGGCACAGGATGGCATGCGCGGCGTCGGCCATGATCTCGGGCTTGCGGCAGGCCTTCATGCCCTCGTCGCCGGCCAGGATGTTGCGGATCGCCGCGGTGGCGATGCCGGTGCGCGGCCACAGGCAGTTGAAGGCGATCTTGCCGCGGAACTCGTCGGCCATCGCCCACGCGTAGACCGACATGCCGTACTTGGCGAGCGTGTAGGCGGCGTGGTTGGCGAACCAGTGGACCGCGAAGTCGAGCGGCGGCGACAGGTTCAGCACGTGCGGGTTGGCCGCCTTCAGCAGGTGCGGGATGCACTTCTGCGAGACCATGTAGGTGCCGCGCGCGTTGATCTGGTGCATCAGGTCGTAGCGCTTCATCGGCGTCGCCAGCGTGCCGGTCAGGCTGATCGCCGAGGCGTTGTTCACCAGGATGTCGATGCCGCCGAACTTCGCGACCGTCTCGGCGACCGATTTCTCGACGCTCTGCTCGTCGCGGATGTCGCAGGCGAGCGGCAGCGCCTTGCCGCCGGCCTTCTCGACCTCGTCGGCGGCGCTGAAAATTGTGCCGGGCAGGCGCGGGTCGGGCGTCACCGTCTTGGCGGCGATGGCGACGTTGGCGCCGTCGCGCGCGGCGCGCAGCGCGATCGCGAGCCCGATGCCGCGGCTCGCGCCGGTCACGAACAGGGTCTTCCCAGCCAGATTCATGTCGTCCCCTACGAGAGTTTGGGCTTATAGCGGCGGGCTTGCCGGGCGGCTAGTCTCGCCGAACGCAAGGGAGGCATGATGGAACCGTGCTTTGAGACGGCGGCCCGGCTGGCGCGCGCGATCGCCAAGGGTCGACTGAGCTCGGTCGAGGCGACGCAAGCGCATCTCGCCCGCATCGACAAGCTGAACGGGGCGCTGAACGCGCTGGTCCTGGTCGACCGGGCCGGCGCCCTGAAGGCCGCGAAGGCCGCCGACCGCGCCCGCGCGGCGGGCAAGGACCTCGGTCCCCTGCATGGCGTGCCGATCACCATCAAGGAAGCCTTCGACGTGCGCGGCCTGCACACGACGTCGAGCCATCCGCCGCTCAAGGACAATGTCGCGCGGCAGGACGCCAGCGCCGTGGCGCGCCTGCGCGCCGCCGGGGCGGTGATCCTCGGCAAGACCAACGTCCCCGAGCTGTGCGCCGATTTCCAGACCGGCAGCCCGCTGTTCGGCCCGACCCGCAATGCCTGGGACCCGACCCGCACGCCGGGCGGCTCGACCGGCGGCGGCGCGGTCGCCGTGGCCACCCGCCTGTCGCCGCTCGAACTCGGCAGCGACATCGGCGGCTCGGTGCGCAACCCGGCCCACTTCAACGGCATCCTGTCGCTGAAGCCGACCGAGTGGCGCGTGCCGGGTCACGGCCACGTGCCGGACCTGCCGGGCGCGCCGCGCACCATCCGCTACATGGGCGTCTACGGCCCGCTCGCCCGTTCGGTCGAGGACCTCGAACTGGCGCTGCGCGTGATCGCCGGCCCTGACGGTTACGAGGCCGAGGCGGCGCCGGTGCCGATCGGCCCGGCGCCGGCGGCCAAGCCCGGCGATCTCCGGCTGGCGGTGATCGCCGGCAACCCGCTGGTCGCGACCTCGGCCGACACGCAGGCCGTGGTCCAGCAGACCATGCGCCTGCTGGGCAAGGCCGGTGCGAAGGTGAAGCGTACCGAACCGGACGGTCTCGACTGGCGACAGGCGTGGGACGACTGGTCCGACCTGTTCCAGTACCAGGTGCGGGCGCTGCAGCCGCTGGCCGAGCGCGAGCGCTACTTCACGCCGCGCGAGTCGCAGGACCCGTCGTACCTGTCGACGGTGCGCACGGCGCGGCTCGACCTCGGCCAGTTCTTCCAGGTGCTCGACCGGCGCGACCAGGTCCTGCGCCGTTGCGAGGCGCTGCTCGACAGCCACGACGCGATCCTGATGCCGGTGATGCCGGACGCCGCCTTCGTGACGCAGAAGCAGAGCGTGCCGCTGGTCATCGACGGCAAGCCGTACCCGTACTTCTTCGCCGGCACGGCCTGGAACTTCCTCGCCAACCTGACGGGGCAGCCGTCGATCGTGCTGCCCTGCGGCTTCTCGAAGGGCGGCCTGCCGATCGGCCTGCAGCTGGTCGGCAAGCGCTGGGGCGAGGCGAAGCTGCTGTCGGTCGCCAAGGCGATCGAGACGCTGCTGCCGCCTTGTCCGGTACCGCCGGCCTACGCGCGCTAGCGCCACCGCAGCACGATCCGCTCGATGGTGCCCAGCGCCCAGGAGATCAGGAGACCAAGCACCGACAGCATGACGACGCCGGCCAGCAGCTGGTCGGTCTGCATCAGGTTGCCGGCCGCCAGCACGAAGGCGCCGATGCCGGACTGCGCGCCGATCATCTCGGCGGCGACCACCAGCAGCAGCGCCACCGAGGCCGAGATGCGAAAGCCCGCGAGGATGCCGGGCATCGCGCCCGGCAGCAGGATCTTCGACACGATCGAGCGCGCCGGCACGCCGAAGCTCTGGGCCATGCGCACGAGGTTGCGCGGGACGGCGTCGCAGGCGGTGTAGGCCGCGATCGCGGTCGGGAAAAAGACGCCCAGCGCGATGGTCGCGACCTTCGACGGCTCGCCGATGCCGAACCACAGGATCAGGAGCGGCAGCAGCGCGATCTTGGGGATCGGGAACAGCGCCGACACGATCGGCAGGCCGGCGGCGCGCGCCGCGGAGAAGATGCCCATGGCGAGCCCGATCGCCAGCCCCGCGGCGGTGCCGATGATCCAGCCCGGCACGATGCGCTGCAGCGAGGCCACGACGTGCTCGACCAGCGTGCCGTTCAGCCACAGCTCGCCCAGTGCGCGCACCACGGTGGCGGGGCTGGGCATGAACAGGGCGGGCAGCCAGCCGGCGCTCGATGCGCCCTGCCAGGCCGCGATCAGGACCGCGAACACGATCCACGGCAGCAGGCGCCGCGGCTTGGGGTCGAAGCCGCCGCCGCGGAACGGGACGGGCCGCCTCTCAGACATCGCGCACCTCGCGGTCGGCGGTGACGACCTCGTCGCGGATCATCGACCACAGGCGATCGTGGACCTCGCGCAGCAGGCCGGCATGGCGCGGCGCGCCGCGCTCGGCCACCGGCACCTCGATCGACAGCACGTCGCGGATGCGGCCGGGCCGGCGCGACAGCACGACCACGCGGTCGGCCAGCCGCGCCGCCTCCTCGAGGTTGTGCGTGACGTAGACCCGCGTGCAGGGCTCCTTCGCCCAGATCGCCAGCAGGTCCTCCATCAGCAGCTCGCGGGTCTGCGCGTCGAGCGCCGACAGCGGCTCGTCGAGCAGCAGCACCGCCGGCCGCACCACGAGGGCGCGGGCGATGCCGACGCGCTGGCGCATGCCGCCGGACAGTTGCTTCGGGTAGGCGGCGGCGAACTCCGTGAGCCCGGTGAGCGTCAGCGCCGCGTCGATGCGCTCGCGTCGCTCGGCGGCCGACAGCGGCCGGTGCTCGAGGGGCAGGCCGACATTGTCGGCGACGCTGCGCCACGGCAGCAGCGCGAAGTCCTGGAAGACGTAGGTGAAGGGATTGAGCGAACCGGCCGGTGGCTCACCCGACACGGTGACGCGGCCCGCCGTCGGCTGCAGCAGGCCGCCCGCGATCCCCAGCAGGGTGGACTTGCCGCAGCCCGAGGGGCCGATCAGCGCGACGGTCTCGCCGTCGGCGATGTCGAGGTCGATCCCGGCCAGCGCCTCGACCGCGCCGTAGCGATGGCCGACGCCCTCAAGATGCAGCGGCATCGCCGCTCGCGGCCAGGGTCACCAGCACCGTGCGGTTCGAGACCTGCTGGCCTTCCGTCACCGCCACCGACTCGATACGCGCGTCGAGCCCGGCCTTGAGCTGGTGCTGGATCTTCATGGCTTCCAGCACGACCAGCGTCTGGCCGCGCGCGACCGTGTCGCCGGCCGCCACCTTGATGGCGACGATGCGGCCGTCCATCGGCGCGCGCAGCGTGCCGTCGCTGCCAGCCGCCGCGGCCGCCGGTGGCGCCCAGGTGCGGTCGGTGAAGCGCACCGTGAAGGCGTCGAGGTCGACCACGATGTCGTCGCCGTCGACGACGTGGCGGACGCCGGCCGGCAGCGGCTCGTCGCCGGTCACCAGCAGCAGCCGCTCCTGGCCGCCCGCGGCCAGCCGGATCGGCGTCGGCTCGGGGTTGGAGTTGCGCCAGCCGCGCAGCGGCGCCGGCCAGCGCCCGGCCGCTTCGCGCCACAGGAGCGTCGCCGCCGCCTGCCAATGCGCATCGGCAATCGCCGGGCCGGGGAAGTCGTGCTGGCCGAGGAAGGCGGTGGTCGCCTCGCCGGCCGCGAAGGCCGGGTGCTCCAGCAACCGCACCAGGAAGTGCCGGTTAGTGGTCGGGCCGAGGACCACGGTCTCGCGCAGCGCCAGCACGAGGCGGGCGCGGGCCTGCTCACGGGTCGCGCCGTGGGCGATCACCTTGGCGATCATCGGGTCGTAGAACGGCGAGATCGCGAGCCCGTCCTTCATGCCGTGGTCGATGCGCACGCCGGCGCCGGTGGCCGGCCGCCAGACGTCGATGCGGCCGGTCTGCGGCAGGAAGCCGGCATAGGCGTCCTCGGCGTAGAGCCGGGCTTGGTGCGTCGCCTCCACGCGTTGCAGACTGGTGCGGGCGGTGGCCATTTCGTTCTCAATCTCGACGAGCACGCTCTGCTCAAACTGCTTTAACCGCAGCGCGAGTTGTTCCTTCGTGGTCAAGGCAGCCTTGTAACTGTTACGCGGGCCGACGTTGCCGAGCGGAACGGTCAGTTGCGCGCCGTAGGAATAATAAGAATTTTCCGTGCGCCGCACCTGCCGGAACGCCGAACTGAATTCGTCATCCGAACCGGTGTAACCGAAATCACCCACGAGATCCAACTGCGGCAGGCGCTGGTTGCGTTGATACTTCACGCGCTGCGTTTGCATGTCCACATCGAGCCGCGCCTGCAATAGTTCCGGACGAGCACTCATGCCCTTGCGCCAGCTTTCCTGCAATACGAGCGGCTGCGGCACGGCGCGCAATGACTCCGTGGGGCGGATATTGGTCAGCATCCACTCGCTGTAATTGTCGCTGAGCAATTGCTTCAAGGCGCGCAACTGCGTACCACGCCGGGCCTGCGCTTCGAGCAAATCCGCCCGCCGCGATGCCGCTTCGGACTCGGCTTGTTTTTCGTCCAGTGGCGCCAGCGCTCCGACCTCGACCCGGCGCCGATTTTCCGCCACCAACCGCTCGGCCAGCTCCATGGCCTTTTCCTGCACCTTCACGGATTCGTCCGTGTAGATGAAGTTGTAATACGCTTCCTCCACGGACGTGATCGTATCCATGAGCTGCCCGCGCAGATCGAGTTCCGAACGTTCCAGATTTTTTTTCCCGAGAAAAATCTGCAGGCGCGTGCTGTCGGTCAGAAAATTCTTCAGCAATGGCTGACGCAGTTCAAAGAAGCCGACATTGGCCGAGGCACTTTCAAACGGGTTGCGCGTGGGCAGCGTGCCATAGTTTGTCGTGACGTAGGTCAACGCCGGATTGCCACCAGTGTCATACAAAGTATTCGTGCTGATGCTGAACGTATTGGGATCGCGGATGCTGCCCGGTGCGTTGCCGTAGCGATCACTCAAACTGGCGCCAAACGTATAACGCGTGCCCCAAGGCAATAACCCTCCAAGCGAACCGCTGAACCGGTCAATCTCGCTTTCCGTTCCCGAGAACGAACGGCCCTGATCATCCAATCCGCCCGGCGACAATTCATAGCTGTGTTGCCCTGACAAGGAGAACGAGGGATCATAGCCCGCATAAGAACTCCGCAATTCAAAGCCCGCCACTTCCGGATCCAACCGGCGGATCTGCACATCGAGATTATTTTCCAGAGCGAGCTGGATGCAATCCTGCAATGACAAGACGCGGTCCGCCTGCTCCGCCTTGACCCGGTTCCGTAACTGTTCCTCCAATGTGTCGGCCCACACCGTCACGCCGATGGCGGCGAACAGGGTTCCGACGAGGGGTGAAATTCTCATGGTGCACGAATTCTGGGATAGTCGGTTCATTTCGTCAATCTGCGGCGGCACGAGTCAGACGGTCGGCGATCGCCCGCCATTCAGCGCCTGAAGGTAAAGCTTCCACCACAATCACTGCGGCGCCCGCCTCATCACACCGATGCAACTCAGCATAAATCGCCCGTGCAAAAGCCTCCGCATCGTGGGGAATAACGCTGACGCCACCCAAACCATCAGCGCTCGGGATGTGGGTGTGGGCGATGACGTGGGCCTGGCCAACTGGTGGTTGGGCGCCGCCAAGCGCAAGCAATTGTGCGTTCAAATCCGCTGAATCGCGCCAGGCCAGCACCCGGAGTTTGGCTTTGGGCGAATAATGTTTCTTCAATAGCCCGGGGCTGCGGAGTTCGCTCCCGGTTTGGTCCATGGCATTGCCCACTTGCAAGCCGCCGCCCAACGCTGCGGCCAGCGATTCCTCGTGAATCATTCCGGGCCGCAACACGCGCGGCGGCTGCGCCACCAGGTCCACCACCGTGGATTCGATGCCCACCTGCGATTGCCCGCCATCTACAATGAGCGCGAGTTTATTACCGAGTTGTTTGCGCACGTGTTCGGCATTGGTCGGAGAAATGGCGTTGGACAGATTTGCGCTTGGCGCTGCCAGCGGAAAACCGCATTCCCGGATCACCGCTTGCATGAACGGATGTCCCGGCCAGCGCACGCCTACCGTCGCCCCACCCGCCGTAACGATGTCTGGAATCTTTTCGCTCCGCGGCAAAACCAGTGTCAACGGGCCGGGCCAGAAACTCCGCGCCAGATTTGCCGCCGCATCCGGCCAGGCGCTGACACAGCTTCGCGTCAGGGGATAATCCGAAACGTGAACGATGATGGGATTATGCGCGGGACGACCTTTGATCTCGTAAATTTTTGCCACGGCTTTCGCATCGAGCGCATTGGCTGCGAGGCCGTAAACCGTTTCGGTCGGCAAGGCCACGACTTCGCCGGCCCGCAAAAGTTCCGCCGCTCGCTTCACAGCGGCATCGAACAAGGCAGGCGTGTGGGTCGAAAGGATTTCCGCCTTCATTCGTAACGCAATGCGTCAATCGGATCGAGCTTCGAGGCTTTGCGCGCTGGATAGAACCCGAAGAAAATGCCCACCCCGGCACTGAACAAAAATGCGACGACGATGGAGGTGTTTGATGTGACCGTCGGCCAGTCAGCCTTGGCTGAAATGATCTTTGAAACCAGGATGCCACCGCAGATTCCCAACACACCGCCAATGATGCTCAACGTCACCGCCTCGATGAGGAATTGCAGCAGAATGTCCCGCCCGCGTGCCCCGATGGCCATGCGAATCCCGATCTCACGCGTCCGCTCCGTGACGCTCACCAGCATGATGTTCATGATGCCGATGCCGCCAACCACGAGGGAAATCGCCGCCACGCCACCGACCAGCAGCGTCATCGTTTTCGCCGTGGCGGTGGCCATTTCCGCCAGCTCCAATTGACTGCGCACCGTGAAGTCAGGTTCGCGACCCCCGCGACGTTGTTGCAACACCGCAGCGGCTTCCGTTTGGATGCGTTCCATGTGTTCCGCCTTGTCGGCTTGAATCAAGATCGCACTCAAGAAATCGCGACCGGAAACCCGGCGCATCGCGCTCGTGTAGGGGATCACCACCGTGTCGTCTTGATCCTGCCCAAAAAAATTCACGCCCTTGGATTGTAAAACCCCGAGGATTTTGAAGGGAATATCCCGGATGCGCAGCGTTTGCCCGATGGGGTCCTGGCCATTGAATAATTCGTCCGCCACGGTCTTGCCAATGATGCACACCTTCGCCGCGCTGCGAACATCGGATTCCGTGAACATCGCCCCGGAAGTCAGCCCCCACGCCCGGATGCTCAGATAATCCGGCGACTCGCCCATCATCGAAGTATTCCAATTCCGGCCATTGGCGAGCACCTGATTGCGATCGCGGATTTCGCAACTGACTGCGACCACGTTATCCACCTCACGCATGATGGCCTGGGCATCTTCCGCCGTCAGTGTGCTGCGCGAACCCCAGCCCCCGCGGGCACCGCCCGTGCTGAAGCTACCGGGAAAAACCGTGAGCACGTTCTGCCCAAGACTCGCAACCTGCGCCTCCACCTGAACTTTCGCACCGTTGCCGATGCTGATGGCAGCGATGACCGCAGTGACGCCGATGATGATGCCCAACATCGTGAGCAACGTGCGCAGTTTGTTGCGTCGCAACGCGCGCAACGCGATCCGGAAGGTGGCAAAAACTCTCATGCGCTTAATTTTACTGATTGGTGTGCTTCGCGCAGCCGGGTCAGTTGCGTGGCCGAATCCAAACGATTCTCGACCACCTTGTCGCTGACTACCTGGCCGTCGCGCATGATGATGTTCCGCTTGGCGAAGGACGCGATGTCCAGTTCATGCGTGACCATTACGATGGTGATGCCTTGCTCGTTCAACTTCTGAAACACGCCCATGATCTCGATGCTGGTTTGCGTATCGAGATTGCCCGTGGGTTCATCCGCGAGCAGCAAAGCCGGTTGATTCACCAGGGCGCGCGCGATGGCCACGCGTTGTTGCTGGCCCCCGGAAAGCTGGTTCGGATGATGATCAATACGCCCGCCCAGACCGACGAGTTCCAACGCCTTGGTGGCGCGTTCGATTTGTTCATGACGAGGAACGGAATGACGCACATAGAGCATCGGCAGCTCGACATTTTCCAACGCCGAGGTGCGGGAGAGCAGATTAAAGCCCTGGAAAACAAAACCTATCTTGGAGTTACGGATGTCGGCCAACTCATCGCGGTTCAACGCAGAAACCGCGACTCCGTCGAGGTAATATTCCCCCGCCGTGGCCCGATCCAAACAACCGATGGTGTTCATCAAGGTGGATTTGCCTGAACCGCTCGACCCCATGATGGCGACAAATTCACCGCGCGCGATGTCTAACGAGACGCCCCGCACGGCATGAACCTCCACCTCGCCGGTCTGATAGACCTTGCGGATGTTTTCCAGTTTGATGACGGCGTTGTTATGCACGCGAGCGAAGTGCTGAAGTTGGAATCAAAAACGCCGCATGCCGCCCGGACCACCCGGACCACGACCACCACCGAACGGATTTTGCGCACCGGCCGAGCTACCCCCGTTGCTGACGTTATTGACGCCCGTGACAATCGTGTCGTTCTCAGCCAAACCTTCGATGACTTCCGTATAGATGCCGTCAGTGATCCCAAGCCGGGCGCGCGTAGGTTTTAATTTTACATTGTGCGGAGTCGTCGCGGCGGTTTCCGGCAACAAATAAAGCGTCTGCATGTTTCGGCGTTCACCGCCGCCCCGATTCCCGCGCCCACTGCGACCGGTGCGTTCCCCACCGCCTCCGCCCGGCCCGCGCCGGCGCCCAGCCTCTTCGCCGGCAGCAACGGCGGTGACATTTGTGTTTGCCGCCACCACAACCGGAGCCGCATTCGTTGGCGTGGCCTCAACCAACTCCTCCGTCGGACGGAACCGCAAGGCACTGTTCGTCACACGCAACACCCCTTCGCGACGTTGGACGATGATGGACACGTTGGCCGTCATGCCAGGTTTGAGTTTTAAGTCTGCGTTGTTGACCTCGATGATCGTGTCGTAGGTGACGACATTCTGCACGGTGAGCGGCGAATTGCGCACCTGTGTCACTTTACCGACAAACATCCGGTCAGGAAACGCATCCACGGTGAACTCCACCTCCTGCCCGACCTCCACGCCGCCAACATCCGCTTCCGCCACGTTCGCGTTGATCTGCATCTTCGTCAGATCGCTGGCGATCTGGAACAACACCGGCGCACTCATGCTCGCGGCCACAGTCTGTCCCACGTCCACATTGCGGGAAATCACCGTGCCATCCACGGGTGCGTAGATTGTGCACCGCCCCAAATCCACCCGCGCCCGCTCCACAGTGGCGGTGCGGATTTTCAACTGCGCCTCCGCCTGACTTAACGTCGCCACGGTCTGGTCATGATCCGCCTGGGAAATCAATCCGCCCTTGAACAAATCCGCCGCGCGCCGGGCGTTGATCTGCGTCAGTTCCAAGGAGGCTTTGGAATTCGCCAGCTCACCTTCCGCCGAAGCGAGATTGGCGCGATAGGTCGCCGGATCGAGTTGGGCGATGATCTGGTTGGATTTCACCACGGAATTGAAATCGGCATAGAGCGTCTGGATGATCCCGGAAATCTGACTGCCCACCTGCACATTCAACACCGGGTTCAACGTTCCCGTCGCGGTTACGGCCTGGGTGACATCCCCGCGTGAAATCTTGGTGGTGGTGAATTCTGGAGCTGCGCCCTTCCTGCTCTGGAGATACCACCACCCGCCCGCGCCCACGACTGCGAGGTGACGGTGCTGGAGGCGGGGGAGCAGCCGCTCGGCGCAGTGCTCGGGCTCCGGCTCGGCGCGCACTTCGCGGCGCTGCACCGCGCGCACGGCGTCGACGTGCGGACCGAGGCCTCCGTTGCCGGGTTCACTGGGTCCTCTTCGCGCGACGGCCGGGTGGTCGGCGTCCAGGTCGACGATGGCGCGGTGCCGGCCGACCTGGTGCTGGTCGGCGTCGGCGCGGTGCCCAACACCGAGCTCGCTTCCGCCGCCGGGCTCGACGTCGACAACGGCATCCTCACCGACGGCCGGCTGCGGACCGCCGACCCCGCGGTCCTCGCGGCGGGCGACGTCGCGCGGGCCGAACACACCGACCTCGGGCCGCTGCGCGTGGAGCACTGGGACAACGCGATCCGGCAGGGGAAGCTCGCCGCGCACACGATCCTCGGCCACGATGCGGCCTATGACTGGCAGCCGTACTT
>Ga0102832_1001353_pt1 | contig 19785 bp, 14 predicted proteins | sample EBPBio282013_DNA_FD_88942 | JGI IMG/M metagenome (GOLD analysis project Ga0102832, IMG submission 88942) | Wastewater treatment Type I Accumulibacter community from EBPR Bioreactor in Madison, WI, USA - Reactor 2_5/28/2013_ DNA (Illumina Assembly) | ecosystem: Engineered > Bioreactor > EBPR >...
AAGGCCCACTACGACTGCATCAAGGCCTTCTCGGAGACCGACTTCACCGACGATCTCAAGGCGGTCGATATCCCGGTCCTGATCATGCATGGCGAGGACGACCAGATCGTCCCGATCGCCGACAGCGCCCACCTGGCCATCAAGCTGGTCAAGAAGGGGACGCTGAAGACCTATCCGGGCCTGCCCCACGGCATGGCGACCACCCATCCGGAGATCATCAACAAGGACCTCCTGGCCTTCTTCAAGGCCTAGGACTCTTGGAGCCGCCGCCATGCGCGCAGCGAAGCAAGCGCCTCTGCGCCGCCACGCCTGCGATCGCGGCGGCGGCTCCTGAAACTATGCCGCCACCGCGCCCGACGCGTATCGACGTGCGGTTTGGACCAGCGCCCTGAACGCGGCCGAAGCGTTTCTGCGACCTGAATAGTACAGGCAAAGCGGTGCGATCGGTGGCGTCCAGTCCGCCAGAAGCCGGACCAGACGGCCCGCGGCGATGTCTTCGACCACGTCCGCTTCCAAAAGATACCCTATGCCCATGCCTCCCATGACTGCGGCGCGAACGAGGCCTGTCTCATCAAGGGTCAGGGGACCTTCTGGATCGAGCTGGACGACTTGGCCGCCCTTCTCAAATCCCCAGCGCAGCAAGGCGCCGTTAGGCAGCCGGACCCGAATACAGGGATGGTTGAGCAAATCTGCCGGAACCCGCGGGGGCTCGGCCAAGTAGTCGGGCGAGGCGACAACCGCATGACCGCGCGCGACGCCGAGCGGCAACGCGATCATGTCGCTGGGAACCAGATCGGCGCGCCGAAGGCCAAAATCAAAGCCGTCCGCCACGATATCGACCAGCTTGCCTTCCGTGACCAGATCTACATGCACCTGTGGGTAGCGGCGCACGAACTCCAGGATCAACGGCTCAAAGATCTCCCGCGCGGCGCTCGGGAAGGCGTTGATGCGCAGCATTCCAGACGGCGTATCCTGCTGCGATCGCGCAGCTTCCACCGCGTCATGAATGCTCTGAACCGCCGGCTCCAGCTGCGCGACGAACGACCGCCCCGCGTCGGTCAGAGACACGCTTCGGGTTGTGCGATGAAATACCCGCACCCCAAGCCTTTGTTCGAGCTTCGCGACCGTGTTGCTCAACGCGGTCGTCGACAAGCCCAGATCCAGCGCGCCCGCGCGGAAGGACCCTTTGCGAGCGATGGCGAGCACGGCTTCCAGCTCGATGAGTTTGAGGCGCTCCATTATCCCCTTCAGCGCAACACTACATACCGATTTGTCCCGGTTATCCGGACGCTGGTCCAGCTCTAAATTGAACGCGTCGGCCATCCCTGACGTCGACTTCAACGGAAACGGCGGCTGAACCGCCCTCCCCGCTGTCAAGAAAGGAGCATTCGTGACCATCAAGTTGCCCCCGCCCATCTCAAGGTATTTCGACACCGACAAGGGCAAGGATGCGGACGCCACCGCCCGGTGCTTCACCGGCGCAGCGATCGTCCGCGACGAACGCAACACCTATGTGGGACGCGACTCCATCCGTCGTTGGAAGGAACAGTCCTCGAACAAGTACGCCTACAGCGTCGAACCGTTCGCGATCACCGTCGACAAAGGCCGCACCGTCGTCACCGCCCGCCTTACCGGCGACTTCCCTGGCAGCCCCACGGATCTGCGCTACGCCTTTGTCCTTGAGAGCGATCAGATCGCCGAGCTGGAGATCACGCCGTGAGCCGGCGCGACTTCGAAGGCGTGCGCGCCGTCGTCACGGCGGGCACCAAGGGGGCTGGCCGCGCAACGGTCGAGCGCCTCCTGCAAGGGGGCGCGAGCGTCGTGACCGCCGCCCGTAGCGCCGCCAATACTCCCGACGGAGCGTCTGCCGTGGAAGTCGACCTGACCAGACCAGAGGGCGCGGAACGCCTGGCGAGGGCTGCGATCGAGCGCCTCGGTGGCGTCGACGTCCTTGTTCACGTCTTGGGCGGTTCGTCCTCGCCTGGCGGCGGCTTCACCGCGCTTACCGACGCGCACTGGGCTGCGGAGCTCGACCTCAATCTCATGACGGCGGTCCGTCTGGACAGGGCCTTGCTGCCGCAGATGCTGGCGCGTGGCCGTGGCGCAGTCATCCACGTTTCATCGATCCAGCGGACGCTCCCGCTACCCGAGTCCACGACGGCATACGCCGCCGCTAAAGCCGCGCTCAGCACCTACAGCAAGGCGCTGTCCAAGGAAGTCGGCCCCAAGGGCGTACGGGTCAACGTCGTTTCGCCGGGTTGGATTCATACCGAAGCGGCCGACGACCTCATGCGCCGGATCGCCGAAACTACGGGCGGAAACCTGGAGACGGCGAAACAAAGCATCCTCGCGGCCCTCGGCGGCATCCCGCTGGGCCGACCCGCCAAGCCCGAAGAAGTGGCGGAGTTGATCGCTTTTCTGGCGTCCGACCGCGCCTTGGCCATTCACGGCGCGGAGTACGTCATCGACGGCGGTACGGTTCCCACCGTCTAGCCAGGGCGTTCTCGCAAAGCCGGGCTTGCTAGGCCTGCACCCTCGATAACGCCGCAATGAATACGAATCCGAGCCCGATCCCGGGAAATATATATCGCGATAATTTTTATCTTTACAATCAGTAAGGGGCAGCCCTAGAAGGTAATTATCGCGATAAGCAATATCGCAACCGGCAACAACTTTCCCGAAGGAGACACCCGATGATCCGCCACGCCCGCAACCTTCTCGTCGCCGCCGCGCTGACCGGCCTGGCCGGCGCCGCCCACGCCCAGACTGACGCCTCGCAAGGGTCGCGGGCTCCGGCCGTCCGCAACGTCGTTCTGGTCCACGGCGCGTTCGCCGACGGCTCGGGCTGGCGCGGCGTCTACGATCGCCTGACCGCGAAGGGCTACCGGGTGACCATCGTCCAAAACCCGCTGACCTCGCTCGCCGACGACGTCGCCGCCACCCGCCGCGCGCTGGCGCGCCAGGACGGCCCGACGATTCTGGTTGGCCACTCCTACGGCGGCACGGTGATCACCGAGGCCGGAAATGATCCCAAGGTCGCAGGTCTCGTCTATGTCGCCGCCTTCGCGCCTGACGCCGGCGAGTCCACGGGCGATCAGCTGGCCGACATCCCGCCCCCGTCGACTTTCGTCATCGACACGCAGTCTGACGGCTTCGGATTCATCAACGCAGCCAAGTTCAAGGAGGGCTTCGCGGCCGATATCAACGACGCCGACGCGGCCTTCATGCGCGACGCGCAGGTTCCGATCGCCATGTCGGCCTTTGGCGACAAGGTCAGCAAGGCCGCTTGGCGCGTTAAGCCCAGCTGGTTCGTCGTGGCGACCGACGATGGGGCTATCGATCCCAAGCTGCTGCGTAAGACCGCCGCCCGTATCGGCGCCCAGACCACCGAGATCAAGGGCAGCCACGTGGTCTTCCTGAGCCAACCGGAGGCCGTCGCCAATGTGATCGACAACGCCGCCGAGACCACCGCCAACAAGTCGAGGTAGTGCGGAAGACAAGTCGCTACGCTCTATCAGCCAGCCGCTGGCGCCGTGCGCGCCAGCGGCTAAGACTGTGAAGGCGGTGGCGGTGACCGTGGCGCCCGTTCATCGACCTCCTGAACCGGGGGGCCTCGCCGCCTCACGCGGACCAGACGGCGCATGCTGGGGCAAGCGCGGGAGACCGCCGATCATTCCATCCGGACGCGCCTTGGCCAGCATGCGCCGGTATGCTGGGCGCGCTTCGATTTTGACTTTCCAGGCCGCGACGTTTGGAAACTGAGCCTCATCGACAAGATTCAGGCCCGTCGCGGCGTTCAACGGGAACATCATCATGATGTCAGCGCAGGAGAAGGCCGCTCCGCCGAACCAGGGATGCTGGCCCAGGAAGTTTTCAGCGAACTGCACGACGGCCTCAGAGTCGACCAGACGCGAGCGCTGCTTGGGCGGCTGGGTCGTCCAGGCGCGATAGTCAGAGAAAAGGCGCGCCGCCAGACTACCCTCTGCGAAATGCATCCACATCAGATGGTCAGGATAATCCCGGCTGTCCAAGGCGGGCTGCAGACGTCCGGGAGCGTGGCGATTGAGGATCAGCTCCATGATCGCGCCGGACTCGACCAGCACCTGGTCGCCATACTTCACGGTCGGCGCCATAGGCACCACCGGACTGAACTCTCGGATCAGCGCCATCGAACCGGCGAGATCGCCGCGTTTGAACTTCAACTCATAGGGAAAGCCGAGCTCTTCCATCAGCCAGACGATGCGCTCGGAGCGGCGACCTTCCAGATGGTAGATCGTGATCGGGGGCAACGGCGGGACCGGCTTGGCCTTGGCCTCGGTGGCAATGAACGGCGCAGCCGCCAGACCGGCCAGGGCGCCTAGCGACGCGCGTCGTCCGATGGACGGGTTCATGAGGAGTCTCCCGATAAAGAGGGCAAACAGAGGGTTGGGGCGGAACGTCTCAGGCCGCGTTGCTCGCGCGCGTCGTCCCGCCCCTACGCGGCGCCGGCAAGAGCGCCGCGCAAACGGGTTCTAGAAGGCGACGTCCAGGCTGATCCCGGCCCGGCGCACGGAGTCCGGACTGAAATATTGGGCGTAGCCCCCGGGGTTCAGTGCGGTGACCGGCGAAGGCGTGATCTGCGCCGCGTAGCGCTTGTCCAGGAGATTGCTGGCATAGACCGCCAAGCTCCAGGCCTTGTCCGGCGCCGAGACGCCCAGGCGTCCGCCCAGCAGACCGTAGGCCTTCTGGATCGTGCCGGGGTCGCCGCTGATCGAGTAGTTGACGTCGCTCTGCCAGTTCCAGTTGGCTTGAACGAACCCGCGAAGTCCCGGTGTCAGGGCTCGCTCGTAGACGGCGCTGAGCCCGTACACCCACTCCGGCACGCCCGCCAGGCTCAGACCCTTGGCGTTGAAGAACCCGTCAAGCGATGTGGGATTGGCTGGCGGCGCGCTGCACGGTCCCCCCTGAGCGATCTTGGGCTGGCCGAAGTAACACTGCACGCCGTTGAAGTCGGCATAGCGGGCGTGGGTGTAGGCCAGGCCTGCCGTCAGGCTAAGACCCGTCATGGGTCGCGCCATAAGATTAGCCTCAAATCCCCGTGTTCTGATCTCGCCCGCGTTGGTGATCCGAGAGGAATAGGTGGCGCTGGTCAGGTCAGAAACCTGGGCTTGGAAGTTCTTGACCTTGGTACTGTAGACATTGGCGTTGACGATCAGGCGACGATCAAGAAACGCCGCCTTCACGCCCGCCTCGTAGCTTGTCGGAACTTCGGGCCGCACGCGCTGATCCGCCAAACTGTTGGCCGCGCTCAGGCCGCTGAAGCCTGGCCCCTTGTAGCCACGCGACACCGTCGCGTAGGCCATAATGTCGTCGCTGAAGTTATAGCGAGGCCCGATCCGCCAGGATGTGTTTGTCGCGTCTACCTCCTGGTGCAGGGCAAGGGTGACGGAGCCAGGGATATACACCGCGCCAGGCGTTGGGGCCCGTCGATAGTCCAGGGTGATTTCATCGCGGGTCAGTCGCGCCCCAGCAATGAGATCCAGCTTGGGCGTGATGTGCAGCGCCAACTGCCCGAAGGCTGCATAGCTCGTCGAATTGATGTCGTTGACCGTCGAGGTCTCGAAGATCGTGCCCAACGGTGCGCCGGGAATGATTGGAACCACCACGCCGTTTGTCGTTGGCAAAATCCAGCTGAGTTGCCCTCGCTGGCGGATCAGCGAGGAAGCCTTTGAGTGATAGAGATAAAGGCCAGCGACATAATCGAACCGTTCGCCAATCGGTGAGGTCAGCCGGATTTCCTGGCTGAGCCAGTCGGTTTTACCGGATCCGCCATTGGTGTCGACATAGCTGACCGTGGTCAGGTCGCCGTCGTAGAACGCTTCGCGCTTGACCGAGCGATAGGCGCTGATGGAGGTCAAGGTCAGTTCGCCCAGCGCATAGTCGACTTGCAGCGTACCGCCCTGCGCAGTCGACTTACCCAGAGATGGACCGTTCGCCGCGACCTGGAGGTTGTTGGGTCCGGCCGTAACGCCATAGCGCGCGTTGATGACCGCCGGCGCATAGCCCGGCGTAACCTTGCGCCACGTAGACGAGCAGCAGAATGCGTTATTGTCGGTGCGATCGACCGAGAAGAAGACCGTCAGATCATCGCTGGGACGCCACAGCGCCTTCAAGGTCAAGGTGCTAACGTCCTGAGGGTCGGTATAGACCCCGTCCTTGGCGACATTGCGGATCAGGCCGTCACGCTGATTGTGCGTGGCGACCAGGCGCACGGCCAGAGAGTCGCTGATCGCCAAGTTGCCAACCGCCTGCAGGACCTGCTCGCCGCGCTCGCCATACTGCAAGTGTAGCTGACCGCTATTCTCGTTGAGTTTGGGTCGATTAGTGATGAAGTGGACGAGGCCTGCCGAAGCGTTCTTGCCAAACAGCATGCCCTGTGGACCGCGCAGGATTTCGACCCGCTCCACGTCGGCCAAGGTGGCGAGACTGGCCGGATCGGCCAGCACGACACCGTCGACGACCGTCGAAATGCTTTGCTCGATCCCCGCCGAGAAGCTGCTGGTGCCGACCCCGCGGATGGTCAGACCCGAGGCGCTACTGCTGAGACTCTGTTTGAAGCGGACACTTGGGTCGATGAGCGACAGCTGCTGGGGCTGGGTGATGTTACGGGAAGACAGCGCTTCGCCGCGTACGGCGGTGATGGCCAGCGGAACGTCCTGAACATTCTCGGCGCGCTTTTGGGCGGTGACCGTAATCTCTTCGACGGTTGCGATCTGGCTCGCGCCGCGCGACGGGTCGTCTTCCGCCCGCGCGGCTCCCGTGACCAGCATTGCAGCGGCGCTGGCCGAGACTCCCATGAGCAGATCAATTCTCAGAGGGCGCGACTGAACTCGCGGCCGGAGGGGTTTGAAGGGCATGGCGCATTCCTCCTTGAGCCGCTGCGCGGCTTCTTTTGTGATCTGTCGGTGGCACGCTCTCGCCTTCCCCCGCCGGCGATGGCCGGGCGGCGGCGAGGCGAACCGTGTGGGTCGCCTGGGGATGTGAATTAGCGTCCAGGCCCAAGACGCTTAAGTAACGGTATCGTCACTTAATGGGCATGACAACCGCTTTCGAACAATTGTTCGTCAAGCTGTCGCGCTTGGCCTCTCAGAGACGCGCTGAAGCCAGGCGAGGACACGGCTGCAGTCCTCTGGGATGGCAACCCCAATCATCCGTCCGAAATCTACCGTGGTCAGCGCCACGATATCGGCCATGGTGTAGGTCGGCCCGGCGATGAAGCTTCGGTCGGACAGCTCGTCATCCAGCCAGCGATAGGCCCGATCGGCATGAGCTCGGTTGGATTCGCCGAAATCCTTGTACTGGGTGAGAAGGCCCGCGGTGAGCGGATGGGTGTGCCGCCAGATGTTGGCGATCGGCGCCATCAGCTGAAATTCGATGCGCCGGATCCACATGTCTATGACAGCCTGCTCGCGGGACGTCTCTCCAAACAGAGACGGCTGCGAATGCTCGGCTTCAAGATAGCGACAGATGCTTACGCTCTCGCTCAGGAAAGTCCCGTCATCGAGCTCCAACACGGGTACTTGGCCCAAAGAGTTCTTCTGCAGGAACTCAGCGGCCTTGTGCGCGCGCTCGCGCAGTGGGACGCGCTCCTGCTCCAGCGTTAGACCCTTTTCCGCCAGAAAAATGCGGACGCGGCGCGGATTCGGCGCCGGATTGTCTTCGCCATAAAGCTTCACTTTGGCTTGCCCCCTTCGGCTTACGCCGTTCGCGGGCTCTCTTGCCCGCACTTAAGTAACGGTATCGTCACTTAAGTGCGCAAGCAACCGCTCTATGCACGACCCAGGCTCAAGCGGTCTTGGCAGGGCGAGGCTCGCCATATTTCTTCGCCAAGGCCTTGGCTCCAGCGACCACCGCGACCGTGATCGCGTCGATCATGGCCTCGTCATCGCCATCGCGAGCATCCAGGGCGCCCGCCGTCCCGGCGACCATGAACCACGCATATTGCTTGGCCTGGCGGGCAGGCAGGCCGAACGCCCGCTGCAAGCCCAGCGCCCAAGCGTCCGCGTCGGCCTTGCGGTTGGCGCGCGCCCGCTCGGCCAAAGGACCGCAATCCCTGACCAGACGCATGAACAGTTCGCCACGCTCATCCGCGCGCCGGCACCAATATTTCAGAGCGCCACGAACCCATTCCTCAAAGGTGGAGGTCGGTCCGACCTCGCTCGCAAGACGCTCGACATAGATTTGGGTCTCGCGGTCGAACAATGCGGTCAGCAGGTCGTCACGATCGCTGAAATAGCGGTAACCCAGCGCCTTTGTGACGCCGGTCAGACTGGCCACGCCGTCCATGGTGACAGCGGCGACCCCTTGTTCAATGACGATCTGCGCTGCCGCATCCAAGAAGCGCTCGCGTCGTTCCGCGCCCTTCAATCGTGTCCGGGTCATGTCCGTATCGAAACTCCGACCATCCTCCTTTTTGGAGCGATGACGCGTGAAGTAGCAAGGGCGAGTCTCAATAGGCGGCCGCGCCCACGCCGTCAGGGAGGCGTCAGCTCGCCAGAAGCAAGATGATCGCACGACGTCTCGCCGCGCTCTCATGGCAACGCGTCGCGTCGGGCCCGCGTTATCGGGGCCGTACGAAAAGGAGTGCAACCATGAAACTCGCTGCTATCGGTCTGTCCATCGCCGCCCTTGGCGCGGCGACGTCCACCATGGCCCAGACGTCGATCGCCCATACCGAAGGCCAGCTCGCCAAAGGGGCCTTCACGGTCGGTCAGATCGAGGATGCGGACGTCATTGACTCCGCCAATCGCAAGGCCGGTGAAGTCGAACACGTCCTGTTGGACGCCGGCGGCAAGCCGACCGCCATCGTCATCGAGATCGACCGAATGGGCCCGGACAAGAAGGTCGTCGTGGCGCTTGCCGACGTCACGGTCACGCCCGAGCCTGGAGATCCAGACGATCATCTGGTCCGCACCAAGCTGACGAAGGCTCAACTGTCCGCTCTACCGGATTGGAAGGGCTGATTGTGCACGGTCGGGAGCGCACGGGCGATGTTCGTCGCCCCCGACCAACGCCAGGGCGCCCCTTGGGGTGTCCGCAAATCTCGCCCCAATCGCCGCCCCCGGGTTAGTGGTTCTCGTGAACCGCGACCACCTCGGGCGCCACCAATCGCAGCTGGTCGACCGCGATGCGTCCCGTGCGGGAGGTCAGCCGGACAAGATGTTTTCCCGGGCTCAGCGGCGACCCGACGACGGCCGTGAGTTGATTGTCGAGAACGCCCTGCGCCCAAGCCGGTGATCCGACCACGCGCGGCCAACTCAGACGCTGCGCGGCGGCGCCGTCGATGCTGACGTCCAGGGCGATCTCCCCGCCCTGACCGTCCGGAAAGATCGGCAGAACTCCCACGCGCAAGCTCCGGCCTTCGGCTCCTGCCTCGACTTCAAGGGTCAGCTCGGCTCCGGCGGCGTCTGCGATCATCACGCCTTCGCCCCGGCCGACGCCCTCCACCAAACGCCACCCGCGATTGGACCGGAAGGCCTCGGCTTCGAATACCGGCGAAACAGCGGAAACTGTGGCGTCAACAGCGGCCAGGAACGGTGCAGGGTCCGCTGTTAGCGCGGCGCCAGGCAACGGGATCGGACGGGCGCGGTAGATGCGCCACTGACTGTCCGCAGGTTCTTCGGGCATCAGCCAGCGCCACTTGCCACCCGCGATCTTGTTGTTGAAGCGATCGGTCAGGGCGGTGATCTCGGTCTGAGCCTCGACCGCCGCGCCGCCTGCGGAACGCGCCATGGCCTGCTGGCCGTCGATCAGCGCATTATACCGCTCCGTCGCAAAGAAGCGCATGTTGGCGGCCGCCGAAATACGGATCGGAAACTCGACCAACTCGAACCAGGCGTCCTGCAGAGGCGGAGGAACCTTCCCGCTCGTGGCCTTGGTCTCCGCGACAAGACTGCGGAAGGCGCGCAGGCGAGCGTTGACCTCCTGCGGTGTGTAGCTGGACAGGTGCCGGTTCTCGGCCACGGGCGGCCATTCCAAGTGCTCGGGGCGACGCTCGAAGTTCAGGCGGTAGTAGCGGTCCATCAGGTCGGCGGTCTTAGCCGCGAGATCCGGACCGAGGTTCCGGGCCATCCAGTCCTCCAGGAACTGCTTCTGGGTCTTGCCGCGCCAGCGATCGATGTCCCAGGCCATCTCCAGGAAGTGGCTGGTCCCGATCTCGGCCGGCTTGATGTCGCCGACATTGGCGATCCAGACATTGCGCGCGCCCTTGTCCCAGGCGTGGACCATCTCCTCCTGCACCAGGGCCGGGGGCGTCGTAGAGAGCCACAGATAGGCCAGCGGATAGCCAAGGTATGAGAGGTGGTAATAGACCCCTGCCCCGCCCTTGCGTCCGGCTTCTTCGGCGCTGGCGAACTGGCGGATGTAGCCGAAGTTGTCGTCCGGCCAGACGATGGTCACGTCGTCGGGGACCTTCAGGCCCGCGCGGTAGATCCCCAAAACCTCCTTATAGGGCACGAAGATCTGCGGGATCTTGGCGACGTCGGCGTTGACGTTCTTGGACAGGATCTCGCGCTGGTCGGCGATGATCTTGTCCAGCAGAGCGACCTTTTCCTCGGTGGTCTTGGGACCGACCATGCCGGTGTCGTGGATGCCGCGCATCCCAACAGTCCAGAGGCTCTCGAAGCCCGCGTTGGCCTGGGCGCGCTCCTGCCAATAGGCCTTCACGCCATCAGGATTGGTCGCGTAGTTGAACTTGGCCGGGTCGTCCTTCCACTCGCCAACGTTGTTGCGCAGCATGGCCTCGGCGTGGGACGAGCCCATGACGATGGCGTACTCCTCGGCCAGCTTGGCGTTGGCGGGGTCGGAATTGAACGGCGCGGTCGTGTGATGCATGGCCGGCCACAGGGTGTTGGCCTTCAGGCGCAGCAGCAAGGTGAAGACCTTGCGATAGGTCTTGGGCCCGATATCGCCGCGCTCGGGATCGAAGGTCTTCACCACCCAGGGATACAGGCCCCAGTCCTCGTCATTGACGAAGATCCCGCGATAGCGAACCGACGGCGGCCCGAAGCGATAGACACCACCGCGCACGTACAAGGCCTCGCGCTTCTTTGGGGTGACGTCCGCCCACCAGGCCCAGGGCGAGACGCCCATGGCCTGGGCGACCTCGTAGACGCCAAAGGCGGTCCCGCGACGGTCGCTGCCGATCACGACCAGGGCCTTGTCGACGCCGGGCGCCGGACGGTCGACGGTCGCGATGACGAAGCTTTCCCAGGCCCCCTTCAGCCGCGAGACATCGACGCGCTGGGTTGCGACCAGACGGTCGATCACCGGGCTCTGCCCCAGCGTGCCGACCAGGATCGCCGTCTTGCCGGCCGGTGCAGTGGCCACCGATGCGCGCTGGCCTGTGACAGTCAGAATGTCGTCGGAAAGATCATCGGCGGCGTGGCGCACGACGGCGGCGTCGGAGGGATCGACGACGATGGTCGGGAGGAGGTCCTTGCCCACGAGCTGGAAGCCGCCGCGGACGGGCCCATTGGCGAAGATCGGCGCTGTCTCGGCGAGCGCGCGGCTCGAGGCGCTGGCGGCCAGGGCTTGGCGGGGCGGCAGCGCCGACGAGACCAGGGCCAGGGCGCAGACCGCAGCAACATGCATCCACTTCATCAACAAAACTCCCTGTACGCGGCTCATAAGCGCCGGCTGCGCGCCCATTGCCTGGGCGACGTTAATCGGCGGTCCCCGAGCGGCCTTCAGTTGCCCATGCGCGTCGCGCTTCGCACGGCCGCGTCGAAGTCCTCCGCCCGGCAGTCGAAGCTTGGGGTCGCGGTGCCGCAGCCCTGAACAAAGACCGGGGCGGACAACGGCGGTGTCTTGGCGTCCAACGCGGTCATGTTCCGCAGTTGCGACAGGCTCTGACCGGTGAATCGTACGCGAACCACGCGCACGCCGTCATCGCGCTTCCAGCGCTCGAACACCAGGGCTGCGCCTGGCTGGATCTGGTTGGGTTGGTAGCCGGGCAGCCTCCACTCCATACGCAGCAGGCCGCCCAGCGACGCCAGGGTGCCGTCGTGGCCGGCGATCACCACCAGCTTGGCGTCGGCAGGACCGATGGATTTGGGACCGCCAGCGATTGTGGCCGCCAGGCGGTCGGCCAGGTGTCCAGCCAGCACCCGCGCCACATAGGGCGTCCGCAAGCGAAGGTCGAACTCGGCCTGATGCAGGAAGAACGACCGGGTCAGCGCCTCCTCGTCCAGACCCTTCCAGCCCAGTCCGGCGAAATCGCGACCGTCGGCCCAGGCCATCAGCAGGCTCTCGGTAACGCCCGAGGCGAAGGCCTCTGGGCCAGAGACGCCAGCCAGTTCCTCACCGTCGACGAAGCCGGGCTTGGCGTCGAACACCCGGCGCTTGCCGGGCGCGGCGGGGCACGGGCCCTTGGCGCATTGCATCAGCAGGGCGTCGAGTTGCTCGGCTTCCTGGCGGTGGCTGGCGCTCCAGGCGCTGAGGTCGCCCCCGACGCGCCCAGCGACAGCCGCACGAGCGAGCGCAGGATCGGGCGTGACGATCCCCGCCTTCACCGGCTCGAACATCGGGTCGTTATTGCCCTCGCCCACCGTATTGACGGCGAGAGCGCATCCAGGCGCCAGAGCATCGGCATAGGCGCGGCCAGTGGCGATCGTGCGCTGGGTGACGTTGGCCCAGGTATAGACCGCCGAGCAGTCGCCGGCCTTCAGCAGGCCCATGGCGCTGTAAGATTGGCGATAGTAGTCGCCCATGCGCGCGATCAAGGTTTCGCCCCGCGCCGTTAGATGGCCAGCTGGAACCTCGAAACGCGGCCAGGGACGCGCCGAGGCCTCCTCCAGTTTCTCCGGCGACGACATCGCCGCCCGCACGCCGTGGCGGCTGAGGATCACAACCTTCTCAAGCGTCTCGGCCGACGCCGGGGCCGCGGACGCCACCGCGATAGCTACCGAGGCGATACGAAGGAACAGGCGCATCGCAGCTCCTAAAGCTTCACGACCGCGCCGCGACGGGCCATCACATAGCCCAGCAGCCAGCAAACCAGCATGTAGGCCACCGCGCAAAGCAGCGAGCCGAACGCGCCCGGCGCGACGACCTGGAAGAGGTTGACCCCGACCCACTTATAGAGCCCGACGCCCGGCGCGACCTTGATCATGCCCAGGACAATGACGAACAGCTCTGAGAACAGGTAGATCACCAGCGGGTTGAGGCCGAACACCTGGAAGAAGTAGGTCGCGCGGTTCGGCTCCCTACCTTCCAGCACCTTGGTCAGGCCCGCCAGGACGACAAGATCAATACCGACGGTCAGCAGAACGAAGCTGCCTGTCCACAGCTTCTTAGCGATCGGGAAGAGCGGGCTCCAGGCAAGGCCCGCTAAGATCAGCACGATACCCACGACGGCCATCCGGGCCAGGGCAGAGGACGAGCCGGGGTTCTCCTTCAGAAACCGCGCCGCGAGATATCCGGCCAGCACATTGACGGTCGCGGGCAGCGTGCCCAGTAGCCCCTCGGGGTCGAAACCGCCGTCCTTACGATAAAGGTGGTTCTGGCCGATCAGGAAGAGATCCAGGTGCGTGCCGGCGTTGCCCAGCTTGGACAGCGGCGCGGCCGGATCGCCGAAGGTCATCAGGATCGCCCAGTAGCCCAGCAAAAACACTGCCGACAGCGCCACGATCAGGCGCGGCGACAGCCAGCGAACGGCGAAAGCGGCCAGCAGGTAGCACAGCGCGATCCGCTGGAGCACGCCCATGACCCGGGTGTCTGAGAACGGGATAAACGCCCAGCGCCCGTCGACCTCGCGGATAAATGGGAACCAGTACATCAGAAAGCCGAGCAGGAAGATCAGCGTGGCGCGGCGCAGCACCTTTACGGCAAAATCGCTGACGGGGATCGGCTTCGCGAACGCGAAGGCCATGGAGCAGCCGACGGCGAACAGAAACGACGGGAACACCGCATCGGCTGCTGTGAACCCGAACCATTTGGCGTGAACCAACTGGCCGTAGGCCTTCGCGCCGGGCCCCGCCGTGTTGACGACGATCATCAGGCAGACCGTCAGTCCGCGGAATACGTCGAGCGACAGAAAACGAGCGGCGGCCTTGCTCATGCGGCGCTCTCCCCGTCCTGAGCGACAAGCGCCATCAGGGCCCTGATCTCGCCGATTGGGTCGGCGGGCCGGTCGCGGCGATAGGTCACGTCGGCCTCGACCCAGCTGCGCTCCCACGCCACGCCGTCCCGGGCCACCGAGGCCTCGTCGAACGGGCTCGTCCCAGCCGCTTTCAGAGCGTCGAGGAAGCGCGACCAGCGCGGCAGGTAGAAGCTCTTGTAGAGCCCCTGCCAAGCCTTGGAGGCATAGTCGTTGAGGTTGCCCTCCCCGCCCCAGATGGTGACCTGGGCCTTGGCGTTGGCCACATAGGCGGCCGCGTCAGCGGGGGTGTCCCCGTAGGTCCGAGCGTCATCGATCCAAGTGGCGAGGGTCTCGGGCTGGACGCCCAGCAGCCTGTCGATCGAAAGGGCCAGGGCCTCGACCTGGGCCCGCGCGCGGTCGCCGCCGGCGGCGTCGCCCTTGCGATAGGCGGCCACCGCCGCCTGCAGGTGATCGTCGATCCGCATCGAGGCCAGGTGACGGGCCGCGTCGGTCAGGTCCAAAACGAAAAGAGGTTCGTTCGCATAGGCCGGAGCCAGGGCCGTCAGCGCCTTGACGGCGGCCGCCAGCTTGGCGCGATCGCCCGGATGCGACGGGAACTCGCCGATGGCGGCGGTCGGTCGCTTGAAGAACAGGTAGGCCCCGGCCTTGCTGCGCCACCAGCGCGGCGACCAGTAGCGGGTCGAGAAGGCCGCCTCGACCAACTGGCTCAAAGCCGCGTCGAGCTCAGGCGAGGTCTTGCCGTAGCGCGCGCGGGCGTAGGTCGAGAGCCACGCCGACAGCGACGACTGGCCGGCGTTCCAGGCCAGATCATAGGTCGCCTCGTAGACGATCGAGTTGTTATGCAGGCCCTCGGGGAACATCCCAAAGCCCGCCAGCTTGCCCGCCTGCGGATTGGCCGCAATGGCCGGGATGTCCTGGCGGTAATAGCCCAGATCCCCATAGACCGGGTTGCTGCCGCCGTAGTTATGGACGTAACCATAGATCCAGGGCTTGCCGCCGAACGCCTTGGCGTTCTTCCAGACGGCCGGATAACGGTCATTGCCGATGTCGAGGATCATCAGCTTGTCGTCGGGCACCACGCTCAAATAGGCCGAGATCGCCGCCGGATCCCAGAAATGGCTGTCCGCGCCGAACAGCCAGCCTTGCATCACCCAGACCGCGTCAGGTCGGGCCTGACGGATCGAGTCATAGATTGCCTTGCCATAGGCGGCCAAACGCTTCGCCTTCAGAGCCGGATCGACCTCGACCTTGGTCTTGGTCGCCGCGGTGTTGGCCGCGCCGTCGCCATACGCCGCGTCGCGGGCGTCTGCGCCATCGGCGTTGATCGGCGGCAGCATCTCGTTGAACGAGTCCGCCAGATAGTAGGTCCCTGCCCCGTAGGTCTGCGTGTACAGAGCCAGGAAACGCCCGGCGATCTTGGCGAACAGCGGGTCGGCCGGATCCAGCCAGTAGGTCTCGTGGAAGCCCTCCCACGGCCGCATGCGATAGATGCGCGCCGTGGGGTTCTTCTGGGCGAAGGCCTTGGGCACGTAGCCGCCGAACGCCGGCAGGATCGGGGTCATGCCAAGCGACCGCATCCGGCCCAGAATCTTGACCTGGAGGTCCTTTTTCTTGTCGATCCAGGCGGCGGGCAGAGGCGCCTTGTAGCCCTCGATATTGCCCATGCGGTGCCAGGGGGTGAAGGCCGGTCCAGAGAAGTAGTCGGCCAGCTCGGCCTCGCTGAGGCCGAATTCGCGCCAGAGCGCGCGCCAGACATATTCCTGGCCTTCCATGGCCAGCGGCATGTCGACGCCATGCGCCGCCATCCAGTCGATCTCGCGGCTCCAACGGCCCCAGCCCCACCACGGGGTCGTGTAGCCGTAGGTGCAGGTATTCAGATAGGCGCGGTGGCGGAACGGCGTCTCGACGCGGGCGCCTGAACCGAACGGCACGGCGCCGGTCTGGACGACCCGGTCTCCCTCCCAGCTGACATGAGCTAGGCCCGAGTCGCGGAGATGGGCGTAGGCGCCGCGGACCAGCGCCACGGGGCTGTCGCCGGAGATAGAGAGCGCGCCGTGCTTCTTGCCGACGGCGTACCAGGATCGCCCAGCGCCCGGCGTGACGCTCAGCTGAGCACCGGCCAGTCGCCTTCCGAAGAGCCGTTTGAGGCTTGCGCGGGCCGCGGCTACGCCCTCCAGGGAAGACGCTGCGAGAGCGGGAGACGCTACGAACGTCGCAGCGGCGAGGCTTATCGCCTGACGTCGGTTCAGAAGGGCTTTCATCGGCATCAGGATCTACGAAAAGGCGCGCCCGCCGCCTAGGAGAACACGTGCGGCGGGCGCCAGGGGAAGCCTCGCCCGTCCGACGGGCGAGGCAGGGAAAGACACGGCGCTCAGGGGAGGTAGGACGAGCGCCGCGTCAAACGCGTTACATCTTGTATTGGAACGACAGGTAGTAGCTGGGCCCCGTGACCGAGGTCTCCTGCCAACGGCTGGCCTTGCCTAGATACGCTTCCTCCTGAGCATTGTTGATGTTCATCGCCGCGAAGGCGAAGCTCAGGCGTTCGTTGAAGTTATAGCCGAGGTTCAGGTCGAGCTGGGTGCGCGACTTGACCGTGTGGCCCAGGGGACCGGCGAAGAAGCTCTCCACCGACGTTTGGTCGTAGGCGCTCCGGTAGTTCGCCGACAGACGAGCACTGAACTTCTGGTTTTCCCAATAGAGCGTACCGTTGGCGGTGTGCTCCGACAGGTTGGCCAGGCGGAAGCCGTTGGTCGACGTGGCCGGCGTGACATGCGTGTAGTTGGCGATCAGGCCAAAGCCCTCGATCGGCAGCCACGCGTCGAGCGACTGCTGCCAATTCACCTCGTAGCCGTGGATGTCGACGACGCGGGAGTCGTTGAAGCTCTCGGTGATCAGGTAGTTGTCGCCGTTGCCGGCCACGCAGACGCCACTGGAGTCCTTGGACAGCGACACGGACTCATAGCTCGTCGGGCAGGTCAACTGGGTGAAGACGCCGTTCTTGACCTTCTTGGAGAAGTAGCCGGCGCTCAGACCGTTGCCTTGGCCATAGTACCACTCCAGCGTCAGATCCAGCTGGTTGGCGGTCATTGGATTGAGGTTGCCTTGGCCCGACGAGATCGTGAACACCTTCTTGCCCGTCGTGTCGGTGGTGCTGGTCACCGTGCGAGCCAATTGGTTGCTGGAGTCGATGATCGGACGGACCAGAACCTTCGCGGCGGCGACGCGCAGCAGCAGATTGTCGGTCAGGTCGACGCTCAGGTTGGCCGACGGCAGCAGGTTGTCGTACGACTTCTTGGCCGTGTAGTTGCCTGAAACCAGCCGGACTTCGGTGTTCAAAGGATTGGCTGCGCCGCCGACATAGCCCTTGATCGTCTGGTCGGTGCTCTCGTTGCGTACGCCCACGTTGCCGCGAAACGACTTCGAAAGCACCTCGCCACGCAGGTTGGCCATTGCGTAGAGCGAGGTCAGGTCCCGCTGGACGCGATAGCTGCCCAGCGGGTCGAAGCCCTCATAGACCGAAACGCCCTGAGCCTTCAGCGCATCGCGATAGGCGTCGAGGTTCGGCGACACCCAGGCGGCCGGCAGGGTCATCTGGCCGTCCAGGAAGTTGCTGATCGGGATGCCGCTGTTGGCCATGGTCGGCGAGTAGGACGCCGGGATGGCGTTCTGACCGTCTTTGCGCACGACGTAGCGCTTGAGCACCTCGGTCCGGGTCTTGGCGCCGACCTGCACCGACTCCAGGACGCCCCACTCCAGATAACGCTTGGCGTCGAACTGGGCCGCGCGCTCGTAGGAGTCAATCGTACGATAGGCGCCGTTCGGATAGGTGTTCCGGATCAGCGTGGCGGGGTTGTACTGCGCCGTGTCCGTCAGGGCCGTCGACGTGGTGAACACCACGTTTTTCGGGTTGGAGATGTCCACCGTGGCCATCGGGATATTGATGCCCAGGATCGCGGCTTCCTCGTTGTGCTTGGCGCTGCCGCGCGAGTAGTGGGCGACGGCCTTGAAGTCCCAGTTTTCGATGCCGGTGTAGTGCACGTCCGCCGTCAGCGCGCCCGTCGATTGCGGACGGTTCTCGTACTGATGGTTGTTCTCCAGACGGAAGTTGTTCACCTGCACCTTGGTCGCGGTGCCGTCCGCCACCGTAAGCGGCACGACGTTCGACGCCGACGGCGTGGTGAACAGGAAAACCTGCTGATGGACGTGCTGGGTGGTCTTGTCCTCGGCATAGGTGCCGATGAGGTCCATCTGCAGATGCTCGGTCGGCTTCCACTGAAGGGCGCCGTTGATCATGCTGCGCTTGGTTTCGCGATCGATGCGGCGATAGCGCAGGCGTGCAGGCGTGTAGACGTTGTTGCTGACGGTCCAGCGGTCCATCCACAGATAGTCGCCACGGTCCTTCAGTTCCTGGTAGCCGGCGCCGAGGAAGACGCCCAACTTGCCGTCTAGGAAGTGGTCGACATAGGTCAGGCCGTACTTGCCCGTGGGGCCGCCGCCGATCAGATCCTGCTTCTGGAGCTTGCCGGCCAGGATGATCTGGCGGCCCTTCACGTCGAACGGATGAACCGTGTCGATATTGACGGTGCCCGCGAGGCCGCCGGCGTCCATGTCGGCCGTCGGCGACTTGTAGACCTGGATGCCCGACGCCAGCTCGGTCTGAATGACGTCATAGCGGAAGCCGTCGGTGAAGTTGGAGCTCTTGAACGTCTGGCCGTTGACGGTGGTCAGCGCGTACTGCGGGCCCAAGCCTCGAATGCTGATCGTCGAGCCGCGGCCGTTGATGGCCGAGATCTGGACACCCGGAATGCGCTGAATAGCTTCGGCGATGTTTTCCGAAGGGAATTTGCCGATGTCTTCCGACGAGATGCCGTCGGAAACGCGGACATCCTTGCGCTTGACCTCCAGCGCGGTGGCAAGGCTCTTGCGGAAAGCCGTGACGACGACTTCGTCAACGGCGGCTTGGTCCGCAGGCGCGGCCGCTTGGGCGAGCGCCACGTCGGCAAAGCAGACACCGCTCATTAGCGCGATGACGAAGGCCTTGCGGCGACCTGCAGTCGCATGGGTCTTGGTATCGGTCATTGTTGTATTCCCCCTGACTAGGCGGCGCGAGGACGGGTTGCGATGGCGTCGCGCGCGGCAAGCATGATGCAGACCATTCGAGTACCTTTTTTGCACTCTCGGTCGAATGATAAGAGTTACGACGCATGCGCCGCAAATCCTTAAGCCACTGCTTTATTTTACTTTTTGTAGAACGACTATCCTTTGGGCGCCGTCCCGGCTTGGCTTATCGAAATCGCCGATCAGATCCTCCATTTATTCTTCTATTTCAGTGCGTTACTAAACTATCTTCAAGAGACCGGATTCCAACTCGCAATACCATTTTAATGCCTCTTAAGGAACCACTTCCAGCTTGAAGCTCAGCAGGTATGGCTGGCGCGTGTCGGTGCGACGGCGCTCGGGGCCCTAGGGTTGCAGCACCTCCGCGATACGCTCTGCTTCAGGGCCGACAATAAGGTGCAGGGTGTCGTCGGCGACCCGCGCCACCCCCCGCCCGCCGGCGGCCTGTACGGCGGCTGGGTCGATGTGGGCGGGGTCGATGAGGACGATGCGCAGGCGGCTGGAGACGGCGGCGATGTCGCGCAGGT
>Ga0102832_1001356_pt1 | contig 19760 bp, 18 predicted proteins | sample EBPBio282013_DNA_FD_88942 | JGI IMG/M metagenome (GOLD analysis project Ga0102832, IMG submission 88942) | Wastewater treatment Type I Accumulibacter community from EBPR Bioreactor in Madison, WI, USA - Reactor 2_5/28/2013_ DNA (Illumina Assembly) | ecosystem: Engineered > Bioreactor > EBPR >...
GGGCGTATCTATGGCGAATGGCCTGGCTTGCGGCCCGCCGATCTCAGGGACGGTGACGTGCGGGTTACCACGGACGTCCGGCAGGTCCTGCAGGAGATTCTCGTCAAACGTCGCGGCGAGGACAATCTTAAAGCAGTCTTCCCGTCGCTTGCTTACCGGCCTCGCGGTCTTATCCGGCCCATCGCGTAAAAATTTTACGGCGCGCTTCATTATCGCATCTGCGCGCACGCGCGATCGTTCCGTGCCGGTTCTTGAATCAGGCAACCTTCTTGCAACGCCAGCGTGACCCGAAAGCCGCCACAAAGCGACAGGGGCTGGGTGTCATGTCGTGGGTCTCCCGGCGACGCGCCTAGGGCGCGATCGGCCTCACCGCCATCGTGATACGCGAGATACAGACCAGTTGTCCGTCTGCATTTGCGATCTCAATGCCCCAAACCTGACTTGTACGGCCGATATAGAACGGCCGCGCGGTCCCGGTTACGAGTCCTGTTTTTACGCCCCGGATATGGTTGGCGTTGATTTCCTGTCCGACACAGACAAACGCGGCCTGATCGACGGCCATATTGGCGGCGATACTGCCGAGGGTCTCGGCTAAGGCGACCGAAGCGCCGCCATGCAGAAGACCTTGTGGTTGATGTGTGCGCCGATCAACCGGCATGGTCCCCCGCAGAAAATCGGGACCAATCTCGATCAGCTTGATATCCAGGTGCGCGACGAGCGTATCGGGATAGCGCGCTTCCCAATCCCTCAGCGTGTAGGGCTTAAACCATAGGGGTTTCATCGAGACCTCGTGTTTGACCGCTTCATATGAAGTCCAGTCTAGCGGTTCTACCAGATCAGGTGGAGGGCCGCGTGCGCGCGTCCGGATGGTCGAGGTGGCTGGCGGTCTTAATGATTTGGACCCGCATCATACACCGCTCCAAGCCAACGGATCGGGCGTGTGGGAGGCTTTCGTCATGGGGATACCAGCCGCTGGGATCGTTCGCGGCGGTTAGGGCATTTTCGGCGATGTTTCGAAAAATACCCATTTCGTGCGTGCGGCGGCATAAGCATGGTGCGCCGAAAAATGGCCGCGCGGGGCCATAGACCGTGGCATCGCGTTCACCATGTAAATCTCATCGAATGCCTTCCACCATACCGGTCGCGCGATGAGGGGCGCTGTGAGCGCATGGCGATAGCGTGGATCGTGCATCAGGTGACTGGTGGCCTTCATACGATCGATGGCGAGGCGCTCGAGGATGGCGTCGGTCACCACGTCTTCGGGGCGGGCCTTGAGATCGAGGTCGGCATTTTTCCGGATGCGTCCGAACATGATGAACACCATGTTCGAGACGATCCTGTCATCCCGCCCGACCGCATCGTCCACTTGCAGGGCGACCTGACGCAATAGAGCTTCGGCAACGGTTGGCGTGAAGCGCTCGCGCACGGCCGCGGCCTGAAGGCCGATCAGTCCGGCGTAGAAATAGTCTTCCAGGGGATGGGGCTTCAGGAGCGCGGTGCGGTCGGCCGGCGCGAGGTTGGTCTTGGCGAAACCGGCGTCGACGGCCAGTTTCCAGGAACGGAAGGACCGCTCGGCGGTGAGACGCATATCGACCAGGAATTTTTGAACCGCGGTCTCGGGCGTAATCAAAAACCGCGAACTGAAGGCGGACATCGATGACCTGTACAAAATCGTACAACATCAACGCCTGGCTTCAGAAAATGGTTCCATTTTTAGTTTAGTTTCAGGCGGTTGTGGTTCATTCCACCATGTGATTGCGACATGATTGGGCCCGTTTCGCCGCCGGATGCAAACTTTTCGGACGTCTCCACGAACCTTTTTAACGCAAGGGGAGAACTTCTTTGCCTCCATGGCGTTATGGAACCCGGGATGTCTAGTAATTGAGGTGTGCGTGACATGGACGTGTATCAGGGTTCCGCCACGACGGATGGGAAATCGAAGCGGCTGCGGACGCCGGGGAAGCCAAACCCGGTCGATGCCCATGTGGGCAACCGCTTGCGGGTTCGCCGCACACTTCTCGGCCTTTCCCAGGAGAAGGTCGGTGAGGCGATGGGGCTGACCTTTCAGCAGGTCCAGAAGTACGAGCGTGGGGCGAACCGCATCGGCGCCAGCCGTCTGTGGGACATGAGCCGTGTGCTTGATTGCCCAGTGGCCTACTTCTTCGAGGAGATGGACGACAACACAGCCGGCGCCAGCCCTCGTAACCAAGCGGGCGCGGGAAATATCGATATGCCGCACGAGGAAGACCCGATGGTCCGTCGCGAAACTCTGGAACTGGTGCGTGCCTATTATGATATTGGCGACGAGCATGTGCGTCGGCGCATCTATGAGCTGGCCCGTTCGCTGGCCGCAATGGAAGAAGCCGCCGCCGCCGCCAAAGGCAGCGAGGTCGAGAAGGTGAATGAGGCCGCCACGGCACCCGTCGTAACGTCGCCGCAGGTTCCACAGCGGCAGGTCGAGCAGCGAGTCTAAGAGAAGCCGGCGCCGCCACGGCCTGCACGATGCCGATGCCCGGCTCCAGAAAGCGCCGCAAGGTCCACGCCTTGCGGCGTTTTATTTTTTCGTGGAGCTTCAATGAGCATGTCGCTACGACACCCAATTCGTGCGACACCTTCTGAATTCCTGAGGCGACTCAAACGAAGATGAGAAAACGCGCCGGGTGGCGCCATGCGACGCTTTTTGAATTCTGATGTCGAGCGGGGGGAGCTTAGCTGCCGCACGATTTGTGCGACGCCGTGCAAGCAACATTTACAATATCAAAGAGCGCGCGGGCCTTCCGCTCTGTAGGTCGAATTGTAATGTGCCATGAGCGTACTTTCGGCCATCGATATTTGAGTGGGGCGGAAAATTTAATGATCCGGAAAATCGGAAATATGTATCATGCGAATTGGGATATCACATGACCCTGCGCTTTGAAGTGGGGGGAAGCGTCACGCTGGTCGGCAACGATCTTCAATTTGTCGGGGTGGATGGCCTCACGCGCGTACGATTCCTGATACAGGCGGACGCGCTCAAGCGCGTCGCTGAGTCGGTGAAGGACTTGACGCAGCAGCAGAAGTTCAAGGTATACGACCGCAACCGCGATTGGTTTCAGGAGGTCGCGCGCAGCCTGTACGAACGCGCCGCGAACCGCTCCAAGCCGGTCAGGATTACCGTGAAGGATCTATAGCTTTTTTCGGCGCCGGTCCGACCTGCGACTTCAAGACACGCGCTGTGATCTCACGTAGGTCGGCGGCGGCCGGCGAAAGGTCGGTGCCTGCGAGAATGCGCACGTCCACGGCAGGTAGGGACGGTAAGCGCAAGGCTTTCGTGACATCGCGCATATTGGCCGGTAGCGCGTACGGTGTGCGTACGGAAATGCCGACGCCGGCTCTCAGTGCCGCCCACACGCCCGGCAAACTCGGCGTCGTGAGGGCCAGGCGCCAATCCTTTCCGTCGGCGTCCAACGCATCCATGGCCGCCTGGCGGAACAAACAGGCGTGATCGTAGAGGACGAGGGGTAGCGGCGCTTTGGAGATTATCGGTTTCGTCGGCGCGACCCAGATCATCGGAAGGCGCACGATCGGTTTCCCGCCGCCGTCCTCGGGACGTGAAAAAGCAATCGCGACGTCCAAACGGCCTTCTGCGATGTCGTCGGCGATCGTATAGTTACGCCCAGCTCGCGCCTCGATATGAACGCCCGGCCATTCGCGGCAGAACTGCGCGATGATCGCCGGTAGAACGTCTTCCGCGAAATCCTGCGGCAAGGCCAGACGGACGGTTGCCGCCGCGGCGGCCGCGCCGACCGAGGTCGCGGCTTCATCGTTGAGCGCGATGATCCTGCGCGCGTAGCTCAAGAGCGCGTCACCCGCGGCGGTGCGTTGCAGGGTCCGCCCACTCTTGCGAAACAGCTTCTGGCCGGCCTGTTGTTCCAATTTCTTGATCTGCATGCTGATCGCGGATTGGGAGCGCCCAAGGCGTACCGCCGCGCGCGCGAAGCTTCCCAAATCCGCGCCGACGACGAGCGCGCGCAGCGCGTCCATATCGAACGATAGGCCCATTCTTCAAAAACTCGAAAGTATTGGTTCAAAAGTATTCGTTAGTGCGAAGTATAGGCGAGGGCTAGTCTGTCCACAAATAGAACCGGCGGCGAGAGGATTATGGATTTCGGTACAGCCCATGTGGCCGACGCGCTCGTACGTCTGGGGCTGCCCAAGCGGCACGCGCCGTATGGAACGCGGGCCGTGCAAGACAACCAAATGCTACTCGTCGGGCGCGCGGCTCCCGTGCGTCACTACGGCAGTGTCGATGTCTTTCTGGAGGCTATCGCGCACGCGGAAAAGGGCGTGGTGCTCGTCGCGGACAACGGCGGACGTATGGACGAAAGCTGCATCGGCGACTTGATCGCCGCGGAAGCGCAATTCGCCGGCGTGGCTGGGATTGTTATCCACGGTGCGCATCGAGATACCGCGCAACTGCGCGAGATCGGCCTGCCGATTTGGAGCCTGGGATCTCATCCCTTTGGGCCGACGGAGCTTCGTTCGCGGCCGGCCGTATGGGAGCGCACCGCGCAATTGGGCGCGGCTATCATCACGCACGGCGATTGTATCGCCGCCGATGAGGACGGGGTGCTCGTGTTCGCGCAGGAGCACAAGGACGAGGTTCTCGCCGAAGCCCATCGTCTCGCGGAAACCGAGGCGATGCAGCGCCGGTCGCTCGCGGACGGTAAGCCGCTCCGGCAGCAATTCCATTTCAACGCTTTCCTCGAACGGCGCTCGCATGACCCGCGCGCATCGTTTCGCCAACATCTCGCGCAAGTCGAAAGGGCGATTGAGACATAAGGGTAAAAGAATCTAGGGTTCCTGGCGGTGAAGGGGAGGGACGCACCACGACGGGTCTCCCCCGTGGGTGCAAAGGCTTCGCTTCCCGGCAGGAATGGCGCACTGGCTGTGGCAATCCCACCACGGCCAGTGCGCGCTTTTTTCACGTCCATGGACGTGCGGCCGTATGAAGTCGCCATGGCATCCTTGTTGTCGCGGCCTGGCATTCAAACGGAGAGGCGCCGTTAGCCTCGTGCCCGAGATCGTGAAAGCGCCACCAGAAATATTTTTGGACCGGGCAGCGGCTGTCGTCGAAGGTATGTGCGTTGCGCCGTTTATCTTTGCGGAAGAGTGCGCGCCCAAACGTGAGCGGCCGGCGATGACCGTCGACGGGTTCTAGGGATCAGGAGGAGCCGCCAAACGGGCCTGCTTTTCCGCCTGTCGATCGACCGCGCCAATATCGAGGACCGGCGAGGCGTCGAGGAAAGTGGCGTTCATCAGTGAAGCAACGCGTTCGAGCGCCGATAAAATATAGGTTTGTTCCCAGTCGGCGAGCTTGCCAAAATTCTCGAGAAACACAGCTTGTAGAAGCTTGGGCGCTTGTTCGAGGACCTCGCTTCCATGCACCGTTAAGTCGACAAAGACCTGACGGCGATCCTGCTTACCCTTATTCCTTTTCACGAGACCGCGCTCTTCGAGCCGGTCGATGATCGTCGTCACCGTGGCTTGATTGAGATTCATGTTCTTGGCGATATCGCCAATTTTCATTTCCCGTCCCGGTTCCAGTAATTGGAGTACCAATAGCTGAGACGTCGTCAGTTCGCTTTCGCGGGCCAGATATTTTGCGCTGAAATCGGTTGCGCGAATTATGCGGCGCAACGCGACGAGCACGGCGTTGGCAGTTTCCATTTTTTCTCCGCAGGAATTTTTCCCGAAGGTCATTTTGGACTATAATATCAAATGCCCGCTGGATTGGGGAATTGTAACTATGATTGCCACCGCGCCGTTGAATTCAAATCTGTTGTTCGCCCTGACCATCCTCTCCTTCGCCTTGCACGCATCGGCGGTCAGTCCGACGGCTTTCGGAGCGACGGCCGCCGCCTTCCAAGAAAACGAAGAGTTCGGCGTATCGGATGCCGAGCTTCAATCCTACGCGCGCGCGAAGAAACGAGTCGAAGAGATCGCCACATTTTGGGAAGAGTCCATCGAACGTTCCAGTTCTCCGGATGTATTGCGGAAGGTGCGCGAAAATGAGATCGAGATCGCGATTGGTCTCGAAGGACTGACTACGGAGCGGTATCGCGAAATCGATGATCACGTCAGCGGGGCCACGGGCCGTCCGGACGCTGAATAAGCGATGGAACCGGTCAGTGAGTGGCGGCGCTGCGTAAGGATTTTCCGGCGGTTTCTTCCATGAAGGGAAGAGCGGCCATGCCGATGATGCACGCGAGCATCATGAGATAGGCCGGTACCCGCACATCTCCAGTGACGCCGATCAGCCATGAACTCAGCGCAGGTGCGGTGCCGCCAAAAAGCGAGGTCGAAATGTTGTATGAAATCGCCAGCCCGGCAAATCGCACCGAGGTTGGGAACATCGCGGGAAAGGTGGCTGAAATTGTCGCGAGTTGGGGGACATAGAGCAGCCCCAATATGACAAACCCCGCGATCGCGCCGGGGGCGCCGAGAGTCATAAGATGATATGCGGGCAGCGCGCAGACGAAGATGCCGCCGAGAGAAAGCCACCACATCGGTTTGCGGCCGAGCCGGTCAGAGAGGCGCCCCGCCATCGGAACGAAAAGCATCATGAAAATCATTCCTACGATCGGTACATACAACGCCTGTTCGGGCGATAGTCCGAGGCGGAATTGAAGATAGGTCGGCATATAACTGAGAAGCGTGTAGTTGACGACATTCAGTGCAACCACCAAAGCCGCAAGAACGGCGATAGATCGCCAATAGCCGCGAAAGAGGTCCGCGACGCCCGTCAGATATCCGCGCCGCGCCGGCTGCCGGGTATTTTTCAATTCTTCGAAGACCGGCGTCTCGGCAATTTGTGCGCGCAGATAAAGCCCGACGATCCCGAGCGGCGCCGCAATGAGGAACGGGAGCCGCCAGCCCCACGCGCGCATGACGTCGTCGCCCAAGGTCACCGCAAATCCCAGCATGAGCAAGGCGCCTAAGGAAAAGCCGGCCAAGGTTCCGACTTCCAGAAAGCTTCCGTAGTAGCCGCGGCGCGCGTCGGGGGAGTGCTCTGCGATGAAGGTGGCGGCGCCGCCATATTCGCCGCCAGTGGAAAACCCCTGCACGAGGCGCAGCGCGATGAGCAGAGCGGGCGCCCAGCCTCCGATGGTGTCGTACGCGGGGATCAAGCCAATACAAAAAGTCGCTCCAGCCATCAGCAGGATGGTGGCCGCCAGGACCGATTTGCGGCCGTATCGATCTCCGATCGGCCCCCAAACCAAACCGCCGAGTGGGCGCACAAGAAACGAAATGGCAAAGGTCGCGAGCGCAAAAAGCGTCGCTTCGGCCGTGGAGCCCGGAAACAGAGCTCCCGATATATAGACAACGCCGTAGGTATAGATGCCGTAGTCGAACCACTCGGTTGCATTTCCGATCGCGGAGGCGGCGATCGTTCGGCGCAGGCGAGGATGAGGCGCGGCGCGAAGATCAGCTGGCACGCGCGGCGCCTAATGCGCGGGGAGGATCGAGGAGTAACGCCAGATTCCGGATATCCGTGCCGCCCAGCCTCTGAAAGAGCCGCAGGTCAAAATGAGGCAAAACCGCGAGAATGTGGTCGACGATATCGGCTTGAATCGCTTCGTACTCGTTCCACTCGACGGTGCTTGTAAAGCAGTATATCTCCAGCGGCAGGCCGTCGGCCGTTGGCTGAAGCTGCCGCACGAGCCGCGTCATGTCGCGATGGATGCGCGGATGCCACTCGATGTACGCCTGCACATACGCCCGCAAAGTGCCGACATTCGTCAGTTGCCGATGGTTCAAAGTATCGAGGCCACGCTCGCTCAGCGCTGCGTTCCAGCGCTCCAGTTCCTCTCGTTTCGCCGATAAGTAGGGTTTGAGGAGGGCAAATCGTCCCAGCGCCGTGATTTCGTCTCGTGTGAGAAATCGGACGCTATGCTGATCGAGATGAAGAGACCTCTTGATTCGCCGCCCGCCGGATTCGGACATCCCGCGCCAATTCTTATAGGACTCGGATATCAGGCGATAAGTCGGAATGCTGGTGACGGTCATATCCCAGTTTTGGACCTTCACCGTGTGAAGAGCGATATCGATGACGTCGCCGTCGGCGTTGAGCTGCGGCATTTCGATCCAGTCGCCCACGCGCAGCATGTCGTTGGACGCCAGCTGCACCGATGCCACCAGCGACAATATTGTGTCCTTGAACACGAGCATAAGGACAGCCGCGAGTGCGCCGATCCCGGAAAGCAGCAGAAGCGGCGATTGCTCCATAAGTGCGGCGATCACCAGAATGGCGCCGCAGGCAAACAGCACGATCCTGATAACCTGAAGATAACTCTTGATGGGCCGCATCGCCGCATTCGGACCACGCTGATAGACAGAGTTCGCGAAGGTCAACGCGGCATTGAGGGCAAGAACGATGGTCACGACAATAAAAGCGGTTGCGCAATTGCGGGCAACCGTCACCACGTCGTCAGGCAAATTCGGGACGAGGACGATTCCGCGTGACGTCAATACGGCCGGAAAAATATTCGTCAGATGACGAACAATCAGAAATATCAGAGGCCGATCATTCGCGAAGCGCGCATGCGTATGAATGCTGCGTTCCACGAGTTTAAGCGTCAGCTTCTTGATCAGTGTCGTGGCGACGACGATTGCCAACGCAAGTATCGTTATGCCGAGCGTCGTTTGCGCCCAGCCGGGAAGTTGCGCGAAGAAGTCGCCGCTTGCTTGGATGTCCATGAGCCGCTCAATCAGTGGTGACAAGTCTCACGAAGCGATGCGTTGAGTCGCCGGACGCTCTGTTTTCTGGAGCGCCTGTATCGAGAGTCGAGCGGCTTCCTGAAGGGTGACCGGCGGCGAATTTAAGGCGCGGATGGCCTGTCGCGACGCGATGAATTCTGGCCGAGGCGCTTTTGGGCCGAAAGGCGCTTTCAAAGCGTTGGAAACGGCATTGTAGACGATAAACGCGTTGGCGCGTGGATATGGCGTTATGTTTCCGTTCGAACCGTGCATCGCATTGCAGTCGAAAATGACGACTGTCCCCGCGTCTCCGGTTGGCGCGGCAATGCCATGCTCGTTTACGAGCGCCGTCAGGTGCTCGCGATCCGGAATTCCATACTCCTGCTTTTTCAATGAGGATTTATAGTGATCTTCCGGTGTCTCGCCCACGCAGGTGAGATATTTGCGATGAGAGCCCGGAATGATCATCAAAGGACCGTTGACCGCGCTGTTGGATTCGAGGAGTACGGACATGGAGAGGGCCCTCATTCGGGGCATACCGTCCTCGACGTGCCATGTTTCAAAGTCCGAATGCCAATAGAACTCCTTGCCGACGAAACCTGGCTTATAGTTGAGACGGGATTGGTGAACATAGACATCGTCGCCAAGCAGAAAGCGGGCGATCCCGGCGAGCCGTTCGTCAGCGGCAAGGTGGCCCATGACGAGGCTTTGGCGATCGATCATGAAGATTGATCGCACACGGTCGCTTCCCGGTTCCGTGATAAGGGTTTCCTTCTCCAACCCCGTGGAATCCGCAAGGAGGGCGGTTGCCGCCGAGCGCAGCGCATTGATTTCGCTCGCGCTGAAGATATCGCGCAGCACAAGGTAACCATCGCGGTCATAGTGCTGTACTTGGCTTTGCGTGAGCGGGGCGCCTTCGTGCCAGTCGCAGTAGGCGACGGGGTCCGCTCTTTCGATGATGCGGGGCGTTGCCTCGCACCGGGAAGCGTAAAGATCATTCATGAAAGGGGCTCTCTTCGCTTGGACGGGGTTGCGCTAGGACGCGACGGCGGCGGCGGCGGGCCGGTAGGCGCCCGACGCGTCGTGGACTTCGGTGCCCGTTACCGGGGGGTTGAACACGCAAGCCGTGACCAAGTCCGTGGCCGCCGTCAAAGTGTGGCGGTCGTGTTTATCGAGCGCATAGAGAGTGCCGGGTTGCAGGGCGTGTTTTTCACCGGCGGAGAGATCCTCGATCGTGCCGCTGCCGCTGATCACATAGACGGCTTCGACGTGGTGCTGATAGTGGAACGTCCAAGAGCGTCCGCTCTCAAGTGTCGTGATATGGAAGGAAAAGCCCATCCCATCGGACGCCAACAGGAGGCGGCTGCTTTCCCAGCCCTCGTGTTTCACGTTGCGTTCTGAGGACCGGATATCTGAAAGTCGCTTTATCAACATGACTGGCTCCTACTATTCTGCGGCGAGGCTGTGTGCCCCAGCGACGACGCCTGTCAGGGCTTCTTCCAAAATATCGATTCCGGTCTTGAGCGCCTCGTCATCGATTGTGAGCGGCGCGAGGAATTTCAATACCTCGTCGTGAGGGCCGCTCGTTTCGATGATGATTCCGCGGCTAAAGGCCGATCGGGCGATCGACGCGGCGAGCGCGCCGGACCCGACGTCGAGACCCAGCATCATGCCCTTGCCTTTGACGGAAATTTGGCCGGGATAATTGCTGGCGATTTTCTGCAACCGCCGTTCCAAGATCTGTCCGCGCCGCTGCACGTCGTGCGCAAAATCGGACGTGCGCCAGAAGTGTTTCAATGCCGCCGCCGCCGTAATGAAAGCATGGCAGTTTCCGCGGAAAGTCCCGTTGTGTTCGCCGGGTTCCCATTGATCGAATTCGGGCCGCATCAGCGTCAGCGCCAACGGCAATCCCAGGCCTGAAAGCGATTTCGCGAGGGTGATGATGTCGGGTTCGATGCCCGCGTCCTCGAAACTAAAGAACTTACCGGTGCGCCCGCAGCCCGCTTGAATATCATCGACGATGAGCAGGGCGCCGTGCTCCTTGGCCGTGGCGGCGATTTGCCGCAGCCACGCGGAACTGGCTACGTTCAGACCGCCTTCACCCTGGATGGTTTCAACCAGGATCGCCGCCGGCGCGTCGAGGCCGCTCGACGGGTCGCGAAGCCGTTGTGCGAGAAGGTCGGCCGTATTCACATCCGGGCCAAAATAATTGTCGAAAGGCTCGTGACTGACGTGGCTGAGCGGGATTCCGGCGGCGCCGCGTTTCCCCGCGTTGCCGGTGCAGGCAAGAGCGCCAAGCGTCATCCCGTGGAAACCATTCGTGAATGAAATCACGAGTTGGCGGCCCGTCACACGCCGGGCGAGCTTCAACGCGGCTTCCACGGCGTTCGTGCCGGTCGGGCCGGGGAACATGGCTTTGTAGCGCATCTTGCGCGGCCCAAGGATCGTGGTTTCCAATTCTTCCAGGAACGCGGCCTTGGCGGCCGTGTGCAAGTCGAGACTATGCGTGATGCCGTCGCTTTCGATGTAGTCGAGCAGCGCCTGCTTCAGGATGGGATGATTGTGTCCGTAATTCAGTGTGGAACAGCCGGAGAGAAAATCTAGATAGCGCCCTCCCTTTGAATCGTACATCCACACACCGGCGGCGCGCGTGAACTGGCGGGGCATTCCGCGAGAATAGCTGCGTACGCGCGATTCCATCCGTTCGTAAATGCCAAAGTCGGGTTGCGAGGCGCTCGGGGCCGGCACATACGTCATGATTTCAATCCTTTTCAGTTGGAAGAGTCGCGTAAAGGCAGAGAGCCGATCGAATACAAGATCTCGCTTTCGTGCCTGCCTGCGAAATGGACAACGGTGTCGAACCAGAGGCGTGTTTCGAGACTCAAACCTTCTTTTTCGGCGAAGCGCGTAAAGAGCGCGCGCGAGGCGTGGTTCGATGGCGTGATCGTCGTCTTGAGATGAGAGGCGCCGGCCGCCGCCGGAAGGCGTACGAAGCGCTGCAATAAGTCGATGCCGAGCCCGCGCCCGCGTGCGCACTCATGGACGGCGACCTGCCAGACAAAAAGCGTCGTGGGGTCATCGGCGGGTCGATAGCCCGAGACCCACCCCCTTATCTCGCCGTCTTGCTCGGCAAGAAGACAGGTCTGCGCAAAGTGGGTGCATTGAAGGAGGTTGCAGTAGAGGGAGTTGACGTCGAGCGGGCGCGAGGCCGCCACGAGATCGTTCACTTTGCATGCGTCCTGCGCCACCGGGTTTCGGAAATAGAACGCTTTCTCCGGAGCGGCGGATTTCAGCGCGGAACGATGAGCGCCGTTTCCGGTTTCGCCTGACGCCTCACTCAATTCGAGAGTTCCCCTCGTAAATTAATTTGGTAAACAAAATAAATTGACGGTGCGCGTCAATCTTGGGAGGGGCGGTATAAGTCAATTATATCAATTAAATCAATGAATATTTGCGATTTTTGTGTAAGTGATTTACCTACAATCCCTCAAAAGTAGTTAGAATATATATATAATTTTCGAATATTCGATGTCCATTGGCGGACGCGTGCATTCGTGTGCTGCCGCGAATGGATGGCTCAATCACCCGCCTGAGTAGTGAAAGCGTAAGAAGCGAAAACACCGGTGGGCTGCACAACGCGCTGATGTGGTCCGCCGGCTGGAACGGCGCCGACCGCACCGTATTGTTGACCATCGCATGCGGTTAGGGCCGCACGGCCGCGCGCGGAGCCAAGCCGTCGTGGCAAAGGTGTCCGGCCGGATGGGACGGCCGGCAACAGGCCCGGATGAAGTTCAGCCTGCGCCGCGGCGGATGCCGTGGCATGGGCAATGGGCCAAAGGGGAGGGCGACACATACAAGGTCGGCGTGGTCATCGCGCTGATCCCGGTCGGCGCGTGACGAGACCTCGCTCCACGGCGCCGCCGCGTCCCAAGTTATGTATAGACAATTTTATAATTGTATATACATATAATAATGGGGAAGGGCGCGGCCTTCTGAGGGCCGCGTTTAGGGAACACGCAAGCATACGCTTCACGCCGAGGGGATCGTCCGTGGTGGATCTTCCTACGATGAGGGCCATACAGGTTTTCGAAGCGGTCGCGCGCTGCGGCAGCTTGACGAAGGCCGCCGACGATTTGCACGTCACGGTCGGCGCCGTGAGTCAGCAAATCGCCAACATCGAAGAGTCGTTGAAGGCGAGCCTGTTCGAGCGGCGGGGACGCACGTTGGTGCTCACGTTCTGGGGGCGCCTTTATTACGAAAGCGTGCGTGTGGCGTTCGATCAACTGCGCCTCGCGCAGCAAAAGCTGCATGTCGCGCGCGCAAAGCCCAGCATCATCATCAGCGCGCTGCCATCGTTGGCCCTGCGCTGGTTGCGGCCGCTGATCAAGGAGTGGCGCGGCGCCAATAGCGACGCGACGATTCATTCGATCGGCACTGACGAGGAAAAGCCGCTGTCGAACGATCACATCGATTTCCGCCTGTGTTACGGAGCGGAGGTCCGCAACTACAGCTATTTCTCCGAACTTTATACCGACTATGCCGTACCCGCCTGCGCGCCCGAGTTCCTGGCGAAAAACCCCGTGACGTCGCCGGCGGATATCATGGCTTCGCCACTGATCAGTATTGAATGGGATCCCGACCGCGCGGCGGGGCTTTCGTGGGCGGATTGGGCTTTGAGCGTCGGTGAACAGATGCCCGAGCGCGCGAGCGAACTGACGTTCTCCTTGTCGGCGTCCGCCCTTGACGCGGCGGTGGCCGCTGACGGCTTTGTTCTCGCGCAGATCAGCATGGTCATGGACGACCTTGCGGCGGGGCGTTTGGTCATTCCCCTCGACCGCCGCGCGAAATTGCCGGCGCCGTATTTCCTGGCCTGGGACCGCGATGCGATCGCGCGGCCTTTTGGCGCCAGCTTCCGCAGTTTCCTACTCGCGGCGGGCCGGCGTCAGGGCGCTGCGTCAAAAGGAAAGGCCGCGCTGCCCGCGCCGGTTCCGTCGGCATCACCGGACGGCGCTGCCGCGTTGAAAGCGGGTTGATCCTGCTACGTTTCTCAACAACGGTTTAGTTGGAATCGCGGGAAAATGACGAAATCCATGCACAGCTAGGGACTGGCGGTCTTCACGCGGCGCGGCGTAAGCTTCCTCGGGGACATTCGATGAGGGGGACTACGCCGTGATCAACCGCGCCGCCCGTTTCGTATCCATCGCCGCGTTCGCGGCCGCACTCATCGCCGCCGCGCCGCAGGCTTCCGCAAAACAAGTCGCGTTCGATCAGGCCACGATCGTCGAGCTGGGCGCGGCCATGCGCGCGGGCACGCTGACGGCGGAAAAATTGACACAGCTTTGCCTGGACCGTATCGCGGCTTACGACCGCGCCGGGCCCAAGCTGCACGCGGTGATCACTCTTAATCCCAAAGCGCTCGAGATCGCGCGCGCGCTCGATGCCGAACGCAAAGCCGGCAAGGTGCGCGGACCGCTTCATGGCATTCCCGTGGTGCTGAAAGACAATTTCGATACGGTTGATATGCCGACGACCGGTGGTTCGGTGCTACTGGAAGGCAACATGGCGCCGGATGACGCCAATATGGTGAAGAAGCTGCGCGACGCCGGGGCGATCATTTTCGCCAAGGTGAATCTGGGCGAATTCGCCAACGGCATGCAGAGCTCCATCGGCGGCCAATCGCTGAACCCGCATGATCTGACGCGCACGCCATCGGGCTCGTCGGGCGGGACGGGCGTATCCATCGCGGCCGGCTATGCGCCGCTGGGTCTTGGGACGGATACGGGCGGTTCGATCCGGGGCCCTTCGAGCGTGAACGGTATCGTCGGCCTGAAGCCCACGCACGGGCTCTTGAGTCATGACGGCATCATCCCGCTGGCACTGACTCTCGACATGGGCGGACCGATGGCGCGCAGCGTCACGGACATCGCCGTCGCGCTGGGTCCGATGACGGGCATCGATCCGGCCGACCCGTACACGAAGAAAAGCGAAGGCAAATCGCACAAGGACTATACGCCGTTCTTGAAGGCCGATGCGCTGAAGGGCGCGCGCATCGGTATCGCGCGCGACTACATGGGTGCCGATCCGGATGTGGATTGGGTGATCGAGGCCGCGTTGAAGGCGATCCAGAAAGCGGGCGGCGCGGTGGTCGAGGTGCGGCTGCCCAAGTGGTATCTGGAGTCCGCGACGCAAGTTGTCTTCACGCTGTATCCGGCCGAATTCAAGGTGCAGATCGCCGATTACCTGAAAACCACCGGGCCGAAGTATCCGAAAAATCTCGATCAGCTGATCGAGCGCGCCGAGGCGTACAACGATCTGCGCGGTGACGGCGTGGGACCTAATCTGTCGCGCTGGCAGTATTTCAAGAACGTCGAGGCCAAGGCCGTTCCGTTGGATGGCCCTGTGTATGACGCGATGCTCAATCATTTCATCCCGATGACACGCGCGCTTCTCGATGCGACCTTCGCCAAGGATCATCTGGACGCCATCGTTTACCCGACGACCGTCACGCGTCCCGAACAGATCGCGGGACCGCCGCCGCCGACACTGGGATCGGTGAAATCGCCGCGCAGCCTCGGCAACCTGTCGGGTTATCCCGACCTGATCGTGCCGGCGGGCTTCACGACGGACGATCTTCCGGTGACGATCTCCTTCTTTGGGCCCGCTTTCAGCGAACCTCGTTTGTTGGGCCTCGGCTATGGGTTCGAACAGGCCACCAAAGCCATTCGGCGACCGGTGAACACACCGGCGCTGCCGGGCGCGATGATCGAAGTTCCTGAGAAATAGGGCGTTGCCGATGACACATTATAAGAAAGCGATTGCCGCGCTCATGCTGGGTGCGGTGCTGATGGCGGCTGCCCCCGCGTCGGCGAGGCAGGTGGACTTCGATCAGGCGACCATCGGCGAGCTTCAAGCCGCCATGGCGGCGGGCACGCTAACGGCGGAGAAGCTGACGCAGCTTTGCCTGGACCGCATCGCGGCCTATGACCGCGCCGGACCGAAGCTCCACGCGGTGATTTCGCTCAACGACAAGGCGCTTGAGGTCGCCCGTCAACTGGATGCCGAGCGCAAAGCCGGCAAAGTACGCGGCCCGCTGCACGGCATTCCCGTCATCTTCAAGGACAACATCGATACGGTGGATATGCCCACGACCGGCGGTTCGGTGCTGCTGGAAGGCAATATGGCGCCGGACGATGCCTTCCTGGTGAAGAAGCTGCGCGACGCCGGGGCGATCATGCTGGCGAAGGTGAACCTGGGCGAGTTCGCCAATGGATACCAAAGCTCCATGGGCGGGCAGTCCTTGAACCCGCATGACCTGACGCGTATTCCCGGCGGGTCGTCGGGCGGCACCGGTGTCGGCATCGCGGCGGGCTACGCGCCGCTGGGGTATGGCACGGATACGGGCGGTTCCATTCGCGGCCCATCGAATGTGAACGGGATTGTCGGCCTGAAACCGACACATGGTCTTATCAGCCGCGACGGCATCATTCCGCTCGCGCTGTCCCTGGATACGGGCGGGCCGATGACACGCAGCGTGTACGACATCGCTGTGTCGTTGGGGATCACCGCAGGGATCGATCCCGCCGACGATGCCACCAAGAAAAGCGCCGGCAAGTTCGAGAAGGACTACACCAAGTTCCTGAACGCGAACGCGCTGAAGGGCGCACGCATTGGTGTCGCCCGCGATTTCACGGGCGCCGATCCGGATGTGGACTGGGCCTTCGAGGCGGCGCTGAAAGCGATGCAGCGCGCGGGGGCGACGCTAATTGACGTGAAGTATCCGACTTGGTTCCTGGATCAGACGGGGCCGACGGTGTTCACGCTGTATCCGGCGGAATTCGCGGTGCAGATCGGCGACTACCTGAAGACCACGGGACCGAAGTATCCCAAGAACCTCGCCGAGCTGATCGAGCGCGCCGAGGCCTACAACGATCTTCGCCCGACCGGCGAGGGACCGAACCTGTCGCGCTGGATCTACTTCAAGAATGTGGAAGCCAAGGCCGATAAATTGGCGGACCCAGGCTACATCGCGCTGCGCGACCACTGGATGCCGATGAGCCGCGCGCTGGTCGAAGGCATGTTCGCCAAGGACAAACTCGACACCATTGTTTATCCGACCGGCATGCGCCGCGTGGTGCAGATCGCGGGGCCGCAGAACCCGCCGCCGGCGGTAAGCCGCGTGCCGACGGGGATCGGCAATCTGACGGGCTTCCCGGATCTGATCGTGCCGGTGGGTTTCACGACCGACGACCTTCCGGTGACGATCTCTTTCACGGGCACCGCGTTCAGCGAACCTAAACTTCTGGCGCTCGGTTACGCCTATGAGCAGGCCACCAAAGCCATTCGCCGCCCGGTGAACACGCCGCCCTTGAAGGGCGCCACCATCGACATTCCAGAGAAATAGAGTGAGGGGACACATGACGCTCAAGAAACATCTGACCACCTTCGTCGCGAGCTGTGCGATCGCCGCCGCGCTCCTGACGACGCCCGCCGCCGCCAAGCAAATGGAGTTCGATCAGGCGAGCATCGCCGAGCTGCAGGCCGCCATGGCGGCGGGCACGCTGACGGCGGAGAAGCTGGTGGAGCTGTGCCTAGCGCGCATCGACGCGTACGACCGCAAGGGGCCGAAGCTGCACGCGGTGATCGCGCTCAACCCCAAAGCTCTTGAGATCGCGCGCGCGCTCGACGCCGAACGCAAGGCGGGCAAGGTGCGCTCGCCGGTGCATGGCATTCCGGTTGTCTTGAAGGACAACTACGACACTATCGATATGCCGACGACGGGCGGCTCGGTGCTCCTGGACGGCAACATGGCGCCTGACGACGCCTATATGGTGAAGAAGCTGCGCGACGCCGGGGCGATCATCCTCGCCAAGGTGAACCTGGGCGAATTCGCGAACGGGATGCAAAGCTCGAAGGGCGGGCAGTCATTGAACCCGCACGATCTCACGCGCACGCCGTCGGGCTCCTCGGGCGGCACGGGTGTGGCGGTCGCCGCCGGCTATGCGCCCATCGGGCTCGGCACGGACACCGGCGGTTCGATCCGCGGGCCGTCCAGCGTGAACGGCATCGTGGGCCTTAAACCGACGCACGGCCTTGTCAGCCGCGACGGCATCATTCCGCTATCGCTGTCGCTCGATACCGGCGGACCGATGGTGCGCAGCGTATCGGACATCGCCGTTTCGCTCGGTATCATGACCGGTGTCGACCCGGCGGACGACGCGACCAAGAAAAGCCAGGGCAAGTTCGAGAAGGACTATACGAAGTATCTAAACGCCACCGGGCTGAAAGGGGCCCGCATCGGCGTGCAGCGCGACTACATGGGCGCCGATCCGGACGTGGATTGGGCGATCAACGCCGCGCTGAAGCAGATGGAAAAGGCGGGCGCGACCCTTGTGGATGTGCGCTTCCCGAAGTGGTTCCTGGACTCGCATACATCGATGCTGTGGTCGATCTATCCGGCGGAGTTCCATGTCCAGATCGCGGACTATCTGAAGACCACCGGGCCAAAATATCCGAAGACGCTGGAGCAACTCATCGAGCGGTCGCAGGAGTACACAAGCCTTGGGCCCGATGGCGAGGGTGCGAACCCGTACCGCTGGCAATTCTTCCTCACTGAAAGAGATAGCGGCAAGTTGACGGACCCGGGTTACATCGCCGCGCACGATCACGGCATGCCGATGGCGGCCAATCTGGTTGGGGGCATCATGGCGAACGAGAAGTTGGATGCGATTGTGTATCCGACCACACCGGTGCGCCCCGAACAGATCGCGGGTCCGACGCCCAACTTCGCGACGGGTGTGTATCCGATGCCGGTCGCAAACCTGACGGGCTTTCCGGACCTGATCCTGCCGATCGGATTCACCACCGACGATCTGCCGGTGACGATCTCGTTCCTGGGGCCCGCTTTCAGCGAAGGGAAATTGATCTCGCTCGCCTACAGCCTGGAGCAGGCGACCAAAGCCATTCGCCGTCCCGTGAACACACCGGCGCTGGCGGGCGGCGCCATTGAAATTCCGTCCAAGTAAAAGGGGCAATGCACATGAAAAAGCAGGTCAGTTCCTTAGTGATTGTCGCCGCTCTTGCGGGAAGCTTGATGACGGCTCCGGCACAAGCACGCTCGGTCGAGTTCGATCAGGCGACCATCGTCGAGCTACAGGCGGCCATGGCGGCCGGCACGCTGACGGCGGAGAAGCTCACCGAGATGTGCCTCGCCCGCATCGCGGCCTATGACCGCGCCGGGCCGAAGCTGCATGCGGTGATCGCGCTCAATCCGAAAGCCATGGAGATCGCCCGCGCGCTCGATGCCGAACGCAAGGCCGGAAAAGTGCGCGGTCCGATGCACGGCATTCCCGTCATCTTCAAGGACAACATCGACACGGTCGATATCGCCACCACCGGCGGCTCGGTGCTGCTGGAAGGCAATATGCCGCCGGATGACGCGCATCTGGTGAAGCAGCTGCGTGATGGCGGCGCCATCATCCTCGCGAAGGTGAACCTCGGTGAGTTCGCGAACGGCTTCCAAAGCTCCATGGGCGGGCAGTCCCTGAACCCGCACGATCTGACGCGCACGCCGTCGGGTTCCTCGGGCGGCACGGGCGTGGGGATCGCGGCGGGTTATGCGCCGCTCGGATACGGCACCGATACCGGCGGCTCGGTGCGCGGTCCGTCGACCACCAACGGCATCGTGGGCATGCGTCCAACCTATGGCCTCATCAGCCATGACGGTGTGATCCCCTTGTCGCTCTCCCTCGACATGGCGGGCCCTATGGCGCGCAACGTGACGGACATCGCCGTCTCGCTGGGCGTGACGGCGGGCATCGACAAGGCGGACCCGACGACGCAGACCCAGAAGGGCAACGCACAGAAGGACTACACCAAGTTCTTGGACCCGAATGGCCTCAAGGGTGCGCGCATCGGTCTCGCGCGCGACTTCATGGGCGCGGATCCGGACGTGGATTGGGTGGTGGAATCGGCGGTGAAGGCGTTGCAGAAGGCGGGCGCGACCGTGGTCGATGTGCGCCTGC
>Ga0102832_1001357_pt1 | contig 19704 bp, 15 predicted proteins | sample EBPBio282013_DNA_FD_88942 | JGI IMG/M metagenome (GOLD analysis project Ga0102832, IMG submission 88942) | Wastewater treatment Type I Accumulibacter community from EBPR Bioreactor in Madison, WI, USA - Reactor 2_5/28/2013_ DNA (Illumina Assembly) | ecosystem: Engineered > Bioreactor > EBPR >...
ATAAATATTATTAAGTTGTTTCAAATATTGATAAGGATGGGTTTGGGAATATTCAGTCAATGAAAGAGGATTATGTGTGGTTTATGAATTTTCTTATATGAAATCGTGATTTGTTTCCATTTTTTTTGTTTATTATAAAATTTCTTTATATAGAAAATTAATTAATTACAAGATGAAAATTTTATATTTCATATTTTTTATCTAATCTAATAAAATTTTTGTGTTTTTTTATGAAAATTTATAAAAGTAAAAACATACTAATAATGAGCCAATTTATTAATAAGTAATTGTATTCAGGTTTTTTTAACTAAATTATAATTTGATCGTTTTTACCCGGATAACTTCAAAAAAACCATCATGTCATCAATTGTCACAAAGTAACAAATCAACAAATTCTTAAACAACAATAATCCTAATAAACCCTAAACATCACCAAGCCTGTTCTCAATTCAAAACCAATAAACTCACAATGAAAGAGAAAACAAGGGTAGCTCAATATTATCAAAACGCGAAAACTTTTCCAACTAAATTCGTAGGAAGCAAAAGTAGCAAATAAAGAAGAACATGAGAACATAAATAATGAAGTCTTTACACAACAATAATATTTTAGAAAAGTTGTAATAAATGGCTAACAAAAATAGTATCGATACAAAAAATATCTCACAATTTCTCAATGATCTCAAACAATCTATAAGTTAATATGACTTTTGTACGAAACTTAAATAAAGTTAGTTGATCAAACAGTATTTGCTAGATCTATATATTCACAGTAAGTAGTCAATAACGATTTAATAAAAGTCACTATTGATCCAAATATTGATTTACTTGACTTACTATGGCTCTTTTACATTAGATCAGGCACAGAAAGAAAAATTGACTGATGAAATTATAAACCAATTGCAAAAGATTAGCACCTGGAAATTTAATGAAATGGATTACTTGAACAAATTGATTGATTTGTTGACGAATATCACTGCTGACAAAGACGAAAACTTCAATCTTTATCTTGTTGATACTAAAATATTCTACCTTATAGCGGAGAAAATTACAGAAATTATGGACCAAGCTCAACAAATTACACAACAATCGAAAAATTAATAAATCCAATAAAAATATATCTAACAACTCAATTATATCAGAGAGTCTTTCTTAGGAACTTTGTTAAACTTGTCCAAATATTAAAATGAGTTCTTTTTCAAATTTGCCATCAACTAATTGGTCAATGATAGGAATTATATTGAATCTTTTCCGATTAGAGTTGTACAGATCTTCATCAACTTTTTTTAACACGAAAAATTCACAACGAATTTTTTTTTAAATGAAGAACTTTTCTAATGGTTTGAGGAATTCATTCCTTTTATTTGTCAAAAAAAGTTTGAAGACATTAAATAAAGAAGAACAGGAAAATTCTAAAATCTCATACTCTCATAAAATTAAAAGTAACTTTTTTACCAATTTCTCTGCTGTTTGATGACATTCGTCTACAATTAAGGTGAAAATTCTTTATACACGAATACATTGATTTAGGAAAATATCAATCTTTTTTGCTTAAGTGAATTTTTGATTCAGTCGGCAGGGAATGGAGACTAAATCTACAAGGTAAGGAGAAATAGTGTCTATGTATCGAAAGCCATAGAAATTTATGAATATCTAGCATGTAGTCCTTACAGATCAGTCCAAAATCTTTTAAAAGTAACTTCATAAAGAACATTTTAAGACATTATCAAAGTTTTATTGGACAAGACATATTTCACAAGCTGTAAAATATCAGATATTACAATTTCTTTACTAAACAAAATCATCAGTAAAGACAATTAAATATTATCAACTTTCATGTAGCTTAGAATTCTTGATAGTATTGATTCTTTTTTAGAGGGAGACATAGAAATTCAAACAAAATAACAAATTATCAACTTTTTATAACTTTTAACCTTAATGATTGTTGCAGAAGATTAAAATAATAGAAAAGACAGGAAAACTAATGAAATCGTTCGTCTTCTAGAAATGAAAGGATTCATTAAGAGAATCTAAAGGTATCAGGATCATAAGGAAAGACAAGTCAGTGACAAGGCATAGGCTTTTCTCAGCTATATCGATACTTATCGTGAAGGAAATTTCAGGTAAGAGAACGTTGTCGAGATTTGAAAAGCAACAAAATTTAATGAAAAAGAGATTTTTTTAATAAATCATAATGACCAATTATATAAGAAAGAAAAAATATCACTAATTAATTTTTGTAACACTTTAAGGTTATTGCTTTTTTGAATCTAATTTTACATCAAATTAACTAATATCCTCGATTTTACTTTTCTTAGGACTTTCTATTGATTTATCATTCCTTTTTATCTCAGAGTTCTTAAGAAAATCGTCAATTATGCTGTTGTTTTACTATTTTTATTTTTATATTTATTTTTGTTCAACTTCATTGGTATTTTCTTTTTTGTCTGAAACTATTTTTTATTAGAATGATTTTTAACTCTTTATTTTGTGTTTTGATTGAGTATTATTCTTAGGACTTTTTTCTGAGTTATTTTGAGTTCTAATCTAAACTTTTTTACCCGTTGCACCTTCTGTAAAAGTACCTAAAGTTCTTACCCCTTAAATAAATTAACCTTCATAGTAATCTCCATTTTAAAGTGATTACCTTCCATAACCATGTTTAAAGTCACCCTTAAATTATCCTTCGTAAGAAGCTTTTGGTGAAAAATACCATCTACCCGTCCCGTCTCTGAGTCCATTTTTAAACTCTCCTTCATAATATTGACCATTTTTCCAAACATATTTTCCCTTTCCATGTGGCTTACCTCTTAAATACTCACCAATATATTCGTCACCATTGATAAACCTTTATCGACCAGTACCTTCTTTTAAGGACTGGACAAATTATCCCTCATATGTACTACTTTTATGTCTGTGAATACCTTTTCCTTGCTGACGATTTAATAGCCATTAACCTTCATATGAATCTCCTTTGGGCGATTTCCAAATACCATGACCATTTTTCGTTCCAAGCTTCCATTATCCTTCGTAAACTTATCCATTATTCCAAAGCCATTTTCCTTGACCATGTCTTTGACCATTGAGAAACTCACCAATGTAAACTCCGTCAATATTCCTTTAGCATCCTGACATCTTGATACCATTTTCATAAACACCTTCAAAGATTTATTTAGAGGAAATACAAAGCGCTTTTCCGTGCTTTCGATTTTAAGCATCAGTTTATCCAAAATAAAGAGTATCGTTGTACTTGAGAATTTTGAAATTTTAACTTTTTATCAAATTTTTTATCTTGAAATCTTTGGAAATAGGTTGGTAACTTTTTAAATAATCAACGTATTCTTGTTCTTAAGGAATCGCAAACAATCCTGTATCCTAATCAATAAGATTCATTTTTTTGTTTTTTTATTTATTTTTCTTTTTGTTGTTTGAGGAGCCTCTAACTTATTCAGTTTCAGATTATTGTTATTTTTTCTTAAGTTTTTTGAAAATTGTGCTTTTATCTTCGCCACCATGGTATAAGAGAGCTTTTGTAAGATGGTTTAGCAAGGATTTTTAAGAAATAGCTGACTATGATTAAAGGTTTATATCAAACTCTTATTATTGTTATTGGCTTCCTTTATTTGAGCGTTTCAATTAAGACTTTCTTTTATTTTTATTTTTGCTTGGACTTTTTTAAGATTCTCGATTATCGCATTCATAATTTTCCTATTACTCATCTTAATGTTAACCATATTTTGGTTCATAAGTTGGTCTTTTTTTATACTTGTACTGTTCTTTGAGATGAGACAAATGTTACAACGGTTACTTTTTTTGTTTCGTAGCAGAGGATTTAAGACTTTTGTTATTTTACAAGTATTTAAAATCTTTTTGTTCGTCTTCAAAATCTGTGTTCATTTCCTGGTCAATAGTTGAAAGTTTCTTCTTTGTTGTTACTAAATCTGCTTGAATGCCAAAGTCTTAATTTTTTACTTGAGATTCACACATTGGTTATAAATCGCTTTGGATACCAATATTTTGTGTGCTTGATTCATGTGTAAGTTTTTTCTTTTTCTCTTACATTTATTTTTTCTTAATAAGGCCCAAAATTCCTTTCAGCTAAAGATTTTCAGGCATCTTTTTATCCTTATTACAGAGAATACAGCAAGTATTACTTTCTGTGGCCTGTTCTTCTAAACTGTTAATTTTATACTTGAACCCAACTTTATGCTTGGACTCTTGATCATCAAGTTTTGCCGATGATCTCTGATGTAAATCAACTGATAACCGAAGAAGTTGGATTCTTGAGAGATTTTACTTTCTGCTGGAATTTTTGTTTGACTTTTATTTCATTTTCTTCTTTATTTCTTCTTTATACTCGTTGTAAAGCGATTTACAAGAACAATACTGTTTGTTACAATGCTATCTGGGCTGTGAAAGATTATGCATGACTTATAAATTTACGGGTCTTTTCTGTTTAGGAGTAGACATAGCCTGACTTTTGCTTGATTATTTATTTGATAGGATATCAGGGGATTTTGAAGTAACTTTATTTTTCTTCGTTACAGTCTTTGTGATTTCTTATCGATCGATTTGATCTTATTTAAACTTGTTCATTTCGAGACAAGATTGCCCACGATGTCTTTCATGATCAAGTTAATTAAGTTTGTTATAAAGTCTCTAATTTTGATGAACACTCTTTGCATGGGATCTGGAAAGAACACTGCTAACTTAATACTTATTTTTTGGAAACATATTGTATTTACGCTTTCTGTTTGAGTTTCCACCATAAATATAAGGTAAAGATTCCAATGTATGTTTGATAACAGGGTTAATATACTGTTAGGGAGCATCTTTTTGTGGCGATTAGAATTACTAATTTGGTTGTGTCTTTGACCTGTAGAGTTTGGCTTGTGACAATTAGCCGTACATTTGTTAAAAAATAATGTTCTGAAAGGATGAAATTGTTACAGAACAAGTTTTGGCTGATTATTATTTATAATTTTATTCATTAAAGTCTGAATAGTTTTATTAATTTCAATATCATTTTATTCACTCATAAAATCTATCATTTTTTAATTTGACTAATTATTTATGTTTGTATTTATGTTTATTTCTTGAAAATAACAATATTACTTTCAGACCAATATTAGAATCCCTATAATTATTATAACTATTATAACTATTGTCACAATTTTATAAATTCTATGAATCGAACTACAAGACTGATTGTTTTATATGTTGAACCATAAGTTAAATGACCATAAAAAATTAAAGTGTGAATAAGCCATTTTATCGAGATTTTTATGAAGTTTAACAGAGAAATTTCAGTATTTTCAAATAAATTGTTTTCACACTTATTATCAGATACGAATGAAATTTTAGCATATATATGTAAAAAATAAATCACAATCATCAACCAGTTGGTATAAGAAATGTATTCAAAAATATTAAAGAAATTATTAATATGTTTAACAAAGTAATGTATTTATCTTCACTTGTTATAAAATTAATACTTTGATATTTTATACAGTTTAAATATTTTGAATAAGAATTATTCAAAGAAGATCATCTGAAGAAGTTTAGGTTAGGACGTATGGTGTAATGGTTAGCACATTGGACTTTGAATCCAATAATCCGAGTTCAATTCTCGGTATGTCCTTTTTTTACTCATCAACTTCTACTTACCTAAACAGAAAAAATAAATAGATGAATCAAATGATATAAAATCTATAACTTACTTATTTTGATTAATTTGATCAATCAATATGTTTTTAACAATCCTTAAAGATTTACCTGTGCTCAAAAAATTAAAGATATTCAAACTCTTTTTATTTACTCTTTGATAAGATTTAAATACTTTAGAGATAAATATTTAAATTCATGTAACTAACAAAAAAGTAAAAATAAATTTATCAAATAAGAAATCATTTCTTTTCAAACACTATTATTGCTACTACTACCATCTTACAACTACAGCTTTATTTTATCCGAACTGCTCTCGCCTTCCTCTTCCATTTTCACTTCAGAGGTTGGCGATGTCAATGGAAAGGCATCTTTTATTATTGTTATTTTTTCGCAACTTTTCTATACTTAATAATCAAGATTTGTTTATTCAATTTTTAAAGATTCGCACTTTTTTGGATAATCCAACTTTACCTGAAAATCTTATTTCTTAGATTTTTATCTCAATCCGCCCAGGCTGTCATCGCCTTTATATTTTTGGAAGGCACTTGAGTTGCTGTTAGTACGGGTAAGAACTTAAAGTGGGAAATGACTGGGCGAAATTATTATGGTATTTTTTTGTATCAGTTTGGTGGCTTTCTTTTATTTTTATTGAAAGTTAGTTTTAATTGGAGGATTACCGAGAATTTATGCGATTTTCTATTGAAAGTATTTAATCTTGATTTGTAGTTTATCCTTCTTTTTGCTGAGTTTATTTCCCGGTTTACGAAGACAATCGATCATGATGTTGCTTGTGATGTCTAACAAGAACTCGATGATCTCTTCTTCACCGGAGAGAGATGTGTACCTGCCGATAAAAGTTGTGAGTCCAGTGATGATAGCTCCCATCCATTTGAGCTCTTCTTACTTTTGTCTTTTTTCAGTTTATTCTTCACACATCTCGAAGCTTTATTTAAGATTTTTCTTTTTTCTATTGAGTTAATCTCTAAGCTATAGCAATAACTTGTTGAGATTCTCCTCAAAATTGGCTTTCTAAAAGTAGTTCTGACATACCCAAAACACATACAACCTAACGGCAAAGTCCTCCACACTGTAATCGATTTGAGCCTTTTTCAATTCTACTTTGTTTGCTCTGGCCTCGCGATTGAAAAATATCTACAGTTCGTTTGGCAGTAACTTTTTAGTGAAAAACTTTATCACTAACTTATCCGCCCATTGTAACAAACGAACCAACATTTTCGATGCTTTTCTTTAAGGCTTCTGTTCGTATCTTGCAATTCTATTTTAAGCTCTTAATTGTTTGTTCTCTCCGCAGTCCACTTCTTTAACTCCACTGTTCTCTGAATCAACGATTTCCTGTTTGTTTTAAATTGTGTTGTCAACTTGCATATTAAAAAATTTAATCAAATTTTTTGGTGTACTTTTAGAAATACTTTTCGGGAAAAATTCAAAAACATACTCTTTTCACACTTTTTAACTGAACCACTCACAATTCAATCAAAACCAACCAAAATCCACCTGAGACTGATTTATTTTAAAAATACTCAACAAATTGTGGCTGATATTATCAACAAAAAAATGCATTTTTATTAAATTTAATCAATAAACTTTAAACATCATCATAAGCTATTTGTAGTCTATGTCAACACTCTTTTTTCAAAAAATCCCTTTTTTCAATCACCTCGCTTCATTGCATCTGTTTTTCCTTGTTAATTTCATTTTATTTGTAATTGACGCAAACCAAATAGAATTTGAAAAATTTTCAATATTTTTTCTTTCGGTAAAATTAAAACACTTCATTCATGTGTGCATTCACTTTTCCAAACATTAAGAACTGACTGAATAATCTAAAAAACAAAAGAAAAATCACTCATTCTGAATTCTTGAGTTCAAGTAAATTTCTAATACCATCAAAGTATTTTTAAAAAAGCATCAAAATAAAAATTTATTTGATAAAAATCTTAAACCTTTATTTACCTCTCTAATCAAAATTATATTTTGGCAGTAAAACTAACGATAATATGAGACCTCGAAAAAATCCTCTCAATCTTGGGGAAAGTGGACCTTCTAAAATATACCAAAAACTATCAAATGCTTCAAGTAGTAAGACTAAATAAATTGATGACAAGAGTGAGAGTAATCAAGAATTCCTCAACATGATCGATGGAGGGTTTACGATTTTTAAAAGCCTACAGAATATGATGAATAAATTCATCTATAAAATTTTGCATAGAAACCAAGACAAACTTTAAGAAAAATTTCTTTTTGAACAAACCGCTAAGGGTGACTTATAATCAAGTAATAAAAAAAAGTTCAAAGTTGAATAACCTAAAGAACTTGATTGGATTCCTATTTTTTATGCAGTAGTCATCTTAATATGCATTCTCTCAGAATTATTGACTCCATATTTAAAGTGATAGTAACTATTTTTAAAAGATTAAAGATGCACAAAAAATGTGTTTTGAATTTTTCCTAACTTGTAGACAATAAATAGTCAGTAAACATAATCTATTTATATTTGCCCAAATTTCACTCTGATTACTTTATTTTTCTATTCATCGAATTTGATAAATCAATAGGCTTAAATAATCGAATAGAAAGATTAAAAAAATAACTAATTATATCACTTTTGAATTTAAACATTTCATTCGATTTTTAATTTATTGATAAGTTAAATGTTTCTCAGAGTCTCTTCAATAAGGTTTCTTTCATATATTTTTGAGGCATGATGTTTAATTCTTCCTTAACTGTCTTTCTTTGAACTTATTCTAAGTTTGTACTCTTGATAAAGATATTATTCAGTTTCTTACTTTAATTGATTAGGGTCAAATCTTACCAAATAATCAATAACTTGTGTCTGATCTGTCACTTTGAATATTTTCTTTGCCCATTCATCATATGCTGTTGTCCATAAGGAACCAGTTGAGTCGCTAATTTACACAGGCAAAATGAAATGACCAACAGTTTTTTCTACAAATTTATGACAATGTGAGCAGTTACCTTGTGGTTCAGCAGCCTTTCCACAATGAGGACAACCTTCAAAATGATATTTTTTCAATGCAAACTTATTAATGCAAATCGTTAAATCCGCCTTTGCCCACTCGTCATAACCTAAGTTTTCGATTCTTTGTTCCAACTCTTTGATTGAGGTTGCAACATCATACTGTTAAATGCTTGTTGATTTAATTTCGTGGAGCTTTTCATATGATGTGTAATTGTTCATGGTTTAGGTTTCTAATTGACGATAATGATGGATTTCAGCAGGAATAATTGTTGATTTGTAAACTGATCCCAAAGTCAAAGAATCTCTGTATTCACTGAGTTTGAATCTTGTGAGAATGATGGTCTTTCCAATTAGTGATCGTTAAGGAATCAAATTTTCACTCCAAACAACTACGTGAATGGTGATATTCTTAATTGGGTCAGCAACTAACAAATTGGTTTTTTTAAGGAGTTTTTCGTCCTTTTTAACATCAACAGTATCCTCAATATTTACCAAAATACAAACAATATCGAATTATTGTCCAATAATTCTTCTTTAAACACATTCTCCTAAAGTAATAGCTGAATCTTCATTTTTCGCAATACTGCTTGTATCAGAAACCTCTTCAAATTTTGAATTGGTGCTGAAAATAAGTTTGAATGGTGACATTTTTTCATTTTTTGAATTGTTGTAATTTTACTCTCTCAGACTGCCTTGAGAAATTTTATAGACTCTATCTTTGAGAAGGTAATTTTTGAAACTTTAAGCAGCTTAACCAAAGAAAGCACCGGAAATTTTCATTCCTGTTCTATCCATAAGCTAAACACTAAGAAGTTTGGTTTATTTACCATTCTTTTGACTGATAAATTCTTTGTATTATAAATTGACTATTCTACAAACAATTGTCCATCTGTTCATACCGATATAGAGATTTTTTATGATTTCATAATCTTTGAGACTTCCATTAAGTGGTTTAGCTTCAGTTGGTATGACAAATTTTTGATTGCTTTCGAATTTGTTTTATAATTTGACAGTGCTTTATTTTTTAACTGTTGTTTATTGCTCACTTAACTTTAGAAGTTATTTTTGGACTGTATGACCATTTGAAGGAGAAATTTTAAGGTCAATTAAAGATTTTTAGAGTTTGAAAGTTTAGTAGTTTTCTGGATTAATTGAGTCAGCATTAAACTCTTGTGGATCACCTATTTTAGCCTTATAATTGAAAACTTTTTCGAATTCCAAAATACCAACAACATTATTTTTTCCCATCATATGTCTCTTAATTGCGATGATAGCATTTAGATCAGTTTCTAAATTAAATCATAAAAGCTACCTGGATTTAGGATATCTTGATCTTTAGGAAGAGCTTTGATCATAAAAAATCCATCACTGAGCATGAGGTAATGCTTATCTTTTTTGGGTTGGAACTCGACCACTTGAACAAGAATGGATTGAGACTATTGAGCTTATTTAGTAAGGGAACTGATAGCGTTAACAGAAAGGTGAGTTATGGTTTAAGTCATTTTGGAGGGAAAATAATTTATCTATAATTAGCGCGATTTACGATGTTATCATACACATTTATAATCAATTGCTGTTTAAATCAAATAATTAGCTCCAAACTATGTTTCTAAAAAATCGCTTAATTTGAAATATTTATTTTAAAAGTAAAATAAAGAAAAATATGTAAAATTTTATTGTTATATTTGTTTCATTTCTTTGCCAAAATCTTTTGGATTCGTTCTTGGATCTTGTCAATATTGGTTAAATCGTAATTTTTGTTTGGAAATTTTAATAATGTGTTTTCATGTTAATAAGTTTCAGTCCTCCTTGTTTTTTACAGAGAGTCTAATTTCATTAATCCCCTAATAGGACTGGTTGTATCGATATTTTCAACTGGCCTTGTGCTTTTGAGCTCTATTGAAGTTGTACAACCGAAATTCTTTCCTCCAGACATAGCTTCGATTTCTCTATCAAATTTAGTAACAGAATTGTTTCTATAAGATCCTAGTCTTCTATTTTCATAATCTATGTCTCTAGTTTATTGGGCTTTTTTAACATCTTGTCTTGAATAATCATAGTTTCTCCTTAATTCACGATTTAATTCCAAATCAGGCTCAATTCTTGTTGATGTAAAAGACATGCCTCTATTTCTAACAGTTTATACAGCTGTGCTTTCTTTAAACTCATTAAATCTATTTTATTAAGGATTTCTAGCGACGTAAGTGTTAGTTCTTTCCCTCAAACCACCATATTTCTCTGATTAGGCATATTTTGACTTTGATCTTTAAGCTTCTTTATTCCAATCTTCCATGACTTGTTTTTTGCTCTGAGCGACACTTTGCCTTATCTTTTAGATTTATTTCAATCTTTATTATTTGCTTTGCGTGTATAAAAATGAGTCAAAATTATGTTGAGCTTATTTTTCTTTTTGAGCCAAAGTCGAATATTTTCTTGATACATTGGTTCCTAAAGGATCAACATTTTCTGAAAACTTTTTGCTAATTACAGTATTTTATATTCCCATCTTACTTGATCCATAATTTCCATTAAAAAATGACTCTGTTCTTGATGCTTGTCTACCATGAGATTTGATACATGCAGTTGTATCTTTAACAGAAGATCCATATTTTTCTCTTATTTCTTTGAGTCTTTGACCGTAAGAGTCTTTGTACATTTTTCTTTTTGAGTTTACAATGAAGAATAAATATAATTCTAAAATCTTAAATTTTATTTCAATACTTTTTTCTTTATTAATTTTTTTTATTTTTTATCTTAATTTTAATCTTTAAAAGAAATCTTTAATTATTTAACAAAAAAGTGTCTACGTGAAAATTTTGATCTAAATATATCAATAGATTTTCATAAAAGATGTAAGAAGACACAGCAAAAAGAATCGAATAATTAATTAAGCAAAAGAAAGCTATTGACGATCAAATTAAAGGTTTAGTATCAAAATCATATACGAAGTATGGAATGAGTGAAGTCGTCAAAGACGATAATCCATACAGTAGATTAATGGCATTAAAAAAGATGGGTATCGTAGAAAATTATGCAGTAATTTATTAGTTTATACTTAAAGTAAATAAAGTAAAAGAGCGTTTTGATTGTCGGTGTTGGAGGAATAGGATCAGTAGCATCATAAATGCTCACCCGATGTGGAGTTGGAAAACTTATCCTTTATGATTATGATAAGGTCGAACTGGCTAACATGAACAGATTGTTCTTTACCCCAACACAAGTTGGTATGTCAAAAGTATAAGCTGCTCGATAGACTTTACAACTGGTAAATCCAGAAATTCAAATATAAGCTTACAATATGAACGTAACTACCAATGAAGGATATGATCATGTAACAGACCGCACATTATACGGTGGAAAAAATGGTGGTCAGGTTGATCTTGTCTTGAGCTGTGTGGATAATTATTCTGCCAGAATGACTATAAACTCCATTTGTAACAGGAATAATGTGATTTGGTTCGAAAGTGGTGTTTCTTAGAGCGCCTTAAGTGGACATATTCAAGTTCTTGTTCCTGGCTAAACAGGATGCTTTGGCTGTGCAAGTCCTTTGGCTATTGCTTAAGGTACTGAGGGAACGATTAAGCGATAAGGTGTATGTGCTGCTAGTCTTCCTACTACGATGGGTATTATTGCTGGATTCCTGAGTCAAGCTGCTCTTAAGTTTTTATTGAACTTCGGTCAATTGTCATACTGTCTTTCATACAACGCCCAAAGTGACTTTTTCTCTTCTTATAAAATCGCTATCAATCCAGAATGTAAATAACCTTCATGTCAATAAATCCAGAAAAAGAAAAAATCAAATTAAGTCAAGACTCTGATCCACTTAGTATAACGTGAGAAGAAATAAATAAAACCTGTTTAGCATTAATCAAACTAATGGGGAATCGAAGTTGTTTAGACAGCTGAGGAAAATAAAAAATAGGACAAGACAGTAAAAATTGAAGAAGGATAATCTTTGTAAGATTTGATGGGACAGTTAAATAACTTATGAGGTCTTGAATTGTTTATAATCTCTTATTGCTTATATTGTTTAAGAAACTTGAATAAGAAAGATAGTTTTGTTCTTATTTTAGTTTTATTCTTTAGATGAATTTGTAAATTCTTGGATTTTATACATAAAAGAATTTAAATTAATTTTCAAAGATAAACTACTTTTCATATGAGCTTAGACTATTCATAATCGAGTTTTTGAGAATTCCGAAGTATGGAGATGATTTGTGATATTTTGATGCATAACTCAATTAATAATAATATAAAAAATATAGGAAATAGTAAATGTCTTGGCCCTATGGAATGAACTTCATGAATCCAACACAGTTCATGAACGGCATGGAGAGTGTATGCCAGCCATTCTTTTCTAATTAGTTCCCTTCCAATCAACTTCTTAATCCTTTTGCACTTAACTATTGTAACATGACCCAAAATTATAACATCTTAACGACCAACTGCTTCAACGTCCAAGCCAATTGTGCAGCCCAACAAATAAATTGTATCATCCAATCAAACAATTTAAATAACTCAAATAACTTGGAAGAATAAAATCAAAAATAAGAAAGCTCCCAAAACAAATCCGATTCCAACAATTAAAGCTCATTCTAACTTGAAGATGTTAGAATGGTGAGATTTAGAAGACGTAGAAGAGTCAACAAACCCAAAAATACAATTTCTCACAACTCTTCATTGCGAAATGACACCAAAAACATTCCTAAAAACTATGGAAAAGCTATGCTCGCTTATATTCAAAAAAACTCACGCGAGACCAAAAATTTGCTTTCAATTCATGATGTTGATTATCTTTAATTCATGATGGCTGTTAAAAATTTCAAGTCAAAGATAAACACAATTCATGATTTGAGGTAAATGTGGGGAGAAAACGAAAAGGATGACAAAGTAAAAATGTGTATAAGAATTTTATCATATCATTTTATGAGAAAAAAATGCCTACCATACATCTTCAATTCTAGAGTTAAGAATTACCACACTCATATTAAATACAGAAAGAAAATAATGTAAGGAATATAAAACCCAGAGAACTTTACAAAAATAAAAGAGTTCTGAGTCAAATTGAAGAAACTTTAAATTTTAACTTTAATCATTCTTTGTTTGTTATTTTTCTTTCCTTTTAGTAAACTACTAATTATCAATAATCATAAAATTTTAAGGTTATTCTTAACATACTTTTTAAAAATATTGTGATAACTTATTAGGTTAAATTTTAATCAATTTAGTATCTTATGTCATTTATAATATTTTGTCTTTATAAAACCAAAAGTAAAAATATTCTAATTCTAATCAAGAGCTTTTATCCAAATGAACAGCGAAAATTTATTTTCTTCATCAAATGACCGAAAATCGAATACCCCAATTAATAAAAACGCGCCTGTTGAATTTACTCTTTCATATGATCAGTACGTAATGTTACAAAATTATTTGCCAAAAAAATATGCTCTTTTGGAATTTAAACCAGGAAAACGAAATGCAGCTGGATCAGGAATTAAGGTCGCTGAGAATGATGTACAAAGTTTATTATCGGTAGAACCAAAACTTGTCCAGATTATCAGGAAACTTCGAAAATAATTCTTAATTGGAAGGCAGATCCAAAAGACAAAAACAGAAAAAAGTCGATCGTTTCTTAGAGAATGAAGCTCCTCAAAAAATCCTAAAAAGGGTACCATCAGATAAAGTTGGATTAAATTTAGATGAATAAATGATACAATGCTACAATATCTTAACACAACTAAAAAAACACAAATCTTCTTATCCATTCCTACAGCCTGTTGATCCTAAACTTGACGGTGCATACAATTACTTGGACATCATTAAAGAGCCAATGGATTTGTCAACAGTTTAAAATAACTTAAAAAATGGAGAATACTAAACAGCAGGACAGTTTCACGGTGATATCAATAAAATTTGGTTAAACAGTTATGCTTATAATGAAAAGTCATCGCCATTTTACAAGCTAACCATTGAAATATAAAAATACTATAAACACCTATGTTCTAATTAAGGCTTAAAGAAAGATAGACAGCAACTTCCTAAAATTAGATTGCCCAGTAAGGATCTTAAAAATACAAAAAAGTAGTCTTTTTATGAAAAAAATTCATAAAAAGATGATCAAGCTAAATAAGGTGATAAAAAATCTGTCTCAGGTGGCCATTAAAATGTATACGGTGATTTTGATGACTTCGTTTATGAGAAATGATTTTAATTTTACTAATGAGTTTATTTTATTTCAATTTAAATTCAATAAAATATTGTAAAATTTTTTTTTTTTTAAATATCAAACTAAATACTGACTTTCACTTTTTTAGACAATGTATCATCTTCTTGGGCCAACTGCACTGTTGATAGTTTAGTTAATCTTTGATTTGAGAATGTCGCAAATCCTTGCATATTCTTATTTGTATTTTCTTGCTTAGGCTTAGAACATGTTTGCCTTGTCAACCCATTATCTTCTCCTTTTTTATGATTCACTCTCGATCATTTTCATTTGAATCATTAAGTCATTGGCTTTTTTATGAGCCTCAGTGACTTAAATTCTTTTATTTTACATTTGTTGTCTCAAAGATTGAATCTCATGTTCTTTATCTGTGTAGGATCTTCCAATCATGTTATCTTTTTAGGCGATTTCACTCTTAAGTTTTGATACTAAATAATTAAGTTGGTTTATTTGTTGACTTATCCCAACATTTTATTAACGAAGATGTGAAACCTATTCTGCCCTTTATCCCTAAACATCGTTGATTCTACGTTCCATATCTTGTAAAGCTCTAAGAAGTTATTGATTTTTTCTGTTAAGAATTTCCTTACTTTCTTCAACCATTTTAATCTTTTGTTCAAATGCTTTTGACATATTTTGAGTTTTTTTCATTTCTTCGTCTCTCGCTCTATTTTTTAGATCCCTAATTTCTTCTTAGAAATTGAGTTTGTTATTGATGAGAATATCATTTAACTTTTTATTTTCTAAAGATAAATCCTAAAATAAGAAAAGAAATTACTCTTTTTGAGTTTTCAGAAGTTTTGAGTTTTTCTTATAAATTTTTAATCTTTCTTTAAAATTAGAAAGTCAACTGTTCAACATATTATTGGCCTTACTTTTTGAATTTTTCGAATTCAGTGTTATATTGAAGTGTAGTTTCCTAAAAATTTCTTGTTTCCATATTAAGAGTGGTTTAAAGTTAATGTATTTTTCCTCCATAAAGTTATTCCATTCTCATAAGCTAGGCTTTGAGTCGTTAGTTTTATACGATGACATCTTGATTTTGATGAAGCAAGTTATTTATCTTGAATTACAATTCAGAGATAGTGATTTCCTTTCTGCTAAATTAATCTTTGAGTTTGATAAGTTTGTTTTAGAATTCGATTCTCATTTTTCTTTCATTGTCCAAATCGTATTAATACTTTTATTTGGCTTATTTAAACTTTTTTCTTTAATTTTCAAGCATGAATTAAACCTCACCGAAATTTTGATCATCATTATTGAAATCTTTTGTAACTTAAAAAAATACTTCTGTTTGAATATCCATAATTTTTTGATACTGAGCTGTATCCAAGTCGATTTCCTTGATCTGTATAGCTATTGCCAAAATTAGCTGGACGATAATTCATTTTTTCTACTGATATTTTTATAGATTTTTCGAATTTATTATTAGTTTAAATTTTATCTGCCAAATCGTTTATTTGTTTATGAAGTATTTTCATATTCTATAAAATAAATTTTCTATATAATAATAAATTCATTTTTTGTTCTTTTTAATTTTAAAAAGAGAAAACTTTAAAGTAAATTTTTTAAGTCGATGTCATAGAAATATAAATGCAATAATCAGTAGTTAAGTATCTATACATCTCCGTTGCTCCATCCAACAGCAAATGACCTTTTGGATTGACATTTAGAAAGACTGAAGATTTTTCTATCGATTATTTCACTTTAATATCGTGAAATGCATTTATTATTTAAAAATAGACGTACGTCTCTGTTTGGAGATGCTCCTATAACTTATTCATCATGTTAACTATCAATATAATGTAAATTATACCCGAAAAAGCAAGACATCACTCCTGTAGTATTGTGAAGCTATGCTTAATTTACTGGTCTCCAGTCTAAGAGTCTCATTTTTGAAGTCTTCATATCATAAATTCTTAATGGCATTTCATTTGTGTTATTGCCTAATAAAATTTATTGGTTGTTGTTGATATCGATAGCATTACCTCCCATATAAATTCCAAATATTTTTGAAACTGCAGTTTTTGTTCTAATATCCCAAACATAAACAGTTTTGTCCCAACCTCCACTGAAAAAAATGTTTGAATCATAAGGGTTCCATTTCAAACAAAAAACTCTGTTGCTATGAGCTCCCATATTACCTGTTTACAAATCACTTGGAGTGCCTTTAGACAAGGCTCCAAATTTAAGATGTCCTTGATCACCAGCAAAGACATAATAATGCCCATCAGTTGAGATTTCACAACAGAGTAAAAATTACTCATACTTAAATTTTATTGAGAATTACTTTTTTGCTGAACAATAATTGTTGGGAAGTCGCATGCCAATACTATAAGGTACCATCAACATGAGTTGCCATTAATGCATTTTTTATATTTGTTGAGTTTGGATTTAAGGACAAACATGATACGGGCGAATGATCAATATTTCTCAATAAATATTGAACGTTTCCTACTTTATAAATAAAACTACCCTTTGAACTTGACATTACTCTGATAGCTCCATCACTACATCCAAGTCCAAGAAACATATCTTCAGTTAAATACTATGTTGAGTAAATTTGTGATTGGACATTTTTCGATAATTCTGTTCTGAAATGATTTTACAATTTTATTGAGTCATATATTGATGTTAAGTATGTCAGTTATTAGCTTCGTTCAGTTAATGTCTTTGCTGTAGTTGATAAGTGATCGTTTTACATTAATTCTTAGAAGATATTTTTATATTTTTATAGGTTTTTTTATTGTACTAAAAAGAAAATTATAACCTTTTACACTAAAATCACAATATAAAAAATCTTTTAATTTTAAAATAGAATTATCACACAAGAACTTTGTAACAGTCCAAACTGCAAGCAAAGTTTCCAGTATTTTTTATCCGATAGCGACCATCTTCTTTTCCACATTTTGAACAACAATTTTTAGGCTTTATTAGAGGGGTTTTAGTCATTTATTCTGGGAAAAGTTGAGCTTTGTATAAAATAACAATACTTCCTTGATTGTTATCAACCATAGTGATTTTAGAAGTTTCCCCAAGACTTTTGAACATTTTTTATTCTTTTTTCTTTTCCTCTTCATTTTATTTTTCTTATCTCATTTTTAACTTTCTTCCAGTTTAGTTGAGAATTTTGTCCAGCGTGGCTTTTTATTGAGCCTCAACTTGTTTTTTAAGGTACTGTTTTCTTTTCCTTTCTTTTTATTATCTTCTGATAATTTAAGTAGCTTCATCAAATTTTTTATCTTTTCTGGGCCTACGATCAGGTAACTCCATCAGGCCTATCTTTTATCCTTTTTGTCTTTTGGTTTTGTGATTGCTCCTGATAACAGACATGGATCTGGAAACTGATGAAAGATCCTCATCATCCTAAAGATCATCATCATCAGAGTCTTCTTCATCCTCTAAATATCTCATTAAATTTTCTTCTTATTTTTCAGAATCAACTTTTTACTCTTCAATTTGTTACTCATCCATAAGTTGATCCTAATCATCTTATTGTTCAATTTATTGTTAGTTTTACATTTAATTAATGTTATCTTACTCGTCTTACATTTGTTATTCTTATGACTCGACTTTTTTGCTTGAATCCTTTTCACTTTTACTAAGTTAGCTTTTTGGAGTACGACCTGGACCTTTTTTAGTTTTAGTTTATGGCAATCTCATTTGACTCATTCTTTGGTCAATTTTCAATTATGGAATTTTCTATGCTTCAATTTTAGGCAAGAAAGCCTACATTTGAGCGTAGTGTTCTCCTTCAAGATAAAATCCAATCTGGACAGTAACTTTGGACATGGAGCCAAAATGATGATTATTATTATAAATTTTCTTTCAATTTATTTAAAACCTATGAAATTCACAAAATTATAAATAAAGCCACTTTTTATAAACAAACAAGTTTATATTTTGTCAATATAACATAGACAAACAGAAAATCTTTTATATACAATGAAAAAATCCGTCGTGTCTTAACCCTCATCACCTGAACTCAATCATCATCGAAGAAAAGCTATAAAACTTATAACTGAGTTAACAAAGACAGAAAAATCAAAGAAAAGTTAACAGCTGTAGTATAAAGTCAAAACTTTACATTAAATCAACAAGGAAATATAAGCTTCAATGAAAAGAAATCCTCTTCTTGCTGAAGTATTTGCCACTGATCAGCTTATTGTGTACATTCGCTATTACTTTGTTTAAAATATTTCACGATGTCCATGTCTCACTTTTTTCAGACTAATTATGGTGTCTTAATAAGTTACTAAAAAGTATCTCTGCCATAATCTTCCTATTTACATAGCGAGATTGATATAAAAATAAGAGCCTAAATCGAAAAATATCAATCATGAAGATTAAATACATGAAGCTTTAAAATTGATTGCTGATTGGGTCAATAAATTTTCATTCACATTTCCCAAATTATTACTATCAACTTTGATTTCTTTCGCTGAGTTACCCGTTGTGTAAGGGTTTTAAGAAAGAAAAAAAGATCACATTCCAATTTATCTAAAACAACAAGCTATGGAGATCTTGATAAATCTTTCTGTAAAAAGCACAAAAATGTTTGCATATTCTGGAGGCTTTACGTTGTTATCGAATGCAATAATGGATCCTATTTTGAGCGATAAGAACGAAAGTATATCCCATTTGTTCATATATTTTTCTAATGAAAAAAGAAATCGAGACTATGTTTCTGATTACATTAATATGAAAAAAATGTTCAGTATTTTTACAGATCTGGATAATACATTCCTTTAAGATTCCTCAAAAACAAAAGGAAACATGGAGAATTCAACGAAATTTTAGAAACAACTTGAACTCG
>Ga0102832_1001359_pt1 | contig 19675 bp, 16 predicted proteins | sample EBPBio282013_DNA_FD_88942 | JGI IMG/M metagenome (GOLD analysis project Ga0102832, IMG submission 88942) | Wastewater treatment Type I Accumulibacter community from EBPR Bioreactor in Madison, WI, USA - Reactor 2_5/28/2013_ DNA (Illumina Assembly) | ecosystem: Engineered > Bioreactor > EBPR >...
GCGAGGGCGCGATTCTGGTCAACGAGCTCGGCGAGTGGGTGTTGCGCAACCCGCTGTCGGCCCGGGACGTCGTGTCGCGCGCCGAGTGGGCCCAGCTCCAGGCCGGGCACCGGGTGTTCCTCGACGCCCGCACTGATCCCGGCGAGCGCTTCGCCGAGCTGTTCGGCTCCATCTACGCGACCGCGCGCAAGGCGGGCCTCGACCCGGTGACGGACCTGCTGCCGGTGCGTCCCGCCGCCCACTACCACATGGGTGGCGTGCTGGTTGACCTGGCCGGCCGGGCCAGCATCGAGGGCCTGTACGCCGCCGGCGAGGTGGCGTCCACCGGTCTGCACGGCGCGAACCGCCTGGCCAGCAACTCGCTGCTCGAGGCCGTGGTCTGCGGACGCTGGGTCGCGCAGCAGTGGCGCGCGAGCGGCGTCCTGGCCGGGTCGCCGCCGCCGCGGCCCGCGCACAGCTGGGCCGAGGCCTGGCAGCAGGGCACCCCCGACCCGGTGGTGGCCAGGGTGCGCGAGGTGGTCACGGCGGGAGCCGGCGTCCTGCGGGACGCCGACGGCCTCCGGGCCGCCCTGGCGGAGCTCGAACCGCTGCGCACGCACGACACCGGGCTCGTCGGTCACCTGGTCGTCGAGGCCGCCCTGCGCAGGGAGGAGTCCCGCGGCGGGCACACCCGACTGGACTTCCCCCAGACGGCCCCCCGGGCGCGGCACGTGCTCACCGTCCCGTCGCTCGACAGGGCGGGACACCGCGAACCGGCGGTGGCGCGATGAGGTCGCTGCCCCGGATCGTGATCGAGCCGCTCGTGCGCGCCGCCCTGCTGGAGGACCTCGGCCGCGCGGGTGACCTCACCACCGACGCGATCATCGCCGAGGACGCCCACGCCACCGTCGCGCTCGTCAGCCGCGAGCCAGGGGTGGTCGCGGGCACCGACTGCGCCCGTCTGGCCTGGGAGCTCGTCGATCCGCGCATCGAGGTGCGCGACCTGCTCCCCGACGGCAGCCGCGTGCAGCCGGGCACCGTGATCGGCACGGCGTCCGGCCCGGCCCGTGGCCTGCTCAGCGGCGAACGGGTGGCCCTGAACTTCCTCGGCCACCTCTCCGGCGTCGCCACCGGTACCGCGACCATCGCGGACGCCATCGCCCACACGCGTGCCCGGGTGGCCGACACCCGCAAGACGATCCCGGGCCTGCGGGCCCTGCAGAAGCACGCGGTGAAGGCCGGCGGCGGCAGCAACCACCGGTTCGGGCTGGACGACGCCGTGCTCATCAAGGACAACCACATCGCCGTCGCCGGGGGCATCACCGCCGCCGTCGAGCGGGCACGGGCGAACGTCGGCCACCTGGTGAAGATCGAGGTCGAGGTCGACTCGCTGGAGCAACTGGCCGAACTGCTGCCCCTGGGCGTGGACGCGGTGCTGCTCGACAACATGGGCCCCGATCTGCTGCGGGAAGCGGTCTCCATGGTCGCCGGCCGCCTGGTCACCGAGGCGTCCGGCCGCATCACCCCCGCGACGGCGGTCCCGATCGCGGAGGCCGGCGTCGACCTGATTTCCGTGGGCTGGCTCACCCACTCCGCCCGGGTGCTCGACATCGGCCTCGACCACACCGGCGCCTGACCCCCTTCCCCCACCGCAACGTGGACCCAAACCGCCGTCATCGGCGGTGTGAGTCCACCTTGCGCGAAGGAGAAGGAGGGGAAGCGAGGGACAGGGCCGTGGACGGCGGGCGGAAGCGGGGAACTCAAGCGGCCAGGACGGCCTCAGCGGTACGGCGGCCGGACACCAGTGCGCCCTGGATGGACGCGGTGTCGCGGTGATCGCCGCACACGTACAGGCCCGGCCCCACTCCGACCGGCCGGCGCACCTCGAGCGGCGGAGGCATGGCGGGCAGCGCGTCCGGGACCGCGTGGGTGGCCAGCAGGTGCCAGTCGTCGGTCGGGCGGTCGTACAGCGAGGCGAGCTGGGCCCGGACCACCGTCTCCTCCGGCACGTCGGCGTGCTCGGGCAACAGCGCGGACGCCTGCACGAGGTGGCGGCCGGCCGGCGCGTAGCCGGGCGCGACGTTCGACACCACGGCGGTGTTGACTACCGGGCCGGTGCCGGCCCGTCCCTCGACCATCAGGTAGCGGCTGGACGTCGGGGCCTGTGACGTGCCGAACCACCACGTGACGAGCCCCTTCATCGCCGGCGCCTCGACCGGGGCCAGGACCGCGGCGGTCCGCGGGTCGGTGGCGACCACGACGGTGGCGGCCGCCCGCTCTCCGGACGGGGTGTGCACGACCCAACGCGCACCGTCGCCGACGACGGCGGACACAGGCGTCCCCAGCTCGACCGGACGCCCGAGGCCCGCGGCCAACTGGTGCGGGATCGCCGCCATGCCCTGCGCCGGCAGCGCGGGGACGCCGAGGGAGAACGAGCGCGCCAGCAGCCGGACGAACCGCGCCGACGTGGCACCCGCGTCCTCTGCCAGCACGCCCGCGAGGAACGGCTCGACGACACGCTCGCGCAGCGGTCCGGTGAACCCGGCCGCGTCGAAGGAGGCGGCCAGGGAGGAGTCGGGAGCCGCGAGGAGGCGCGGCACGGCGCCCAGCGCCGGGGCCAGCCAGCGCACGAGCGCGGCCACCGCCGCGGGCTGGAGGTAGCGCGAGCCGGCCGGTCCGAGCAGGCTGAGCGGGTTGGCGGTGAGCAGCCACGTGCCCTCGTCGTCCCTCACGGCCACGCCGCGCCCGAACGACTGGAGGGCCAGCGCGGGCAGGTCGAGCTGGGTCCTGGCGTCCGGGTAGGCCGGGTTGAGGAGCTGGAACCCGCGGTCGCAGCGGAACCCGTCGACGACGTCGGTGCGCACCCGCCCGCCGATCCCGTCGGCGGCCTCCAGCACCTCGACGGAACGCCCCGCCCGGGTCAGCACACGGGCGCACTGGAGGCCGGCGAGGCCCGCCCCGATCACGATCACGTCGCTCATGGGCACCATTCTCGCCACGCCGCCAAGGCCGTTCCAGGGGCCCCGGATCACCGGCTAGGACGTTTTACCTTCGTAACGTGTCCCGGCTACGGTGTCCCGGTGAGCGCTGACACCGCGCCGGTTTCCCCGGCCCCCGAGACGTCTGTCCCGACCGACGAAACGCCGACCACGGGTGTGCATCGCGTGGGGCCGGTGACGCCGCCGACCCACCCACTGGCGCTGGCCCCGGTGAGCGCCCCGCCGCACTCGGTGGACGGCTTCGTCAAGGAGTTCCTCCGCGAGCTGAACACCGGCCAGGGCGTCGCACTGTCCCGCTCGACGGTCAACGACCAGTACCTCGCCCTCGCGCGCACCGTCCGCCACTACCTGATGGCGCGCTGGCTCGAGACGCTGCGCCACAACCGGCAGTCGAAGGCGAAGTACGTCGGCTACCTGTCCGCGGAGTACCTGCTCGGTCGCCAGCTCGGCAACGCCCTGATGGCCACCGACCTCAACGACGTCGCGGAGAAGGCGCTGGCCAGCTGCGGCCTCGACCTCGCCACCCTGCGCGCGCAGGAGGTCGAGCCGGGCCTCGGCAACGGCGGCCTGGGCCGCCTCGCCGCCTGCTTCATCGACTCGCTGGCGACAATGAGCGTCCCGTGCATCGGCTACGGCATCCGCTACGAGTACGGCATCTTCCGCCAGACCTTCGTCGACGGCCGGCAGGTGGAGCAGCCCGACACCTGGCTGGCCCTCGGCGCGCCGTGGGAGTTCCCGCACCCGGAGGCGGCCGTCGAGGTCGACTTCGGCGGCTACACCGAGACCTACGACGACAACGGCACGGAGCGCACCCGTTGGGTGCCCGCCTGGAACGTGCTCGGCATCCCCTACAACTACATGGTCCCCGGCTACCAGAACGGCCGGGTGAACACGCTGCGCCTGTGGAGCGCGCAGGCCACGAAGGCGTTCGACCTGTCGATCTTCAACGCCGGCGACTACGCGGAGGCCGTCCGCGCGCAGACCTTCGCCGAGAACATCACCAAGGTGCTCTACCCGGAGGACTCCACCCCGCAGGGCAAGGAGCTGCGGCTCCAGCAGCAGTACTTCTTCGTCGCCTGCTCGATCCGCGACTTCATCGAGCAGATGGTCGAGGAGGACTTCGACCTGCACAACCTGCCCGAGCGCATCCACTTCCAGCTGAACGACACCCACCCGGTGATCGCTGTGCCCGAGCTGATGCGCATCCTGGTGGACGAGAAGAAGTGGGAGTGGGACGAGGCCTGGGACGTCACCCGCCGCTGCTTCGCCTACACCTGCCACACGCTGCTGCCGGAGGCCCTGGAGACCTGGCCCACCGACCTGCTGGGACGCCTGCTGCCGCGGCACCTCGAGATCATCTTCCGGATCAACGACGAGTTCCTCGCCGAGGTCCGCGCGGCCTACCCGGAGGACGAGCTGCGCGCGCGCCGCATGTCGATCGTCGCCGACTACCCGGAGCGCTCGGTGCGCATGGCCTACCTCGCCACCGTCGCCGGCACCCGGGTCAACGGCGTGGCAGCACTGCACTCCCAGCTGCTGGCCGAGAAGGTGCTGCCCGACTTCTCCAGCTTCTGGCCGGACAAGTTCACCAACGTCACCAACGGCGTGACGCCGCGGCGCTTCATCAAGATGGCCAACCCGTCGCTGTCGGAGCTGATCACCGACACCGTCGGTCCGGGCTGGGTGACCGACCTCGAGCGCCTCGCCGAGCTGGAGCCCTACGCAGAGGACGAGGACTTCCGCCGGGCGTTCCGCAGGACCAAGGACGTGAACAAGACCCGGCTGTACGCCCTGCTGCGCACCCGTGACGGCATCGACCTGCCCGAGGGCCACCTGCTGGACGTGATGGTGAAGCGGCTGCACGAGTACAAGCGCCAGACGCTGAAGCTCCTGCACGTGGTCACGCTGTACGACCGGATCATCTCCGGCCGGGTCGACCCCACCAGCGTCCTGCCGCGCACGGTCGTGTTCGGGGCGAAGGCCGCCCCGGGCTACCGGATGGCGAAGGAGATCATCTTCCTGGCCAACTCGGTGGCCGCCACGCTGAACGCCGACAAGCGCCTCAACGGCCGCCTCAGCGTCGCGTTCCCCGCGAACTACAACGTGACGCTGGCGGAGAAGCTGATCCCGGCCGCCGACCTGTCCGAGCAGATCTCGCTGGCCGGCATGGAGGCCTCCGGGACGGGCAACATGAAGTTCGCCCTCAACGGCGCCCTCACCGTCGGCACCGACGACGGCGCGAACGTCGAGATCCGCCAGCTGGTCGGCGACGAGAACTTCTTCCTGTTCGGCATGACCGAGCCGGAGGTGTCCGACCTGCAGGCCGCCGGCTACCACCCCACCGAGTACTACGAGTCGAACGCTGAGCTGAAGAGCGCCATCGACCTGATCTCCTCCGGGGCGTTCAGCGACGGCGACCGCAACGCCTTCGAGCAGGTCGTCTCGAACCTGCTCTACCAGGACCGGTTCATGGCGCTCGCGGACTACCAGAGCTACCTCGACGCCCAGGACCGCGTGGAGGCCGCGTACGTGAACAAGGAGGCGTGGACGAAGTCGGCGATTCGCAACATCGCCCGCACCGGCTTCTTCTCCTCCGACCGGTCGATGCGCGACTACCTCAGCCGCATCTGGGGGGCGACGCCCGACCGCTGATCCCCCGGGTCAGGGCAGCGGGACGGCGAGCAGCCGGTCGTCCCCGCTGCGCGGGGTGCCGCGCGCGGTGTTGTTGGTGAGCACGTACAGCTGCCCACCCACCACCTCGACCGCGCGGACGCGTCCCAGGCCGTCGAGCACCACCTCCGGCGCCGCCATGGCGTCGCCGTCGCGCCGGGTACGCCACACGCGCTCGCCGCGCAGGGCTGCCAGGTAGACGGTGCCCTCCGGGGTCACCGCGATGCCGCTGGGCGAGGCCTCGGAGGTGCGCCAGACCAGGGCCGGGCTGACCAGCCCCTCCGCGGAGCTCCGTCCCTCCGCCTGCGGCCACCCGTAGTTGCCGCCGGGGCGGATCAGGTTCAGCTCGTCGAAGGTGTTCTGCCCGAACTCGCTGGCGTACAGGCGGCCCTCGGCGTCCCACCCCAGGCCCTGCACGTTGCGGTGCCCGTAGCTGTAGACGGCGTTGCCGAACGGGTTGTCCGCCGGGATCGAGCCGTCCGCGCCGATCCGCAGGATCTTCCCCGCCAGCGACGAGCGATCCTGCGCGAGCCCGGGGCTGCCCGCGTCCCCGGTGCCCAGGTAGAGGGCGCCGTCCGGCCCGAACCGGAGGCGTCCGCCGTTGTGGTTGCCGGCCTTCGGGATGCCGGTGAGGATCGGGAGGGGCTCGAGGAGTTCGCCGCCGGTGTAGCGGAACCGGACCACCCGGTTGTCGTCTGCGGCGGTGAGGTAGAGGTAGAGCAGGCCGTCGTCGGCGAAGGACGGCGACAGCGCCAGTCCGAGCAGCCCGCCCTCGCCGCCGGGCACCACACCCGGCACCACCGTCCGCGCGCGGACGGTGCCGTCGGCGACACGGACCAGCATCGCCTCGTCCCGCAGCGTCACCAGCACCCCGCCGTCGGGAAGCACGGCGACGTCCCACGGCACGTCGAGGTTCGTGGCGAGGACGGTCGGGCCGGTGGCCGGTGTCGACGCCGGCGGCACGCTCGTCGTGCCCGGTGTCGGCGATGGCGCTTCCGGCGCGGTGCACCCGGCGAGGACGGCGCAGGCGGCCAGGGCCGCGAGGGTTCGGCTCATCAACCGAGTCTAGGCAGCCCGTCCGGGGCGCCCGGCGGGACGGATGGCCGTGGGCCCGCCTCAGTCCAGCGAGAGGTTGCGTGCCTCGGGGAGCAGGAGCGCCGCCCCGGCCGCCAGCAGGAACGCGGCGCCGAACACGCCGAACACGAGCGCGAGACCGCCCCCGCCGAGCAGGAGCGGCACGCTGAGCGGCGCGATGATCGAGGCGATCCGGCCGAAGGCGGCCGCCGCGCCGGTGCCCGTCCCGCGGACGCCGGTGGGGTAGATCTCCGGCCCGATCGCGTACAGGGCACCCCAGGCGCCCAGGTTGAAGAACGACAGGGCGCAGCCGGCGACGATCACCCAGGTGGCGCTGTTCGCGAAGCCGAACGCCGCAGCCGAGACCGCCGAACCCGCCAGGAAGGTGGCCAGCGTCGGGCGCCGTCCCCACGCCTCGACGAGCCAGGCCGCAGCGGCGTAGCCGGGCAGCTGGGCCAGGGTGATGATCACCGTGTACTCGAACGACTTCACCAGGCCGAACCCCTGGCCGACGAGCAGGGTGGGCAGCCACGTGAACGCGCCGTAGTAGGACAGGTTGATGAAGAACCACACGGCCCACAGGGCCGCCGTCCGCGAACGCAGCGCGGGCGACCAGATCGACTGCCCGTCCCGCGCGGCCTCCACGGCCACGTCCGGGCTCGGCACGGGCTCGACGCCCGCGGACCGCTCGAAGCCTGCCACCGCCGCCTCGGCCTCGGCGAAGCGTCCCTTCCGTTCCAGGAAGCGGACGGACTCCGGCAGCCCCCAGCGGACGACGGCCGCGTACGCGGTGGGGACGACGCCGATCGCCAGGGCCCACCGCCATCCCTCGGGGACCTGCGGGATGACGAGATAGCCGATCAGCGCGGCCGCCAGCCAGCCGACCGCCCAGAACGCCTCGAGCCACACGACCATGCGGCCACGGATCGCCCGCGGCGCGAACTCGCTGACCAGGGTGGAGGCGACCGGAAGCTCCGCGCCCAGTCCGAGCCCGACCAGGAAGCGCAGGGCGATGAGCACCCCGACGCTCGCGGCTAGGGCGGACGCGCCGGTGGCGATCCCGTACACCAGGAGCGTGAGGGCGAACACCTGGCGTCGTCCGAAGCGGTCGGCCAGCAGGCCGCCGAGGGTCGCGCCGAGCGCCATGCCGACGAAGCCGATCGAGGCGATCCACGACAGCGTCGTCTTGTCGAGGTTCCACTGCACGGCCAGCGCGGCCATCACGAACGAGATGAGTCCGACGTCCATGGCGTCCAGCGCCCACCCGACGCCGGATCCGACCAGGAGCTTCGCGTGCCGGCGGGTGAACGGCAGCCGGTCGAGCCGTTCCGCGCGGGTGGGTCGATCCGTCGTGTCCGTCACCGTTGCCCTCCTTCGGCCGTGCGCATCGTAGCGGCTCGGCCGGTACCCGCCCTGCTCAGGGGGTCGGCGCCGGACCCGGGGTGCCGGTGCCGGACGCGGTCACCGGGTCGCTGGCGACCATGGCCGCCGGGGACGGCGACGGCGTCGGGCTGGTGTCGGTCGGCGACGGCGTGGGCGTCGGATCCGGGCTGGTCGGGAGCGGCGAGGTGGGTGACGGCGTCGGAGTGAGGGGCGAAGGGCTCGGGCTGGTGGGCGTCGGGCTGACGGTGGTCGGGGTGGGCGTCGGCGTGGCCCGGCGGGTCGGCGTCGGGGTGGGGTCGATGGTCGGCCAGGCGGTCGTCGGCTCCGCGGTGTCCGGGGACGGGAGGCCGGACGGCATCGGGCTGCCGACGCGCCGGCTGAGACCCGCCTTGGACTGGTCGCCGGTGAGGAAGCGCATCGGGTCGACGTAAGCGCCGTCGAGGATCACCTCGAAGTGCAGGTGGCAGGCCGTGGAACGTCCGGTCGACCCCACCCTGCCGACCGCCTGCCCCTGCTGCACGGCCTGGCCCGCCGTGACGTCGATCCGGCTGAGGTGGTTGTAGGTGGTCGAGAAGGTGTGCCCGCCACGGTCGGCGTGCCGCAGGATCACCCGGTTGCCGTAGCCGCCGGCCCAGCCGGCAGCGGCCACCGTGCCCGCCAGGGCGGCCTGGACCGTGTCGCCGCAGGGCTGCCCCAGGTCGACGCCGTCGTGCCAGCGCTGCCGGTGGGTGAATGGATCGGTGCGGTAGCCGAACCCGCTGGACGGAGTGTGGTCGCTGACCGGCCAGCCGATCAGCCCGCCGACCGTGGCGTCCGGGGTCGTCGAGGTGACGCCGCTCGGGTCGTCCAGCAGGTCGTCGCCCCGGATCAGGCCGCCCTGCAGCCCCGGCGTCCCCACCGGAACCGCGATCGACGGCGCCGCCACCAGCGGGGTGGACGGGAGGCCCGGCGCAGCGGCGGAGGGCACCGGGAGCACGACGTAGACCATGCCGCCCGCGACCACGGACAACACCGCCACCGCCAGCACCCGGAGGGCGGCCCGGAGCGCGAGCGAACTCGCGGCCGCGCGGCGCCCGGACGACGCCGGCAGCGACCGTCGTCCGGCGTGGTGGGTGGTGTGGCCCTGCCCCGTGCGAAGGGCATGCCGGGGAACGCTGCGGTAGGCACGTCTTGGCGGCACGAGCTTCCCCTCTCGCGACTACTTCATGATCGCCTTGTCGTGCAGAGCTGGGAAGGGGCGCCGGAATACCTTGCGCAATTCTCAGATTCGGGCAGGCCCGGACAGTACTGACCGGTGGGACCCGTGCGGGGCCCACCGGTCAGGAGTGCGTCGTCAGACCAGGGCCGCGTCCAACTCGATCGTCGTGCCGGTGAGCGCGGCGGACACGGGGCAGCCGGTCTTGGCGCCCTGGGCGAAGGAGTCGAACTGCTCTGCGGTGAGCCCAGGAACCGAGGCACGGACGGTGAGCAGGATCCGGGTGATCCCCTCACCGGGAACGAAGGTCACGTCGGCGCGGGTGTCGACGGTGGCGGGCGGCGTGCCGTTCCCGGCGAGCGCGTGCGAGAGCGCCATCGAGTAGCAGGCCGAGTGCGCGGCGGCGATCAGCTCCTCCGGGCTCGTCCTGCCTTCGGTCTCGCCGGCGCGCGAGCGCCAGTCGACCTCGACGCTGCCGAGGGTGGAGTTGAGGAATTCGACCTCACCCTGCCCCTCCATGAGCGAGCCTTCCCAGTGTGCCTGCGCGGAGCGGACGGTCATCCTGCCTGCCTTTCGTCGAGTGGTCCCCGGAGTGGGTCTTCCCCAGCCCCAACGGAGCCCGGCCGGCGCCTATTCCTCAGCCGTACCGACCGGTCACGTACGCTCGCAGGATGGGTGCGGGCGAGATCGAGGAACGCGGCGGCGGGGGCCCACCGGCGACGGAGGCCAGGTCGACGAGGGCGCTCGCCCTGACGGGCGTGGTCGGGGGCGGGGCCTTCGTCGCGCTGATGGTCGCCGCCGAACGCATCTACGACGCGGTGACCCAGGAGGACGGCGTTGCCGGGCTGGACCGGCCCGTGCTGGAGGCGGCCATCGCCCTGCGCACGCCGGTGTCGGAGGCGTGGGTGACCGCCTTCACAAACCTCGGCCGGACCGTGCCGATGGTCGTGATGGGCGTCGTCCTGACCACCGTCCTGTTCCTGCGCTACCGCCGCCGCACGATCTGGGTCCTGATGCTCGTGGCCTCCGCCGGCGGCGTCCTGTTCACACTGGTGGGAAAGACGCTGGTGGGACGCAACCGCCCCGACCCCGTGTTCGCCGTGCCGCCGTACGAGGACAGCTTCTCCTTCCCCTCCGGCCACACGCTCAACAGCACCGTGGTGGCCGGCATGCTCGCCTACCTGGTGGTGTGGCTCGCGGCGCGGACGTGGAGCCGCGTCCTCGCAGTGGCCGCGGCAACGGCCTGGGCCGTGGCGATGGGCCTGAGCCGGGTGTTCCTCGGCCACCACTGGCTCACCGACGTGATGTTCGCCTGGCTGCTCGGACTGGGCTGGCTGGCGTTGCTGGTCACCGTCCACCGCGTGGTCCTCGACCGTCGGGGACGCGACCGGCCCGCCCTGGACGCTCCCCCGGATGCCGATTTCCCTTCCCGCGCCGGTCTTGGCTAGAGTAGGGACCCGTCCGCAAGACGCTGGGGCTATGGCGCAGTTGGTAGCGCGCTTCCATGGCATGGAAGAGGCCACGGGTTCGAATCCCGTTAGCTCCACCAGCAAGAAAGCCGCTCTGACTAGGTGAGACACCCTGGACCGGAGCGGCTGTTCTGTTGCCGGCGCGACCCCAGTGAGCCAGCAGGCGGACGAGCGCCAGGCCCGCCGCGCACGCGGCCACCATCAGGAGGTGTGCCGGACGGCTGTCGCGGCGAGGCGATGGCGGCAGCTGCGGCAGCGCGAGGAAGCGGAGCCCGCAGTGGTTGTTGAGCGTCCGCGGGCGAGGCGGACGGCCTGCGGTGCGAGCGCCACCAGTAGCGCGAGGGCGGCGGTCGCGTTGATGATCTCCATTCCGTCGGGCGCAGCGATCAGCAAAGAGCCTGCAAGCAGGGCGGCCCCCTGCCACGCCGGCCACTGTCGGGCCCGGATGAGACCGATCGCCTGCACGGCGACGCCCGGGGGCAGCAGCACCATTCCCCACACCAGGACCACCCAGCCCTGCTTGTCGAAGATGGCCGTGAGGCCGGGCATCATCGCGGCGAAGGTGGCGTCGTCGACCGCGTCCAGCGCGCTCATGGTGAGGCAGAGGGCGCCCTTGTCTGCGGCGAGCAGGCAGGCTCCGAGCACCGCCATCGCGCCTCCGACCAGGCCGGCCCACGCGCCGCGTCCGGCCCGTAGCAGCGACTGCAGGTGCAGCGCGACGACAACGAGGAGGGCCGTGTTGAGGGTCACGAGGGCGTGTGCGAACTGCAGGACGGGGTTTCCGCGCGCCCGCAGGATCAGGTCGGCCGGCTCGAGCATCCGGATGCTGCCCAGCCCCGGGTGGGTCACGAACGCGAACAGGAAGATGCAGGGCATGGCGAGGAGCGCTGCGGCGGTGCCGAGCCGCCGGACCCGCTCGATAGGATCGGGACGGTTCAGTGTCCCTGGTGTGGTGGGCAGGGCTGTGGCGGTCATGGTTCCTCCTGACGATGGGCTTGTGATTCCACGATCCGGCACCCTCGCCTCGTGCGCCACGACGAACCCGGTCAGTTCCGGACAGGAGCAGCGCATGTGTCCGACATCGGTGGATCCTCGGGCGATCCGCACCCGATACCGGCTGCGGGGCGCCTTGCTGGACCTGCTCCGCACCCGCAGCTGGGACGAGGTGACGGTGTCGGAGGTTGTGGCTCACGCCCGCTGTTCACGCTCGACGTTCTACCTGCACTACGAGGACCTCGACGCCCTGCTGGCTGACGCCTTCCTGGGGGCTGCCGAGGTTGTGCCGGCGACCGGGGAGGGTCACTGCCTCGGCTTCGTGCCCGGCCTGTTCGACCACCTCGCCCAGCATCGGGTCCTCGCAGAGCCTTATCTGCTCCTTGGTCGCGGCGGACCCATGGTGGCGGCGTTCCGGCAGCAGATCGACGCCCACATCCGGGGGCGACTGGAGGTGACTGCGCCCAATCTGACCGAACCGCACCGCGAGGAGCTCGCGGCCGCCCTGGGTGGCGCGGTGTGGGCCGCGCTGATGTGGTGGCTCGAGCACGGCCGGGACGTGCCGCCGGCCGACGCGGCCGCCACCGTCCTCGCGCTCCTCGGCCCCGGCCTCGGCCGGCTGACGCACGACTGAACCACCCGCGGCGAGAGCCGTCCGAGCATGGATCGGAGGAACATGCGAATTCGGGCAGTGTGGATCGGCCTGGAAGCCCCCACCGCCGAGGACTGCGAGATCAGCATCACGGACCGCGGCGTGGAGGTCCGAAGCACCTTCTCGGGCGATGCCGTCGACGGAGCGTACAGACTGCAGGCGTCCAGCACGTGGGAGTTCGAGTCCCTCTCCGTCACCGCCAACGGTCGCCACCTGCAGGTCCGGCGGGCGGGAAACATGTGGCTGGTGGATGACACCGCCCGACCTGATCTCCATGAGGCGCGGGAGGTCGACCTGTCGGTCTCTCCTCTCACCAATTCGTTGCCGATCCGGCGTCTGGGCCTTCAGGTCGGCCAGAGCGCCGACATCCTCGCCGCATACATCCGGGTTCCCGAGCTTGACGTGATGCCGTCCCCGCAGCGCTACACCCGCACGGGCGCCTGCGAGTACCTGTATGAGTCCAGGAGCTCCGACTTCCGTCGAACGATCACCGTCGATCGCAACGGGCTGGTGACGGACTACCCGGGCCTGTTCACGAGAGAGAACTGACCTTCACGAGGCGCGTGTCGACCCGGCATGGGGCACCTGCACACTCAGGTGCCGGTCTGACGCCGTCAGACATTGCGCTGACGTCAAAGTGATGTCATGCTGGAGTCATGCAACTCACTCCCTACCTCGAAGCCGTCGCTCGCGACCTCGATCGCGCAACGGCACTTGCCGACCAGCAGACCCGGGAACTGACCCAGCGCGTCGCTTCTGTGATCGAGCCCGGTCTTCGACTGGCGATGGTGCAGCTGCTCAGTGATGCCGCTGCGCAGTTGACGGCCGAACTCGACGGCCCCGTGATCACCGTCCGCATGGAGGGCAGGGACCCCGACTGGCACATCGTCCGCAACGAGGCGACCCTCGCGGCCCACGACTCCGAACCCGGCGATGACGACAACTCCGCGCGGGTCACCGTCCGGCTTCCCGAGGCCGTCAAGAAGCGCGCCGAGTCCGCCGCCCAGATCGCCGGCCAGTCGCTCAACACGTGGATCGTCCAGGCACTGCGCCGCGCCACCACATCCGACACCACTTCCCACCGTTCGTCCCGCCGCATCTCCGGCTGGGCCTGAGGAGGACACCATGACCACGATGACCCGCAGCCACACCCTCGAGTACACCCTCGACGGGTTGCCCGAGCTGACCATCAACAACCACCGCGGGGAGATCCACGTCGTGCACGACGGTGCACCCGGCGAGGTCCGCGTCACGCTCACCAGCAACCAGGCCGTGGACTTCGGCCTCGTCGAGTCCCGGGTCGACGGCACCCGCGTGACCGTCACCATCCCCCACCTGCCGGCCGAAGGGACGTCCGGCATCTCCTTCAACCTGGGCGCGCTCTCCTTCGCCCTCGGCGGCGGGCTCAGGGTGGACACGGACGTGCACTGCCCGCCCGACGCCGCCCTCTCCCTCGAAACCAAGTACGGCGACATCGAGATTCAGGGACGCTCCGGCAGGACCGTGGCCAGGACCGGCGCGGGCGGCATCGTCGCCGAAGCGTGCGAGAGCGCGGTCCTGTCCACCGGCGCCGGCGACATCCGGCTGCCTCGTGTCGGCTCGGCCACCCTCAACACCGGCACCGGCGACATCTCCGTGGACGACGCGTCGGGCCGCCTCGAGATCCGCACGGGCACCGGCGACGTCCACGTCGGTTCGTCCAGGGGGCAGCTGAGCATCGTCTCGGGCGCCGGGGATGTGCACGCCGTGGTCGGCGAGGGCAGCGCCGAGGTCCGTACCGGCATGGGCGACGTCACCGTACAGGTGCCGAGCACCGTCCCCGTCTGGCAGGACCTGACCACCGGCATGGGTGATGTCCGCAGCCACGTGCCTTCTCACGGGGAGCCAGAGCCCGGCGAGCCCTTTGTGAAGGTCGCCGCCCGCTCGGGCGTGGGAGACGTGACGCTCACGGTGTAGGTCCGGCACGCGGGCGGGGTCGGGAGCTCGACTGTCCGAGCCGGCGCACAGCCGGCGCATGTGTGCCTCGCCGATGTGTGTGAACGTCGATCAGATCTGACCGTTCGACGCCTTCTTGAGCCTCCGGACCCGACGGCTCACGTTCGAGCCCGGACCACCTCGACGGGAAGTCCCCACAGCGACACGGTTCGCACAGAGGTGACCTCCATGCCTGCCTCGCGCACGGCACGAGCGGCATAGATGGGTCGGCAATCGAGCAGGCGGGGGAACCGCGCATGGCCCTGCTCGTAGAGTCGTCGCATCGGCGGCTCGGGGCCCTCCTTGCTGAGTGAGGCGACGACGAGTCGGCCACCCGGGCGAACGACCCGTTGACACTCGGCAAGCACGAGCGGAATCTGCGGGGTGTCGAAGAGTTCGAGGACGAAGCTCATGAAGGCGCCGCCAAAGGAGCCACTCGCCAGCGGCAGGCGCGACGCATCCCCCTGAACGAGCCCGGCACGCTGGGAGAGCCGCCGGCGGATCACCCGCCAGCGCGCGACGCGGCACATGCCGTCGGCGAGATCGACCCCCACCGCTCGTCCGTTCTGCCCGACCGCCCGGGCGATGTCGACGAGCGCGTAGCCCGGTCCACACCCGACCTCGATCAGCGACTCGCCGGGGGCCGCGCTCAGCGCGTTGAGCCCGATCCGCCGGACGGGCCGTTCCCAGACCCCCTCGATGAATTCGTAGTAGCGGGAAATCCGGTCATACCTGGCCCGGGTGTCTGCTGTCGTCGTCCAGACGCGGGCAATCTCGGGCCTGCCGCTCACAGCCCCCACGCTACAGCTGCTGCGTGCGTGAGGGGCGTGCGCGTCGGGCTCCCCACAGAGCAGTCCTCGCACGGCGGCATGAGCGTCCTTCGGGCCGGATCCCTCGCCTCTACGAGCCGCTGCTCGCATCGACACAGGGCGTCGCCTGCGCAGGCACACCCGTTGCGCCGGACTTCTTCCCGAAGAGCCGCCGGCGGGGTTCAGCCGACGCCGGAGAACCCGAAGCGGAACACGAGCTCCCCGGCCGGCAGCAGGTACTGCGACAGCGTGCGCGCCCCCCAGGAGTCGTCCCCGCCCACGCCCCGGCGCATCAGGGCCGGCCGCAGGACGGTGTGCTGGATCGGGGGCAGGTCCACCGGGTGACGGGCGTTCTCGATCTCGAAGGGCGTCCACCCCAGGGCGGAGAACTCCATCGATTCCGGGCAGTCGACGCGCAGGCCCACGCCGTCGGCACCGGTCACCGTCGCCCACCGGACACCCGTGTGGCTGCCCGCTTCCTGCGGGCGGACGTACGGGGTGAGCTGGTCGGCGACCGCGCCGGAGTGGACGCCGAGTCGCGCCGCGGCCCGCCGGTCGACGTAGCACTCGTGCGGGCCCTCGCCGTACCAGCGCAGGGTGTCCAGCGCGGCGTCGACGGTGAACATCATGCCGAACTCGGGCAGGTCGCCGACGCCCTCACCGGGGCGTAGCACCTCCGTGACCTCGACGTGCCCGGCCGCGTCCACGCGGTAACTCACCTCGCACGCGCCCCGCGGCGTCGTCGGCAGGACGTAGGTGTAGACCACCTCGACGCTGTCGTCGTGCACGCGCACCGCGGGACTCTGCGGGGTGACCTTCGCGTAGCGGCTGGCGAGCAGCCACTGCCCGTCCTCGAACGGCCCGCCCCAGCCCCGCTCGTTCGAGGTCGGTGCGTGCCAGAAGTTCGGCAGCGGGATGCCGGTGAGCAGCTCCCGCCCGTGGTACCGGAACGACACCGGGCCGCCGTGCAGGCGAGAGAAGAGCAGCCCGAACCCGTCGCCGTGGACGCCGACGTTGTGGATGCCCTCGACCAGCTCCGGCCGTCCCGCCGGACGGCGACGCTCCCCGGCCGTGGTGCCGAACACGCCCTGCGCGGACGCCACCTCGTGGCCGGCCGGCGCCCAGCCGGTCGCCTCGCGGAGGCGGAAGGACACGTCGACGCAGTACTCCCCCGGCTCCTCCGGCAGCGTGAACGGCAACGGCACCGTTCCGGCCTCTCCCGGCGCGACCGCGACGGACAGCGGCGCCGACCGCAGCACCTCGCCCTCACGGCTGAGGGTGGCGACGGCGTCCAGGGCGTCGGTGGAGGTGAACAGGTGGCGGTTCTCGACCGTGACCGTCCCGGCGGCGATCCCGATGCGCAGCGGCTGGTAGAGCTGCTTCACCTCGGCCAGCTTCGGCGTGGGCGTGTGGTCGGCGAACAGGATGCCGTTGGCACTGAACTCGTAGTCGCTGGGGGCCTCCCCGAAGTCACCGCCGTAGCCGAAGTAGCTGCGGCCGTGACGGTCGACCAGCGGCAGTGCCTGGTCGGCGAAGTCCCAGATGAAGCCACCCTGGAACAGCGGCTCGCTGTAGGCGAGGTCGATGTAGGCGTCCACCCCGCCGAAGGAGTTGCCCATCGCGTGCGCGTACTCGCAGAGCACGAACGGCTTGTCGCGGTGGGTGGCCAGGAACGCCTCCACCTGGGCGGCCGGGGTGTACATCTGGCTCACCACGTCGCTGGTGCCGGGGTACCGGGCGTCCCAGTGCACGCCCTCGTAGTGCACCGGGCGGGTGTCGCGTTCGCGCAGCCAGTCCGCGACGGTGAGCAGGTTCCTGCCGCCGAACGACTCGTTGCCCAGCGACCACATCACGACGCTCGCGTGGTTCTTGTCGCGCTCGTACATGTTCGCCGCCCGGTCGAGCAGCACCGGGAGCCACTCGGGGCGGTCCCCCGGGACGGCTTCGTCGAGGGTCGCCTCGTCCCTGCGGAGGCGGTCCCACAGCCCGTGCGACTCCAGGTTCATCTCGTCGATGACGTAGAGCCCGTAGCGGTCGCACAGCTCGTAGAAGAACGAGTTGTTCGGGTAGTGGCTCGTGCGCACCGCGTTGATGTTGTTCGCCTTCATCAGCCGGAGGTCTGCCTCGGTCTGCTCCCGGGACATCACCCGTCCCGTGAGCCCGAACTCGTGCCGGTTCACCCCGGCGAACACGATCCGGCGCCCGTTCAGCTTCAACACGCCGTCCTCGATGGCGAACCGGCGCAGCCCGACCTTCTGGGGCACGACCTCGCACAGGTCCCCGTCCGCGTCCCGCACCTCGAGGAGCAGGTCGTGGCAGAACGGGTCCTCGCCGCTCCACAGTCGCGGGCGCTCGACCCGCAGGCGGAACTCCCCCGGCCCCACGGGCTCCAGGTCGCCGTACCCGGCGAGGCTCGCCCGGACGCTGCCTTCACCGGAGACCCGGACGCCCACCACCAGGTCGGCGCCGGCGAGGTCGGCGTCCACGTCGGCCCGCACCCTCAGGTCCTCGACGTGCGTGGACGGGCGGCGGTACAGCATCACGTCGCGGAACAGCCCGGAGAACCGGAAGAAGTCCTGGTCCTCGATCCAGGAGCCGGAGGTGAACCGGAACACCTGCACGGCGAGGAGGTTGGTGCCGTCGACGAGCAGGTCGGTCAGGTCGAACTCCGAGGGGGTGAAGGAGTCAGCGCCGTAGCCGACGTAGGCGCCGTTGCACCACACCGCCACGGCACTCTCCGCACCGTGGAACGACACGCTGAGCCGCTCGCCCGGGCCGACGGGGTGGTCGAGGGTGAATGTCGTCCGGTAGCTGCCGACCGGGTTGAACCGCTGCGGCACCTGCCCGGGACGGACGGTCTCGTGGCCGTCCCACGGGTACTGCACGTTGGTGTACTGCGGCCGGTCGTGGCCCTGGAGCTGGATGTGCCCGGGCACCGCGATGTCGCCCCACCCCGCGTCGTCGAAGTCGACGGCCTCGAAGCCGTCGATCGTCTCCGAGGGGCTGGCGGCGTAGTGGAACCGCCAGGTGCCGTTGAGGCACTGCTCGTAACTGCTCCGGCCCGTGGCCGCCTCCTCCGCCGACGCGAACCAGCGGTGGTCGGAGTGCGCGGGGAGCCGGTTCTCCGCGAAGTAGGTCGGGTCGGCGGTGCGGGTGGTGGTGAACGTCACTTGATGGCTCCTGTGATGCCTTCTGCGAAGCTGCGCTGGAGGATGAGGAAGACGAGCATCGCCGGGAGCGAGGCGAGCAGCACGGCGAGCATGAGGACGCCGTAGTCGGTCACGTACCCGGCCCGGATGTTCGAGATCAGCATGGGCATGGTCTGGTAGGCGTTGTTGACCAGGATCACCTTCGGCCACAGGAAGTTGTTCCAGGCGGCCATGAAGGTGATCACCGCTGCGGCGGCGTAGGTCGAGCGCATGGTGGGCAGGAAGATGCGCCCGAAGATCGACAGCTCGCTCAGGCCGTCGATCCGGGCGGCCTCGATGATCTCGTGGGGGAAGCCGCGCGAGGCCTGCCGGAACAGCAGCACCAGGAACGGGGTGGCGATCGCCGGCAGGATCACCGCGAACGTCGAGTTCACCAGCTTGAACGTGGCGAACATCTGGAACAGCGGGATCATCGTCGCGGCGAACGGGATCATCATCGCCAGCAGCAGGACGCCCATCAGGTTGTCCTTGCCACGGGAGTGGAAGACCTCGAAGCCGTAGCCGGCGATCGAGCAGACCACCAGCGCGAGGACGGTGGTGGCGACCGCGTTCACGGCGGAGTACCACATCGCGGAGGCGACGTCCTGGGACGCCACCAGGGCGGTGAAGTTGGCGACGAGGTTGGCCCCGGGCAGCAGCCGGGACGCGAGCACGTCCTGGCTGGTGTTCGTCGCGGAGACCACCATGAAGTACAGCGGGAAGACCGAGGCCAGCGCCGCGACGGACAGGAACAGGTAGCCGGGTACCCGGCGCAGGCGCCTAGTCACGCTTGTCACCCACCTTCATCTGGATGGCGGCGAGCACGGCGACCATGATCAGGATCGCGTAGGACAGCGCCGCGGCGTAGCCGAAGTTCGGGTTCTTCTGGAACGACAGCTCGTAGAGGTAGTGGGACATCGTCATCGTCGAGTAGGCCGGACCGCCCTGGGTCAGGTTCCAGGACTCGTCAAACAGCTGGATCGTGCCGTTGGTGGACATGATCGCGGTCAGCAGGATCATCGGCCGCAGTTGCGGGACGGTGACGTACCAGAAGGTCTTGAACGGACCCGCGCCGTCGATCCGGGCCGCCTCGAAGGTCGAGCGGTCGAGGTTCTGGAGGGCGGCGAGGTAGAACACCATGTTGTAGCCGGTCCAGCGCCACAGCAGCCCGACGATGATCACGAAGCGGGCGGTGTTGGGCTGGCCGAGCCAGTTCACCGGCGAGTCGACCAGGCCGATCGCCTGCAGCGTGTCGTTCACGATCCCGTCCGTGGCGAACATCGTGCGGAA
>Ga0102832_1001360_pt1 | contig 19658 bp, 14 predicted proteins | sample EBPBio282013_DNA_FD_88942 | JGI IMG/M metagenome (GOLD analysis project Ga0102832, IMG submission 88942) | Wastewater treatment Type I Accumulibacter community from EBPR Bioreactor in Madison, WI, USA - Reactor 2_5/28/2013_ DNA (Illumina Assembly) | ecosystem: Engineered > Bioreactor > EBPR >...
TCTTTAGTTTTTGAAAAAATGATTGAGTGACCAAAGAGTATTTGATTTCATCAAAGTGGAAATCAAATCTTTACGAAAAAAGCTTACGAATTTTATATGAAGGTCGGTAATATTTGAGACCATTTTTTACTTGAATAGGTGAAGGATTAGGTTTTTAAGAAGAAAAGTAATTCTTTTGACTCAATAAGAGAGAAGAGTTCAAATAAGCCGAAATTCTTAGCATTTTTATGACTTAGAAATAACCTTTGTATAAGCTTTTTATAAATAATTTTTGTTAATACAACTTTTACCAATGAAAAAAGAAAGAAATAAATGCTTCATAAATTTATAGCCTGTATTATAAAGTTTAAATATTTTTTATACAAGATTAGAAAGTTTATAATTAAGAAAATTTCTGATAATAAGAGAGATGATTCAGCGATTATCAAGACAATTCATTTCACGATTTGGGTCAAAATGGGAGTTTTAAGGCTTATTAAAGGCGAATAGAAACATTAGAAAGTATATCGAGAGAGAAATAAAAAAGTCAATGGATGACTTAAAACAATCTTATGGCGAATTCAATTCAAAGTATCCAAATGGAAAGTATGCTATCGCTGCGTTCTTTTTAACAACTTACATCATGTATGAGATGAAGCGATAAGATGGTGAACAAAGATCGATTGAGGAACTCATCGAGTCACTGAAAAAGTCATAAACTGATACAATATAAATTGTCAAATACATTAACACAATGAAAAGTTCGGATCATAATAAGAATGAAAGAGAGGAATTCAATAATTTCCAGTACAGAGTGCATTATAAAGTCAACGGTGTTAAATATTTTGTTCTTATTCAAGATCCATAGTTTCTTTTAGAAAGAATTAAATATGAGGAATAGTTCAAAACTTACAGAACCAGAATCATATAAAAGGAGGTCATCTATATTGATATCATGCTGAAAAGATTTTTTAGTACTCTCAATAAACTTATTCTTCCACTTATGTTCCCCATTTTGCTTTACAACAGTTCTATGGGTAGAGTTTTCCAAACTAAATTCCTTGGGCAAATGACTTAAGGTAAAAGACCAAATGTTCTTTTCAAAGATATTGCTGGACTTGGAAATGCCAAAATTTAAGTCAGTTAATTGGTTGATTTTCTTAAAAATCCACAAAAATATAAAGCTATCGGAGCTAAAGTACCAAAAGGCGCACTTCTTGCAGGTCCTCCAGGTACTGGTAAAACTATGTTGGCAAAAGCATGTGCCGGATAAGCTTAAGTTCCTTTCTTTTCATGCAGTGGCTCATAATTCGTTTAGTTATATGCTGGTATGGGAGCAACCAGAGTTCGTGATCTTTTCAAAAACGCTAAGAAACAAACTCCAGCAATCATTTTTATTGATGAAATTGACGCTATTGGTCGTAAAAGATAAGATAAATTTGGTGGTGCAAATGATTAAAGAGCCAATACATTAAATCAGTTATTGGTGGAAATGGACGGTTTTGGAACATCTGACGATATTATCGTCTTGGCAGCTACAAACAGAAAAGAAATGCTTGATAGTGCATTGACAAGACCAGGAAGATTCGATAGAATCGTTGAAATCGAACTTCCTGACATCAAGGGAAGAAGAGAAATTTTGGAAATTTATTTAAAAAAACTTAAACTTTCACCAAATCAAACTTTAGATGAGTACTCAAAAAGAATCTCAACTCTTACTTTTGGGTTCAGTGGTGCTGATTTGGCCAACTTATGCAATGAAGCAGCAATTATGGCTGTGAGAAAATTGAAGTAATATGTTGAGCCAAATGACTTTTAAGATGCTTCTGATAGAGTTTTGGCTGGTATTGAGCAATCATTTACATTGGATGAGAAATAAAAAAGAAAAGTTGCGTATCACGAATGTGGTCATGCTGTTGCTTCATGGTTTTTGTAAGGAGCCTCTCCATTGTTGAAGATAACAATTGTTCCAAGATCAAAAGGCGCTTTGGGATTCGCTCAATACTTACCAAACGAATCAATGTTAATGACAAAATAAATGTTATGTGACCAATTATGTGTTGCTTTGGGTGGTAGAATTTCTTAATAATTATTTTTTGGTGAAGTAAATTTTTATGTAATTTCAGGTTAGTAATGGGGCAGCTGATGACTTACAAAAAGTTAGACAAATCGCAAGAAGTATTGTTATTTCGTACGGTATGAATGAAAAGTATCCAAATTATGCACCTGTTCAGACAGATGGACACAATATTTACTCGTAAAAGACTGCTTAAGAAATTGATGATGAAGTTCATAGAATAATCAAAGATTGTACGGAAAAGACAAGGAAAATCCTTCAACATCATCGTGCTAGAATGTAACAACTCGCTTAGGCTGTCATTAAAAAAGAGTCTTTAAACCACAATGAAATAAAGGAAATTTTGGGTGATCGTCCATTTGAGATTAAGTAAAACTACAAAGAATTTCTGCAGACAACAGTTGAAGAGCAACTTAAGTTCACTTACCTTAAATGATCACTCAATTGATAACTAAACTTTTTTTATTTCTTCTTTTTGATTAATAGAATAATTTTTTTGAATAAAATTAATTTTAATCTTTCTTGATAGGGATACAGAATAAAATAAAATGAAAAAAATTGAAAAGAATAGTACGTTACGTTTTATAATAAATAATTCGTGTATTTTATACTTAAAATATATTGTAGTTAAATGAAGACGAATTTAGTCCAATAAAAAGCCAGACAAAGAAATATCACTCCAAATTTTCTACGCTTCAAACGTATTTCTCACTTTATTCAAGGCAAGAGCAATGGCTCCACAACAGGACGTAAAGACAGCGAATAAAAAGGCATATAAACTCAGCAAAATTCATAGCGCAGTTCATCAAGAGCAAGTCGCTGCTCCTTTTAAGTTTATGAAAAGCGAGTTCTTCATTTGAGCAAGTTAAGTACCTATTCTCTTTACCTCAGGATCAAATTTACAACAATAAAAGAACAAATAAAAATAATAATCAGGACCTTTGTATATAAAGCGAACAAACTATGTAACTGGTGATATGGGTAAGACAAGAACCCAAACTAATTCACATGAAAAAAATGTCGAAAGATAAAACTCTAATAATCAAAATTTTAATATTCATAAGTTATCATAAACAAGAAAAAAGACCCCATCTTCTGGGAAAAATTTATTAAGAGTTACCAATCGTACGCCATCAAGTCACAAAGGCACATAAAATTCTTTGTAAAAATAAGAATAAAATGCAAAGAGAATTAATGCAGAATTCATAAATGCCATGATGAAAAATCATATAAAACCAAATTACATTAATAAAGTTCAGCAGAAGAAAGTATAGTCACAACAGCAAAAGAAAAAATTACCTTTAACAGCTGGCAGATCATCCATTCTGAATCTTACAATCCCAATTAAAGGCGAATAAGAGATGAAAAAGTATGAAATATTTGGAGAATTGGGTAAAGGCGCATATGGAGTTGTAAGAATGGGAGTTGAGAAAAAAAATGGTGAAAAAATTGCAATCAAAATTTACGAAAAAAAGCGAATCGATGAACCTAACAAAGTAAAGAACTTATAAAGATAAATTAATTTGTTGGCAGAGCTTGATCATCCAACTATCGCAAAGCTTATGTAAGCGGTCCAAACGAGTACTTAGATTTATTTGATACTTTAATATGGTGGAGCAAACTCACTGTACAATTATTTATTGTCAAAGCCTCAACATAGAATGGACTAAGATGAAGCTAAAAAGTTTGTCTTAGTCATTGCTGAAGCCCTTTAATATCTTCATAGCCGAGACATTGTTCATAGAGACATAAAAGCTGAAAATATTCTGATAAATAGACACAAATAATTAAAATTAATCGATTTTGGTTTCAGTCTCAGATGTCCAAAACATGAAACTATTGATACTTTTTGTGGTACCCCTACATATATGGCACCTTAAATCGTATCAAAGATAGATCATTTTCCTGTTTATACAGACATGTGGTCGTTAGGAATTTTATTTTATGTAATGTTACAAGGCAACTATCCTTTTAGAGCAAAAAATTAAAACGATTTGTTCTAAAAGATTAAGAAAGGTCAATTCGAATACATACATCATGACATTTCTGATAAAAGTAAAAAATTCATAGAATCATTATTAAAAGTCAATCCTCTTTAAAGGCTGACTATTTTTGATGTCTTATCAAAATAAAATAGAGCTTGGTTAAGTGGTATAAGCGCGGATGAGCAAAAAACAGATTCTTACTGAAAAAAGGGAAATTTATAAGTTAGGTTTTGAATAAATTTTTATTATTTAAGTTCTGACCATGTAATAAATAGTATGATTTTCCATTTTTATAAATATTTGTATAAAATCGATTATTTCTGGAATATTCAAAGCTATTTTTTTTTAATATTTTAAATATAGGTCATTAAAAAAAAGAAAATTTTTCATGAAAAATTGATTCTAAAAAGTTCGATTGAAATATAAAAAATCACAAATGCTGAGAATCATCAAAGCAAAAATTACCTTAAATGAAATAAAAAGCTTAATTGAACCCTGAATGACTTTATTAACCATTCCACTCTACATTTTAAAGCTAGTCAGATTATTCAAGCATAAAATTAAAATCCTCATCTTTGGGTTGGCTATTCTGTTGAAGTTGGCCAGAAGAAAAAAGATTGTTGGATTGTTACTTTTCTATCAAATTATTATGCTAAATATCGATTTTACAAGCAAAATGAAGGTCGATATTTTTTCCAGATATTTGACATTATTACCTTTAAAATGCCGTTTCAATTTTTTATTTTTATTATTGGGATTATTAGGATTTTTTTTCACCATTGAATTATAAACAATTTTGTGCTTGTTCATATTTTTAACTCAATATCTTCTTTATTAAAGACTGTTAGCTTCTATCATGACCATATTATCTTTTAGCTGCCTTAATCAGCGAATTATAACGATTTTTTACGCTGTTTTATGTTCTAGTGTCATTCAATTTATGTGCGATTTATGTCCATTTCTTACCAAAAAGAATGACTGATGTTAGCAAACTGATATCTTCAAACTTTTACCAGTTTCCTTTGATTTTTTTTGGATCTTCGTGATTTATCCAACGTTATCTGCATTGCTTGGGTGTTTTGAAAAATTTCTTGGATGAGCGTATGAACAATTATTTTGCAATGAAATTCCAGCGATTAGACTCTTGATTTTAACTAAAATAAACTTTAAATAATACGTCATAATTTCTCTAAAAAGTTAGGATTATTCTTTTATCCATTTAGGATTTTTTTTATTACTTAACAGTTTGACTTGATATTCGAGATATTCTTATTTTTTATTGGGAAAGAAATCACGAAGAAAAGAAAAATCATGAGCTTTCTAAGATAAATTCAACAATTACCAAATCGTTGATTGTAATTTTGTTCAGAAACAAATATGTACACAAAATGTAAACAAATATTCTCAACTAATTTTACAACCAAATGCTTGTTTAAAGATTTTTCACGTTCTAATCTATAAAACTGACATGATTGAGCTTATTTCTGACGTTGATAAAGAGTGATTAGACTTTTTCAAGAGTTAGGTTCAAAATATTCTTTTTGTCGAAGTTCATTTTCTATACTATTTTTTTTATGAATTTTCGAAAGCCTTCATTGTTATTGACTTCTGTAAGCATAAGACTCAGTTTCTCAGGTATTTGATTTTGAGAATTCATTAAGCTGACTATTTAAAAGTCGAATTAAAAATATTTATAAAATCTCCACTTAATAATATATTTATTTTAATACTGAGCCCATTCAGTTTTCATTCTACACCTGAAATTTTTCAATATTGTTACTTTATAAAAGTCATTTATTATTCAATGCTAAGTCTTTGTATTAATTAATCTTCAATCCTCAAGAAAAATTCTTTAAGCTCAACAAATTTATTTTGCGGATAAATTTTTTTAATAGAATAGTTCACTACAAAATATTTTTTTGCCATTAAACCAAAAAAATCTAAAATAAGTTCGAAAAATGAAGAATTATCGAATTAGCAGTTTTGATCAATAATTCTATTGCAAATAGATTTTTTTCATTATCGTTTAAAAATATTTTTAATTAATTATTTAACATTTTCGAATTTGAAATTGGCAGAGAAATAAATTAAAAATATTACAATTTATATCATTTCTTTTTATGATAAAAAATTATTTTTTTTTAAAGACTTTGTACTATTTAATAAATTTTTTAGTGACGATTTTTTATAAAATTAAAAAGAACATATTTAAAGTAAAAATGTATTAAAAGACCATTTTGATGGATATTAATTTTTAAGAAAAACAGGATGTTTTTTCAAACATCGGCATGGAAATTGCTTGCACTATTAACAGTTTTGAACCGCTTATCTTTCTTTTTTGTTTAGAAAGTTTATACGCCTTACAGGGCAGATATTTTATTTTTAAGAGTTTAGAATTTTTAAGGTTCAATCTTGGTAACAATTCTCACCCGTTTTTATTAAACAAACTATTGGATATCAGAAACCTCAATACTTTTAATAAAATAAACAAGTACTCTTATTGATGAAGAAATTTCATGATGAGTTATTTCATATTTTATTTGATGGATTATTTTAAGCGAACATCCATTATGTATTCTATTTAATGAGATTGGATTATTGTGTAGTCTTAAGATTTTGCTAGTTTGGGATTGTTTTGCTGGTGTTATTATTGATGAGATTATGGTGAAAATGTGCCCTTTTTCTGGTTGAGAACATCGGGTAAGACTCGATCAGTATTTGGACTCGATATCATTGTGAGTTACTGCAGTAATAAATCCTCATCAGAATGATCGTTGCTCATCGTAATCCATTTTTCTATCGAATTAAGCGAAAATTGTTTCATCAATACATACCAATGGTAAAAATTGGGATACAATTTACGATCAGGATATCCTTACATTATCAAAATTATACTTTTTATTGATTACAAGTAAAGGAACATCTTTCCATCGGCCGAACCTGGTAAGTTGCTACGACTTAAATATGATTATTTATTGAGACGACTTTCTATTTATGTTAACTTGCTATGACTTTATAAAGGCTTCATTTTTTTAAGAATTATTATATTCCTATGTATTCCTTTTCTATTCAAATATTTTTTATATAACTTTTGACTAATAAAAATTGGAACTTTTTTGGTATTTTGGATTTTTGGAATTTGAGAAAAAGTTTAGATTCAATTAGTAAATTTGTTTTGCATTCTATTCTAAAATAATCATAAAAAAGAAACCTTACTTTTCTAATAACTTTTAATCTATATTAATTCAATAAAATGGTATTAAAAAAAAATTCTAACTTGAAATATTTCCATTCATCATTTGGTTTTTATCAAATTTTAGCTATTTTGACAGATCTTCAAAAAAAATTTAGAGATTAGATGAATTCTATTGAAGTTTTGCTGTAATTATTAATTTTATCAGAACATTTCATAAAATCTCTTTCCTATAAAACACATTTTTCGATTTATTCATATTTAGCAAGTGTCTGTTATTGGATAAATTTGAATTTAGTATTAAGTTTGTTATACGATGTCGTTAGGCATTACGAAGTTTGTTAATCATTGTTGGGAAATTTAGATTGACATGTTTGAAAAATTTCTTAAGTTTTTTGTATAAATATGTTTTGGAACTTCCATCCGAAATAACAGGCCGATGTTAACATCATGCTGCTTCCAACAAAACTTTAAAACTAATTTTGATGTGTCGACATTTCAATATTTGCCTATGTAATACTTTTTTGTTCCAATCAATACACTAAAATACTCTAAAAATAAAATATTAATTTTATTTTTTTATAAATTGATTAAAAAACTCTCAAATTAACTTTACAAATAAGCAAACAAAAATAAATATTTTGTAAATATTAATCTAAAAATAAACAAATTTTTTACAGAAAGTGAAAATTTTATGATTTTTAATTTTTTTAATCATTTGATAATCTAAAAATTCTTTAGAATCCATTAGAAAGATTGCTAAGAAATACAAAAGTATAATAAGAACGATATAAAATGTAACCTTTAGCCTCTTCAATCAGTGGACAGAATGCCAACAACGCTGTCAATCATTTGAATCTTGTCGAAGTATTCGTGATTTTTTAATGTAGAGTTTAATACGATAAGTCGATAAAGAGCTTCAACAATACCATCAATTAATCGAGCTTTATAGACAGTAAATACAGAGCATGAACAACAGTGTATCAAACATAAATGAAGAGATTCAAACTACATTCATCCCTCTCTTATAAAGCCTTTACAATCAGTTGCAATCAACTATGATCCAGCAACAATAATAAAACACAAATTTCCAATCGCAATTGACAGACCTTAAGAAATAAAAATCCGTCATCAGTCAAATGATCAATGCCAGTTTCAAAAGATCTGAGTAATTGGCAGAACAAATTGGTCATTACTGACACTTTATTGATATTGGGATAATAATTAAAGCATATGATTAATCATTAAAAAGAAACCCTCTGATATCATAATAAGAAGCCTTCATACGATCATACATGTAGCTTAGTTCATATGCTATCGAAATGATGGCTTCAAAATTTAGCAAACAAATGATTAATCAATTGTCATATCCTTTCTTCTTTTGTTCAAATTATTTCAGTTCTCAAATTTGACACTTTTCTCTTCTTATTGTGTCGTTTCAGTGGTCTTTTCTTTTCGAGTCTTATAAAAACAAGTTCTTACTTTTTAAAGCAACGTTACCCAAAAGTTAAAACATTTTTTCCTCTTTAAGGAACTTTAATACAAGACAAATCAATATACAGATTTTTAAAAACTTTAACTAGAATTGTGTAAATTCAGTTCTTTAAAGTTTAACAAATTTTAATAGTAAAGTATTTTCCCCTTTTGTCATTGGCTTTAATCAAAATAAAATACCAATGCATTTTTTGTATCTTTTCGAAACCTTAAACTTTGACCTTATTCTCTGGAATATAAATATTTTCATTTTGTTCGTTTTTTAAAATATTATTATCAATAAGTTTTTTAAAAAAGCGATATGAATTACAATATTTCAGACTTTGTCAATCGAAGTTACATTCTTAACCAAACGGGTCAAAATAAGTCAAAATAGACTCAAATTTTGTTAATATGTACTTTATTCTTAAAATTTAGTCATTTCAACAGCTTTGAAACAATCACTTGCTCTTTACGAAATTCAGTGGAAATCTTCTCAAATCAACAAAATTTCAACAAATTAGAAGCCCTAAACAATAATTGAAGAGCCTAAGTAAAAATTAATCGAGGAGAAAAAAGCGTAAGAGAAGCCTTTGAACAAAGAGCAATAAAATAAAAATTGCGTCGATTAAAAAAGTTATAACTAAAAAATATTACCAAACCATCAAGCTGAACCATTAGTTGACCATAAACCAGTTATTTCTCATCAAAATAACCTTTTAGATGAGCACAAAGAAATAAGAACTACCTGCGAATATCCATAAATTAAAAGAATTAAAATCATACACCAAAACCTTCATAAGCAACACTTAAATCATGTTAGAAGGATGTCTTTACAAAATTTGAATTTTATTGACCTTTATTAACCCGCATACATACCTAAGGATCATTTTACGAATAAATAAATCCGTGAGAAAAGAGAAAAACTGTTGGAAAGAAGAGTTCATAATTGGAAATAAATCGATAAAAAAGTAGGATTCAGAAAAATGTAGCTTAAGAAATTATTAACATGACATTGAATCTTTCTTTTAAAATGACAAGAAAAAGTCCCAAATTGTAAATAATATCTTACTCTTTATTTTTTTCCACAAGTTTCATTATTTTTTAACATTTTTTTAAGTTTAACAATCATTTCAAATACCATCAATCATTAAGTAAGCTTTCTAAATCCTTCATATGTTTTTGTAATAAAAATACAAAAATATCCATTGAAAAGGTTCATTTCACTGAAAATGTGCGAATTTACAGTTTGAACTTAGGATGAGAAAAAAATGTTATAAAAAAATAGAAAGCATGAATATAGAAAATATAGAGCTTATGGTTGGAAGATTTGTTTAATTAATATTATTAAAAAAGCAGATTTAATTGATGATTATATTGCGAAAATTATGATATAAAAAGAGTAAAAGTGGAATAAAAAATCAATATTAGTTTGAATTCAGTTTATTGAGATTGAAATATGGGAGTCAGGTGTTTCCTCAGTCGATGGGGATGTGCTTTCTTTGGCGTAATCCTGCGACAAGGGCTGTTTTTTCAAATTTTGTAAAATTGACTTGGCAGTCGAGTAATTGATTCTCAAACTGGACGATGCCTAAAAATATTAGAAATGGTTGTTACCTTAATGATAGAAACTCCTTCCTCGACAAGAGAAATTAATTTAGATTTTGTTTATTTACCCACTTTTTTGTATTTTCCAATTGGTTTCTGGCATTTCTCGATCCTGATCTAAGGAGAGTTCCAGTCAATTGAAACTCGTTTATTTTAGGTCTAAGACATCAATTTAAAGGTGGCTTGCATGAGTAAAAGGTAACTTTTTTAATAATATTATAAATTTTAGGTGATTTTTACATTTGAATAAATATTCAACTCTTTAATAATATTATATAAATTCTGATCTAAAAACCCTTGTAAAGTTGAAGCTCTTTTCAAACAAATATACATACAACTTTAATGAATCAATAAATGATCAAAACAAATGTTAATGTCTCTTATTTAACCACTCTTTATATTCTTATTGAGAAAACAATCCTCTAACTTGATCCTATTAATCAATATCGAATTTTATTTGAATCTCTGCCATATGGTTCAGAAACTGTCTGTCAAAACTTTACATAAGCTATTTCTTTATCTTCCCTATTTCGTTGTTATTGTTCTTCAATGCCATATTTGTTGAAACGAACAAACTTAATGTTATAACTGCCAAGTCCACAAATACCTTGTTCAATCCAAATGTGCTGAATTTTGATGGAAAATATCTTTGTAATGACAATGATAAAGCTATTGCTAAAGCTCCACCACTTACTACATGGTTACGGAAAGAGTCTGATATCTTTTTGAACGAGTCTGTAAATCTATTGTCTTTCTCCAATTATTATTGTCGCGCCATAATCTCTGATGCGTCAGTCAACATCATAAGATATCGCTTACCAAGAATGGTACGAATTAAAGAGTGAAAAAAAGTTTTCTCTTCCATTTGTATAATTCAAATAATGACGTGTATGTTTCAAAAAAGTTAGTTAGATTTAAGATAAGTAATCTTGTTTTTAGTCTTAATTTAATTAAAATTTTTTTTATGTTATATTTTAATAAATTCACTTTTTGATTTTTTATATTTTTTGTAAATGTTACGTACAAATCGTCTTTTTTATTTGTTTGAAAAAGATGATGGATATCAAAGCTAGGTTTAGCTGGGGTTGACTGAATGAATCTTTTATTTATATTCGTCATCTAATGAAACCACAGAAGTTTGAGATTTCTCTATACTTAAAAAATGTGGAGAGAATCGTTAGAATTTATTAAAAATTTATATTGACATACATAACGAAGTAGTTTTTAATGTAATTGAGAAGGTAAAGGATAACAAGTCGTTGTGTCCGAGTGGTTAAGGAGGCAGACTAGAAATCTGTTGGGCTTGCCCGCGCAGGTTCGAATCCTGCCGACGACGTTCTTTTTTTTTAATAAAAATAATAAATGTAAAATCTATCTTTGAATTAAACATATTGATTTTTCTTTTCTTTTTAACTAATTTGATTCCTATACTCTATCTATTTACTTGCCTTTCTCATTTGATTCAAAAAAAATCGATAATAGATATAAAATATTTTAACTCCTTATGGACAGATTATCAGAATTTAAAGATTAAACAGTTTATTTTAATATTAAAGTGATCTTATTTTAAAAATAATAAAATAGAAGAAAATAATGTCCGATCGTAAATAAGCAGAAAGAATCATCTTTTAAACAAAAAAACATCATAGACAGGTTCTAAGATCTCAAATAGACCCTTCCTTGATCGATAAAATTGAAATCGACAGAAATCCCAGTCTTAATTACAGAAAAGCTTACAAAAGTTTATGCAATGATTAGCTTTAAAAAACTGTCCAAATGATGTAAGAAAAGAAACAAAAAACAAGATAACTCACTAAAAATGACCCTTACCTTTTTACAGTCGGAATGAAACAGAATAAGTTACCAATGATTGACCGGACCAATATGAGTGCATCTCAGTTAGTCAACTATGGAAAGTGGTTCATCGATTATGATCAATAAAGAACTTTAAAATATCAGAATCATGTTATTAAAAATTATGATGGAGGTCAGTCATTTTTTAAAGCCCATGACCAGCACTTGTAGAAGAAAAATTTCGAAGCTAAAATAACAAATAAAACCTTAAATAATCAACTTAAATTAAAATAATACATCAAAATGAAATAACTACAAAAGATCAAAGAGTAAAATAGGGCTTTTGAGTAACTGAAAAATCGTCAACTCAGACAGGATCAGGAAAGACTTTAAAATGAAAAGTATTAAAAACAAGTCTTTAGACAGGATATTGTAAGACAGATTTAGGAGTAGAAATAAAGAAAACAGATTAAATCTAAATTCTAATATCAAAATATTTCAAGACATAATCCCATTACAAATCCAATTTAATACCATATTGACAATCCCTACATTTTGAAAGAAATTCAAACCAGAAACCTATTCAAAAGTCAAAGTCTTCACCAGTTTCCAAGAGCATGATTTTATCAATTAATGACAAATTTCTACAAAATGATTACTTAATTCTTCTTTAACTTTCTTATCTTTTAAAATTTTAGTTAGAAATATTGAAAAAAATATTTTTTTTATTTGATTTTAGAGACTATTACTGCTAAAATTAATTGCATTACAATAGAAAGAAGAGGAAAATAGAAAATCAATGAAGATTTTTGTTAGGGTGTTTATTGACACTTATGGATCTTTATCTTTTTTTCTTATAAACAAAGCTTCGATCAAGTTTTAATAAAGCGTGTTTTTTAGGATCAAGAAGCTAAGAAAGATTGGCTTTCAGGAAACAATTTTCATGTACATCTTAAACTCTCCTTATTTAAAAATCTTTCATTTTTTATTAATTTTTGTCTACGAACATTTGACCATTTCTGAGCTACTTTTATAGTTTTTATGCTTTCAGCTCAAGCTAGTAAATCTAATTTAAGACTAAATAAGTACCCTTTGTTCATATTGATTGGATTTGTCTTCTGATTATTGGGTGACTCTGTTGATTTGAGCTCTTAATTTTTAGAGTTCATCAGTGTTGAGATTGAGGTTTTTATTTTGATTTTATTTTGCCTTTTTTAACTTGTTGCATTCAGCTTTAAACTTTTCAAGCTCAAAAGAAAGTCTGTTGTTTTACTTTTTTAACTCTCTGTTTTATTAGGTGACTTCTTCCAATTAGGCAATCAATTCTTTTGGTGAAGTATGATTGACAGCAAACAATTCAGCCTTCATTTGATTGAATTTCTCCAATTCGATGGCATAATTCCTAAAATAGATTGTAAATTTTACTTTATTTCGCTTTACATAACTAAACAGTGTTTAGATAAGTTTCTATGATCTTTTTACAGTTCATGCAATACTTACTATATGTTCTGTGTCTTTCCTTGTATGTCGATTATTGATTTTTAAGTATTTTTCTATTTTTTATGGAAAGAAATGTTGTTCTACTTTCTGGATATCTTTTATTTTGATTGCTGAGAACTCTTGTTAGTTGAGTAAGATTAACTTGGCTTTAGTGAAAGGTATGATTTGCTTTTAGAACCATCACGATAATACTGGTTAATAATTTCAGTGTATTGTTGGTTCATTTTTAAGAGTGAAGTTTTGTTATTTTAAAGATCTTTGATCTCCTGTGCCATTCTTTTAACTCTTTATTGGAGTTGTAGATTTTTGACTTTGAGGAAATCATTTTATTTACTGTCTTATTGTTGGAAGCTGTGAGGGATTTTGTGTTGTTTTTGTGATGATGTGGTGAAGTTAGTTTTGTTAAGTAATGAATTGTTAAAAAAATGAGATTGTGACAACCTGGTATCAGTAGTGAGTGACTGGGGTTTTTGAGTTTTCATTTTTGACCCTTTGGAGCAGTTAGATAAGTTATGAATAAATTTTAAGTGATAATAAATTGTACTTGTTTATAAACTGATCAAATTTCATAGTTTGTCACTTCTTTCAATAAATCATAAATCATGTATTAAAAATAAAATCATTGATTAGAATAGAAATTCAGGGTATTTTAGAAATATTAAATTTGAATGTTGAATCAGTAAAATGATAAAAAAGTAATAAAAAGTTAGCAAGGATATTTGAATGAAATTTTTATTGATTTTATTTTATTTGATTGAATTATCATTTATCGACTGATTAACAATTCAAAATTAATATGTTTACAAAATCACGACCAGCTCATCTGGTCTTGATCTTACTCCTTTGTCTTTCAATCCCAGTCATTAACATCTCCTATAAACAGCATGAACAGTCACTTGAAGATCTTTAGTATAACAAACTCAATTAACAACAAAAGTCATTATAGGATCAAATTAACAATCTCCTCTCAGACATGAATCAAGTATAAAAAAATGTATCAACAACACCAAATCCTACTGATAAAGTGGTGCTGTTATAAAAGGCAATTTTATCTTAAAGATAAAAGGTGTTTAACATGCAAAACTAATTAATACCTCCATTTTCACTCTCAAAGTCTGCTTGTTTAGAGCTTACCAATCAACAAAAAATTGATCTCTTGGATCGCATCAAATCCACCAAACAATAAATTAGCAGTCTTCAACAACAAATAATAACAGCACCAAAATGTGATAAAATAACCGGGTTGGAAAAGGATACCCAAAAACAATTGACTCTCTTGTAAAGTTTATAAAAGACAATCATGACTGAATGCGAATCAAAGTCAATTTTAACACCGACAATTTACCAAACCAACATTTATGCCGATGGATGGATTTTAGGTGATCAAGATATTGATGATTTGATCGAGTAATATTACCAAAGAAATATCAGATATCATAACATTACCAACTGTCCTTTGGATAAACCTTTCTTTGATGGAGAAACATGTATCATCTGTTCATAGCCATAGCCTGTCTTCAATATTCTTACCAAACAATGTACTCATTGTCCTTAAGACCAATAACCTGACTCTACTCTCAGACAGTGTGCTTGGAAACCACATTATACAAACTTCTCGTCTGTGGATAACTGGGCTCAAGATGGCGCACCGATGCCTGTCGCTCAAAGACAGCTTATACCTTGTTCTCCTTAAAAACCTTACTACAATGGTAAAAAATGTTAAGTTTGTCTTATGCCTAAATTTTGGAGTATCAAGAAAAACGCTTGTGTTTAATGTCCAGCAGGAACAGTTTTTGATACAAATGATCACAAATGTGAAAAGCCTTAAACTAATGAGTTGACAATTTTACAAGGTACAAGATGGGTGACTAATGACTGCAATATTACTCGAATTATAAACGAAAGAATCAGAATACTTAATGAGAACAAGACAGTAAAATCATACAAAATGTGTCCTCCTGAAAAACCATTTTACGACGGTATTGTTTGCATAAACTGTCCTAATGAGTTCAACATGGATACAAGAAAATGTGTTTCATCTCCGAACAGAACTGCAGCTTATGATGAAAACGTAAGATGTTATGTTCAAAAACAGTCAGGTTTTGAGACTGATCCAAGGGCAGATAACTATACTTCAAGATATCCATTAAATGATTCACCAACTCCAAATTGTAAAAAAGCCACTCCTTACTATGACGGTATTGCCTGTATCGATTGTCTGGATCCGTTCCAGATTTTTGATGTCGATACAAAGAGATGCACTGCATGTGACCCAATGTAATTTTATAACAACACTCAACACAAATGTCTTCCAAGAGATAAAATTTACATTTCAACTTATTAAAATAATTTGATAGCAACTCCAACGATGTCAATTGATGATTACCATGCAGAAATTGCACAGAAAATCAAAGACAATCCCAATGCTGTAATTTTATTGTGTAAAGGAACTTAATACTCAGATTATAAAAAATGTTTTAACTGTTCAGCAAATGAATATTTTAATGTTTAAACAAAAAGATGTCAAATTTGTGATGGTACTATCAATCCAACAACTAAAGTTTGTTCATAAAAGGCTTACTTGTACACAAACTTGAATTAAAATTCAACAAAGAGAGTTGTTGCTGTTCCAACTACAATTGAACAAGAGAATGCTACAATTAACAATAATTTAAAGCTTCATGTAAACTCAAGATTATGTCCAGTTACAAAACCATATTTTGATGGCAGTCAATGCACAAACTGTACAAAACAAGTTTTCAACATGACTTCTAAAAGGTGTGTTGCTATGCAATGCACTGACCCTAAGTACAGATACTACAATTAGACAAGCGATAAATGTTAAGAATGTCCTAAAAATACAAAGTATGTTGATAAGACTCAAGAATGCGAACCTATCGTATTCGTGACTAACACCAACGCCATTTATTTCTACATTGAGGAGGGCGATGCTACAAAATAAAATCTTTAAGAAGAAATATTTGCCTTGTAAGCTGACCATGCTGTGATCACATGTGACGCCAGCCATCCTTATTGGAATGGCACTGAATGTATTGACTGTGCCATCACTCGAAATGTTTAAGACATAGAGGAACATAAACCATATTTCAATCTTCTTACTTTGCAATGTCAAGCTTGTAACAACTGGGATAATGTGACCCATAAGTGTTTGGACAGTAAAGTTTCATGCGATCAAGGACAAGTTTTGAATCCCAAAACATCTCGGTGCTAATATTTAGTTACTGATGTGAGTGCATTAAACGACAATTATATTGAGTCAGGAGATTCTACAAAAGCAAATTTAGTTTCTTAAATTGAGAGACAAAAAGGTACTGCTCCAGTTACAGTGTGTCCGAAAGAGACTCCATTTTTCTCAAAACCTGTCGGTAGATGCGTTAACTGTTCAGACCCAACTCCATACTTCGATTTGGCCTCTTCCACTTGCAAAACATGCTAAAATTACAACATATAAACTCATCAATGCTAATAGGCGTTACCAAGATTCAAGATGAACGTGTAGGACTTTTATGGAACTATTTTCTAGTGATGATTTGTTTATACTCATAAGTATTTTTAACTTTATTAATCTGACAATGTTAATTTTCAATAAAATTGTTTAATTTCATATTTGGGTAGAATTTGAGTGTATAGGAATAAAAAGTGAATAATTTTTATTTGGTTTATAATATACTCAAAATTAAATTTGAAATGCAATTGAGAACTAAAGGATCGTTATTGATCTTTCTCATTCTTGTCATAAACACAACTTCTCTGCATTTATAACAGTAGCAAAACTCATAACTACAAGCACTCAAAGACAAACAGCAATACCTTAGGGATCAGGTCAAAGTGCTGAATACTTACTCAGCCGATATCCAATCCAAACTCCAAACGGCTAATAGTGATCAAGAAAAGATTTAAATTCTGTAAGGTGCATTGGGGGATTAAAGATAAACTGTATTCGACTTGAAAAATAAAATCATTTCTCCCTTTAACGAATCCTAAACTGCATGTGAACAACTTACTAACAAACAGAAATAATCCCTGCTTCAAAAAATATAAATCACAAAAAGCCAATTGAAAAAGTTGTAATAAATTAATAGTCAACTTAATCAAGCTTCTACTCAAGTCCAAGGTGTCAATGACAGTATACAAAAGTAGTTGATACTTCTTAATAATTTGGAAGATATCCTCAAAACAAAATGCAAGCTAAACTTAAGTCCTACCATTTTCCAGTCTAATCTCAATGCTAAAAACTGGATTCTTGGACCTCAAACCATGAATGATTTGGAAGAAGAATATGCCCAAAGAGCACTCATTTTCCATAACATTACCAACTGTCCACTTTAAACACCTTTCTTCGACCCTTTATCCGAAACTTGTATCAATTGCCTCGAACCTAATCCCCTCTTCAATATGTACTCCAAATAATGTACCAGATGTGATTAAGATGAGGAGCTTGACTCTGATAAAAGAATCTGTAAATCCAAACCTCATTACACTAATTTTACAAAAGTGAAAAACTGGAATTTAGATGGCGGTAATCTACCATAAGTTGATAAGAACCTTACACCTTGTCCTGATTAAAAACCTTATTTTAATGGAGTTATTTGTGTTCCATGCCAACTTCCACTTTACTGGAGTGTGTCAGCGAATCTTTGCAAAAAATGTTAAACCGATCAAGCTTTTGATATGAACACTAAAAAATGTGAAAAGATTTTAAAATATCAGTTGACAATTTTACAAAACACAAAGTGGGTTTCTCAAAACTTAACCAAAGTGATTTAAGAAAGAACAAATGCTTTATAAAAGAACAAAACAACAAAGAATTATGAGTACTGTAGCTCGATAACCCCATATTATGATGGAACAACATGCATTAATTGTGAATATTTTGACATCGATAAATTGAAGTGTGTCAATAAACCATAAGAAACATAATACGATCAAAATATGAGAAGATTCCTCCCTCCCCAAACTCAAGTATAAACTGATCCTAATGCTCCTCAATACATTTCAAGCTCTAAATTATAAGATTCTGGAGTAGCAAATTGTAACTCTTCATTCCCTTACTATGATGGAATCGCTTGTATTCAATGTCTACGACCTTTTGACATTTTTAATGTTGATGAAAAAAAGTGTGTTGCATGTAATAACGATTAAATCTATGTTCAAAGCTCACATACTTGTTAACCAAGAAAAAAAATTAGAATTTCTTAAAATTTTGATAGACTTTTAGCCACTCCAAAAGTCACTGTTTCTCAATATAAACAAAACTTAATTAAAGTTATCAATGATAATCCTGAAGCTATTGTTGTTCCTTGTAAAGAAAAAAATCAATACAGTAACTTAACAGATTGTTTCCCATGTCAAGAAAGTGAGTATTTTAATGTCGAAACTTTAAATTGTCAAACTTGTGATGGTACTTATTTCGACAATAATAAAACATGTAAGGCTAAAGTATATATTTTTACAAATGTTAAAGCCCCAAGAATCGTAGATATGTAAGGAACAACAGTAGAAGACTAAAACTCTAAAATTTCATAATTCCTAAAAACTCATCCTGAGTCATCTGTTTGCCCAATGGATAAACCTTATGCAATTGAAAATAAAACATGTGGAACATGCCCTGATTTATTTAGTTACAGTGAGTTAAAATGTAAATCTTGTTCATAATGGACAATTTATGTTCCAGATATAAGAAAATGCGTTCAAGCAAAGATGGTTGTTAACTTTACTGATTATCGCAGAATTTTAGTGAACCAGAACTAAACATTAGGTTCATTCAAAGATCAATAACAATCTGTAAAGAATGACAATCCAAATACTTGGAAAGTATGTCCTGGTGACAGACCGTATACTTAAAATAGAGAGTCCTGTTTCAATTGTTCTCAAGAAACTCCTTACTTCAATTACACAGAAAAACAGTGTCAAAATTGTCCCGATCATTTTGTATTTGACCCTCAAACTTCAAGATGTTTGTAACAGTTTTACATCACATTAATCAATTCCGATACCCAACCAAGAATGCTTGGATATGATAATTATA